>Ga0194112_10012383_pt1 | contig 10420 bp, 5 predicted proteins | sample TA2MahC400mmetaG_FD_146191 | JGI IMG/M metagenome (GOLD analysis project Ga0194112, IMG submission 146191) | Freshwater microbial communities from Lake Tanganyika, Tanzania - TA2015016 Mahale Deep Cast 400m | ecosystem: Environmental > Aquatic > Freshwater > Lake | place: Tanzania: Lake...
TGAGAAGCCTACGACCATCGTCGCCAGCCCGTGGCAAGGCGCGTTGAAGCGGCCTGCGGTGGTCGGTGGCATTGGGCTTGCGCTGCTCGTGATCGCGTTGGCGTTCTACGCCACGACGGGGACACGGAAGACGGAACGGCCTTTGGACGCGGATAAACGCGGATTGACGCGGATAACGGACACGGAGGGAACCGCCAAGACGCCAAGGACGCCAAGAACGGATGATGAGGAGAAGAAGCCCGTCCCGTCCGCGGCCCCAACACCCAAAACCGACAACCCACAACCAGAGACCGCCGTTCTCCCGTCACCCGACACCCGTCACCCGACACCTGCCGTCCCGCCGCCCTCGGCTGTGCCCGCGCCCTCTGCCCCCGTCGCTCCGCCGCCGTCCCCGGCGGCGATCACTCCCCAGACGGCCGCTCTGCCCCGCGAAACCCCGAAGCCCGCGCCTGTTCCTGTCGGGAAGCCCTCGCCGGCAACAGAAGCCCGATTCAACGCGCTGACGGCCGACTTGGAAAAGCTCGCCGCATCCCGTCAGTATCAGCAGGCGCTCACGAAGTGCCGCGACGCGATGAAGGACTCCGCCCTCAAGCCCTTCGAGGCCGACCTGCGCTTGTGGGAGCAGAACATCCAGGCGTGCGGCCGGGTGCTGGAACGCGCGCGGGCAGGGGCCAAGGGCCTCGTGGGTAGGCAATCGGATTTCGAGATCAAGAAGGGCGACAAGGGACGGATGCACATACCGGGCGAGGTGGAGAAGTTCGAGAACGACGCCCTCTTCGTCCGCATGGGCGGCAAGGTCATGGAAATCCCGTTCGATCAACTGGGGCCGAACGAGGTGTCCCGTCTGGCCGCAGAGGGCGGCAGCGAATCGCCCCGCGACCGTCTGGATCGGGCCGTGCTGCTGTTCTATGAAGGGCTGGAGAACGACGCCCTGAAGCTGCTCCGGGAAGTAAAGGACGGCGATGCCGCCACGCTCGCCTCAGCCGAAGCCATCCAGAAGCTCGTGGAGGACGGCGCGGAACGCCGTAAGCGCCAGGCCAAGGAACAGCGGGCCACAGAGCTTGTCAGCAAGGTGAAGGCCGACTACGACGCCAAGCTGTGGCAGAACGTCCTCGACGGCATCGCGCAGCTCAGGAAGGACTACAGCGACACCGAGAGCGTCAAGAAGTCCGCCAGCGACCTAGACGAGAAGCAGAAGGTTGCGGCCGAGCGCGTCAAGATGGTCGTCTTCTCCCGCGACCACAAGAGACTCACCCTCCTCCTTGCCGACGGCGTGAAGATGGAGTTCGTGCTCATTCCGCCAGGCAGCTTCATGATGGGCGAGGCTTCGGCTTCGGCAATGCCTGTGCACAGAGTGACCATCACAAGGCCCTTCTACATCGGTATCTACGAGGTCACCCAGTCGCAATGGCGAGCCGTCGTAGGCAAGGACAAGTCTTGGACCAAGGGCGGTGGCGACTTGCCGGCAATGAACCTCTCATGGGATGACTGCTATAGCTTCCTGTCGAGGTTGGGGGAGCGGATCGGTGGTGGGCTGACATGCAGGCTGGCCACGGAAGCGGAGTGGGAGTACGCCTGCCGGGCGGGATCGAGAGGGGCGTATTGCTTTGGCGATGACGAGAGGCTCCTGGGCGACTATGCGTGGTACGACATGAACAACGTCACTCACAACGCACACCGTCCGGTGGGCACGCGCAAACCGAATATGTGGGGCCTTTACGACATGCACGGGAACGTCTGGGAGTGGTGCTCAGACTGGTATGGGGCTTACAGCGATTCACCCCAGAAAGACCCCGCAGGGCCCAGTTCGGGCGTTGCCCGCGTGCTTCGCGGCGGACATTTTGTGGCCACTTCGACTAGTTGCACTTCAGGGAATCGCAAGTGGATGCAACCCCAGGTCGCCGACTACTGTAATGGCTTCCGCGTGGTCTCCACGGTTCCCTCTCGCGGTGACGGCGTTTGGCGTTTTCTCCTTTGCCGTCAGGCATGATTCTTCCGTCACATGGACGGACGAGCGAACATGACAGAACGAAGCGGCATCTTTGTCACCGGCACGGACACGGGCGTTGGGAAGACGGTCGTGGCCGCGGGGATTGCGGGCGCGGCGCGGGCCGCGGGGCTGGACGCGGGCGTGATGAAGCCGGTGGCGACGGGGGGGAAGACAGAAGTCAGAGGTCAGAAGTCAGAGGTCAGAAGTCAGACGGCGGAGGGCGGTAGGCAGAAGGCGGAAGGCAGGGATGGACGGAGTCCAAAATCCAAAATCCAAAATCCAAAATCCGGCGGCCTGGTCTCGGACGATGCGCTGTTTCTGATGCAAGCCGTGGGATGCCGGGATGCGTACGAACTGGTGAATCCGATCTGCCTGCGGCAGCCGCTGGCGCCGACCGTGGCGGCGGAACTGGAGGGCGCGGAGATTGACTTGGGGAAGGTCTGGGGGGCGTTTGAGGCGCTTCGGAAGCGGCATGAGTTCCTCGTGGTCGAGGGCGTGGGCGGGCTGCTCGTGCCGCTGTCCAAAGGCTTCTACGTGGCGGACATGGCGAAGCGGATGGGCTTGCCGCTGGTCATTGTGGCGCGGCCGGGGCTGGGGACGATCAACCACACGCTCCTCACGGTCGAGGCGGCGCGGCGGCGCGGGTTGGACCTCCTCGGCGTTGTCGTCAACGGCTACGACGAGCGGACTGCCGGCGTCGCCGAGCGGACGAATCCGCGAGAGATTGAGCGCCACGCGGGCATCCCTGTGCTCGGCGTGGCGCCCTTCAGCGCTCGCGTGCAGACCGGGCGCGCTGCGCCGCGCCATGCCGTTGAACTGGTCAGACGGGCGCTTGACGTTCGTCTCCTGTTTCCGAGGCGCTGAGGTGTCCGGTGGATTCGGTAGGCAAGTGAACGAGTGACGAGTCTGGGAGAGGATGAGATGGTATGTCCACGGTGCAATGAAGAGGTCGCGGACGGGAGCAAGTTCTGTAGCCATTGCGGACACAGCCTGGCGGCGACGCGTGCGGAAACCGCGGCCGTGGCGCGCGCCACCCGAACGCGGCCGCCTGTGTCGGAACGGCGACGCGGCCTGGGAGACATTCTCTGCGCGGGGATGGCCGTTGTCGTCATCGTGGTGGGCTTCCTGACCATCGCCACCGTGTTCGGGGTCAAGAGGAGCGGTTGGGCGCGAAGCGAGGGGTTTGAGCGGGCCATGGCCGACGCGCGGGCGAAGCTGACGAAGCAGCATTGGGGCGTTCGGGTCGTCCTGTTCCTGGCCGCGGTCGGCGTGGGCATCGGGAGCGTGGTGAAGTGCGTGTTGGCCGCGCAGGATCGGAACGCGCTGGGGTCAGGCACGACCGCGTACCTTGTCGTGGCGATCATCGCGTTCATGCTCGCGGGCCTCTTCTGCGTGCGGATGCGGATGATCATCTTTCCCGTGCGGCAGTACGGGCTGGAGTACGTGCTCAACATGGCCGTCTTCGGGCTGGGGCTGCTGGCGGGCCTGGTTGGACGGACGGCGAGTCAGTAACGCTTGGTGACGGGTGACGGGCGGAATGACGAAATACATAACTTGACAATGTTAGATTACGCCCTAATCACTTGCCAGCAGACGACTTGGGAGGGTGAGGCTCCCGCCGAATCCGCCGCACGGCGGACTCAGCAGGAGCTTCGCCCTCCCACCGAGGGGCCGCTGGAATGTAACATTGTCAAGCTAATGACGAATGAAGCCCGAAGCCCGAATTCGTAGCTGAAGTCGCCAGTCCGCTGCGGCGGATCAGCAGCGGTCGTCCAGGCGCGGGTGGGCAGAATTCTGGCGAGACGGGTATCCAGAATTCACATGTGACCGCGCAAGCCGTCGTCCTCGGCGGCTTGTTCGGCAGCCCGCCGACGGCCAGAAACCCGTTTTCTCGAAGAAAACGGGTTTCTCCGTGCGTCCGCCAGCGGCCAATAGAGGGACATGAGGATTCACGATGCGCGTCTCTGGCGAATTCTGCTACGCCGGTGATTCGGGATTCGTCATTGGGCATTCGTCATTGCCACTGTCACCCGTCACCCGGTGCTCGGCCGCGCGACGGCTCGCCGTTGACACGGATGGCGTGGCTGGCTATAATGCGTCCGTGATGGCACACCAACGGAAGGAGAGAGCAAACATGCGGAGACTCCTGCTAGCGACCATTCTGGCGGCTCTTGGGGGCGTAGCGGCGGCGGACACGGTGCATCTCAGGGACGGCCGCAAGCTGGAGGGCGAGTTGACGGACCTGGGCGGCCAGTATGAGCTGAAGATGAAGTTCGGCACGCTCAAGGTCAACAAGGCCGACGTGCTGCGCATCGAGAAGGCGGTCAACAAGGGGGACCTCTACAAGCAGAAGCTCGATGGCCTGAGCGCGGTGGACGCGCAGGGGCACTTTGAGCTGGGCCAATGGTGCAGGCAGAACGAGCTGGCAGACGAGGCGAAGGCCGCGTTTGAGAAGGCCGTCGCCATTGACGCGAACCACGCGGGCGCTCGGCGCGAGCTGGGCTATCTCAAGGTCGGCGAGAAATGGCAGACCGCGGGGAGCATGATGAGGTCGGCCGAGGCGCTGTCCAAGCTCGGCAAACTGGAGCAGTCGTCCGAGATTCTGAAGCAACTGGCCGCGGTCGGCGATCCGAAGGATGTGGGGAAGGACGCGGCCTTGGCCCTGGCGCGCATCTACGAGAAACTCGGCAAGTGGCAGGACGCGGCGTCCACGTACAAGGCCGCGGAGCAGATGCTGCTGGCGCCGAAGGAGAAGACGCTGGCCCGCGTGCGATGCGAGATCATCGAGTCCCATCCGGACGGCATGTACCTCGTCAAGGAAGAGGCGGCCGCGAGCACGCTGCTCTCGCTCGACGACGGCAAGGGCGGCAAGGCGCCGCAGGCCAAAGGCGGGATGCAGCCGCTGAGCGACGAGAAGGTCATGGCCGCGGCCTTGCGCGACAAGGCCCGGGCAATCGTGGACCAGGGCCGGCGCGTGTTTGAGGAGGCCAAGAAGGTGGACGTGGTGGATTCGGACAAGGCCCTCAAGCTCTTCGACGAGGCCGGCGTGTACTTCGACCAAGCCAACTTCCTCGTGCCCGACATCGCACGCAGCTACAACGTCGAGATCGTCCGCAAGAAAATCGGCGCCCAGCAGAAGAAGGCCATGAACTACCTCATCCAGTTCACCGCCGTGCCCGAGCCGAGCGTCCAGGTCCTCGCGGGTTCCAGGCGCATGACCGCGAAGGGCAGGAAGGACTGGGGCGAGTATATCAGCAAGCTGGAAAGCCTTCTGAAGGCCGCGGAGAAGCATCAGGACCAGATTCTCGCCTTGGCGCAGGCCTACCCGGACGAGTTGGCCGACACCATCGCCCAGACCAAGAAGTTGGACGACGACATCGAGAAGCTCAAGGGGATCATGAAGCAGCAGCGCAGCCGAGAAGGGCTTTGACGCCCACGGCGGGCCATTGAAAATTGAGAATTGAAAATTGAAAATCTCAAATTGGAGAGTCGCCCAAAGAGACCGCCTGCCTGGAGGCCCGTCCGCCTGCGGCGGATTGTTCGGGGGGGCCCCCAACAAGTTGGGGACTCCGGTGAGGCAAGTCCTCGGTGTTCACCTAGCCATGCTCTTGTCGTTCGCCGTGTTCCTCGCCGCACCGGCTCTCTTGGCCGATGATTTCGCGGACGGCGCGCAGCTCTTCCAGCAGGGCAAGTTCGCGGAGGCCCTCCAGAAGCTCAAGACGGCCATCGAGGCCGATCCCGCCAATGCGAAAGCCTACTACTACGCCGCGCTCGCCTTGGAGAAGAAAGAGGACTGGGCCGAGGCGCTGAAGCACTGGGAGGCGTTCAAGGCGCTGGCCGAGAAAGCGCACGAGCGGGAGTTCGCCGACACCCACATCGAGCACTGCAAGCGCATGGGACGCGATGCGCCCAAGGCCGGGGCCGCGGCGACGCCCCAGGCCACGAGGCCCGCGCTCCCCAAGGTCTCGGCCGCGGACTTCGCCAAGGTTGAGCCGGAGTGGACGACGGTCCGAACCGAGCACTTCATCGTCGAGACGCGCAACAAGGCGCTCGCCCAGGCCGTGGCGCAGCGGGCGGAATACTTCCACGGCCTCATCGTCTCCACTTTCCTCGGCGGCCGGGCCTGGCCTCGGGTCAGCACCATCCGCGTGTACGGCGACCGCCAGCAATATCTCAAAGACACCGGGATGCCCCACTGGAGCGGCGGCGGGTTCGTTTACACGGTCTACTCTGCCGACAACATCGTCCGCCGCATTGACCTGTACCAGCTCGACGACAAGGGCCAGTTCCAGCCCGACCTCCTGACGCGCGTGCTGCCGCACGAAATGACTCACCTCGTGCTCGAAGAGTACTTCGGCTCCATCCGCTGTCCGCGCTGGCTCAACGAGGGACTCGCCATGTTCCTTCAGGAAGGCACTGAGGAAGAATACGCCGACGAGATGGCCCCGGTCGTGAAGAAAGGCCATTACATTCCGCTGAAAGACCTCTTCGCCATGACGGAGTATCCCAAGGCCGTCGGCGCGTTCTACGCCGAGAGCGAGAGCGTGACTCGGATGCTCGTCACGAGCCTGACGAACGAGCAGATGTTCACGTTCCTGGAGGAGCTGAAGAAGGGCATGCCCGTGAACATCGCGCTCCAGACCGCCACGGGCCTGCAAGGCGACCTTGTGGAGCAACTCCAGAAGAAGTGGCTCCAGATGATGCTCAAGCGCGCGGAACGGGCCAAGCGACCGGGCAACTGAGCGAATCGGCGGACGGATGCGGCGGGGCAGGCAGGATGCCCAATGCCGATGATAGCCCATAGGAGTAAGCGCCGTCCACTTCGTCGTTCACTTCGTCGGTCACTTTGTCGTTCACTTTGTCGCTCACTCGGATCGGGAGGTCGGCGATGGCAGTGAACGATCCGCCGCGGCGGATGACCGACGAAGTGACGGACGACCGCAGGGGCAGCCAATGTCGTCCACTTTGTCGCTCACTCGGATCGGGAGGTCGGCGATGGTAGTGAACGACAAAGTGACCGAGGAAGTGAAGGACGACCGCGGCGGCTGCCAATGTCGTCCACTTCGTCGCTCACTTTGTCGCTCACTCGGATCGGGAGATCGACGATGGTAGTGAACGATCCGCCGCGGCGGATGACCGACGAAGTGAAGGACGAGAGGACAGGCAGCCTGAAGGCTGCACTCCTGAGCGTCAGTGCTGAACCGCCACCTTCAAGGGATCGCGACCATGGCCCTGCCCGAAGACGATCCGCGCCTCACGCCCCTCTCGGAACTGTTCGTGTACCACATCTTCGGCCTGCCCAAAGAGCTGAAGCGGTGGCAGAAGAATATCGGCGCGTATCAACTCCGCGTCACCGGGCTGGTGGAGCGGCCGACGCGGCTGACGCTGAGCCAGGTGCGCGATGAGTTCAAGCCCGTGTCGGCCGACATGGTGTTGCAGTGCATGACGAACGTGCACTGGGGCCGCATCCATTTCACCGGCCCCCGGCTGCTCGACGTGCTGGAGCAGGCCGGCATCCGCAAGGAGGCGCGCAAAATCGCCCTGCGCGGGGCTGAGGGCTTTGACACGGACTTGCGGCTTGAGGACATCCGCCAGCGCCCCGACGCCTTTCTGCTTGCCTACGCCATGAACGACGCCCCTCTGACCGCCGACCACGGCTTCCCGCTTCGCGTCACCGCCGACGGCAAGTATGGCTACAAGTGGTGCAAGTGGCTGGTCGAGGTCGAGGTGGTGGACTACGACTACAAAGGCCACTACGAGGACAAGCGCCGCTGGTCCGACGCGGCCACCCGTGGTCAGCCGGTCACGTAGCCCTTCGGCCGTTTGCGCATTCGGTCCCTTGAAAACAGTTCTTGCGGAAAGCCCTGCCGTGCAGGCCGCCCTCGTAGTGCAGGCCTGTAGCCCAATGGCACTGACATTCTGGAGTGCAGCCTTCAGGCCAATGGTCATAACTTTTCGCCCGGAGTGCAGGCTTTAGCCTGCTGAAACGTCGAAAAACGGGCAGCCTGAAGGCTGCACTCCAGAATGTTATGACCATTGGCCTTCAGGCTGCCCCTTCGTCGCGTCCTCGGCAGGCTGAAGCCTGCACTCCTGTGGGAAAGTCAGTGACATTGCGCCTGTAGCGTGTCCGCCGGGGCAGGCAAGGATGCCTGCGCTACACGCGCGGATCCAAGAACAGAATGGCGAATGGCCTCACTGCGAACAGGACAGCGTGAGTGAGACAGTCCCGCGGGGGCAAGGGATTGCAGCATAATCGCGGACTTTTGAAAGTCCGCGATTATGCTGCCCCGCCACTGATGAGGTCGCAACGCTATTCTAACCCCTCGTGGTGCCCCACCGGGGCATGGCGAACGCCTTCGCCCATTCGCCTATTCGCACTTCTCCAGCCGCACGTTGTCAATCCAGACCGTGCCTGTGGCGCGCTGGAGGCCGAAGAGGAGGTAGAGGGTCTCGACATCGGTGGGCACGTCGAGGATGCACTCCTTGCGAGTCCAGAGCGGCACGCTGCCGCGTTCGATGTGGTTCTCGCTTGACCAGCCGAGGTTCAGGCCTTCGGGCTGGCTGCCGGGCTTGCGCTTGGCCCAGCCGGAGGCGTAGAACTTGCCGCCGTCGCCTTGCGCCTGGATGTCGCGGGCGCGAAGCTCGTAGGTCATGACGTAAGCGCCCGGGCGCGGCGCGGCGATGGTCTGCGCCCACCAGTATTCGCTCGCCTTCATCGCATTCGCGTCGAGCGCCTCCAGCTTCAGGCAGCGCGAGCCGTCGCGGCCCTCCCTTGGCCACGCGGTCACGGCGCTTTGCGACACCCCGTCGGGCTTGCCAGGGACTCGCTCCATCGCTGTCCACCGAGCCGGTGTGTCCACGCCCGACTCGAAGTCGCCGTTCGTCAGCAGGTTCTTGGCGTCCGCGCAAAGGGGCGGGTCGAAGACGAGAAGGCCATTTTGGATTTTGGATTGCGGATTTTGGATTGCGGAACGGAACGAGAAGAGGCCGCGGCGGGGCGTCGGGTCGGCCACGTTGGCCCAGGAAAGCCACTGTCCCTCACCTGCGTGGCGAAAGCGGATATTGAAGCGAAACTTGGCCGCTGCGCGGTGCGGGGCGAAGGGAATCTGCCATTCGCCGGTCCAGCGGCCATCGCTGGCGGCGGCCATACACTCTCCCCCCAGGTTCCGGCGCAGGATGAGGGCGTCCCCTGGGCCTGACTCGGTGAGCGGTTGCAGGAAGAGATCGAGGTCGGTTGGCTTGTCCACGCTGACAATGGCCACGTAGAGGTTCTCGCTATCGAAGAGAACACGTGCACGGGCCTTGCCGATGACGAGCGCGCGTGAGCCGTCCAGCGCGCCCCACTCGCTGGGTTCGAGGTTGCCGTCAATGCGGATGGGGTTGACGGCTTTGTAGGCCCTGGCGATGGCGAGATTGGGCGACGGGGGCGGCGGCGGGAGAAGCGGCGGGTCGCGGAGGGTCTTCGGCTCGACCACGGGCCACGACGCGCGCTCGGGGCTTCTGACCAGGCCCATCTGCTCAATCGGCAGCGGCTGAAAGCCCATCTTGAGCGCGGGCGAGTCGGGCCGCAGCCGGTAGTCGTCCTTGTCGGGGTTCACGAACCGCGGGGCGGCGATGACCGAGTCCGCGTCCCAGCCGTCGGCCTGCCAGAGCCGCCACGAATCTTCCGGGGCCGCGGGCTTCACGTTCACCCGAATCGGCTGCGCGCCGTGCCAGAGGATGTTCCCGTCCGCCTCGTTGAGCACTTGGGCCTCAAAGTTGCTCCCATAGTAGGCCAGCGCGCTTCCTCGAGGGTCGAAGAAGATGTTGCGGCGCACGACGTTTCCGAACATGGTGTAGGGGCCGGTGGCGGGGGATTTTTCCCCCAGCCCCTTCCGCGACGGCAACGGGTCGTCGCGCCGCATGTTAGGCAGCCGGACTTGCGATTCTGCGCCGCCCGCGAGAATGTTGTTCTCCACCGTGTTGTTCCAGCCGCCGTGCAGACAGATGTTGGCCGTGGTGCAGCGGTAGACGAGGTTGCCGAAGACCGTCGTGTCGCTGAGGTAGTCGTCGCAGCGAATTCCGAGCGAATGGATGGGCGAGCGCCATTCGCCCTGACGGACCATGCCGAAGCCGATGACGTCGTGGACTCGGTTGAATCGCACCACGCTGCGGCCTGAGCCGCCTTTGGTATTGACCCAGCCGTAGATGCCATCGCCGTCCCAGCATTCAAGATTGGCGTGGTGGACGTGGTTGTGCTCGATCACATGGTCAAAGCCGTCGAAGTTGAGGGCGCTGTACGCGGTGTCGTGGACAAGGTTATGGGAGACCGTGTTGCGATGGCCGCTGATGCAGAGGCCCGAGCCCCAGCCGAAGCTGCAGACGGTGATCTCGCCGCAGTGATGCGCCCAGTTGTTCGTGACGACGTTGTCGTGGCACGCCTTCGGTGAG
>Ga0194112_10012384_pt1 | contig 10420 bp, 13 predicted proteins | sample TA2MahC400mmetaG_FD_146191 | JGI IMG/M metagenome (GOLD analysis project Ga0194112, IMG submission 146191) | Freshwater microbial communities from Lake Tanganyika, Tanzania - TA2015016 Mahale Deep Cast 400m | ecosystem: Environmental > Aquatic > Freshwater > Lake | place: Tanzania: Lake...
TTCGTCGCCGACATGCCGGGAAAGACCAGCACAGCCGCGACAACCAGGCCGCCGAACCAGATGAAGCTTCGCGTCAGCGTCCGCGCGGCGGCGATCAGCGCCGGGCGCTGGTGCCAGCGCCGGAGGAGCCGTGCCTCCCCCCGCCAGGCATAGCGCGCCAGCGCCCATGTCAGGATCAGGACGATCAGGGCGGCCACGATGTTCGGCAGGAGTGCGACAAAGCCTCCTGCGAGCCGAGCGAACTCGAAGCGCAGGATGCGCAGCGGTTCAATGTCTGAAAACATGGGCTTCTGGCACGTTCATCATCCTCGGAAACAACGCGGCCCGCGACGCGGTTCCCACCTCCACCTTACATGACCTGCCATTCGTGGCGCTAGCCAGGCATCATCATCGAGGCGGCGCGAACACCGCTGCCGGATTTGTGAACGACATGCTAGTTTCAAAGCTGCGACGGGCCCTCACGCGCCACACAAGAGGGCGCGCCGATTAAGTGCATGACGCGACGCAAGGGATGGTGGATTATCACGACAAAGATGAGTCTGCTGGCAGTTCTCCATTCGCCTTGACGGCGCTACCTGCCCGGCTCGATGCTGCAGGAGTGATGTGCAGTTCTGGGAAAGCCGCATTTCGGCACGCCGCACCGGGGGAACAGCCGAAGTGGTGCCCATTGCTGTAGAGGCACCTCGAATGGCCAGGGTTCAACCGTCGCCAGCGTCAGCCTTGCGGCGTCGTGACCTTGCGCTGGCGCGTGCGCTCCAAGCCCAGCCTGTGTTCACGCCAGATGATGAGTATGCCGGCCAGGATAACGATGGATGCGCCCAGGATCACCGTCAGCGTCGGGACTTCGGCAAAGAACCACCAGCCGATCGCGATCGCCAACAGCATCGAGACATAGTCGAAGGGTGCCACGACCGACGCGTCCGCATACCGATAGGCCGAGGTCATCAGGATCTGCCCCACTCCGCCAAGGAGGCCGATCAAGACCAGCATCAGCGCGGTGGCGAGGTCCGGCAGAACCCACCCGAAGGGCAGCGTCAGCAGTCCCAGAACCGACGAGGTGATCGAGAACCAGAACACGATGGCCGAAGTCCTCTCATCTTGCACCAGCCTGCGCACGAAAATCATCGCCAGCGCGGTGCAGAGGGCCGCCATCAGCGCCACCACCGCTCCCAGCATCCGCAACGGGTCGCCTCCCCCGCCGCCTTTCAGCTGCGGCGAAAGAACGATCAGCACGCCCGCCAGCCCAAGGGCAACCATGCCAAGCCGGAAGGCGCGGACATCCTCGCCCAGAAACATCCCGGCGAAGATCACCACCAGCAGTGGCGCCGCATAGCCTATGGCCGTCGCCTCGGGCAGGGTCAGCAGTGACAGCGCCCAGAAGCCAAGCGCCATTGACGCGGTCCCGACGATCCCGCGGTAGAAGTGACCCATCGGGCGATAGGTCCTGAGCCCCTCGCGCAGCTCGGACTGCCAAAGCAGCCAGAGCAGGATCACCGGCAGCGCGAAGATCGAACGGAAGAAGACCTGCTGGCCAGGCGGCACGCCCAGCCCCTCGGCCGCCGTCGCCTTGATCAGCGCCGCCATGATGGTGAAGACGGTCACGCTGGCGCATTTCAGCAGGATCCCACGGAGGGAGGAAGACGAGGAGGAGATCACGATAAGCTGTCCCGAGCCAGTTCGCCGCGAAGGTTGAAAAGTCACCTCAGCTGCTGCCGGGCGCCCTTTGCTAGCCCTTTCACCGCTTCGGCGCAACGCTTCCGCACTGACGTTCCCATCAACAGGGTTGCGCGTCCGACATCAGACGTCGGGAAGGTCCGCACTTGGTCTGCTTGGGAACTTCCTGCATCTGGTGCTGCTGGTCACATGGATCGGGCGCGTCACCTCGTTTGCGCGGCAGCGGGTCGAACGCGCGTTCTTTTTGCCCCTTCAGGTGCCGGATGCCGATCACCGGGGCCACGCGCTTGATGTTGCAGGCCAGCACGTTCAGCGCCGTTTCCGTCGTCATGTCGGGCAGCCGCCGGGTCATGACACGGGGGGCCGCCATCCCTGCGCCGATCCGATGTGCGACGGGGGATCGGCGAATGATCATCGGCTCCGACGTATCCGCAACCTGATCTGAGCCTCCTCAATCAGGTGTTCATGCGTCCACCGCGCAACCCCGCGCTTCGAGCCGGTGGTGCGGCGGGACGGGATCGGGCAGAGGCTGCGCCCACCGTGGCTGTGTTGCAAATTTTGCTGATGCTCCAGCCTGAGCTACAGTGGGTCGGGTGAAGCGGCGTGATGGGGAGGATGTGATGACGATCTCGTTCAAAGGTTCCCACTTCCCTAAGGACATCATCCTGCACGCGGTCTTCTGTCTCACTGCGCTACGGCCTGTCCTGCCGCGGTCTCGCGGAGATCATGGCGGAACGCGGTGTCAGGGTCGGCCACGCGCCGCTCAACTGGTGGGTGGAGCGCCATGCGGGTCAGGTCGCGGAAGATGCCCGCCGCAAGCAGCCGACCAGCACATCCTGTGCGGATGGACGAGACCTGCATCAAGGTGAAGGGCCGGTGGGTCTGTCTTTATCGCGCCGTGGACAAGTTCGGGAAGACGCTGGACTTCCTGCTGTCACAGCGCCGGAACAAGCCGGACGCCGTCAAGTTCCCGGCCCGTGCGATGGAAGTGAACGGACCGCCGCGAAAGATCGTCATCGACAAAAGCGCGGCTAACACAAAAGGCGTCAGGAAGATCAAGCGGATGCTGAAGCAATTCGGCTGCCCGGTGCCGATCGAGATGGTGCGGATCAGATACTTGAACAGCATGGTCGAACAGGACCACCGCTTCATCAAGCGTCGGGTGAAACCGATGCCGGGCTTCAAGAGCTTCAGGTCAGCGGCATCGACCATCGCCGGGATCAAGCTGGTCAACATGATCCGCAAGGAACAGTTCTGGCCGCAGCTACGTCCCTTTCAGCAGTCCAGTCAGATCGCCTGAAGCCGAGGAAGTTGCTGGCCTCCCGTCCCACGCCGCACGGTTTGCGACAGAACCGGGCAAAGCAGCGGCACCAAAGCGCGACAGGTCCAAGAGTTACGATTTGATCACTGGCGAAACCGCTTCTCATGGTACTAGATTGCCGTTGAAGGCATCTCGAAGCCGGTCTTGTCATGCGAAAGCCACATGTCCCTCGAAATCGCGATTGTTCTGCTGTTGACCGTGTTCAACGGCATGCTTGCCATGTCAGAGTTGGCAATCGTTTCGTCACGTCCGGCCCGGTTGAAGACCATGGCGCAGCAAGGAAGCCGCGGTGCTGCCACGGCGCTGGAGTTGGCGTCAGAGCCCGGGCGCTTCCTTTCCAGCGTCCAGATCGGGATCACCCTGGTCGGGATCCTGTCAGGCGCCTATTCGGGCGCCACGCTTGGATCACGGCTGTCGGCTGCCCTGACCGCAAGCGGAATGTCACCGGCGCTCGCCAATGCGGTCGCAGTCGGCGGAGTGGTCGTTGCCATCACGTATCTGTCCCTCATCGTGGGGGAGCTGGTGCCCAAGCAGATTGCTCTTCGGGCACCTGAAGCGACGGCTGCCCGCATCGCTCCCTTGATTCAGCTGATCTCGCGCATCGCTTCGCCGGTGGTCTGGGTTCTGGATCATTCCGGCCGGCTTGTTCTGAGACTGCTCGGGCAGGGCGGAAAAGCCGAAAGCCGCATGTCGGACGAGGAGATCAAGGTCATGCTGGCGGAAGCGCATGACGCCGGCATCATCGCATCCGCCGAGAACGAGATGATTGCGGGTGTGATGCGGATTGCCGACCGCACCGCGCGCGGCTTGATGACACCGCGTCATGAGGTGCTCGTCGCTGACCTCTCGGCAGGAGCTGAAGCACTCATGGAGGTGTTCCGCAACAACGGGCGATCCCGCATCCTGCTGAAGAACGGCAGCGGCGACGACATAGCGGGTGTTCTCCACGCGCGTGACCTGATCCGACTGCAGACCGATGTCGACAAGGATGTCCGTTCCCTGGTCCAGTCCGTGCCGGTCGTGCGAGACGGCCTGCCTGCGCTGAACGTGATCGATCAGTTGAAGGCGTCGCCCGCTCATATGCTGCTCGTCTACGACGAGTATGGCAACTTCGAGGGCGTCATCACGGCAATGGACGTTCTGGAAGCCATTGCGGGGGATTTCCCTGACCCGGGAAAGGACGAGCCCAAGGCCGTGCGCCGCGACGATGGTAGCTGGCTGATTGCGGGATGGATGCCTGCGGATGAGTTCGCGGATCTGCTGAGCCTCAATCTGCCAGAAGATCGCGACTATGACTCCGTTGCTGGCCTGGCTCTGGACTTGGCTGGGGTTCTGCCCGAGGTGGGAGAGCATGTGACGCTGCCCGGCTGGCGGATCGAAGTCGTCGATCTGGATGGACGTCGCATCGACAAGCTGCTCGTCACGCCGCTGGAGGTCGCGTCCTGACATCTATGGCCACGCAGTTGATCGGTCCTCATCATCTCGTGCCTCCAAGGCGTACCTGGCTGATCAGGCTCGCGGTGCTGGCAGGTGTTCTGGCGCTGGCGCTCATGTCTGTCTGGATGCAGGCCCGCCCCATCTTTCTGGGCGGCGGATTGATGACGTCGCACAGTCATCTTGCCGAAGGAGTGCTGTTGCCGGGACAGGCTGTTCTGGAACGACCGCCGGCCGATCCCGTGAGTCCGAAAAGCCCTTTGGCCGGATCGGGTCCTGTCGCCGGGGATTGGCTGATGACAGTCACGACGGCCCAAGGATCAGGTCCTCCTCAGCCGGATCTGTTGCCGGCTCATGAAAGACTTGTTCGGGGCCGACCCAGGGCTCCGCCGTCCGTCCACGTCTGATACCGTTGTGCGTTTGACCTCCGGTCAGGCGCTTTCTCATGTCACGCGAGGACTTTCATGACACAGGAACACGAAAAGCAGGATCACCACTTCGGCTCCACAACAGGAGCAGGAAAGGTTCTTCTGCACTGGACGATCTTTCTGGTCTTCATGACCAGCCTGATCGGCGGTGCGGCGTTTATCTTCTAAGTATCCGCCCTGTTGTGGTTTTTGCCACGACAGGGCTTCCCTTCATTTGTCAACCTCACGGATCTTCCTTTGTCCTGGAACAGGAGCGTAAGCCCGCAGTCCTGCTGTGATAATATGGCGTCCCCATTCCCTGGACACTGACGTAAGCGCTGATTTTGCTGTCTGCTGTTCTTCACCCCGAAGGAAATCGAGGATGTCGAGACGAAAGCAGCATGTCCCTGTTTCCAGTGCGAAAGTTGCGCCGGAGGCGTTGAAAGGTGAGAAGACCGTGTCGGAGCGGCCAGCCGTTTCGGCGTGCATCCGACGATGATCAACCAATGGAGACGTGCGTTGCTCATGGCCCGTCCGGTGTCTTTGTTGGTCGTAATGCCCCGGTGATTGAAGAGGATCAGGTCCAAGATCTGCAGGCCAAGATCGGGGAGTTGGCGGTGGCCAACTCGTCTCTGGAAAGATAGCTCAAGCCTTGGGGCAGGACGTGAGGCGTGGCATGATCGAACGCGACCATCCAGAACTGTCGACCGGCCGCTGCTGACGATCCCGCGGTCATCGTTGCCGGGAGAGGCAGAGGAGAGCATTGCGTTGATGCGGTTGGTCAACGTGCAGTTCTTCGACACGCCGCTCTTCAGCGTTTGCCAGATGACGTGGCACCTGCGGAACGAGGGCCACACGGTGAACGAAATGCGCCTCCGTCGCCTCCTTGCCTGATGGGGCTCATGCCGATCCACTGTAAACCCAACACCAGGAAGCTGACGAAGGGACATGCAGCCTACGCCTTGTTGTTGCGCAGGCTGCGTGTGAATCAACCCAACCGGATCTGGTGCGTCGACATCATCTGTCTGCCGATGCGCCGCGGGTTCCTCTATCTGGGGGCGATCATGGACTGGTATCCCCGGATGGTTCCGCCGTCGCGGAACTTGCACACAGCATTTCGGCTTCTGCGCTGAGCGAAGCTAACAGTTTGGACGGCTGGGGATCATGAACAGAGACCAAGGGCCCAGTTCACGTCGTTGAGATCGAAATACCTGGGCTTATGGAAGAACAACTGCGCGTCAGCTTTGGTGCTGAGATCACCTGGCAGATCACGCTCAGGAACGGGACACAATCGAGCCCATGCCCGGGTGGACCGGCGGCTTCGCCGGGCTGGGCGGCTCTGGCGGCTTCGGCTCTCTGATCGGTGGGGTCAGCGTGAACACGCAGGATCAGTGGAACCTCTGTTTCTCGCTGCTCTTCAACATTGGGGAATACGGCACAAAATCTGCTGGCGCACGAGCAAGCATCGCCAAGCCATTCTGAAAAACAGCACCGGCAGAGGCATGGGCCTTTGCCGGTGTCACCTGTTCGAAAAAGTCGTCACATCCAGTAAGGCTGCCCGGGCGGTTCCTGTCGCTGATTTATTTGCAAGCCTGAGGACATCAAGTTGGCCCCGCCCTTTTCTTCAACCTGCGAGTGCTATGAAGACCATAGATCCTGCTCGTGGAGATCCGGGGCCGCCTGTCCCGAACATTGAACCAAGGTTGCTGATCCTGTTGAGGATGTCTTCAAGACCCTTGTCAGGCATCAACCAGCTGTCGGGCGTTTTCCAGGTGTCGCAGTGCCAGCTTTCGTCCCAGACGGTCCGGCACCAGGGGACGGGCCGGGGCGATGCAGGGTCAGTTCGGCCGTGTAGCCGCCTTCGCGGGACGACTGAGTGCTTACCAGCAGAACCCGCTCACTTGCGCCGTCGATCTCGATCTCCCCCACCTCGAGCCTGCCAAGTTCCTCCTCCGTCATGTCGGTCCGGGTGCGAAAGCGCAGGTGATTGCCCTCGGCCTCAACCACGCCCGCAAGCTGCGGGCTGCCCTCCAGCCTCAGAAACGCACTGATCATTTGTTTTTCCTGTTTTGGGCCCACGACAGCGGGGCCAAGGACCAAACGCCTTGAAGCTGCGTGCGGATCCCATCTCGCAGAGCGGGCCCTGCCAAAGCGAGCTGGTTGCCTTCAGAGCTGCAGCGTCGGGCGCTCCTGCACGGGAAACTCCAGCACAAAGCGCGTTCCGGGATCAGCGTCCTGCCACTCGGGCTGCCCGCCTAACTGATGACCCAGGCTGGCGATGAGCTTCATGCCAAGGCTCTTGGCGCTCTCTGCAGCAAAGCCTGGCGGCAAGCCTTGCCCTTCGTCGCAAACCGTCAGCCGCAGGTGCCCCGGCTCGGTGGACCGGATGGTGATGCGCACATCTCCCTCCCCCGCGTCATAGGCGTACTTGAACGCGTTCGTCACCAGCTCATTGACAAGCAGGGCCAGCGGCACCGCCTGGTCCGTCGCCACCAGGACCGGAGCAACCTCGGTGCTCAACGTCTGACCGGGACCGGCGGTCGCGCGAAGCTGGCCACAGAGTTCATCCACGAATTCGGCCAGGTTGATCGTGTGCACCTCGTCCGCGCGCCACAGCCTGTCATGTACCTGCGCGATCGTTGTCACGCGGGCGCGGGCGTCATCCAGCGCCCGCTGCAAGGCCGGATCGGCGGCCGCCCGCCGCTGCATGCCCAGAAGGCCCGCCACCATGGCCAGGCTGTTCTTGACGCGATGGCTGATCTCGCGTGTCAGCACCTCCTGGTGGGCCATGGCCTCCTGCAGCCGCGCCTCGCTCTCTTGCCGGGCCTCCTCGACCCGCTGCCGCTCGAGCGCCACGCCCAGCAGATTGGCAAAGCTCTGCAGAAAGGCCAGATCCGCCGCCGTGAACCGTCCGGGAACAGGGCTGTCCACCTCGAGCACGCCATAGCGCCGGCCATCCTCCTGGATCAGAACGTTGATCGCCCGCTTGATCCCGTGTTCCACGAGCAGGGCCGGGGTGCGAAAGCGGGTCTCCTCCGCCAGGTGGTTGGAGATGATCGGCTCACCGGTCTGGAACGCATACCCCACCGGGCTTTCCGTATCGGCACCAGTGCGTGCCTGGCCCACCACGCCGGACTTCCAGCCGACACCGGCTTGCACGATGAACTGTCCTTCCTTGGGCAGATACTTCATCACCTTGCAGAACCTGCTGTGGAGGCCGAGGGCGCAGACCCGCGTGGCTTCCTGCAGCAGCGCGCCGGTGTCATGGGTCCGGAGCGCGTAGCGCCCGAACTCTGCCGTGAGCTCTTGCTGCCGGAGGCGGTAGGCCAGTTCCTCAGCGGTGTTGCCACCCAATTCGGGAGCCACAGCCGCGGTGGACGCTTGATCATTGCGCATAATGGTGTCTCGGTATGAAGCCAACCAGTTGATCGGTTCGGCTCCTTGCCATCCCCCTGCACGCAGATCCTGTTCGTCCGCGCACCAACCGTGACAACAATTCGGACCGTCAGCCGCAGGCTCTTTGTCAGATGTTCCTGAGATGTGCAAGCGGATGTCCACAATCGTGCCTCAGGGTTCGGAGACTGAACCGCTCCGGGTTTTTCGTAGGCTGATTTTCGTTGGTTGCGCGGGCATAGGTTGATGTTCCAGAGCTGCATGGGAATTGGCGTCAGCTTCGGCCGGCGGGATGCTCACGATCGGCCCCGGCAGGCGGCGGTTGTTGAACCGGTCCCCCTCCGAGCGTGGCCTATTCCACCGCGTCAAAGCTGCGCCAAGGTCCGCGGCGGTGGAGGGGCGCCGCGCGTCGTCACGGCGCGCCCGGTCTGACTGTCGCGCCGGGTCGGCCCGCTTCGCCAGATGGCTGCAGCAGGCGGAAGGGACGATCGACCGCACGCTGCAGATCGGCTCGACCCCCTGCATCCCGCCATGCGCATCGATGAACGACACCCTCACTTCGACCGGCGGTCGAGTTCCGCCAGCGCAAGATACGCCCTCGCCTTGCGCAGGATCTCACTGGCTTGCCGCAGCGCGCGGTTCTCGCGCTTCAGGGCCTTGAGCTTCGAGGCCATGTCGCCCGAAACGCCGGCGCGCCGGCCGCTGTCGATCCCGGCCTTCTTGACCCAATCGTTCAGCGTGTTCGCCAAGCAGCCGATCTTCGCGGCGATCGCCACGATGGCCTGCCAGCAAGACCCATGCGCACCCCCGCCATCCAGAACCATCCGCACCGCACGCCCGCGCACATCAGGGGAAAACCTGTTCGGCGTCTTGGTCATCATGCTCCGCCCTGCTCAAGAGCTGGAGCCTCCGGAAAACCCGGAGCGGTTCATGGCAGGCCAGCAGCCCGGCCAAGTCAGGCGGGGATCCAGCGGCACAGACGGCTTGGTGCCCTGAGTGGTCATCGGGCCACTGCGAAACGTTCTGAGTGGCAGAGCGGATTGACGTTTTGGACCTGACAACGGTATGGCTGTGCTGTGAGCGGAAACCGTGGCTCACGGTTCATTACGAGACATGTCCGGGGCGGACCGGCTTGCAACGTAGAAACCGGACAGGTTTCAGGAGCCATGGATGTTCGTCCTCAAGCCGCGACTGCGGCGTATCACCTATGTCACCGCCTTCGAAGTTATTGCCATTGCGCTCTCGACCGTCCTGCTGACGATCCTGAGCGGCATGCCAGCAACGGACTCCCTTCCGATTGCCATCGCGGTCTCGGCCATAGCGGTGATCTGGAACTATGTTTTCAACATGATGTTTGAGCTATGGGAGCGAAAGGCGCAGATATTGCACAGATCTCTGAAGGTGCGCCTCTTCCATGCCGGGGGCTTCGAGCTTGGCCTCTTCCTCTTCACGGTGCCTCTTTACATGGCGTGGTATCGCGTCGGGTTTGTGGATGCATTCTTGATGGAGATCGCGGTTCTCATATTCTTCTTGATCTACACCTTCGTCTTCACATACGCGTTCGACATGCTTTTCGTGCTTCCCCAGCATCAGGGTGAGCGTGAACGACTTGCATGACCTTCTGACGCACTATGGTTTGGCAGGCTGGTTCGCAAAGCAGACACTATTGCAAACCTGACGCCTTCGCCAACTCCTCACGGAAGTCCTCCGCCGGTGTCCTGTAGCCCAAGCATTTGCGCGGGGGGCGTTCATCCGCTGCGCCAAGCCCAGCAACTCCTTCTGTTCGATCGTCAGCAGGATGGGATCGCGTGAAAGCCAGCGCCGGACGGGCCGATCGGTGTTCTTGACCTTGGGCTTCTGCCAAGGCGCCTGCGGATTGCAGAACCCCGCCTGCGCCCTCAGTCCTTTCACGAACTCGCGCCAGGTCACGAACTCAAGCCCACGGTCAAAGGTCAGGCTCTGCCGGGCAGGCCGGGGCAGGGGCGAGAGCAGGTTGATCAGGTTGTCCATCAGCGGCCTCGACCGCCGGCCGTTGTTGCGGAAGATCGCCGTGTAGCGGCTTACGAATAGAACGCCACCGGCAGACCATGCTCGTGCAGATAATCCGGCAGGGCTGCGAAGTAGCTCTCGGTCGACTCCGAGCGCACGAAGCGCAGATGCATGAGCGCACCAGTGGCATCGTCGATGAAGA
>Ga0194112_10012386_pt1 | contig 10417 bp, 10 predicted proteins | sample TA2MahC400mmetaG_FD_146191 | JGI IMG/M metagenome (GOLD analysis project Ga0194112, IMG submission 146191) | Freshwater microbial communities from Lake Tanganyika, Tanzania - TA2015016 Mahale Deep Cast 400m | ecosystem: Environmental > Aquatic > Freshwater > Lake | place: Tanzania: Lake...
GTGCACCGAGCAGGCAGAGACTTGAAGTGCCAGCTTCTTGGTGGTGGCTTTGGTGATATTCCAGCGGTCGGTGGGTCTCAGGCCAAGGATGGATAATTCCACATATCTCTCCAGCCGATGTGGAAAAGATATCCCCGTCTGCTTAGCTACCTTCTCAATCATTTCACCGGCGCGGTCCATATATTTGGTGTCGGCAAGTTCGATAGTGAGCTTCATCACATCCTTGCCCAGTTTCTCCAAAGCTTTATATGCCTCCTTCTCATCTTTGCCCTGCAGGCTCTTGGCTACTGCTCCGACATCGAACTTCGAAATAACATCCTCTACCAGCCCTTTATCTAGGTCGAAGAGCAGTACCTTGCCTGGCTCTTCTAGAGCCATTAGTTTTTCCTTTACTGGCTTGCCGTATTTCCAACCTGTAGTCATTTTCAATACCTCCGCTAGAAGTTCACCTGGATAGCATTTTTAGGACAGACGTTGACGCAGTCCATGCAGACAGCGCATCTTTCTAATCGGACGCCGGCCACTATGAACTGGTTTGGGTCTATTTCACGAAATTTCTGGGGGCCCACCTTGGTGCCGAGGCCCAGCACATGGGTCGGGCAGATGAGGAGGCATTTACGGCAGGATAGTGGGTCGGTACACTTTTTGTCATCTACGGTGATTGTTGGCAGCATATTACATCCCTCTCATAAAATTTTTACCAGACGTTGGCTAATGCAGGAAAGCTGGCTCGTTCCACCATGGTGATAGCCTCCTGAGGGCATTCCGTGGCGCACAGCCCGCAACCGAAGCACTGGAACAGGTCAATATAAGCCTTGTTCTGAGTGGGAGAGAAACTCAGTGCTTTGAACTGGCAGCGGTGAATGCAGGACGTGCAGCCGTTGCACAATTCGTTGTCAACCCGGGCCACCTGGTGCCCCTTCCATAAGAAGTGGATGCCATAGTCAACCGTGGTTCTTATGGCGCTGCAATCGGGATAGTCGCAGTTACAAATCCCGGCGAGATATGGAGTACCGAAGGTAAACAGGGTTTGCACCAGGCCTCGTTTGTTCATCTGGATAACTATATCTTTAGCTTCATCGGGAGTGAGGAATTGGATGCCGCCACGGTAGGTCTCAGGCCATCTCTCCCACTTATACATCCCCGGCCCCATGCCCATACAGGTGAAGTTCTCCTCGTTGGGGAGGCCGAGCATGGAACGCCGACAGGCACAGGTCATAATAGCAATGGGGTAGATGGTGTCCACGACCTTCAGGATATCCTCCAGTGTCACTACCTGCCCGAAGTGGACAGTCTGGGAGATTTCCTCCACTTGGCGCTTCATCTTAGCAATAGCATCATGGTCATTCCTGTCTAATGCTTCTAGGAAGTCTCTGGTGAGTAAAGCCATTCCTCCAGCAGCTTGAGGGTTGGCCTCGGCCCCTGAAGCTTCCTCTTCCTCTTTTCTGACCTTGTATAGCCTTCGGGCATAGTTTGCCGGATTGAAGTACCACCTCTGGTAACCATCGGCATAGCGCTCACACCAGACACACATATCTCTTCTCTCTACACGTTATTACCAGACGTTGGCCAGGGCGGGAAAGCTGGCCCGCTCCACCATGGTGATGGCATCCTGAGGACACTCTGTAGCGCATAGCCCGCAGCCAAAGCACTGGAACAGGTCAACATAAGCCTTGTTCTGAGTGGGAGAGAAACTCAGTGCTTTGAATTGGCAGCGGTGAATACATGAGGCACAACCGTTGCACAGTTCATTATCGACTCTAGCCACATGGTGTCCTTTCCATAGGACACGTACGCCGTAGTCGAGCGTGGCTCTTATGAAACTGCAGTCGGGGTAGTCGCAGTTGCACAGTCCGCCGAGGTACGGGGTGCCGAAAGTGGCCAGGGTTTGCACTAAGCCCTTCTTATTCAACTTGGTGACAATCTCCTTGGCTTCATCGGGTGTTAGGAACTGGATGCCGCCCCGGTAGGTCTCAGGCCATCTCTCCCACTTGTACATCCCCGGCCCCATTCCCATGCAGGTGAAATTCTGCTCGTCGGGGAGGCCAAGCATGGAGCGACGACACATACATGTCATAATGGCAATAGGATAGATAACATCAATGACTTTCAGGACGTCCTCCAGGGTCACTACTTGCCCAAAGTGGGCAGTCCAGGCAATCTCCTCCGCCTGACGCCTCATCTTATCAACAGTCTCATGGTCCTTTCTATCCAAGGCTTCTACGAAGTCCCGGGTCAGCAAAGACATTCCTCCAGCAGCTTGGGGACCAGGTTCAAGCCCGGCAGCTTCTGCCTCTTCTTTCCTGACCTTGTATAGTCTTCGGGCATAGTTTGCCGGATTGAAGTACCACCTCTGGTAACCATCGGCATAGCGCTCACACCAGACACACATATTTATTAACCTCCTTCTTCAGACGCCGTAAGCAACGTATGGGAAGTTAAGATATTTTTAGCTCACTTGGACCTGACATTGGCAACTGTGAAAGATAGTCTAGTCAGGTCGAGTGAAATTGTCAACCTGCGGTATTCAGACAGAAACTTGAAATAAGCACAGGTGTAAGGTATGCTTTTGTTGATTAGAAATCTCCACTATCTAAAATCGAGCGTCACTGGTATTCGGAAAGAAAGGAGGAGCAGAACTATGAGTAAAAAGGCTGATGCGGAGCAGATCTATAAAGAGTTGGCGGCAAGGGTTGGGGCAGAGAAAGGCGAGGTTGCCCCTATCTACAAGGAGTTAGCAGCAAAAATCGGGATGGGTGAGTCGGAGCACATGCAGAGGATAATTGCCAAGCTAGCTAACTTGGAGCAGGCGAAGATAGTGGCTGCGCTGCCGGACCCGTACCGTCCAGAATCATCTGGCAGGTCACTGGAAGTATCTGATGAATTTGCTAAGAAACTGAATATGGACAAGAAGGTGGTAGACAAGCATATCAGGGAGCTTTATGAAAAGGGCCTCCTCTTTCCCACGAAAAAGGGGCCTTCAATGGCTCGCACTTTCATACAGCTTCATGATGCAGCGCTGGGCAACCCAAAGTTCGATAAACAACTTGGCAGGGGCTACTTCGACCTCTGGGGTTTCCTGGAGGGGCCAATGAGGCAGCCCAGGCCTGAAGACATGGGTCAACATGGCGAATTCAGGGTCTTACCAAGATGGAAATCGATAGAGAATGTTCCCGGTGTTCAGCCCTTTGAAGACATACGGGCTATTTTGAAATCGCAAGACCTCATCGTTTTGCTTCACTGCGGCTGCAAGAGGTCACACACGGACAGATGGTGTGGTGTCCCCGAAGAGTCGTGCATAACGGTTGGCCGCACTGCGCAATATAACCTCGACCGCGGAGCGGGCAGGAAAATTACGTATGAACAGGCACTCGAACTTCTGGATAGACTAGACCAGTATCCCATGGTCAATGCTACGGTCAACCAGAGAGAAGTCAACCAGTTGGTCTGTAATTGCCACTACTGCTGCTGTCTGGCAATTAAGATTGCAGCCAAGAGCCGCTTCGTCGCTGAAGTCCATCCGGACAAGTGTCAGGCTTGTGGTACCTGTGTTGAAAGGTGCCAGTTCGGAGCTATCTCCATGAAGCACTATCCCGAATTTGGAGGTGAGCGGGCATGTGTTGACTCGGAGCTCTGCCGGGGCTGTGGCTGCTGTGTAATCTCCTGTCCCTCTGGAGCCAGGACAATGAAGCTGGTACGGCCGCCTGAGCACGTACCGGAGAGCGTAACCATATATTAGCTTGGAGAATCTTAGATGGGCCTGTTCCACTGCCCTATGGGGGCGGCTTTTTATGAAGATGACGACTGTATTGACTGCGGCATGTGCTATGCCAAAACCAAGGACGAGATGATTGAAGCCTCCAAAAAAATAAGAGCCTATTTGAAGTCTCATGCTCCAAAGAACAGCATCATCAGGAAAATAGCTGTCTGTGGTAAGGGTGGTGTGGGGAAGAGCACAATTGTCACGCTGCTGGCAAGTGCACTGAGAGAAGCGGGCTACAGCGTGCTTGTTTTTGACACCGATGAGTCGAATCCCGGGCTCTACCGGATGTTGGGCTTCGATAAGCAACCCAAGGCGCTGATGACTGTGCTGAGAAGGCTGCCTTCAGGCAAGAAAGAAGTAACTGCCAAATGGCTCACGCCTAACCAAATAACGCTTGCGGATATCCCCTCTGAGTACATGCTCGGTGGTGATGGCTTCAAGTTTCTCATGGTAGGCAAGATCGAGGACCCCTTTCAGGGCTGTGCCTGCTCCATGGCGAATATAGCTGGAGACCTTGTGGGAAATCTTGCCTTGCAAGATAAGGAGATTGTGGTCATAGACATTGAGGCCGGCATTGAGAGCTTCGGCAGGGGTGTGGAGCGGAATGTGGACACGGTGCTGATAGTAGTCGAGCCCTCCTTTGAGTCCATGGCGCTTGCCGAGAAGATAACGTACATGGCTGAGGGCATGGGCATAAGCAGGGTAAGGGCAATTCTCAATAAAGTCCCCTCTGACAAAGTGAGACAGCGGATGGCCGAGGAGTTGGACAAGAAAGGCGTCAAGACCCTCGGCACAATCTACTTCGACCCTGAGCTCAGCGAAGCCAGCTTCGAAGGTACGACTCCTGTTAACTCAAGAGCTGCCGAGGAGATGAAAGCAATCGCCGAACTCCTGCTTGACGAATCAAAGTGATTTCTCCCTCTCCCTAGGCCCAACTATTGCGTATTATTAAGCCTGTTGTGAAACTACCACCTTGTACATTGCAGGGATGTGTGAAACTTATTTCAAAGCTAAATCCAGCAGTATTCTATCACACTTGGTTATCTGCTAAAAATTCTTTACCCCAAACTGGGGAGCAATATGACTAATAATACTGGGTGTTGTAAGCAGGGGCATCTTCTCTAGCCTAGCTGTTATTTCATCAGTTTGCCTAACTCACTATTTAGAATATTATTGGTCGGTTATCTATTTCGGGGGCTGCTCTGTCTTCCTCTGGCGAATCTCTTTCAGGTATTGAATTAGCTCTTGCCGTTCCTCCTCTGTGGTATCTAGAAGAGGGTCTACTTTTGCATTGTCAACATCGGCACCTGTCATGATTAGTGGAAGCTGTACCGATTCAGCTCTTTTTAGAATTTCTATGATGGAGGCCCTATATGCTTTGGCAACATCATAAAGCAGGATACCTTCGAGTGATTTTTTCGTTCTTTCACCTATTTCTATTCTGCATACGAGGTATCGGGACTTGTGAAGCTCATCGGCTATATCTTGCTGAGTCTTCCCCTGGGCTACCCTGAGGTCAGTCAGGTACTTACCGATGGCGTTTTCCCGCTCTCTCTTTGGTAAACGTTGTCGTTTTGCCATAATTTGATCACTGAAACCTATGAGTTAGTCTTACTTGCTGAGTGAGATTATCTTGTGAAGTTGGGTATTGGGTCTATTTGGACATAAAGTTAAATAGGGGCAGTTTTTTCCCAAAAACACTTGACAAATGTGTAGTAAGGTGTTATAGTACATACCATCACGACGAGGGAGCATCTTATGGGTGAGAGTCCCATAAGGTTCTCCCTCAAAACTTTTTTATCTCATCTAGCAACTCATCAAGAAACGCAATTCTACCCCTAGCAGCTTTAACCAACAATGCAGAGCATCCTTTCTTGCAAGGGGCTATGACCATATCAAGTTTATCTGATGCGATTAATCTTTTGACGAGATTATCAAAGTCACCATCGCTACTAATGATAATTGCCTTAGTATAATCATTAATGTCATCCATGACTTGTAATACAATATCGGCATCACAATCACATTTCAACTTCCGTTTTTGTGCTTCATAATAATGGCCGCATTGGGGGCACGTATCCCATTTGCTAGCTTGCCTAGATGGTTGCCGGTGTTTCATTGTATAACCAAACGCAGATAACTCATCGTAATGATGCTGAAGCGCTGGTATATGCCCAATGAAATAGTATGCCTTAGTAACGTTATGCCGCTTCTGGAGATATGATATTAGTTTGTCGAGCGGTAAATCAATCTTCAACTCCTGAAATGTAAGGCGTAAATTATTTCCATCTATAAAGGCGTAGTTTTCTATTGGTGTATACATTAGCGATAATTGTATCACCCATTCAATGCTTGTCAATAATTATGGATATAGACTGGACAAAAGCCTGCAAATGTGTCATACTTAAGATATGCCTAAGCGGTCAAGTAGGAAAAAGACACCTAAAGACATTAATCAATTAGCTGCTTATATTGTAGAGCAAACCACCACTGAGTTGAAAGAGCCATCCAAAGAAAAGAATCCTCATGCTGTTGCATTGGGTAGGCTTGGTGGGTTAAAAGGTGGTAAAGTACGCGCTGAACGATTAACGCCGGAACAACGCAAGGAAATAGCTACAAAAGCTGCCCTTGCCCGGTGGAAGTAGGTTTGATTACTGGCCGTGAGACTCCTCTCGGTCTACTTAGGGAATCTAGAATAGCATCGGCGATGTGGCGCCCATCAGTTGTTTTATCTAGACAATCCTTAGCCCATTGAGCGCAGAGGGCTTGCCAAAGAACATCCCCGCCTACTACAAGCTTATTTGCTGCCGTATTAATCCATTCGTGATGGTCGCCGAGAGTCATAGCATTATTACAAGCATCAATGGTATCAGATACACTCCGGCCTATTCGTTGGGAAACGCCATCCCAGTTTTTTTGTTTTAGAGCTTCAAATACGACTCGCTCTGGAGCATCATCCCCTGGCAGACAAATACATCCCTCCGATATATCTTGGTCGCCATCTAAACATATTACCGTAGGACGAGGAAATCGATTCTCATTCGCCATCTGTCCTAAGATGCGCCCAACATTAGCTGCCCCATAAGGAATAATTTGCACTCTAAATATTAAATCTCTCTCTACCTCAACAAGAATTTCCCGAAGCATTCTAGCCGCGTTATCATCTTCGACGAATATATCTATTTCAGGGTGAATGTCCTCATCCATTTTACTAATTGCAAACTCTGGGCTTACTCCAGTTATGATTTGTTTCCCACTAATTCCCTCCATAATATAGACTCGTGCTTCGTTTGGAAGTTCTTCTAAAATATATGGAGAGTGAGTAGATAATACGACTTGTACCTCATTAGCCCTTGCTAGTTCACTAATATCCTTAATTAAGCGCCTTTGTGCAAGTGGATGTAGTGATGTCTCAACTTCATCTATTAGAATTATTGCATACTGGGGGATTGGCTGGCTAAGCAGTTCCGCTACGGTAGTCTCGCCCCCACCCTGATGAAAGCCAGAAAAGTAAGCGCTATCTCTTTGCAATACTGGTACTTGGCGGTTACTATCCGCACTGGTAGTGGAGAGTTTTGCATCACTATAATTACGTCCCATAACGCTTGAGAGACGCTGAAGTATTCTAGGGTCAAAAGGGACAAAGCTAGTTTCTTTTAATTTGGGCTTGGCAAGTCTTGCATAACCAGTGCGAGCAGCAATGGGTTGAGTGCGACGAAGGTCAATATAAACTACAGGACGTTGTTTGCGCTCTGGATTACCACGCCAGCGGTCTGTATGTTTTCTCACACTGGTAATTATAGAAGATACATTTAATCCTTCTCGCACAGAGACCTTGATAGCGGCTTCGCGAATGGTTTCCCAAATGGTGTCAGGAAAAAATTTAGACGCGTAATATTTGTCAGTATATGAAGATGCTATGGCTTGCAAAATAGTACTTTTCCCAACACCATTCTCGCCAACAAGCGCAACTATTGGGAATGAAAAAGTTATCCTCTGTCCAGTCCACCCGCGAATGTTTTTAATTTCCAGCCACTCAAGCCTTTTAGGCCACCCCTGACCACTTTGCCATTTATTCTGTAACAGACGCATTTCCTTTGCTAACGGCATATCATACCTCCATTTGCCATCTAAATACGGCTCTGTTCATATTATGAACCGCCATAATACTAATTTAAGCATAATAGATTGCATACTAATTGTCAACATTTGCGGTTTATTTTAGAATTTGTACCGTTTACCTATTGACAATGCTTGAGCGGTCATGTATAATAAGGGTATGAACCAATTAAGTCTCAGGCAACGAACCAAAGTCATTTCGGCTTTAGTCGAAGGCAACTCAATTCGTGCCACCTGTCGAATCACGGGCATTGCTAAAGGTACTGTTACCCGATTACTTGTTGATGTAGGCCAGGTCTGTTATCGCTATCAATATAAGAACTTAAGGAATCTACAATCTCGCAGAATTCAATGCGATGAGATATGGTCATTCTGTTATGCAAAACAGGATAACTTACCTGAAAACAAACGAGGCAAATTAGATTATGGTGATGTCTGGACTTATGTAGCTATGGATGCGGATACCAAGCTAGTACCTTGCTGGCTTGTAGGTTTAAGAACCGCCCGCTATGCCAACGAGTTTCTAGCTGATTTAAAGCGTAGACTAGTTAATAGGGTTCAATTAACCACAGACGGTCACAGAAAGTACCTAGACGCAGTAGACGCTGTGTTTGGTGACAATATAGACTATGCCATGCTCGTAAAACTATATGGTGCTGACCCTGAGGGCGAGAAGCGTTATAGCCCCTCTGAATGCTTGGGGACTGAAACACGCATAATCAAGGGTAAACCTGACCCTAATCAAATATCAACTAGCTTTGTAGAGAGGCAGAATCTAACAATGCGTATGAACATGAGGCGATTTACTCGGTTAACTAATGGCTTCTCAAAGAAAGTAGATAATCTAAAGCATTCAGTGGCTTTACACTATATGTATTATAACTTTGCTAGAGTTCATAAGACGCTAGGTGTGACACCCGCTATGGCTGCTGGTATAGCCGACCATGTGTGGACACTAGAAGAAATCATCGGTTTGCTAGATACCAAAATTTTTTCGATTTCAAATTGACCCACTACCAAGACCGTTTAGCAATGAACAAATCCTTGTCGTCTCTCCCCTGACGGGGCTTAGTTTTGCTTCTTCAGCCTTGGTTTAAGGCGTTTTTACTATTTCTCTAGCCGCTTTTATAGCCACCTTTCACCTTTCCCCCGGCTTTGGGCACACTGACCCCTTTGCCTAGCCAGTCATAACATAAGCCTCAGCTCCACTCCTGAAGCTAACGCCAGTTAATAGCTTCACCAGCCTCTTTAAGTTTAATGCCATAAAGGTTAGATAGCTTTGGATAGCATGCCTCACAAAGCCTATGTATCGACACCTCGAAAAACCATGCCACCTCTTAGCTTCGCCAAATTTCCTCTCTATCTTATATCTTTGTTTTAGCCCTTCCTGATACTCCAGGCTTTCTTGGAGCTTGAGCCAACCTTCTTTGTTTTTGTCTTTCTTTTTAGTCCGACGACTGTTAAGCCTTATAGCTGACTTTATCCCCTTTTGCTCCAAATAATAGTGGTTGTCACCATCATCGTAGCCCCTATCTCCAGCTACAATCTCTATCTCCATCCCCTTGCTTAAGTCCTTCTCTATTAGCTTTTTAAGCTCATGTCCATCGTAATCGTTAGCTCGTCCTGGGCTAACGCTGGTTACAAGCTCAGTATCAGCATTAAGACTTACCTGATCCTTATAGCCATAGAAATACTCTGCCTCCTTATGTCTCCTACCATCTTTATCCACTACCAGCTTATCACCCTTAGCACCCCAATGTGCCCCACCATCTCGGGGAGGTCTACCCTCCCGTCTTCTTCTCTCATCTTTGACTAAGTTAACGTCAGCTATAGTATGGACACTATCTACCACTTGAAGCTTGCCGAATTTAACACCCTTCCCCATAGCCATGATGATTATCCCATTAAACAACTCTTCATAAGCTTTGGCACCGGCATTGTTAATCAACCTATTCTTGAATAATGTCAGTGTGGAATGGTCAGGGGCTTTTTCATCAGCACCAAGCCCGAGAAAGAAAGCTATGGACAGGCTATCATTGGCCAATATCTCTACCTGCCTCTCTGAAATGTTATACAGAAAGCAGATGAGGAGCATCTTTAAGATAAGAGTGGGATTATAAGGTGCTTGGCCTATTTCTCCCTTGCCTTTGTAGTATTTAAGGAGCTTTTTGGTAAATCTTCCCCAGTCGATCACCTCATCGAGCTTTCTTAAGAAGTGGTCTTTGGCTATTTTCTGCTGGTAAAGGAAAGTGCCGAAGAAGGAACCCATGGTGGTCTCTTTACACCTGATCTTTGCCATTTTTGGAACCTCCAGCTTTTTGCTCTAGTATAGTAGCTTTCAGCTCACCTGGCTATTTCTGATAAGAGACTTTTGGTAGGAGTTGCTAAACACTCTCAACTACCTGTTGAGTCTTTTCTAATCGAAAAATGAGCACGGAGAGGTAAGATTACGATTTCTCTTCTTCTGGCTGTCCTTCTTTCCCTGGAGGGCAGTGGGGGGTGTAGAAAGACAGCGGTCTCGGGCAACTCGCTCTG
>Ga0194112_10012387_pt1 | contig 10417 bp, 7 predicted proteins | sample TA2MahC400mmetaG_FD_146191 | JGI IMG/M metagenome (GOLD analysis project Ga0194112, IMG submission 146191) | Freshwater microbial communities from Lake Tanganyika, Tanzania - TA2015016 Mahale Deep Cast 400m | ecosystem: Environmental > Aquatic > Freshwater > Lake | place: Tanzania: Lake...
TTGATGACATTCCACAATTGCGGCAACTCGTCCACCTTGTAATCCCGCAACACGTTGCCCACCTTTGTAATGTGCCCTTCACCGTTGTTTTTGATAAGCCGTCCTCCAACCTTTCCTTCCGTCCCCACATACATCGTGCGGAACTTGTACATAGTAAAAATTTTCCCATCTTTCCCTACCCTTTTACCCTTGTATATAACAGGGCCTGGCGACGAAAGCTTCACGGCAATACTAACTACTATTATCAACGGTATAATCAAAGGTGAGAAAACTAATAGCGCCGTCAAGCAAAATACAACTTGTAAAACCCGACGAACAAACCAATACGTTAAAGAATGTGTCTTCATCCCTTCCCCCTTTGGATTGACTATTGACTATTGAAGATTGACGAATGTTTTTTACAATCTTCAATCTTCAATCAACAATCTATTCCCCGCGTTCCAAATACCAACTACTCGCCCCACCGCGCAGACGCTTTATAACTTTTCGTAGTGGATAAACGATGTACATTAAAGCAAATCGACTGTAGATGAACTTCAAAAACCAAGGCTGCGGCAGGAGCCTACGTTCAATTCTCAAAAACCAGTTTAGTTCTGAACGTACAAAAGGTCGATACACCTCTTCCAAAGTAACATTTCCAAATGTTGTAATTTGATTCCAATCCCCCTTATCCCACTTATTAGCATAGCGTTCTTTGAATAACAAAAGATGCTCAATCTCGTATGGCGCAATTCCGATGATGCGCGCGGCTATCACATCGGCAGCTAATGGATTATCCGCAAAAAGCAAGAGGTCGAGATTTACTGGATTGCCATAAATTGGCCCATTTCCTTCCATCGCGATAATCCCATCGACTACCACGAACATTTTTTCGTAAAACAACGAATTCAGGTCAGCTAACACAGCATGGATATTGGGGTGATACTTAACGCGCAACGGGTCAGGTATTGTGCCGAACATATTTTTGAGCGAGCAGGTAAGCGTTGCGTATTTGTGAGTTTTGATCTTTGGGAGGTTGATTATTAGGTCGGCATCAAGCAAGGTTTTTCCAAGCTCTATCTCTTTCAACCCCACCCTACCCCCCCGTCGACGGGGGGGAAAGGGGGGGTTTGAAAACTTGACCAACGCTTTTTTGTCATGAGTCAAGTTTACTATTGTAAAATCGTACTTCTTTTGTAAGTCGTATACACCCATATATTCCAGAGCATATTTCAACTTTCTCCCCTTCAATTGTGGACCACTATCGCTCTCGCCCAAGAATACCTTTACATCGTAATTGCTCAAATATCGGAGAACGCTTTCGATAACCCTGATGTCGGTATTGGAGCCATTCTGAATGTATTCCCTGACATCGCTCACCAAATTAGGCTTAATAAACACACCATTACAATTTTTGAGTCGTTGCGAAAGTCCGAAACTATCAAGCCCCTCTGCAATAACCGAAAAGATGTCCCTTCCATTTAGTTTTTCAATGCGAACTTTTTTCATAAAGAATAGCCGCTGATTTTAAGACCGCTGATTTTGGTACCGGGTATAATCAGCGGGGTCTTATAATAGGCATCTCTATTTTTTTATAAGTTTATCTCTGCTATCCGATAAATCCTACCTACCTAAATCACTTTTCTTCACCTTCTGGCTCAATTTTCCCATAGTTAATCCACTCTTTTAATACTTCTTCTCTTTTGGATTTTCGCTCTGCTTTTACTATTGGAGAGTCAACCCTTCCTTCGTTTATCCATTCTCTGGCAATAAACGAAATTCTGGCTTCAGCTTCCTTATCGACTTCCTCTTTTCGGTCAGGCGTAAGAGAGTTATAGATTTTATTTAGCTTTTCCGCTTCCTCCTTCCGTTTTCTGGCTTCTTCTTCCTGTCTTTCTTCCTCAAGCTGCTTTAGCTTATCCATCTCTGCTTTCTTCTTATCTCGCTCTTTTGCCTTAAGCCATTTCTCCGGCAACAGCCAATCCTCTCTTATAGCTTTCACAAGATAGGCAGCCTTATCATCTGCGTCTGCGTAGTGTATTGCTTCAGTCCATTTCTGTATAAACTCATTGTTGAAATATCTAACCAAATCCAAAGCTACAACTCTGGTAACATTAAGTTCTACCAGTTTCTCAACCAAAGTAGCTTGCTCTTGGGTTAATGGCTCTGGTTTTTCCTCTGGTTCTGGTTCAGGCAAGACTTCTGTTTTAGATTTTGTCTGTTGGCTTTTAAACACGGTAGTGTGAACCTTCGTGATTGCTTCGTTCCTCGCAACAGGACTCTCTCCACTGCCTGACTTTCGCTTAGGTCTGCTTATTCCCTTTGGCTTTTTGGCGGCTGGCATAGTTAATTTCTGTTCTCTCTCTCTTAGAAGCTCCTGTGCTTCATAAAATCTCTCTCCAGCTTGCCATGTAATATTATAGGTTTTATAAATCTCATTTTCATCATAATCCCACTTAGCTAAAAAACCTTTCTCTTGCAATTCCTCAAACGAAGGGTCAAGCTGTCGTCGGATATAAGAATATTTTTGATGGTTTTTAATACCAAGAAATTGGCAAAGCTCATCATATCTTTTAGTATAAGTGCCACCTGAAGCGTAAAAACCTATTTGCAAAAGAGGTAAAAGAGATTTAGCAATAGGTTTTCTCAATTGCTTATGTAAATCATAGTCTATACTTAAAAGCCAAAACTCATTTATGTTTTCTAACTGCCAGTCAGAAAGCCAAACATGATGGCAATCAGCAATCATACCATCCTCTAATTCTTGACCATAAGCTACTGCTCTTTCAAACACATGAAACGAATCACTCACCCACATCTTTTTACCAGCTAACCAGACTGCACCTTCGGAATTTATACCTGTAAAAACCATTTTCATTAACCAGTCTTTAATTTCTTTGTATAACTTGCCATCTTTTGTCCGCCCCATCGCCTCAATCAAGTTCGCTGAAGTAAAAGTAATATGTTGTGGCACTTTGCCATTTCTGATTAACTCATCGCTCAAGATTTTTTGAAAGGCTCTGTATTTATCAAGGTCTGAAGTATCAGGCAAACCATATTCAGCGGAAGGAAGGATTGTTACTGAGGCTTTTACTCTCTTATTCCCTTCCGTTTTGGTAAAACTTATTACTTTTTTCTTTACATCTCTCGTCCAATAACTATAGGGCGTAAAGAAACCCAGGGTTTCTAAATTTTTCTCAGCCTTGATGAATTCTTGTGGCAAAGTCGGCAAGATGGTTATGTCCGCTGTTTGCGCTGGCAATGTTTCAGCTTTCTGTTTTTTTTCTCCAGACATTTTTCCACCTCTCCCTAAAGTTCGTTTTTCTGCTTTATCTACCAATCTAATAGCTATTTGATTGATGGATTAGCTAACAGCTTCATAAATTAAAAAAACAAAATAAAAGCAACAACAAAAATGTTCCAACTCTAACCGTTTGTAAATTTTTCAACGCTCCACACCATATGTTGTTGTTTATATTATATAATCGATGTAAAAAGAGTGGAAGGACAAAAAAAACCGCAAAAGCGCACCGGTAAAGGAAAAATTAGAATGTGCCCGTGATTGAAACCACACCAAATCGTGATTGAAACCACACCAAATCGTGATTGAAACCACACCAAATCGTGATTGAAACCACACCAAATCGTGATTGAAACCACACCAAATCGTGATTGAAACCACACCAAATCGTCAATGAAACCACACCAAATCGTCAATGAAACCACACCACGAAAAACCACATAAATACACAACTATGACAAAAACCGCAAAAGCGCACCGGTAAAGGAAAAATTAGAATGCTCCCGTGATTGAAACCACACCAAAACGTGCTCGAAACCACACCGCGAAAAACCGCATAAATACACAACTTTTGCAAATTTTTGCGGATGACGCTTTTAGAAACCGCATGGCGACTGGGTTAATTGCCTCTCAGGATTGATGTTCAGTTTAGATGATGTTGCTCCAGTATTCATAAGCACTCAACGTGATCCTTCGCAGGCTCAGGACTGGTTTCTTAGTCGCACGCGCCCTTCCTCTCCTTCTCTTTTTCGACACAAAGCCCTTAATCAGAGCCGCTTCAGAATCATTCTCTTGCCATTCGGCTCCAATGGAATTTCATCAACAGCTTCAAAGTTGACGATAACTTCATCCCCCAAATACTCTTTAATCCTATGCTCTAACGAAGGGTAAGCCTTCTCAGCGCCAGATTGATTAGGAACTACTTGAATTTTCAGTTCATCCTGGGCTATCTTGCGTATTTGAAAATCCCTGAATAAAGTTCCATTCTCGCCGAAAAGAAGTGTAAAGAAATGCACGCTTATCATCTTACCCGACTTGGTTTCAAGATAGTCTACCACTCGTCCCGACGGATGGTCCATCATTACGAATTGACGCCCACATTTGCAAATCCCCCTGCCCCCTTTTGCAAAGGGGGAATATGGCTCTAACATCCGTCCAATATCACCCATACTATAACGGATGAACGGCATAGCAAAATTGTCTAAATTCGTAATTACTATCTGTCCTTCTTTTGAAGTAGGCATCCCTTTTTCATCCACTATCTCGAGGATGAAACTCTCCATATTTAAGTGCAGCCCCTCATGCGCATCGCATTCATGTGCAATTGCTCCAAATTCTCTGCATCCATAGCGATTGAATATAGGACATTCGAAAACCTGTTCCATCAGTTGACGGTCAGTAGCGTTTAGCGTTTCACCCGAAGAAACGACTACCCTCGCGCCTACCCCTTTCTCTCCTTCAGCCTCCATATACCTCGCCAGACGTGTAGCGGCGGAAGCGTAGCATTCCAGAATAGCAGGCTTAATCCGCCGAATTTTAGTAAGATATTGCCCTATACGTTCGTGAGTCATATCGAAGGCGGAAAGCGTTTTCACATTCAGTATTAAGTCCATTCCTAAGCGCATTTTCAGTGGCTTTGGTCCCCATAACCGCAAATATGTCTCTCCATGTTTCAAACCAGCCCATCTATTCCCACGGAGATATCGGGCATACCGCATTCCTACTAAATGTGGGTCCATGAAGAAGTGGAAAGGCGTGCCGGTAGAACCAGATGTATGATTGCGGATAAGTCGCCCCGCGTCAGAAGAAACGCAACGGTCTGGAAAGTTCATGCGAAAAGTATCTTTTGTGATTACAGGTAGTTTGGGTAGGTCATCCTTGGACTGAATATCGTCGCAACGAAGCCCTCGCTCATGAAAAATCTCTTGATACATTGGCACTGTTTCGTATGCATGCCTTACGAGACGCTTAAGCCGTTCGCTCTGCATCTCAACCAATTCCCACTCTGAAGAATAGTCCGTCTGAAGAATATCCTTATAATAATCCCAAAAACGATTGCGTAGCAATTGTTGTGCCATGGGAAATAATAAATTAGTTGTTAACCAATTGCGAAACATCTGTGTTCCCGTCGATATTCAGTTTCTCCTATTTTCCTTGATACCGACTTTCAGAGAAATTCAACTTGATTTTGCATGTCCTCTGGGTCAAGGATTTTCCAGATTAAAATGAGTCCCTGGACAATTTCACCAATCGAACGGCTCCCTTTCGCGCAGTAAGCAATCCCCGCATGATTTACACCAGCATCATGAAGTTGCAAAAAGTCTCTGTCATGAGTGAAAAGGACTCTATTTTCCTTTCGTGCGAATGAAATTTGTTCTGAATCAGAGGCGCTTATTAACCCGGCTTCAGTCGTCGTTGTGATATTTATCCCATACGTTCGTAAGGCTGTAGCCACAGCATGATGCACATTTTCATCAATGTGAAATCGAATCGTTTTAGGCATCCTGAATCCTTTAGTTTCTTAAGCTAACTTTTGCTGAACTATAGAAGTGGTCTTTGCCTTCATTTTGCGATAAAATTCTTCTTCCTCCTGGATGAATTGATTGATTTCCTCTTTGTTGTCATAGTAATATGTCAAAGCCGCATGAACATCAGCTAAAGTAATCCCAGGATAAGCGGATAAAATTTCCTCTGGGGACATTGAAAGGAATTCATAATCAATCACGATGTCCTGGACACGAATACGGTGTCCTGCAATACATGGCTTCCCACCACAAACATCAGGCGTGATTTTTATGTGTTGCTTGATTTTCTTTTTCATCCTCTTTTATCATCTCCTTAGGTGTCTTTTAATTCTACCTACCATCTTTTCCATCCTTCCCCGCCTTCCTTCCTTTCTTCCCTTTCTCCCTTTCCCCGCTTCCCTTCCCCGCATTCCCTTCACACCCTCGGCCCCTTCAATTCTGTTTGTTCCATAAACGTCCTATGCCACAACATAAAAGTCAACAACCCCCAAATAGGACGGCTATTATCCTTCACTAAACGGAAATGCTGATTCAATAACTGATTCACATTCTCGGGCTTAAAATACCCTGTCCGCTTCAACTGAGCAGGCGACAGGACATCCAACACCATCTCCTTCAACTCGTTCCTCAACCAACTCGCCGCGGGAATGCTGAAACCCTTCTTCTTTCGATACAAGATCTTTTTCGGCAACAAAGGCTCCATCGCTTTCTTGAGAATATACTTCTTCTGAAAACCGTTCAACTTCAACTCAGGCGGAATCGACGCGGCGAACTCAACGACTTTGTAATCGAGCATCGGCACTCTCAATTCTAACGAATTCGCCATGCTGCTTCTGTCCGACTTCACCAGAATATCGTTAGCCAAATAGACCTTGGTGTCCACATATAAGAACTTATTTAGCATATCCACGGCATCTGCTTTATCAAAGTATTTTGCAAATTCTCCAAAAGAATCCTCAAAAACGTTGCCCGATAATATCTGATGAGAATACAACTGCTTTTTGGCATCCTCGCTGAATATCAATTTCCACCAGTAATGACGGCGTTCAGGAGACAAATCGTCGCCGTCCACAAAGATTTTCGCCTTGTAGTCGAAGCTCACTTTCTTTGTCGAGGTAGGCAAACTATGTACAATCGGTCTAATCAATTTCTTGCGAATCACTCTGGGAATTCTGCTGTACAACTCAGCCGCTCGATAGGCGGCGTATGTCTCATATCCAGCAAACACTTCATCTCCGCCTTCGCCAGATAAAACCACTGTTACGTGTTCACGCGCCATCTTGGAGACAAGATAAGTCGGAATCGCCGACGAATCCGCAAACGGTTCATCAAAATACCACACCAGCTTAGGCAAAAGTTCCACGGCGTTAGGCTTTACAATCATCTCATGATGGTCAGTTCCATACATCTTCGCCACAATCCGCGCGTACTCCAGTTCATTGAACGACTTCTCTTCAAACCCGATAGAAAACGTCTTTATCGGCTCATCCACCAAACTGCTCATCAGCGCAGTAATCGAACTCGAATCAATCCCCCCAGAAAGCAACACCCCCAAAGGCACATCAGACAACAACCGCAACCTGACGGATTCCTTCAACCTCTCCCTTAACTCCTCCGCGTACTCTTCTTCGCTCTTCCATCCTTCCATCCTTCCCTTCCATTCGTTTCCCCTATCCTTCCTTTCCTTCCCTTCCATCCTTTCCCCGCATCCTTCCATCCTTCCTTTCCTTCCATCCTTCCATCCATCCCTTCCTTCCTTTCCCTCCATTTCCATTCCGAATCTCACATCCCAATATTCTTTAATCTCAATCCTACCTTCTCTGTCACAAGTTAAGATATGCCCCGGCGGCAGTTTATAAATGCCTTTGAAAATAGTATCAGGATGGGGGATATAATTCAGGGAAAGAAAGTTATGCAACGCATGAAGGTTGACTTCACGCTTCACAGCCCTATCTTGCAGGATGGATTTAATCTCAGAAGCAAACAACAAGCTCCCATTGCTCACCGTGTAAAACAGCGGCTTAATGCCCAACCTATCGCGCGCGAGAAAAAGCCTCCGTCGTTTTTCATCCCATATCGCAAACGCAAACATGCCGTTCAACTTTGACACGCACTCATCGCCGTATTCTTCATAGCAATGCACAATGACTTCCGTATCAGACCGGGTATAAAACTTGTGCCCCTTCCTTTCCAGTTCTGCTCTCAGGAAAAGACAGTTATAGACTTCTCCGTTATAAATGATCCAAATATCTTTCGACTCATTATGAATCGGCTGATTCCCCGTCTGCAAGTCGATAATCGAAAGCCTGCGCATACCAAGCCCGATGTTGCCGTTGATATAATATCCTTCGTCATCAGGCCCACGATGGACAATGACATCGCACATTTTATGCAACAAATCGTTGCTTACATGCCTGCCCTCGAACCCTTCACGAAGTTTATCCTTGAGTCCTGAGCCTGCGAAGGAACTGAAGGATTCGAGGGCAGGCTTCGTGAAGGGTATTTGTTTAAAAGAATATTTTCCAACAATTCCACACATGGTAAATTCCTGTAGCGAATGGTGGTTCCTTTAAGCCCTTTAGCATTATTTGATAAGTCCTTTTGATTATGGGATTAAGTTTAGCAAATACCACAAAGGCCTGGCACGCATCAATTGAGGCGCATTCAAACGCAGTGCCGCTACTGTCGCCCGCCCAATCCGTGTGCGTCCAAGAATCCGTTGGAAATCGGCGCTCCAGCGAAAATGTTCCTCCCAAACATCAAGGCGCGGATTATACAGACGTACATTGCGTTTGGTGCGGGGGTCAACTGCTGTCTGCCGGTTTTGTTTTGCTAAGTTGCAATGAGGACAAGCGAACGCTAAATTTTTAGCAACTGTTTGGCCGTTGCGTGAACGCGGCACAATATGGTCACAATGGAAAGTTTGCCCTGTTATTCTCTGGGGCGCATGACAATACTCACAACGATAGCCAGCTCGTTTCGCAACAAGATGTATGACGTGAGACGGAATATTAGTATTCAATATGTCCTTCAGAGTTCGTGATTGCTTCCCCCTCACTTCGTTCGGGGTCGCAACCTTCGGCTTCGTAACTCACTGCTTTCCTTTTGTTTTTTGTGCTTTCCCGAGAGCGTCTTATGATTCGCTTTTGCACGGACGGCTTGTGTGATAAGGCGTTTTATCGGACGCCCTTTCTTATCGAAAAGGTCGGGACGAATCACGCGGGCGAGAGTTTCTGTGTTCTGAAGCATCAGGGCTTGCGTCTCATCAACCAACCCCTCAAGCTCAAAACGCTCTTCCTTTGTTATGGAACCCTCTGTGTTTTTCTCTGCGAGGAAGTTGAGACGCTGCTGTCTCTCTTTAGGAAACTGTTTCAATGCAATCAGGGTGAGGGGTTCATCACTCTGTTGTTCCCACAGTGCTTTTTGTATTTGAGCAGAGCTTGTAGATGAAACTTCTTTTTCGTCCTTGTCTTGAGGGATTAATGATTTCTTTCTCTTAAGAGAATAGATAAAAGAAAGCGCCTCTTCTTGTTGGTCTTCAGAAAGCAGGCGAGTCGCTCTGTCTCTGATAGGATTAACCTGTGGAATGAGAGGATGTCTCTCCTCGTCACTTGGGTTTATCATACCAAAGCTGCCTACCTGTTGGCAGGCATTCGCAACTTGATTATAGGACACCGCCCGCTGGAGAATAGCTTCCATACTCCGCCAACGTTTGCTCACGTCGGCTGTTTCCAGTTTATTTTTGTGTGCCTTGTGCTCAGATAAAAGAGTGATTTGAGCCTCATTATGTTTTGTGCCTTGTGCTCGGCCACTGCTGATTTGAGCCTCATTATCAGTTGGATGAGTACAACGCACAAACATATCTTCTTGGATGAGTCCAAGCTTTGTGCGTTGTGCTCGGCAACTGCATTTACTGTTAGAGCATTGATGAGCACAAGGCACAAACAAGCACACGTCATTTTCAACGACACTTACTGCAAGGAATGCAGAATACAAGTCTCGTTGAATGTTTAAATTGCAGCATGTATGAACACGCTGCGAAAGGAGCTTCTTAGTGTATTTGCCGCACTTGTGGCAATATTGGGAAAGCTTTGTATCCTTAGTTGAAAACTCATCTACTTTCCCGCTAGCGTTTTCAGCTTTGCGTCGTGGAAGAGAGCGATACTTGCCAGGCGCTCTGTCTTTGACAGATTTCCCGTAGTTCCTTTGAAATGCTTTGTAGCTGAGTTTCTCGGTTTTGATGTATTTCCCTTGTTTCAAAATGCGGTTAGCAAGATTTCCGTGTAGGGATTTTCGATGAGCAGTTTTTTTACGTTGAATTTCAGCAAGTTTGGTTTTAGTTTTTAGATAGCGTTTTGAATCGTGCCATGTCTTTTTACCCGGTTTGATTGTACCATCAAGATTATAATTTTGTGGGTTATTGGCTCTACGTTGTCGCTCTAATTTTCGTTGAAATCGTCTTCTTTCCTTCTGTTTGTCTTTTATTTCATCGCAAAAACGTTCAAGGTAGGCTTGTTCATCTTTGTGTGCCTTGTGCTCGTCCAGATGATAATGTCGTGTGCGTTGTGCTCGTCCACTGAGGATTTGAGCCTCATTATCATCTGGATGAGTC
>Ga0194112_10012389_pt1 | contig 10416 bp, 6 predicted proteins | sample TA2MahC400mmetaG_FD_146191 | JGI IMG/M metagenome (GOLD analysis project Ga0194112, IMG submission 146191) | Freshwater microbial communities from Lake Tanganyika, Tanzania - TA2015016 Mahale Deep Cast 400m | ecosystem: Environmental > Aquatic > Freshwater > Lake | place: Tanzania: Lake...
GACTGCGGCCCGTGCCCCCCCGGGTGCCCGGACGGCGCGTGCAACGGGACGGAGACCTGCGCCACGTGCCCCGCGGACTGCGGCGCGTGCCCCCCCGCGTGCCCGGACGGCGCGTGCAACGGGACGGAGACCTGCGCCACGTGCCCCGCGGACTGCGGTGCGTGCCCCCCCGCGTGCCCGGCGTACCCGGACTGGGACGGCCTCTTCTGCGGCGACCCCCTCCTCAAGCAGGTGCCGGGGATGCGCCTCTTCTTCTCCCTGACCTGGAGCTCCACGGACGCGTCGGTCTGCGGCTCCGCGACCTGGAAGCTCGGAAACCGGATCCTCCTCAACGGCAGCTCCCCGGACGGGGTGCCCCGCGGGCGGCTGACCGGCGCGGAGCTCTACTACGACGTGGACGAGCTCCTGGAGGACGAGGTCTGGTACGACGAGGCGGGGGATGAGACGGTGCTGCCCTTCGCGGTGGAGGTCCTCGACGGGGCGAAACAGGTCCTGTGGCGGGGCCGCCACCGACTGCCCCTCCAGGTACGCGAGTACGTGCTCCGTGCGTTGGAGGAGAAGGCGGGCATGACCGTGGCCGGGTGGATGTTCCCCCTGGTGGCCGCGGCCCTGGGCGCGGACTTCGAGGCCTTCACCCTGGTGATCCCGGACCTGCCGGGCGCCGCGTACCTGCGCTTCACCCGGGAGCTCTCCCCCGCGGAGGCCGCGGCCGCGACCGCGTGCGCGCCGGGTCCCCTGGTGCTGCCCGTGTACTACAACACCGCGGGCAGCGCGGCGCAGGAGGTGCCGATCTCCGGGATCCAGGAGGTGCCCCTCGCCACCTTCGCCGCCCTGTCGTCCGGGGTCGCGGTGACCCGCGTCGCGGGCACCGCGGACAGCGCGAACGCGATGAACCTGGTGATCCTCTCCGACGGCTACACCGCGGCCGACCAGGCGGAGTTCGCCGGCCAGGCGCAGGCCCTTGCGACGTTCCTGCTGGACCTCGAGCCCTTCAAGAGCTTCGCCAAGCACCTCAACATCTGGAGCGTCTGGACCCCCTCCGCGGAGCCGGGCGCATCCTACGACTGTGCATGCACCACCTTCGACAGCGACGCGCAGAACTGCACCAACCCCCACGACGGCTGCAAGGACGCGCTGCGCAGCGTGATGTACGGCTCGATCTTCACGGTGCGGGCCCTCTACAAGGCCAACCCCTTCAACACCACCGCGCCCAACGCGCAGACGGACCGCAACATCTTCCCCATCTTCCTCTACCGCATCGGCATGGCCCTCTCCCTCGCCGCGGGGGACGGCACACCCCTGTCGGGGGCCGCGGCCCTGGTCCTGACGCGGGAGGAGAAGCAGGGCGCCTTCGGCTTCTTCAGCGCGGCCGCGACGACCGCGTACAACAGCCTGTCGCCGGGCTACCTCAACCACGTCTCCACCCACGAGCTCGGCCACGCGTTCGGGCTCCTGGGGGACGAGTACAGCCAGGGCTCCGACGTCTGCCAGAACTTCGAGCTCACGCCCCTCTTCCCCAACTTCTCCTGGATCCCCGCCGCGGGCGACGCACCCCCCTGGGAGCCCTGGATGACCCTCGCGGGTCCCTACCCGCACACCGAGGACCAGGGCACCGCGGACGACGTGGGCTGCTTCATCCCGGGCCCCGGGGGCGGGAACTGCAAGGAGGGCGGAGACGACGTGCTCTGCCGGCCGAAGAAGACCTGCAAGATGAAGACCAGCGACGGCACCTTCTGTCCCGTGTGCCGGGACCATCTCATCCACCGGTTCTTCCGGCACGTGGACCTGATCGAGGATCCGGTCTTCGGCATCACGGAGCAGGCCGCGGGGGTCTACCTGCTGGACGTGGGCCTCTCGGAGACCGCGGTGCACACCGTCTGGAGCGTGGACGGGGTCCCCGTGTCGGACACCCCCGCCTGGCAGCCCCTGGCGCTGGACCTCTCCACCCTGATCCCGGGGGAGCACGAGGTGACCCTGTCCGTCACCCTGGAGCACGACTGGGCGCGGGTGTGGACCGATGCGCTGCACGAGGAGATGAACGTCACCGTCATGGTCCCGAACTGAGCCGGGTGAGGCCGCGTTGCGGTCGGAAGGAGACGACATGCGCCGGGGGTGGTCGGAGCTCTGTGATGGGAATGGCGGCCGCATGGCCGCAGGAGGACCGTGAGCCATGAGGAGTGGTCCTGTCGTGCTGGCATTCATGTGGGCCCTGGTCCTGGTCGTCGGGGCGTGTGACGGGGGAGGCGGGGATGGAGGAGGAGGCGACCCTGGGGACACCACCGGCGGGGACAGCGCAGTCCAGGGGTGTGAAGCGGGAGACCCCTGCTGCACGGAGGACGGTTTGCTCCGGCCCGTGGGCGAGGTCTGCCTCCTGAGCGAGGAGATCGCGTGCACCGGCGCCGGGTGCGGCGGCTCACCGGTGCAGCGCCAGGTCTTCGGGCAGTGCTCCGGCACGGGCCCGGAGTGCGCGGGGGTCCCCGAGCCCGGACCCTGGACCTCCCTCGCGGTCTGCGGCTGGAACCAGGTCTGCGACCCCGGGACCTTCACCTGCGCGGCGGGAGCCTGCGAGCTGGAGACCTGCGGGGATCCGGACGTGGACACCTTCGACAAGGCCGCGGCCAACGGATCCCCATCCGATGCGTCCCTGGTCCTCGAGGAGAACGCCCCGGTGGATCCCTGTGCCGCGGCCATCGCGTGGGAGGGGACCCTGCACGACGAGACCGACGGCGACTGGTACCGCTTCAACGTCGACGCGTCCCAGGACCACGGCTGCGCCACCTGGGATCCGCGCTTCGCGTTCACGGGGATTCCGGGTGCGCGGCTCCAGTTCCGGTGCTGGTCCGAGGGCGAGGTGGCCGAGTTCGACGCATCCGAGGGGGTCTTCGACTGCGCCCTCACGGATCCGGTCACCATCGACGGCGTGGCGCTGGACGAGGCCCTGACGTGCCGTGTCAGCGCGAGCGCCTCCTTCACCAACCTCCGCTGCACCCGCTTCGACTACGGGGACGTCTACGCAACCACGATGATGGTGCTCGTGGGCGTCGGGACCGACGAAGACCACCCCTGCGCCAACTACTCCGTCACCGTCGACATACCGGGTCTGTAGGCCTCGGGTCCGCGCGGGCGGCGCGGTCAGGCCAGCCAGAGCTGGCGGAACTCCTCGCCCTCCAGGAGCGCGAGGACCTTCTGGTGGAGGCCGTCGAAGTCCCGTCCGGACATCCCCACCACCAGGTCCCCCGGGGCCGCGTCCTCCACGATGGCCGCGGCCATGGTCTCCACGTCCGGGAAGACCCGGGCCGCGATCCCCCGGGCCCGGAGCCGCCGGGACACGAGGTGGGGGTCCAGGTACTCGTCCGCCGCGAGGGAATCGCTCTTCACCAGGGGGGTGCTGAGGTAGACCCGATCCGCCAGGGCCAGGGCGTCCACGTAGGCGTCCTGGAAGACGCGGCGCCGGGAGGTGTTGCTCTCGAAGTGGTACGCGGCCAGGAGGCGGGAGGGGCGGTAGCCCGCGGCGAGGCCCGCGAGGGTGACGCGCACCGCGGTGGGGTGGTGTGCGAAGTCGTCCACCACCCGGATGCCCCGCACCTCCCCCAGGACCTGCTGTCGCTTCATCACCCCGCGGAAGCGGCCGAGGGCCTCCGCGGCGCGGGCCAGGGGGACGCCGCACTCCCGGGCCAGCACCAGCGCGGCCAGGGCGTTCTGGACGTTGTGGAGGCCCGTGAGGGGCAGCACAACCTCCGCGACGGGCCGGAGGCGGCCCGAGGGCAGACGCCGCAGGACGCGGAAGGCCGTCGCACCGGGGCGCCAGGTCATGCCTGCCCCGACCCACTCCTCGTCCCCGCGGGTGCCGTACAGCCGGACCGGGCAGGCCGCGGTCCGGGCGACCTCCTGCGCGCCGGGGCACGCGGAGGAGACCGCCAACGCCCCCTCCGGGGGGAGCAGGGCCGCGAAGCGCCGGAACGCGTCCTTCACGTGGTCCAGGTCCCGGTAGATGTCCGCGTGGTCGAACTCCACGGAGGTGATGGCCGCAACGTGGGGACGGTAGTGCAGGAACTTGGGCTGCTTGTCGAAGTACGCGGTGTCGTACTCGTCCCCCTCGATGACGAAGTGGCGGCCGGCGCCGACCCGGTAGTTGGAGCCGGTGTTCAGCGGGATGCCTCCCACGAGGTACGAGGGCTCCAGGCCCGCGTCCAGCAGGATCCACGCGGTCATGGACGTGAGGGTGGTCTTGCCGTGGGTCCCCGCGGCCACCACGGAGAGACGGTCCGTGAGGAAGAAGCGCTGGATGGCCTGGGGCAGGGACAGGATCTCCAGGCCAGCCTCCCGCGCGGCCACGGCCTCGGGGTTGTCCCGCCGCACCACGTTCCCCGTGACCACCACGTCCGGCCGGGGCACGAGGTTCCCGGCCTGGTACCCCCGGACCACGGGGATCTGGAGGCCCGTGAGGAACGTGCTCATGGGCGGGTAGAAGTTCGCGTCGGAGCCCGTGACCCGGTGCCCCGCGTCCCGCAGCATCCCCGCCAGGGCGGCCATGGCGGTCCCGCAGATCCCCGTGATGTGGACGTGCATGGGGGTCCTCCGCACGGACGAGTCCAACGTCCAGTCTAGACCCGGGGGATCGCGGGACCAAATATCAGGGGTGTTCCTGGAGGAAGAGCTCCACGTCCTTGGCCGCGGCGCAGCCCTGGCCCGCCGCGGTGACGGCCTGGCGGTACCGGTGGTCCACCACGTCCCCCGCGGCGAAGACCCCGGGCACGCTGGTGCAGGTGTGAGGGCCGACCCGGACGTACCCCGCGGGATCGAGATCCACCTGGCCCCGGAAGATCTCCGTCGCGGGCACGTGGCCGATGGCCATGAAGACCCCCGTGACCGGCAGGACGCGGAGTGCGCCGGTCTCCGTGTCCCGGAGCCGCAGGCCCGTGACCCCGCCCTCGCCCAGGATGTCGTCCACGACGCTGTTCCAGGCCACCCGGATCTTCGGGTTGGAGAGGACCCGCTCCTGCATGATCTTCGAGCCGCGGAGCTCGTTGCGGCGGTGCACCAGGGTGACCCGGGAGGCGAAGCGGGTCAGGAACCCCGCCTCCTCCAGCGCGGTGTCTCCCCCCCCCACCACCGCAATCTCCTGGTCCCGGAAGAAGAAGCCGTCGCAGGTGGCGCACGCGGAGACGCCCCGGCCCCGCAGGCGCTCCTCCGCGGGCAGACCCAGCCAGCGGGCCGATGCGCCCGTGGCGATGATCACCGTGCGCGCCGTGTGCTCCTCGTCTCCGGCCCGGATCCGGAAGGGACGGGACGAGAAGTCCACCTCCGTCACCAGGTCGAAGCGGTGCTCGGAGCCGAAGCGCTGGGCCTGGGACCGCATGCGGTCCATGAGCTCGGGGCCCGCGATGCCCTCGGGGAAGCCGGGGAAGTTCTCCACGTCGGAGGTGATGGTGAGCTGGCCCCCGGGCTGCATGCCCTCGTAGACCAGGGGCGAGAGGCTCGCGCGGGCCGTGTACAGGGCCGCGGTGAGGCCCGCGGGGCCGCTGCCGATGATGAGGACGTCACGCATGGGGCACCTCGCTCTGCTCGTCTCCGTGGAGCCTCCGTCGAGGCGGAGGTTACCTCCTCAGCGCTGCCGCCGGATCACCGTCACCGTGCCCGGGCGGTCCCGCCAGCGCGGCTCCGCACGGGGGCCCTTGAGGGCCAGGACCAGGGGCACCCCCGCCACGAACCCGCCGATGTGGGCCCACCAGGCCACCCCGTCCCCCGCGGAGGAGCCTGCGAGGGCCGCGGACCCGCTCAGGTACTGGAGGAGGAACCACACCCCGATGAACACGAACGCCGGGATCTCGGCGAAGAAGAAGAAGATCAGCAGCGGGACGAGGGTCACGATGCGCGCGGTGGGGTAGAGGATGACGTAGCCCGCCAGCACCGCGGCGATGGCGCCGCTGGCCCCCACCATGGGAATGACGGAGAGGGGATCCACCGCGAGCTGGCCCATCCCCGCGCAGAGGCCGCCGGCCAGGTAGAACACCAGGTACTTCGCAGGGCCCAGGCGATCCTCGACGTTGTCCCCGAAGATCCACAGGAACCACATGTTCCCGATGAGATGGAGCCATCCTCCGTGGAGGAACATGCTGGAGAACCAGGGCACCACGTGGTCCCCGACGCGGAAGCCCGTCTCCTCGAGGCCGCGGGTGAGGCGCCAGGGGACGAGACCGTACCGGACGATGAAATCCTCCAGGCCGTCCCCGAGGCGGAGCTCGTAGACGAAGGCCGCGACGTTGGCCAGGATGAGGAGCCATGTGACCCAGGGCGTGTGCCGGCTCCGGATGTTGTCGCGGATGGGGATCATCGGGGATCCCCCGCGGGCTCCTGGGGGATCACCCACCGGTAGCTGCGGCCGCCCTCGAAGACCACGTCCCGCAGGAGCCAGACCTCGCCGCCCTCCACCCCACGGGCCCGCACCACGCGTTCCCCGGGCTTCAGGCCCCGGAGGAGCTCGCGCCCGCCTCCGGGCACCGTCGCGACGTCGCGCCCGTCCAGCTCCACCTTCAGGGGGACCTCCAGGTCGTTCTGGACGTCGAGGGTGAAGAGCTCGCCGCCCAGGGCGATGGCTGCGGTCTGCCCCGGGAAGATCCGCACCCGCCGGTGGTCCGGCGCCGCGGCGTCCGCGGCCCGGAGCTCCACGTCGTGCCACCCCGGCGCGAGGGAGAGGAAGAGGGTGTCCCCCTCCGCGGGGAACGGGACGCCCGGCCCCCGGTCCACCCGGACCTCGCCGAGGACCCCTTCGAGCCCCCGCACCGCAAGCTGGCCCGCTTCGGGCTCCACGAACCACGTGGGCGGGCTCTCCGCGGAGGGCAGGAGCTCGATGGCCCGGGCGGAGCCGGTGACCGGATGCACCGCGCGAAGGGAGACCGTGGCGAAGGGCAGGTCCTCCAGGGTGGTCTCCGCGTCCGCGGGGAGCTGCCCCGTGGGCTGGCCGTCCTGGAACAGGAGGACGGCCTCGCCGGTGCGGTTCACCACCCGGACCCGGCCGTACGCGGGACGCAGGTCCCACAGCAGCTCGGAGCCGGGCTTCACGAGGAAGTCCTTGCGACCCAGCAGGAGCCCCTCCGCGCGGGCCTGCACCGAGTGGGGACCCGGCGCGAGGTCCCCCAGGGAGGCCCGGCCGCCGGGCTCCAGGGCCGCGACGACGCGCTCCTCCTCGAGGAGCTCGACGCGGCTCCCGGTGCTGTTGGTCACCACGAGGGTGCCGACGGGCGGGGGGACGACCCAGGGCAGCTCCTCGCCCTCCGCCCCCCGGAGCTCGTGCGGGTACACCATCCCCGTGCGCTTCCCGGCCATGGCCAGGAGGAGGCGTCCCGCGGGGATCTCGACTTGGGCCGTCGCGCCGGCCGCCAGGAAGGGCAGGGGCACCGCCAGCTCCCCGAGGCCCCGCAGATCCTCGCCGGTGCGGTTCTCCACCTGGAGGGTGAAGGTGCGGGCCCGGATCTCCCAGGACAGCACCTCCCGGCTCCGGATCTCCGCGTTCAGGCGATGGACCCGCCGGGAGCCGGCCTCCTCCACGGCCTCCGCGAGCTGATGGCCCGGGAGGAGGCCGCAGAGGGTCACCGCGTCCCCGGGCCCCAGGCGCGCCTGGAAGCGCGAGCCCAGGTACAGGGCCACCCCGACGCCCAGGCCGTTGCGGACGGACAGGCGTCCCCCGCCGGGGCCCAGGGAGACCCGCCGGGGCTGTGCGGAGCTCAGCTCCACCCGGAGGCTGCCCGCCGCGTGGGTCCGCGGGCTGGACCAGCCCACCGCGTGGGTCCCCGCGGCCAGGGACAGCGTCACCTCCTGGCCCGGCGCCAGGCCGAGGGTGCGCACGCCGTCGAGGAAGATCTCCAGGTCCTCCGCGAACGCGTTGGCCAGGGTCAGGAGGCCCGCCCCCGCGCGAAGCTCCCAGCGGTGGGTCGCGCCGCCCACCAGGGTCTCGTCCTTCTCCAGGCGGATCCCCGTCTTCTGCCCCGACGCGACCAGGTGGGTGGGGCCCGCGGGCAGATCCCCGCGCAGCACCTCGCCGCCGGGGGCCGCGAGCCCTGCGGGCACGCCCCCGACCTCGACCTCCATGGGCTCGTCCGTGTCGTTGCGGATCACCACGGCCGCGCTGGCCCGGGACGCGGTCCACGCGGCCTCGCCCCCCGCGGGGACGGTGACGACCCCCGCGACGCCCCGGCGGCTCTGGAGGAGGGTCGCCTCCACGCGCCAGGGCCCGGGGGAGAGGTCCTCGAGCCGCTGCCGTTCCCCGGGAGAGAGGCGGCGCTCCAGGCGCTCACCGATCCGCAGGGACGCGGGCTCCGGGGTGTCGTTGAGCAGCGTCAGGGCTCCCCGGCCGGGGTCCACGTCCACCGTGGTCCACTGCCCCGGGGGCGCGTCCAGGGGAAGCTCCCAGGAGCCCCGGCCCTCCCTCTCCACCAGGCGGAGGAGCAGGGGCCCCGCGGGGATCCCGCCCACCCGACGCTCCGCGCCGGCCAGGAGGGCCCCGAGGCTCCCGGTGCGCAGGCGCAGATCGTAGTCCTGTCCCGTGCGGTTGCGCAGCAGGAGCCTCGCGGGCGGAGGAGGCATCGGGCGGTCCACGGCCCCGACGATCCAGCCGGGCACGTCCGCGGAGAGGTCCAGCTCCTCCTGGAAGCGGCGGGCGCCGCAGCGGGCCTCCAGGGCCAGGCGGGGGCCCGGGAGGGATGGCACCGTCACCCACTCCCCCGGAGGGATCGTCGCCAGGAGCGCACGGCCCCGGTACACGTCGCAGGGGATGTCGGAGCGGTTTCCCAGGTCCACCATCGCGGTGCCATGGCCCGCCCCGGGGGCCGGTCCAGGTCCGGGGACGCTCGCACACGCCGCGGCCAGAAGGACCGGGAGCAGGCGCGGCAGGCTCCGGAGGTCCATGCGATCAGGCTCCCGCGGCCGAGGGACCGGGATCCCCGTCTCCGGCCGCCTCGCCGGGGGTGGGATCGGGGGTGGGATCGGGGGTGGTGGCAGGCGCCTCGGGCTTCGGCCTCTCCGGCAGGGGATGGCCGAAGGTCTCCAGCACGAACTCCGGGGAGAAGCGCACCTGGTTCACCACCACGCAGATGAAGAGCCGCTCGCGGTCGTACTCCTCGAGCATCATGGCGGTGATGCGCCGGGCGTCCTCGTCCTCGATGCGCTCGATGGCCTCCACGTCCTCGTTGATCTTCTTCACGTGGTGCAGCATCTCATGGTACAGGGCGTCGTTGGCCCGGTTCCACAGGGCCATGAACAGCTCCGCGACCTTCTCGTTGCCCTTCTCGAGCACCTCGCGCTCCAGGAGCTCGACGATGCGCTTCCGGCCGAGCTTCTGGACGCGGTAGCCCTTGAAGTAGCGATAGAAGACGGCCTGGTCCAGCATCTGCGTGCCGCGCACGACGTGCTCGAGGGGGATGTCGTGCACGAAGAGGTCGAGGCAGTGACGGATGCCGCGGATGGAAGCGATGGGCATGGGTCCTCCTTGCCGGGGTCCACGGGACCTCCGGAGCATACCAGAATCAGGCGCCGATGTACCGGGCAAGCTCCGCGCGGGTGGCCCGGATCCCCAGGCCGCAGCGGGGATCCTTCATGTCCGCGCGCAGCGCATCCAGGAGGGCGCGGGTGACGGGACCGGGCCGGCCGTCGCCCACGGGCACCCCTTCGACACCGACCACGGGCATGAGGCCACAGCCGGTGCCGGTCATGAAGGCCTCCCGGCCGGGCCCCACGAAGTCCAGGGGCAGGAGATCCTCCCGCTCCACGACGCGGTAGCCCAGCTGCCGGGCGTTCGCCATGATCCGGTTGCGCGTGATGCCGATGAGGCAGTAGTCCCCCACGGGGGTCTCCAGGAGGACCCGGGAAGGATCCGTCTCCCAGCCCGCCTCCCGGCGCACCACGAAGGTGTTGTCCGCGGTGGCCTCCGCCACGTTGCCCCGGGAGGTCAGCATCATGGTCTCGAGGCGCCCGGCCTCCCGGGTCTCCAGGAGCCCGCCGATGTTGTTGAGGTAGTTGTTGCTCTTGACGTTGGGGTCCACGATCTCCGCGCCGGCCCGTCGCGTGCGGCGGGCCACCGACAGCTCGATGCCCGTCTCGTACTTGGCCGGCGGGTAGAGCTGGATGGTGGAGACGATGCAGTAGATCGTGGGGGCCAGGCACTTGGCAGGGTTGATGCCCAGGTTGCCGAAGCCGCGGGTGAGCACCGGCCGCATGTAGCCGCGCTCCTCGTCCCCGAAGCCCACCGCCTGGACCGTGCGCAGGAGGTGCCAGGCGAGCTCCTCCTTGGAATATGGCATGCGGATGCCGAGCCGCCGCGCGGAGTCCCACCAGCGGTCGATGTGCTCGCGGAACAGGAAGACCTGGCCGTGACACACCAGGATCCCTTCGAACACCGCGTCGCCGTAAAGGCCTCCGTGG
>Ga0194112_10012391_pt1 | contig 10415 bp, 7 predicted proteins | sample TA2MahC400mmetaG_FD_146191 | JGI IMG/M metagenome (GOLD analysis project Ga0194112, IMG submission 146191) | Freshwater microbial communities from Lake Tanganyika, Tanzania - TA2015016 Mahale Deep Cast 400m | ecosystem: Environmental > Aquatic > Freshwater > Lake | place: Tanzania: Lake...
TGAGCCCCGCACCGCCCGCCCCGGACGGAGCCCGGGCCCGCCTGGAGACCGCCTTGGTGGGGGCGCGACTGGCGGGGGAGGCCCTCCTCCGTCGGCAGGGGCGCCTCACCGCGGTGGAGCACAAGGGCCGCGTGGACCTCGTCACCGAGGCGGACCGGGCCTCCGAGGCGATCCTCGAGGACCGGATCCTCCGGAGCTTCCCCATGGACGGGCTCCTGGGGGAGGAGGGCGGCACCCGGGGTGGCGGGGGCCCCTTCGGCTGGATCGTCGATCCCCTGGACGGCACCACCAGCTTCGTGCACGGCCTTCCGATCTTCGGGGTGTCCATCGGAATCACGTGGAGGGGTGAGCTGGTGGCCGGGGTGGTCCACGTGCCCGTCCTGGGGGAGACCTACTCCGCGCTCCGGGGTGAAGGGAGCCGCTGCAACGGCCGGCCGATCCGGGTCTCGTCCACCCTGCGGCTCGTGGACGCGCTCCTCGCGACGGGCTTCCCCTACGACCGCACCGAGCGGCTGCCCCGGCTCCTGGCGGACCTCTCCTGGGGCCTGCGCCAACTCCAGGGACTCCGCCGCTACGGTGCGGCGTCCGTGGATCTGGCCTTCACCGCGTGCGGCCGTCTGGACGGTTACTGGGAGCGTGTGCTGGGGCCCTGGGACATGGCCGCAGGCGCGCTCCTGGTGCAGGAGGCCGGCGGCCGGGTGAGCCACCCGGACGGCGGCCCCCTCCGCCTGGAACACGGTCCCCTGGTGGCCTCCAACGGTCACCTCCACGACGCGATCCTCGAGGGCCTGGCCTCCGCGACCATCGAGGGTGCGGCCCCGTGACCCGCGGCCCGGCCATCGCGGTCCTCATCTCCCTCCTCACCGCCCCGTCCTGCGCCCCCCGTTCCCTGCGGGAGTGGCGAGCCCGGGAGGAGGCCGAGGCCGCGAGGGCCACGGCGCTGGAGTCCCGGCCCCCGGACGGGCCCGGCCTCCTCGCGGCCTGGGCGCACCTGGCGGCCGAGGCCTCCATCCCCGCGGTGGCCGCCCGGGCCGCGGTGCGGGCGGGAGACCTGGAGGCCCGGCGCGGGCGGCCGCGACGGGCCGAGGCCTGGTGGCGGACCGCCGCGGCGCGGGACCCGGACGGAGGCTGGGGGCGGACCGCGGTGGAGCGCCTCCACCGATCCTGGGCCGGGCTCGCCCCCCTGGCGCTGGAGGAGCGCCTGCGGACCCTGCGCCACCCGGCCCTGGACGGGATGCTGCTCTTCCTGGCCGCGTCGCGGCACGCGGAGGAGCCCGGGGGGCGCGGCCGGGCGGTGGAGCTGTGCCTCTGGCAGCGGCGCATCGCGCCGCGCTCCCCGTGGCGTGACGACTGCGAGGACCTGGTGCTGGAGCTGCTGTCGCAGCGGGACCGGATCCGGTTCAGGGAGGAGCTGCTCCTGCCCCTCCCCTCGGACGATCCCGGGGCCCTGGACGGGACCCGGTTCCAGGCCCTCGAGCTGGCCCTGGCCCGGGATCTGGCCGCCGCGGGGCGCACCGGGGAGGCCTGCCGGCGCCTGGTGCGCGTGGTGGACCGTTACCCGGGGACGCGCCTGAAGGACGACGCGCTCTGGCTCCTCGCCCGGCTCCGTCGGGAGCGGGGCGAGGAGGCCGCGGCGCGGGCCGCCCTGCGGACCCTGGTGGAGAACTTCCCGGAGTCGCCTCACACGGCGGAGGCCGCGGCCCTGCTGGGATCGGACTGATCGCATCCTCCCCCCGGAGGTCGGGCCGCGGGCCCCGAGGCCTGCATTTCTCACCAGGCTCCGTAGCGAGAGTGCCGAGGCCCTGGTGTGTCGGGGCGCCCGGACCAGAGCAGGCGGAGGCGGTGCCGGAGGTACCGTTGAGCACTGCGGAGGGAGGAACGCCCTGAGACAGCAGGAGGATCGGCGCTCGGAGCAGGAGCTCTGGTGAGAGATGCAGGCTAGAGTCTGGAGGCGTGGCCGGAGCTACTTCTTCGCCTTGGCCGCGGGCTTGGCCGCGGGCTTGGCCGCGGGCTTGGCCGCGGGCTTGGCCGCGGGCTTGGCCGCGGGCTTGGCCGCGGGCTTGGCCGCGGGCTTCTTCTCCAGCTTCTCCACCCGCTCCGCCAGGGCCCCGAGCTCCGCGCGGGAGGCCAGGCCGAGGCGCTCCAGGAGATCCTGGCGGAGATCGCCGCCCTGGATCATGACCTCGATGGCCTTGAGCTTCTCCGCGAGATCCGTGAGGGCCACGGTCTTGAGGAAGTCGTCGAGCCGCTTCAGCCCGTCCGCCGGGGTGGCCAGGAGCCGCTCCTGGACGGACTTGATGAGCTTCTGCACCTCGTCCTCGACGCCCTGGATCTGCCGGGTCGCGGTCTGCACCCGGTCCATCACCATGTCACGCAGCTCCTTCGCCTTCTTCTTCATGACGCTCCCTCCTTCGGGTCTTCACGACCTCATGACGCAGCAATATAGCGCGATGCGTCAATCTGTCAAGCGCGGAGCGTAGAAACCAGCTCCCATGCGGAGGGAACAGCTTGCCGCGCCGCGGCTCAACTCCCCCCAGAAGAGGAGGAGCATCCCCAGGACGGCCAGGAGAAGCGCCAGGTGGGTGAGGGAGGAGGCGCTCCGGAGCCGCCGGGACATCCGCAGGAACCGGCGATCCGCACGGCGCTGACGGACCCGGCCCAACGCGTCACTCGAAGCGCAGGATGATGGGCATGTTGACGCGTTTCTCGAGCTGGCGCTCGATCACGCGGAAGTTCCCGAAGATCTCCATGAGGCAGCCGGTGAAGACCCCGCCGCCCTTGGGGGACGTGATGTTGTCCACCCGGCCGTCCAGGCCCACGTGGAGGAAGATCTTGGTGCCCGAGTCCACGCCCGCGGCGTCCGCGCAGGCCTGGATCTTGCGGGTCTGGGCCTTCACCTTCCGCATGACGTTGGTCTGGGCCCGGAGCTTCCAGAGCTTGCCGGAGGACTTGCGCTCCTGGACGTTGGCCTCCACGCGGCTCTCGGTGACGGAGCCGCCCAGGAAGTCCCCGCTCCCGGTCTCGACGCGGTCCACGACGCGGTCCCTGGCCGGGCCGGCGACCCCGGTCCCCGCCGCGGGGTCCCGGGGCTTCGCGGCGTGGGTGAGGTCCGAGAGGTCCGTCTCACCGGCGTCGCCGCCGATGAGGACGGAGCCGTCGCCCCAGTCATCCCCTCCGGGGGCCACGCGGTCCGGCCGCCCCCCGCCCGCGGTCCCGGTCTTTCTGTTCTTCTCCTCGAAGGTCCTGCGCAGGCGGTCCTTGTCGATCTCGACACCGTCGGCGCCCCCGGCCTGGAGGAGCCGCTGCTCCAGCGAAGCGAGATCCGTGTCGTCCAGGGTGCCCCACTGCTCCTCCCCATCCAGGGGATCATCTTCCGGAAATGCCCGGTCGGGGGCCCCGCCGCGGGCGATGAGGACCGGCGCTTCCGGCTCCCCGCTCCGTGCAAAGATGTTGAGGGTCTCGTCGGTCTCCTCCCGGGTGAGCTCGCGCTGCTTCCCGGTGAAGACGAAGTCCGTGCCCATGACATAGACCGTGGTCAGCGCGCCCGCGAACACCGCGCCCAGGCCCAGCAGGATCGCGGTGTTCCGGCGGCGGGAGCGGCTGCTGAGGCGCGCCATGACGCTGAAGTCCCGCAGGGTCTCGCGCGCCCCCTTGGTGACGCCCGCGGCCTCCAGGGACACGGTCTGGACCCCGGGATCGCCGAACTCGATGGCCTCCATGGACCGGTGGACGTGGGAGGACGCCTCGCCGGCCTGGAAGAAGCCCGCGTCGATGGACTCGTCGTGGCCCCCGGGCTCGCCGGTCCATTCATGGAGCGCCTCGTCCGTGAGCTCCGGCGCATCCACCGCGGGCTCCGGAGCCGTGGGGGCCGGAGCCGGGACCGGCGGCTCCTCGGGCGCGGGCGGAACCAGGTGGAGGTCCGGCACACGCCGCGGGGGGAGCTTCGGAGGAACCGGGGGGGGCGCCGGGCGCACCACTCGCGGCACAGGGGGCGGTGCGGCCGGCGGTGCGGCCGGTGGTGCGGCCGCCGCGGGTGGTGGCACAGGGGCCACTGGCGGTGCGGCCGGAGGTGCGGCCGCCGCGGGTGGTGGCACAGGGGCCACTGGCGGTGCGGCCGGTGGTGCGGCCGCCGCGGGTGGTGGCACAGGGGCCACCGGCGGTGCGGGGGGGAAGAGGCTGCGCAGCTCCTCGATCTCGCCGGCGGGCATCCACGCATCGAGCCCCTTGCGCCAGAGGCGCGTGGCGGGCAGGACCTTTCCCCCCGCGACGAGGCGCTCCAGGGCCACCTGGCCGAACGGCCCGACCCGCTTCCGGCTCACCACCGCGAACCAGGCCACCGGGGGAGGGCCGGGCGGCACGGCCGTCACCGGGGGCGCGGGCGCCGGCACGGACACCGCAGGGAGCGTGGTGGTGGTCGCGAGGGTGACCGTCGTGTTCCGCCCGCGCACCCGGAAGACCGCACCACAGGCGCTGCACCGGATCTTGATGGTCTCCCCGGAGAGCCGCTCGGAAGAGAGCTGGAAGGGCCTCTTGCACTTGGGGCAGTTGATCTTCATGGTGCCGCGCCGCCGTCTCCGAAGCCCAGAGGAACCGCCGCCGGATATTAGCAGAGCAGGGACACCTGGCAATCGAAATCTGTTTCACGCCCGTGCGGGCGCCTTCCTTTCGTGATTGACAGGTTTCCCGCGGAGCGTAAGATATGCGGGTTTTTCGTGATCCCATCGTGATTCCGGGCAAGGCAACGAGCCAACAAGGAGAGGGAACGATGAAGATGAGAGGGTTGATGATCGTGCTCGTCGCGGGCGTGCTGGCGCTGGCGCTGGCCGGCTACGGCTGCGACAACGGTGGTGGTGGCGGCAACGAGCCGGCTGAGGACACCGGCGGGGAGCCGGACACCATCGACGGAGACACCCCCTGTACGCCCGCGTGCGAAGGCAAGGTCTGTGGCGACGATGGCTGCGGCGGCACCTGCGGCACCTGCGACGCGGGGACGGTCTGCTCCGACGACCAGACCGCCTGCGAGACCTGCGTGCCCGCATGCGAAGGCAAGGTCTGCGGCGATGACGGCTGCGGCGGCAACTGCGGGGAGTGCGGGGAGGACGAGACCTGCTCCGCGGACGGCAGCGTGTGCGAGACCTGCGCGCCGAAGTGCGCGGATCCCCTCGGCAACCCCTACGAGTGCGGCGACGACGGCTGCGGCGGCAACTGCGGCACCTGCGACGCGGCCACCGAGGTCTGCCAGGGTCACGTCTGTGTGCCCAAGCCCGCGGAGAAGATCCCCTTCGGCGGCGAGTGCCAGGTCCTCGAGGACTGCCAGCCCTACCTGGACTACAACACCTACGAGGAGAACCCGGACTATCCGTTCTGCAACTGGGATCAGTGCGAGGGCGGCGGCCCCTGCCTGACGCCCTACTGCTCCAAGTCCTGCGTCATGCACAAGGACACGGTCAACAACGCCACCGGCGCGGCCGAGGGCGACGGCATCGAGGACGAGGATACCCCCCAGAATGACTGCGCGGGCGCGTTGGACGGCCCCGTGGGCACGAACTTCCGTTGCGTGGCCCTGCTCCCCGCGGATCAGCCGAACCCCGTCTTCCGCTGCATGGGCGGCACCACCTTCAAGGACTGCGCGATCAATGGCGACTGCCCCGCGGGCGAGAGCTGCCAGCTCTTCTACGTGAACGGCGTCTACCAGACCCGCTGCGGCACCGCCGTCAAGGAGGAGTTCCACGGCATGGTGCCCGTGGGCAAGGTGTGCGAGGACAACCAGTGGCAGGGCGACCTGGCCTTCTGCGAGTCCAGCCTCTGCTTCGGCGTGGGCTGCGTGGACTTCTGCACCGCGGACGCGGACTGCATGACCACCGCGGGCGCCACCTGCACGGGCGGCAAGTGCTCCAACAACCCCGCCTTCGACTGCGCCACCGCCGCGGACTGCTCCGCGTGGGGCTGCGAGGAGGACTTCATGCTCTTCGGGGAGGAGGAGCCCGACCTGGTGTTCGACCTCTGCTTCCCCAAGGAGTGCGCCGTCAGCACCGACTGCGGCGACCTGGACTACTTCTGCCGCTTCTTCCTGAACGGGGAGACCGCGCTCGAGGACGTGGCGTGGGAGTACTTCTGCCTGCCCAAGCCCGAGGACTCCGTGGGCCCCGGCGAGGTGTGCGACTCCTTCTGGCAGGACGAGATCGAAGGCCCCGAGTGCGAGACCGGCTTCTGCGTGGAGGGCTTCTGCTCCGGCATCTGCCTCACCGACGCGGACTGCGCGGAGGACCAGAAGTGCATCGTCCAGGAGTACGGCTACGATCACGACGAGGACGAGCTGGTGGACAAGATCCTGCCCTACAAGCTCTGCCAGAGCTTCCCGGGCTCCCAGACCGAGTGCACGAAGGAGGCCGACTGCACCGTGGACGGCGAGTCCTGCGTCATGGGCGAGTTCCCCAGCGCGGGTCCGTTCCAGTTCGAGCTGAAGGGCCTCTGCGCGGACCTCGGCGAGCTGAAGGGTGTCATGGGCGACTTCTGCGGCTGGGGCGTGGGCGTGGAGTGCAAGAGCGGCATCTGCCTGTACTTCGACCAGGAGGCCGGCTTCGGCCTCTGCACCGAGCCCTGCACCGAGAACGCGGACTGCCCCGAGATGGTGACCCTCACCGACGCGGGCGGCTCCTATGATTACAAGACCGTCTGCAGCCTCACCCTCTGGGGGTACAACGGCACCCTGGAGTTCGAGGACAGCCTCTTCCTGAACTTCTGCTGGGTCACCGACGCGGAGAACAGCCTGGAGGACTGCTCCGGGGACTTCGTCTGCACCCAGCAGGAGAACGAGGCCTGCATGCCCTACGTGCACAGCGTCGCGCCCGACGCCCCCGCGACGGTCGAGTACGCCTGCGCCTCCAACATCGGCTTCGACGAGGAGAACAACCCCCTGCCCGCACCCACCAAGGACGTGGGCGAGGTCTGCGATCCCGAGGGCCAGGGCGAGTGCATGGGCGTCTTCTGCATGAACGACGTCCAGGAGGGCGTGGGTTACTGCTCGAAGCTCTGCGTCAACGACGACGACTGCTCCGAGAACACCCTCTGCCTGGACAACGTGTACCTGCCGCGGCCGGACATGGACAACGCCGGCGTGTTCAAGATCTGCCGCAAGGCCGTCTCCTGCCTCGCGTGCGAGGATGACTACTCCTGCGCGCCGGGTTACTCCTGCGTCAACATCGGCGGCGCGGGCATCACCGCGGAGTACCGCTGCGCGCCCACCTGCGTCGTGGACGCGGACTGCGTCGGCACCGACGGCGGTCCCACCTGCGTCGAGTCCAAGGACGCAGCCGGTGAGCCCGAGGGCAAGAAGTCCTGCGAGCCCACCGAATGTCCGTAACCTGACCGACAGGAAGCGGAGGCTGACGGCAGGTCAGCCTCCGCTCCTCACAGATCCTCCGGACCCACCCCAGCGCCCCCGACCTCGCCTTCGACTGCCTCGGACCGTTTCCTTTCGGTCGGAGATAGCGCCCTCTTGTGGAGTGGCAGAGACATGCCTATCCTGCGGCTCGGGGAGGACGACGGATGCCGGGACTGGTGGTCGGAATCTGCAAGCTGCAGATCGAGATCGAGGACAACCATTCCCTCAAGGGGAAGCGATCCGTCGTGCGCCGCGTGAAGGACCGGGTCCGCAACACCTTCAACGTGGCCATCGCGGAGGTGGACGATCTCGACGTCCACGACTCCGCGATCCTCGGCTTCGCGGTGGTGGGCAACGACCACGCGGAGGTGAACTCGCGCATCGACCGTATCCTGGGGTTCATCGAGGACCTCGACCTCGCGCCCGTCGCCATGTCCGATTTCGAGATCCTCCATTACTGAGGGAGGGTCCTTGCGCGTCGAGCTGACACCGCCGCCCGCCGCGGCCTTCCTGCTGTCGGACCTGACGGACTGGCACCGGGCGCCCGTCCCGGTGGAGGACCTCGACGTCCTTGAGCTCCCGGAGGATGCCCGCGTCGAGTACGCCTGGCAGGACGCGGCCGGCCGGCTGCTCCCGGACCCGGCCAACCCCCACAACGCAGAGAACCCCTGGTGGCCCGAGGCCCGGGTCATCACCGGACCGGCCTGGCGGCCCCATCCCCTCGCGGATCCCCCGGATCCCCTGCCGCACGGGCGCACCCTCCGCCTGCACCTGGACTCCCGCCACGCGGGAACGCGGCGGCGACTGATCGTCTATACGCCCGCGGGGTACGAGGAGGCGTACCTGCCCATGGTCCTCGTCCAGGATGGCACCGGGTTCTTCCACCACGGCCGCCCCCACCGGGTCCTCGAGGCCCTCCTCGCCGCAGGCCGCGTCATGCCCGCACACCTGGTCCTGGTGGAGCCGCGGGTGCGGGAGGTGGAGTACGCGTTCCACGAGCCCTACCTGGCCTTCATCCTGGAGGAGTTGCTCCCCTTCGTGGAGGGTCAGGTGCGCACCGCGAGCGGCCATCACCTCCTGGGGGCGAGCCTCGGAGGCCTCGTGAGCGCCCTGCTCGGGCTCCGGGCCCCGGATCTCTTCCGCAGCGTCCTCGCCCTGTCCGGCGCGTGGACCGTGCACCCCGACGATCGTCCCATGGACCCCTACCGGGGCCGCGAGTGGGTCGCGGAGCAGGTTTCCCGCGGGGCCGCGGTCTCGCTCCGGTGGTACCTGGGGCATGGCTCCCTGGAGTGGCTGCGGGATCCCAACCGGCGCCTCCGTGATGCCCTCCGGGCCGCGGGCGCGGAGGTGCGCCACGAGGAGCGTCACCAGGGCCATTCCTGGGGCGCGTGGCGCCAGCTCCTCCCCGAGGCCCTTCTCTTCGGGCTGGGACGTTCCTAGATTCCGTGCATGGAGACGCGCCTCGAACGGGACTCCATGGGGTCCATCGAAGTCCCTGCGAAGCGCCTCTGGGGCGCCCAGACGGCCCGCGCGGTGGAGAACTTCCCCATCTCCGGAGAAGGCATCGGCCGGGACATGATTCGGGCCCTGGGGCTCATCAAGCAGGCCGCGGCGCAGGTGAACCGGGACCTGGGGCTCCTGCCGACGGACCTCGCCGCGGCCATCGATCGCGCGGCCGGGCAGGTGGCCGCGGGCACCCTGGACGACCACTTCCCGGTGGATGTGTTCCAGACCGGCTCGGGCACCTCCAGCAACATGAACGCCAACGAGGTCATTGCGAACCTCGCCAGCCTGGGCCTGGGCGGCGCGGCCGGGACCCGGCGGCCCGTGCATCCCAACGACCACGTGAACCTGGGACAGTCCAGCAACGATGTGTTTCCGTCCGCGCTGCACCTGGCCGCGGTGGTTCGCGTGGAGACGGACCTGCTGCCTTCGCTCCAGGGCCTGCGCGAGATCCTCGCCGGCCTCGCGGTGCGGTTCGACGACGTGGTCAAGATCGGCCGCACCCACCTCCAGGACGCGACGCCCATCCGCCTGGGGCAGGAGTTCCGGGGATACGCAACCCAGGTGGCCCACGGGATCCGCCACCTGGAGGCCGCGCTGCCGCACCTGCGGGAGCTGGCCCTGGGAGGCACCGCGGTGGGCACGGGGATCAACACCCACCCGGAGTTCGGCGCACGCATGGCCGCGGCCCTGTCCGAGGCCACGGGGCACCGCTTCATCGAGGCCGGAGACCACTTCGAGGCCCAGGCCGCCCAGGACGCGGTGGTGCAGGCCTCCGGCGCGCTCAAGACCCTCGCGGTGGCCCTCATCAAGATCGCCAACGACCTCCGCTGGATGGGCTCCGGTCCCCGCCTCGGCCTGGGGGAGCTCCGCCTGCCCGCGGTGCAGCCCGGCTCCAGCATCATGCCCGGCAAGGTCAACCCCGTGATGGCCGAGGCCCTGCTCATGGTCTGCGTCCAGGTCATCGGCCACGACACGGCCATCACGCTCGCCGGCGCGAGCGGCAGCTTCGAGCTCAACACCATGCTTCCCCTCCTGGCGAGGAATCACCTGGAGCAGATCCGCCTCCTCGCCGCGGGGGTGGATGTCTTCACCCGCCGCCTCGTGACCGGCCTGGAGGCGGATCGGGACCGCATCGCAGCCCGGGTGGAGGACTCCCTGGCCCTGGCCACGGCCCTGGTCCCCGCCCTCGGCTACGACGCGGCCGCAGACATCGCCCGGGAATCCCACCGCACGGGCCGCACGGTCCGGGCCATCGCGACGGACCGGGGCGTCCTTCCCCCGGAGGAGCTGGACCGGCTCCTCGACCTCCGGCGTCTGACCGGACCCGGCTTCCCCGCCGACGCTCCTTGACTTGGCCGCGGGACCCGGCTAGGTTGGAGGTCCGGTGGATTCCCCGGGGACAGGGGGAGGACAGATGGCGGGCCAGAGCATCCTGCAGGGCATCGATCAGAAGGACATCATCGCGGTCCTGGGCCGGGGCAGCGAGTTCGAGGGGAAGCTGACCTTCGAGGGCGCCATCCGCATC
>Ga0194112_10012395_pt1 | contig 10412 bp, 8 predicted proteins | sample TA2MahC400mmetaG_FD_146191 | JGI IMG/M metagenome (GOLD analysis project Ga0194112, IMG submission 146191) | Freshwater microbial communities from Lake Tanganyika, Tanzania - TA2015016 Mahale Deep Cast 400m | ecosystem: Environmental > Aquatic > Freshwater > Lake | place: Tanzania: Lake...
ATCGGATATTTTCAAAAGAACTATAATAATTTATCCGACAATGCCATAATTTACTTTAAAAACGGTAAGGTGAAAATCCCTGAATGGGGCTCTTCAAGACAGATCTATCTGGCATTGGGAGAGGGAAGGGGATTAAAACTAATTATGAATAGACCCAATTTGCAGTTATTTTTTGAAGATGTAAATCCATTATCTGCTTTTCCCGACAAAAATACCAAAGCAATCGAAGTTGATTCTTCTGTGTTTTTAGGATATTAATGCTGAATTTACGGCTGTTCCTTAAACCACCAACGAGCTGTACCGGTGTATATTTGAAGCGGAGTAATTGGTTCCAGCCCGCCTGTTACAATTTTTGCCTCCGTTAGGCTACTGATGTCGACGATTTCATTATTTAATATTTTTCCCTGTGAGTAAGTACAGCCAGGATTATACAAGGCGATTTTTCTACCATTATCATCGTACAATCTATTTATATACAAAAAAAGTAGTAGTCCCTGGATCCTGTCTGTATCAAATACTTTTTTACATTCATAGGTAGCAAATTTAGTCTTTGGATAATTCATAATTAGAGTGTTCATTCGTTGTTTTGTTTCCATATTGAATTTATTTACAGAGATAAATTTTATAGAATTTGGAAATACTAAAAGAATGTAAATTAAAATTAAAAGGAAGGAAAGTGAAAGATTATGGATTTTTTTCAGTAATAGAAATATTGGATAACCGGTGAAGATTATCAGGTAAGGATGGAAAAATTGGAGATAACCAAAGAACTTTTCTCCCCGATAATATCGGAGTATTATTACCTGGATGATAAAACTTATTAGTATTAGCCCAAAAATTAGTGAGAGTTTTTTCTGAAAGAATTTTATTGTAAATAAAAATACAGTACCAAGCATCAGGATAAAACTTATCCAATAGGGAGTGCCGACCACATAAGACCAAAATTCGGGCCAGAATTTTCCAATAAAGCTTAACCAGCGATTACTTGTCCAAACTCTGTATTGGCCAACAAGAATATAGTCGATGATATTTCTAGTATTAAACCAGTGATTATTCAGTTCAAAAATAAGCAGCGGAATCATGCTGAACAGGAAACCCAATAGGAAGAAAAAGATAGACTCTTTTCTTTTTGATAATATAAAAAGCAGAAACGGCAAAATTAAAAGACCGGTTGCCTGATAGTGCATATTGATAGCGATTCCGATGATAAATCCCCATAATGTTGAAAGATGCTTTTTTGGAGTGTTCTTAAAATGGAGCAAATATAGATAAATTGTACTTGAAGAAAGAAAACCTATTAAAGCATGTTGTTGTAGCTGGGTACTGGCCAGTATTTGAGCAGGTGAGATAGATGTAATAAGAGCTAAGATTATTCCAAAGTATTTTTCATGAAATATACATCCAATTTTATACATCACAAAAACCATAAAAAAACTAGCTAATCCGATACTTATCCAGGGAGCCCATACCGATGGAATGATAAAATTTGATAGTATTAAATAATAATAGTACCAAGGCCCGAAGGTAATTGGACCGATGGAAGAAAAAGAACCGGTCAATGGCAGTTGAAATTGCCGAGCAGATTCAAGAGAAACAATAGCATCCCGACTACCGTCATAGCCGATACCATAGCGATTTTGGAAATTCCAGAAGCGGAGAAAAAGAGCAAGCAACATTATTAATATTAATGTAATAATGTGCCAATATTTCTTGATTTTAAGTATCTTTTCATATAAAAGGTCACAATAACTTATGTTTACCCGTTGAGTTTTCATACAGTTGTTTATTCAAATGTTGAAGAATTCTGCTTGAATAATCAAGATATAAAAAGTATGATAGCAAAAGTCATAATCGTTGACAATTCAGGCAATTAAAACTACTTTTTATGAAAATTTCATTTATAGTACCTGTTTTCAATGAAGGATACACTATATCCCTCGTTCTAACACGACTCCTTAAACTCAAACTTCCTTGTGAAAAAGAAATCATTGTTGTTGATGATGGCTCGACGGATGAAACGAAATCTCAAATCTCAAGTTTTAGATCTAAACTCCGCAATGTAGAATTTAAGACCATTCATCATCAAGTCAATAAAGGAAAGGGCGCTGCGATAAAGAGCGGAGTAAAGAAAGCTACAGGAGATTATGTCCTTATCCAGGATGCAGATTTGGAATATAATCCTTCAGAGATACCAAAGTTATTATCTCCTATCCTTCATAAATATAAATCATCCTTAGTCTCCAAAGAAATGGCAATATATGGATCTAGATTTGTAAGTAATCAGGCAGTCATTCCAATAATATATTTTTGGGGAAATAAATTACTTACTTTATTAACAAATTTTCTTTATGGTGTAAAACTTACGGATATGGAAACAGGTTATAAAATATTACCTATGTCTTTTTTAAAAGATATTCGATTAGAATCAAAGCGATTTGATATCGAACCGGAAATTACAGTTAGATTGATACAAAGTAAAATTCCGATTATAGAAATTCCAATTTCCTATAAAGGCAGATCACATTTTGCCGGGAAAAAATTGACTATCAAGGATGCTTTTGGAGCAATCAAAGTATTACTATATCATCGTATTAAATCTAGGAGGCTATGATTGACGTAAAAAAACTCTACGATATTAGATTTGCTGCCTACGAAAGAGTCCGCAAGAATCAGTTGTGGAAAATTCTGTGCGCTGATTTTTTACAGCAATTTATCCATAACAATGATACATTGGTTGACATAGGTGCTGGCCATTGCGAATTTATTAATAATATTTCCTGCAGGAAAAAAATTGCCTTGGATGTGAATCAGAGCCTAAAAAAATATGCAAATAAGGATATTCAAGTGATTATTTCATCTGTAAAGCATCTGAAGAATATATTCAGGAAAGATAGCATTGACGTGATTTTCATGAGTAATCTTTTAGAACATTTGGACAGTAAAGAAGAAGTCTTTAGATTACTCAACGAGGCTTACCGAGTGCTTAAAAAAGGGGGAAGACTTCTTATCATGCAACCGGACATAAGGCTTATTGGAAATGAATATTGGGATTTTTTTGACCACAAAGTGCCGATTACTTATAGCAGTCTTATTGAAGTACTTCTGGCCGATCAATTTAAAATTGCCTTTTCTCGATGCCCATTCCTTCCTTACAGTACCAAAGTCCGCTTCCTGCCGCTTTCACCATGGTTATTTAAAATCTATCTTGTTTTCCGCCCCTTGCACTATATTTTCGGTAAACAATTTTTTATCTGCGCAGAAAAATGACTAGCTATATTTTTACTATATATACTTCAATTGCGCCGAATTGTCCACTTCGGTAAGCTCTTGAGATAACTTCATTCCTATACTCATTATATCCTTCAGGATTGCTGCCAATTAGTTCCGGTGTAAGTATAACAACCTGGAATTTAGGCCTGGAAAAATTATCAGGGGAATAATATTCAGAGAGATATTGGTCCATATAGCTCTGCAGCGGTTCATGACCTGTAAGAGAATACAAATATCGGTATCCACCGGAATACCAGCAGGTTTGGAAGGAGTCGAGAACAAATGAATTGTCTTTTACGATTGACAAAGAAAAATTAATTGCCTGTATTTTTTCCCTAAAACCATATGGATTTTTACTGTTAAATAACGTGGAGATGTTTATATATCCAAACATCATCAAAAAAATAAAGATAAGGATGCGTAGTCGAGTTTTTGATAGAGTAGCCAAGATATTCGCGGTAATAATAAAAAAGAAAACAAATGTGGGGATAAGATAATACTCTGCCATTTCGCCGTTAAATCTATAAGTATAGAAAGCAATAGCAGTAAAATGAATTAGAAAAAATAGAGCAGAGATTAGATAAATTTTTGTTTTATCTGAATGACTTTTTCTATTTCTCCAAGCATAAATTAGAGTATAAAGAATGAGGCTAATTACTAGAATATTGAGCCATGGCGGAATTTGTGATTGCTTAAATAAAAGATATTCTGGGCAGTTTGCATATTGAATTGCCAAATTTGAAATAGATGAAGGAAATAGAGTTCTTGCTAAAGTATTTGGTATCAGATTATGAGCCTGATAGACTAAGCGGTTTCCAGCAAGAGGCAGATTAAGAGCGACCCGTTCTTTCGTATTTTGACTAAAGTAGTTTAGCAGATATTTGCTATTGAGAAAATTGTGGCGAAGGTCAAACATAAAAAGACAACTATTGGCAAGAATTAGCGCTGCTAACGAAACTAATAAATATCTTTTGCAAATCCTAATATGGAACAGAAAGAAAGATAACACTACAAGAGGAATTAAATTAAATAATCCGATCTCAAATTGCGTAAGAAGAATTATAGAAAGAGTTAAAGTAAAAATATATTTTTGATTATTCTTTATCATTTCTAATATTGAGAGAATTATTACTAGAATTAAAAGAGATTCAAAACTTAACTGCCAACCTCTACGTTCATAAATTACATTCAGATAGGATATACTGTATAAGAAGAGAGAAAATATTCCACTAAGCTTGTTGATTCTTTCTCCAATCTTATAGATAAGAATCATAGAAAATAAACTAATAAACACACTTAAATAACCAATGATAATGGGAGATTGCGATAGTTTAAATAAGGGAGATACAAGATAATAATATAAAGGACCAAGTCTAAATCCGATAGAAGTAGGATGGCCGGCTAAAGGAAGGTGGGCACCGGATGCTATTCCTTGAATGATATATGCACCTTTTTCTTCGTCTATGGCAAAATAAAAGAGGTCATGAAAATTCCAGAGTCTTAGGATCAGACCGGCAAATATAATAAAAAAAACCAATAAATATTTCTTATATTTATTAATTGCCAAGCTTTTAACCATCATGATTAGAATACAGGAAATCTTTAAAAAAGTGAAATCCAAAATAACCTTAGATCTGGCCTTTCTTACGCTTGGACTGATTGTTATTAGTTTAATTTATGCATTTATATCAATCTCTTTACATAATAGATTCCTGACTTTTGGTTTAGACCTGGGATATTTTGATGAAACGATTTGGAAGATCAGCCGTGGTAAATTTCCTTACAGCGGGGTAGGGTGTATTTGGCTTCTGGAGGATCATTTTCAACCTATTCTGTATCTTTTGGCTCCACTTTACTGGATTTGGGATGACGTTCGAATTTTGTTACTGTTTCAATCGTTTGTTATGGTTTTTGCGGCATTTCCATTATATCTTTTATCTAAAAAAATTACCAGACATACTTTTTTTTCGTTATCAATAGTTTTTTCTTATTTATTTTTTATCGGAACTCAATTTGCCATTCTGAATGAATTTCATCAAGTAACACTTGCCCCATTTTTGATAAGTCTTATTTTTTATGCATTGTCGATAAAGAAAAATAGTCTTTTCATTTTGGGTGTAATAGGATTACTGGTGACTAAAGAAGACTTATCGTTGTTGGTAGCGGCAATAGGTATAGGACTTATCTTCAAGAAGGGTGCCAGGAAAACAGGTGTTATAACCTTGGCTCTTGGAATAGTATCGTTTTTTTTACTTATTTACTGGATAATGCCGTCTATATCAATCAAAGGAGTATATTCACATATGGATTTCGGTGAAGCAGGAGCTACGCCAGTGGATATTTTACTGAAAATAATTGTCAATCCTTCATTTTTCTTTCGAACAATGGTTATTCCCCAAATAAAACTGGAAACACTCTTCAGGTCACTGTTTAACTTCGGATTTTTGCCCATCTTTTCTCCCTTTCCATATTTTATTCCGCTAGCGGAGGACTTTGTCTCTAGATTTATTTATTCTGGGCCTCAAGTTACAAAATGGGGCTTGGTTAATCATCATGCGGCAACTTCTGCTATATTACTGGCTATTACTTCAATTTACGGAGCTAGGCGAATAGAAAAGATCTTTTTACAGAATTCAAAAGGATTTCTCGTCATAAGCCTGATTCTTATTATTACTACAATAACGCAGGATATTCTTTTCAAGGCACCGGTAAACTCAATTTTCAAAAAGGCATTTTATTTTGAGGAAGAGTGGGTCAAGAATAATAAAGAAGTATTGGCGTATGTTCCTGAAACTGCAGCAGTAGCCGCGCAGAATAATTTACTGCCACATCTAACTCACCGTGATTCAATTTATCGCGTTCCCTATGGGCTGAACAGTGAATATATAGTAGTAGATCTGCATGACGGGCCAAATAAGTATTCACCTTTAACTTACTCTGAAATTATGGAATTTGTCCAAGATCTGCTGAAGACAAAAAGGTATTCAATTGTTTATCAAAAAGGCGAGGCAGTTCTTTTGAAGAGAAATTATAAAACAGATATCACCAAGAGTAAATATTATGGTGATACCAGATATTGTTATTATTCTTTTGAAGAACGCTAAATTTTGCCTTCAATTCTTTTTGATAGTAAAATACAAGTGATGGTTTCAGTGATAATCCCCGTCTATAATGAGGTAAAAACAATTTTCGATTGTCTTGCTTCTATCTCCAAACAAAGTTATCGATCATTGGAAATTATTGTAGTGGATGATGGATCGACAGATAGCTCAAAAGTCAAAATTCAAAAGTCAAAAGTACAATTAAAAATTAAAAATCTTAAAATTCTTTCACAGCCCCATTCAGGTCCTGGAGCGGCAAGAAATTTAGGGGCAAAATATGCAAATGGAAATATTTTAGTTTTTGTCGATGCGGATATGGTTTTTGATGAAAATTTCATCAGAGATTTAATTGCACCAATAGAGCAACATAAAACAATTGGCACTTTTAGCAAAGAAGAGTATTTATTAAATAGGGACAATATTTGGGCAATTTGCTGGAATATTAACCGGTATATTATTAACGGCTGGAGGTTAAATAGGGAAGTATACGAGAGAATTCTACCAACTTACTATCCTGACCACCAGTCAGTTTTTAGAGCTATAGTAAAAAAAGAATTCGATCGGGTATGCGGTTTTGACAATATCGGATATACGGATGATTGGACATTAGCCCGGAAATTATGTATGGAAGCACAAGTTGCTATTGGGGCAATTTTTTACCATCGCAATCCTCAGACCTTGATGGAAATTTTTCATCAAGCTCGTTGGATAGGTAAGAATGAATTCTTATCTGGTACTTCCGTTCGGCGAATATTCAATCTGTTCCGTTACTGTATCCCAAGCTCATTACTGCAAGGGATAAGAGTATGTATAAAGCTGAAGTTGTCACACTTTATACTGTTTAAGATTGTCTATGATTTTGGAGTATGGTGTTCAATATTTGAGTCTTTTTTTCATCCTTCAATAATTAAATGAGGGTGGGACATTATTCCCACCCTCATCCTAAAGCCCGCAGGCTGAAGGATCTGACAAACTATTCAGATGATTTACATAATTTTGCTTGCTGGATTAATTTTAAGATTGATAAATTTAAATCAATCTTTTTGGCTTGATGAAGCAATATCAGCCTTAATTGCTCGTCAGCAATTTCCTTATCAATGGTTTGGGATTTCCGGTGATTTCCAACCACCGCTGTATTATCTAATATTGCATTTCTGGATGAGGTTTGGTAATTGGCAGGAGTGGTTCCTTAGAGTGCCCTCTGTTGTATTTGGTGTGTTGACAATCGTGGCAATATATAAATTCTGCTGCCAGCTTTTGGGTAAAAAAACTGCAGTATTGGCTTCGTTATTAATGGCAACCTCGCAATTCCATATCTACTATTCTCAGGAGCTAAGAATGTACTCCCTTTTATGCCTGTTGTCATCTTTGTCAATGTGGTTTTTCTATACTAAAAAATGGCTTTTGTATATTCCTGTCGGAATTCTAGGTTTATATACCAACTATGTGTTTGCGTTGATAGTTATATCTCAATTTGTCTATTTAGTAATATTCACTCCGAAAGACTGGCATCTGTTGAAAAAGTGGTTGAGGTCTTGCCTGGTTATAATTATTTCTTTTGTTCCCTGGTTGCCCATTTTTCTTCAGCAGTTGGAAACAAGCAGAAATGTAATTGCCTTATTGCCTGACTGGACGAAGTTATCAACCTTACCAATTTGGAGGCTAATACCTCAAATATTTTTAAAATTCACTCTTGGCAGAATAAGCTTTTACAATAAATATTTTTACGGTAGCATCTTTATAGCCTTGGTATTGTTCTATTTCTATATTTTTCGATCCCTGCGTCACAATATAAATATGAAAATAATATTTATATTGTCTTGGTTATTAAGTCCTTTACTATTGGGAATTCTGATTTCCTTGTTTCTGCCGATAGCTACTGTTTGGCGATTAATTTTTCTTCTACCCCCATTTTTAATACTTGTCTCATACACTTTATTTAAAAATAAATATTCCCATGTCTTAATCTGTCTTATTCTTCTTGTTAATCTTTGCGCAAATGTTTTATATTGGATTAACCCGAAATATCAGAGAGAGAACTGGCGCAATGGCATAAATTATATGGAACAAAAGGATATTCCGGTTGTTTTTGCGGTCGAGAATGGTTTTGCCCCTTATCAGTGGTACAAAAAAAAAGATAAGGTTGTCTGTGGTCCTGATACCATAGAGAAGTGCTTATCTAAAAAAGAGATATTTTACATATCCTATCTACAGGATATATTTGATAGGAATAGAACTCTGGAAGATCAGATCAAGAAAAATAATTATCGTTTATCTGATACTAAAAATTTTGAGGGAGTAGGATTTATTTATTATTATGAAAATAGCAATTGATATTTCACAATTAGCCTATTCAGGCACAGGAGTAGCCAACTATACTGCTGAGTTGGTCCGTAGTTTATTAAAAATCGATCAGGAAAACGAATATATCCTTTTTGGAATTTCTCTCCGTCAGCAGGATATCCTGAAGAAATTCTATAATTCTGTTACATCTTTCAACAAAAAAACAATTGCCAAGTTCTTGCCGATTCCGCAGACTGTGGGAAATTTATTATGGAACCAGATCCATTATTTGAATATCGACGCAATATTGGGGAAAATAGATATTTTCCATTCATCAGACTGGATCCAGCCCCCTACATCGGCAAAAAAAGTAACTACGATTCACGATTTGATAGTAATAAAATATCCGGAGACCTCTCATGCGAATATTATTGAGACACAGAAAAAAAGACTTTATTGGGTAAAAAGGGAAATCGATCTGGTTTTCGCTGATTCGTATTCCACGAAAGATGATCTTACGAAAATTCTTCAGCTTAATCCGGCAAAAATTGAAGTAGTCTATCCCGGAATAAGAAGTGAATTTAGACCGGAAAGTGAAGAAGAAATAGTTAGAGTCAGACAGAAGTATGGTCTTTCAGAAGAGTATATATTTTCGCTTGGAACAATGGAACCAAGAAAAAATCTTAAAAGAACAGTTGCCGCTTTTAATCTTTTTCTGCACCATCCTCTTGTTTCTGCCAGGAAAAAACCACTCGAACTGGTAATTGCGGGCAATATTGGCTGGGGAGAGCAATTGCCGGTGACAAAATACCTCAGAATAATCGGCTTTGTTGAACAAAAAGATTTGCCGGCTCTATATAGTGGTGCTTCAATTTTTATTTATCCTTCTTTGTATGAAGGATTTGGATTACCAGTAATTGAAGCGATGGCCTGTGGTTGTCCCGTGGTGACCTCCACCAAAGGAAGTCTAAAAGAAGTGGCTGCTGATGCTGCATTACTGATAGATCCGGAAATGGAAGATGATATAGCCATCAAGATGACCAAAGTAGTTGTTGATGATAATTTACGTATGGAGTTGATAAAAAAAGGCAAAGAGAATGCTGCCAGATTTAATTGGGGAAAAGCGGCGGGTAGAATTATGACTTTATATAAAAAATTAATTTCATAAAAAATGTTTATTGGAATAGACGGAAACGAAGCCAATCAAAAAATAAGGGCAGGAAGCGGCGTATATGCTTATAATATTCTATGGGAAATATTTAATCAAAGTCAAAAGTTAAAAGTAAAAAGTCAAAAGGATAATTTAAAATTCAAAATCTATCTAAAAGAGAGGCCGCTTGTCGATTTACCTCCAGCCACATCATTTTGGCAGTATCAGGTAGTAAAACCAAAACAATTTTGGACACAGCTTGGAGCACCTTTGAGATTGTGGCGGGAGAAATTATTTTATGGATCTCCTGATATTTTTTTTACTCCTGCGCACTACGCCCCAAGATTTTGCCCGATTCCGGTAATTATCACTATTTATGACCTTTCTTTTATTCGCTACCCTGAAATGTTCATAAAAAAAGATCTATACCAACTTAAACGTTGGACCTCTTATAGCGTAAAGCAGGCAAAAAAAATTATTACAATTTCGGAATTTAGCCGAAGGGAAATATTAAACCATTACAGTCTTTCTGCTGATAAAGTTGCCGTCTGCTATCCTGGTTATGGAAAGGAGAGATTTAATTTTAGAATCAAGAATCAAAAATCAAG
>Ga0194112_10012402_pt1 | contig 10405 bp, 8 predicted proteins | sample TA2MahC400mmetaG_FD_146191 | JGI IMG/M metagenome (GOLD analysis project Ga0194112, IMG submission 146191) | Freshwater microbial communities from Lake Tanganyika, Tanzania - TA2015016 Mahale Deep Cast 400m | ecosystem: Environmental > Aquatic > Freshwater > Lake | place: Tanzania: Lake...
ATTCCTTTTATCATCATTGATGCCATTGCCATGGCTCTCATTATGATCTTCCCGGAGATTGCCCTGTTTCTACCCTCTATTGCTAAATAGTAATTAAAAAACGGATATCAGGGGACCAGGTTATCAGGATGGAGGGTGCCAGAACATCAGGTTATCAGGATATCAGGGCACCAGGGCATCAGATAAGTTCTTATTGAGCCTGAAATTCTGATACCCTGTTGTTCATTCCTATTTTTTAAAGGATTTGGCCACTTCTTCCTTCATGACCTTTCCCATCTTATTTCTGGGAAGTTCGCTCAGGAAAAGAATCTCTTTAGGAGATTTCCAGTCGAGGAGATGCTGCTTGCAGTGATCTCTTATCTCTTTTTCTGTAGAAGCGGCACCTGGTTTTAATATCACGGCAGCCACTGTCTTTTCTCCCCATTTTTCATCAGGGATGCCTACTACACAGGATTCCAGAACAAATGGATGCTGGTTGATCACTGATTCGATCTCTTTGGGAGAGATATTCTCCCCACCTGAGATGATGATGTGTTTTAACCGGTCTGTGATATAGTAATATCCGTCCTCGTCTGTTTTCCCAAGGTCGCCTGTTCGGAACCAACCCTTTACAAACACAGCCTCTGTTTCTCTGGGTTTATTCCAGTAACCCGGAGTGACATTTGGGCCCTTCAACCAGATCTCCCCCACATCCCCTGGCTTCACATCCTGAAACGTCTCAGGGTTTACAATCCTTACTTCAACGTGTGGGAGGGGAAGGCCGATGGAGCCCGGCTTTTTTACACCCCGATACGGGTTTGAGAAATTCATTCCGGTTTCAGACATTCCTTCTCTTTCCACGGGTTCTTTGCCAAAGACCTTCTCTATTCTCTCAAAATCTTTTGGAAGGAGAGGGGCAGAGCCGCTGGCGAGGAGTCGAAGATGGCTGAAATCCGGTCCGACCCCTTCAATTCGATCCATTAGCTTCAGATACATGGTTGGAACGGCCATAAAGAGGCTGCATGCTAGTTCCCCTTCTTTTCGGGAAAGAATATCCAGGGTGACCTCTGGGGAGAACTCATCGCACATCACGATCTTTGTTCCAGCGATCAAAGACGTATGGAGAGCAAAGCATAATCCATGGACGTGAAATAACGGAAGGGCGTGGCAGAGAACGTCTTTTTCAGTCATCTCCCAAATCTGGATGATATTTTTTGCATCCTGGATGAGGTTTTGTTGAGTGAGAATAGATCCCTTGGGTTGTCCTGTTGTCCCAGAGGTATAGATGAGAATGGCAGGATCATGAAGGCCAGCGTCCGCCGTGGTTGCTTGGGAAGAACATTTAGGAAACAGTTTTTGTTCAGTGAATGGAGTTTCTGTATCAACAGTATAGAGAAGCCGTTTATCATCGATTGAGCGAATCAAAGCCCCTTCTCTTTTTCCAGTGATGACGATCCGGACATCCGTATCTCTCAAGAAATAGTCCATCTCATCCTTTTTAAAACCCGGGTTGAGAATGACTGAGATGGCCCCAATCTTCTGGACGCTGAGATGAAGTGCTACCAGATCCAGACTCTTCGGCATGAAAAGAATGACCCGATCCCCTTTTTCTACCCCCATTTGAATCAATCCATTGGCTACCCGGTTGTAGGATTGTTGAAGGGACGAGTAGGTCATTGGGTTTTCTATTCTTCCGTTTCTTAAAAAGAGAAGAATCTCCTTTTTCTTTAATCGGAGAGCTGTCTGATCAATGAGGGATATGAATGTCTCATTCATATGATTAGATGGTCAGAATAACTCCAATGACGATAAGGAGGGTCCCGATGACTGTGAAACGATCGATGACCTCACTTTCCCTTATGGAGAAATAGGCAACTAGCATCGTGAAAAGAGGGTAGGTGCAGGTGATAGGAACGACCAATGCCACTTTCCCGATCGACATTGCCCAAAAGAAAGATACAAGGGCAACTGAATTACAGATTCCCGAGAGAATAGCAAAGAATAAACCGTATTTTTTAATGGATTCCCATCCCCTCATCTGGCCTGAGAAGAAGGCGAAGAAGATCATAATGACCAGCGCTGTTCCGTTGGCAATGAGCCCTCCGTGAAAAGGATGGAGGCCGCTCATCAATCCTTTTTTTGCAAAGATCGGTGCGATCCCGAAACAGACAGATGAAAGGGTTGCCTCAACTTGGCCGCGCCATTGGCTCATCTCTTTCCCCTCATCATCAGAAGATAAGTCCCGGATAGGGTTAGGCCAATCCCGATCAATTGATGTAAGGCCAATTTCTCACCCAGAACAATAATTGCAAAAGCGACTGAAATCATTGGATAAGTAGAACTGATGGAAGTGCTCCGGGTAATACTGATGAAGCGAAAACTGCTGTAGTAGAGACCTCTACCTAAGAGATAGTTTAAGAATCCTGCAACCATAAAATAGAAGTAGATAGGTCCAGAAATATCAATGAATACAGAAAATCCTTTTTCAGCGCTTACGCCGATAAGGAAGACCAAGACGAAAAAATTAATGATCAGGGAGATGAGGATGGCAGAAGTAAGAGGGATGTCTCTCATTGCCTTTTTCAGGAAGATGGATTGAATGCCCCACGCCAAAGCCGTTACAACAGAAAGAAGAATACTGAAGCTCATGTTCGATTCCTGCCTTTACAAATTCTAATACAACTGCCGTCTATTTTGTAAAATATTTTTTAGTCTTTGAAAAATTGACAGATGTTCTCTATTTTGATAAAGAATTGCCAGAGTTAGCGCCTCCATCTATTTCCCCCTCTTAATTTAAGAGGGGGAAGGGGGAGTTATAGGAGGCTGGGCGGAGTTATCAAAATAGGAGAGAAAAATGAATTTATCTGCTGAGGGGCTTTTAGAGATTGCACAGTATTCAATCGTACGTCTGGATGGGGCATGGTTTTTGGCTTTGGCTGCAAAACTGGGGAAAGAGAAGGCATGGGAGATGGATATTGAGGCGTGGAAACAGTTCTCGTATATTTTTGGGAAAAAGATCAGGAAAGAGATTATCCCCAATCCCGTATGGCCGGATAGTTTTTTAGACACCCTCGATATTCTCAGCAAGGTTTTAAAAATCGAAGGCCGTAAGACGAAAGTGGAGGGAGATACCATTACGATTCAGGCTGCAGACTGTGAGATCCAGAAAGCCATTGCCAAAGCCGGCATAGCCGATTGCGGAATTGTGACGGTTCACACCTATCAGGGACTGATGAGGGGGCTATTTGAAAGAGAGATGGATGTACTCGTGCGGCACACAAAAAACCTGAATCAAGGTGACGATTGTTGTGAGGTTATTATTTCGAAACGACCCCACCCAAAATAATAAAATCGGGGTCAGGTCTATATTGTTTGCATGGGTATTTCAAGGGAACAAGAGAAAATGTCAACAAAATAGACCTGACCCTTTGCTCAGAGAAAATGCCAATAAAATAGACCTGACCCCATGTTTGACCCCATGTTCACAACCGGTGTAAAAAAAAGGACAGAATTAAAGTTCTCCTGTCCTTTTACATAGATAAAACTGAGTATATTAGGCTATTTTAATTTCTTCTTCTTAGCCCTAAAATCCCGATCAGGCCAAAACCCAAAAGAATTATCGTACCGGGTTCAGGAACAGGAACATTGAAAGCAACCGTATCAATGGCAAAATCTATAGCGCCTGGAGTTTGGCCCGAAGATACCTTAAACCATTTTATATTATTACTAAGATCAAAAGAAGCGGAACCCACTGCCAAGGGATTGGGAAATGCGGGCAGTGCAACACTGACGGAGCCGATCAAAGCATTAAGTAGATCATAAACTTCCACATGAAACGTAGAGGCTCCAAATCCATTGATCACATCAAGGGATAAAGTATCAACGGGTGTATTGAAAGTTCCGGTAATATACCCGGGTAGTAATGATTTGTCTGCGAGTTTTAAAAAATCACTGGTTCCATAAAGATTGGGATCTGAAGTTTGCAGACCTGACCAACCCGTATTCCCATTCATAATTACCCCTCCATCAAAAGTGATGCTGGGATAGACCAGTGAAGGACCGTGCGGACCTCCTGGAGTAATACTAGAAAAACAACATGGGGCGGAAATAGAGTCAAAATTGATAACCTCTCCAGAAGCTGTTGATCCGATAAATAAGGTGACCAACAATGGGACGATTAAAAGTGAAATGAATTTTTTCATAGCTTACCTCCTGTGAATTTTTAATAATCTTATAAGAAAATGTTATGCCATTTTTATAACTAATTGATAAAACTAACATTTTACATAAAAGGCAATTATTTAAATCTGCAGATTTTGTAAACAAAATCAACAGCCGTTTACCGATAACGTATAACATGTTAATATTATTTAAGTATTTTATAAAAACAAAAAATGTCGGTATTCTTTACAAAATCAGATACAAAGGGAGGGATAAGAAGACAAGTCTCAACAAGCTGTTGTCTCAATAACGTATTGCAAGCATTAGCATTATATGTCCTATATATAAGAACGTGAAATTTCATTTTAATGGAGTGTTGCCCTGATGAACTGTGAAGTGAAAATAGAGTGCTTTCCTACCTATCGTAGGCAGGAACTCCTTGTTTGAGGTAAATTATTTTCAGGTAAAGTCTTAGGGCATATTCTTACCCTAACTTTTATGATCTCTGAGTTTTTTTGTTGCCTCCATATCTACTTTTAACGTTTTGAGGTCGATGACTACCTTATAATCTTCTTTGGCTTTTGGGAGGCTGACATAGCCGTTGAGCACATCTTTTTCGACCATTTCAGGGTCACGCTCGAAGGGGTTTCCGCAGCCTCCTCCTCCGGCTGCATCGATCGTCACCGTATCGCCTGGCTTAAGCTGAGTCAATCCAAACGAATTCCCTGGGACTCCATTGACCAGGAATTGTGCTTTGGCTCCGGGTTTCCCACCAAAGAGCCCTTCTGGGGCAAGAATATGCCTTCCAGCCTGGATTCCAAGATTGACCGGTGGAATAGGGGCGTATTGATCACCAGGAATTCTAAAGACCTCCCTTTGACCAAGGCCTCCCTTCATCCTGCCAGGACCTCCTGAGTCAGGGAGAAGTTCTCTGCTCTCCACAATAAGGGGGGTATCGCTTTCGAATATTTCAATGGGAGTATTGGCCCCATTCGCGGGAAAGATATAAACATAATTACCATCATCGTTCGAACTGGCTCCCATTCCTCCTCCCCGGATAATCACAGAGTGCCAGGGCCTGGTATCTTTCCTCTTTCCATAAAAAACATTCATCTGCGCAGGCGTTCCTCCGCTTGCTGCAATGACCCTGTCAGGCAATACCCCGGACATGGCCCTGTAAATGATTTCGGTGAGAAAGTGTCCAACAACCAGCCGTGCGGCAACAGCGGCAGGAAATTTGCAGTTGATCACACTCCCTTCCGGAGCTTTTAGGAGAATGGGTGAAGTGCAGCCGTCGTTGTTCGGGATATCCGGGCCGAACATGCTCTTCATTGCCATAAAGACATAGGCATAGGTGAAGTTAAAGACAACGTTTCCTCCCCAGTTGACCTGTGGAGATGAACCATCCAGGTCAACAATCAGGTCGTCTCCTTTGACCTCAACGGCTGCCTTAACCACCAGATCCTGCTGGCCCTTCATCTGTTCGATTTTACCTTCGGCCCGGTAAATGCCATCCGGGACCTTTGTAATCTCCTCTCTCATGCTTTTTTCCGTATGGCTGATAACCTCATTTCCCAGGTCACCGAGATCCTCCAGTCCAGTTTCCCTGAGCATCTGCACTATCTTTTCTGAACAGACATGGTTAGCAGCAATCTGAGACCGGATGTCTCCGACCACTTCATCAGGTGTCCTCACATTCCACCGAATCATATCGATCACAGACTGGTTGAGAATTCCTCCATCATAGAGTTTCACTAGGGGGATAAAGAGACCCTCTTCAAAGACATCGTGATTATCCGAAGAGACGCGTCCACCAATATCCGAGTGATGAAAGACACAGGCCGTGAATGCCACCAGTTTATTATTGTAGAAGATTGGACTCATGACACAGACATCGTTGAGATGTCCGGCCAGAGCCCAGGGGTCATTGGTGATGAAAGCGTCACCTGGTCTATAAGTTTCTGGCGGGAGTTTCTTTACGAGATTCTTAATTCCAAGGGCCATGGCTCCGGATTGGCCGGGGGTGACGTAGGTTCCCTGGGCCAGTTCCCGACCCAGATGATCGGTGAACATACAGGTATAATCATGAGCGTCTCTAAGCAGGCTTGAGAAAGCTGTCCTAGCCACGGCTCCGTCTGCTTCATCCACAATGGAGATTAGCCTCCGCCAGAGTATTTCTAATGTGATGGGGTCAAATGTTCGTCCCATATTTTCCTCCCTGAAACAATTTCGGATTTCGGAATTCGGATTTCGGAATTTCCAATCTGCTATCTACATTCCACAATCCGCAATCCGAAATCTGCAATGCATTACGAAAGGTCTATCCACAGAAACCCAAACTCATCCACTGCAATGGATGCATCCTCACCGACGACGAGGGTAGACTCTTTTTCTTCGATGATCGCCGGGCCTCGAAACTTCGAATTCGGAGAAAGCTTGTACCTGTCGTAGACAACATAGTCTATAAAATCCTTCGCAATCGGGGAATAAGCCGGGCGTTTTCCTTTGATCGCTTTATCATGGGACAGTCCCTTCTGTTCGATTTTGGGAAGGCGTAGGAGTCGCTCAGGAAGACTGGCCCTAACTTTGAAATTGAAGAACTCGACTTCAGAGTCAGGGTAGGTCCTCCCGTATAACTTTTCATAGACCTCATCGAAAAGTCTACGTACATCCGACTTCCTCATGGAGGTAAAATCTTTTTCAGAGATCGGGACATTCGTTTCAGATCCCTGACCAACAAACCGCATATCCAAGGATCTCTCAAACCTGATCTCCTCAGAAGAGGCTTGTTTTCCTGAGGGATCCTTTTTCTCTGTGGTTTCCTTCTGAAGAATTTGTTTGGCTTCAGATTCGAGTTCCTTGAAAATCTTTTCGATCTCGTTAAAATCGGCAGAGGCGAGCGAAACCTTATGACTTCTGAGGAGGTCGAATGCGCGCGGGGCAGTGAAAAAGCCCAGGGCGGATCCAACCCCTGCATTGGGCGGAACGAGTAGGCGAGGCGCTCCCAGCTTCTTGGCCAGACCGTAGGCATGGACCGGTCCTGCTCCGCCGAAAGCGACGATCGTCACAATTTTTGGATTTCCTCCCTTTTCAGCGATATGTGTCTTGGCAGCAGCAGCCATCGTCTCATTGATGAGATCGTGAATTCCCCAGATGGCCTGAATCGTCGAAACTCCGAGAGGCCTGGCAACTTTTTCCTCGACCCCACGTCTGGCAGCCTCTCGGTCGAGTTTCATTTCACCCCCGAGAAAGTAGTTCTCATCCAGATAGCCTAACAGGAGGTCGGCATCGGTGACACAAGGGTCGGTTCCTCCTATACTGTAACAGATGGGGCCAGGATCTGCGCCAGAGCTTTCTGGGCCTACCTGAAGCGTTCCCATCCGGCTAACCTTCGCAATGCTTCCTCCTCCAGCTCCGATCTCCATCAGGTCAACCACAGGCACCTGAATGGTCAGGCCGCTCCCTTTCATGAACCTTTGGACCCGTCCGACCTCAAATGTTGGAACAACTCCTGCTACCCCTTTCTGAATCAGACAGGATTTGGCTGTGGTCCCTCCCATGTCAAAACAGAACATCTCTGAGATATTGAAAAGGCGCCCATAATATTGACCTGCGATGACTGCAGCCGTTGGGCCGGACTCAATGATTCTTACTGGAAACTGGGCTGCTGTCTCAACTGATGTGACCCCTCCGCTGGAAAGCATGATAAAGAGTTTTCCTTTAAAGCCAATGGTCTCCAACCTTCCAGCCAATTTGGATAGGTATCTTCCGGTCAGGGGTTTCACGTAGGCGTTGGTTACGGTGGTGCTGGTCCTCTCGTATTCCTTAATCTGCGGCAGTACCTGGAATGAGATGGAGATTGATATTCCAGGTGCTTCCTTTTCAATGATCTCTTTGAGCATCCGTTCATGGACTGGATTTTCAAAAGAGTTGATCAGGCAGATCGCAATCGATTCAACTCCCATTTTGAGAAGGGTTTGGATAACCTGTCTAGCTTCTTTGGGGTCTAATGGTTTGAGGATACTTCCATCGCTTCGGATTCTTTCGTCCACTTCGAACCGGAGATGCCTCGGGATGAGCGGTTGAGGGAATTCGGCAAATACATCATACGTTGAATACCGGATTGACCTTCCGATCTCCAGAACATCGCGAAAGCCTTTTGTGGTGATCAATCCTGTTTTGGCTCCCTTTCTCTCGATAATTGAATTGATGACCAGGGTGGTTCCATGAATCACTTCGTCCAGGGTTTGAACAAATCCAGAAGTCTTTTTCTCCATCTCTCGGATTCCATGTTCAACGGCATCCGAGGGGTCTTTCGGGGTGGTGAGGCACTTATACGTTTTGATCTCCCCGGTCTGATCGCTCAGAAGGACAAAGTCGGTGAAGGTGCCACCGATGTCACACCCCAGCCGGTAACCTTTTTCAGCCATGAAAACCTCCCTCCAACAATTTCGGATTTCGGAATTCGGATTTCGGATTTTAAATCCGCATTCCGCATTCAGCAATCCGAAATTTAAGGCTTTGCCTTATCGTGCCATTCCTTTAACTGAAACTTCTGAATCTTTCCGCTTGCTGTCTTAGGAAGCTCTGGTAAAAATTCGACATATTTGGGGATCTTATATTTTCCCACCTTGCCTCGGAGAAACCGAAGCGCTTCCTCTTCGGTCATGGTCTCTCCTGGTTTGAGAACAAGATAAGCTTTTCCCACCTCGCCCCATTTCTCATCCGGGACGCCGACCACTCCCACGTCGAACACCTTTGGATGGTTGAAAAAGACCTTCTCAATCTCAGCCGGATAGACGTTTTCTCCACCGCTGATATACATGTCTTTTCCCCTGTCCACAATATAGAAATATCCCTCATCATCTTTTTTCGCTAAATCACCGGTATAGAGCCAGCCATCACGGATCGTTTCAGCAGTGAGGTCTGGCCGGTTCCAGTAACCGCTCATCAGGGTAGGGCCCTTAATGATAATTTCTCCCACTTCTCCCGGTTTCACGCTTTTACCTGACTTATCAACGATCCTGACCTCTCCGTGGAATACTGGTAGTCCCACTGATCCTATTTTTTTATCTGCGATTTCTGCAGAAAGAAAGGTAATGGTAGAAGCTTCGGTCTGACCGAAGATCTGGGAGAGAGCGATTCCCCTGTTGAGGTAGTCTTTCAATAAACTGATTGGAATTCTTTCGCCACCAGTGAAGTAACAGCGAATGGAACGAAGATCATATTTAGAAAGGTCGCATTCCTGAAGGATGAATTGATAGACAGTGGCTGGCAATTCCAGAATCGTCACTCCGTATTTCTGGATGGTTTCAAGAATCTCCGGCGGGCGAAATCTTTTCCGGATGATAATGGTTCCCCCTTTGTAAAGAAAAGGGGAAGCCTCCACGAGGAGTCCGCCGGAATGGAACATTGGCCGTGAGATGATCATGATATCCCTGGAAGAAAGGTTGTAAATGATATCTGCATTCAGAACATTGAAGAAAGTCTTTCTGTGGGAGAGGACCGCTCCCTTTGGAATCCCCGTTGTTCCGGAGGTGTACATGATAATATGGGGATCTTCCTCTCCAACAGGACCATTGTTATAAGGCTCCAAATTCGGTTGTTTTGAAATTGAACTTTCGTAATCGTTTGACCAGTCCGGGTGAGGTTCCCCAACGGTGATATAACTTCCGTTGGAGAGATTTAAGCTGGGTCGAATCGAAGCGATAACCTCTTCAAACTCCGGCTCGAAAATTAACATCTTGCAACCGCTATCTTTAATGATGAACTCGATCTCAGGTCCTGCCAGTCTCCAGTTGAGAGGCACGAGAATGGCGCCTATTTTTGAGAGGGCAAAGTAGATTTCAAGATATTGATGGCAGTTGTGGAGGAGGACAGCGGCCCTGTCTCCTTTACGGACGCCAAAGTTGAGCAGAAGGTGGCAAAGTTGATTGGTTCGCTGGTTGACTTCCTTATAGGTATAGGGACGGCCCTCAGAGATAAGAGCTATTTTTTGAGGCTGAAGCAGGCTCCATTTGCTTATCCAGTCGCCGACGTTGATCATGAAACCACTAAAATATGGAATAATGGAATATTGGAATTGTGGAATAGTGTTAAACATCCAAATCTTTTTCAAATTCCATTATTCCATCATTCCAGCATTCCAATATTCCAATTCCCTTTCTTCTACTTGTGTACGAAATTTGCGTTGACCTTTGGGCCGTTTTGCATAAAGTTATTAATCCCGATTTGTCGATCCTGGGTAGAGAAACACTCGCCGAAG
>Ga0194112_10012403_pt1 | contig 10405 bp, 6 predicted proteins | sample TA2MahC400mmetaG_FD_146191 | JGI IMG/M metagenome (GOLD analysis project Ga0194112, IMG submission 146191) | Freshwater microbial communities from Lake Tanganyika, Tanzania - TA2015016 Mahale Deep Cast 400m | ecosystem: Environmental > Aquatic > Freshwater > Lake | place: Tanzania: Lake...
CGTCCGACGCGCCATCACGCACCCACAGTGTCCACTATCCATGGTGGACACTATCGATCACCCTCTATGCGCGGCAGAGCAGCGACGCCGGACGCTTACGATCGTGTTGCAGTCTGTACCGCTCGCATTAGTAACGAAGAAATCTCTTCGTTGTCCTCTAGGTCTTTCGCACTTATCAGCCCTAATTGTTCCATTTCGGTGAGACGCTCATTCACATCCATTATGAACTTGTCTCTTCTTCGTACGGCAGGGTCTGTGACGATCAGGTCAAACATTGCGTTCAGTATCCCTCCCCCTACAGGGGCAAGAAGGCCAGCAGTCGCCTTGGTGATGAAGGACCCCACGTTGTAGGTGCGCTCTACATTGGTGGAGGTGTTTAGATTATCCCTTGCCGCTTTCGTCGGGTCTTTCACATTTTTGTCTCTTGCTTGTCAGAACAAATGAAGACCGTGTTGGGCCGCTTGGCTAGGGTACACCTGAGGCACGTTCCTCCCACTGTCTAAAATGTGTACCACCTGTCTCTTTGACGCAAGGTGATCTGAGATAACCCACCTGAGACAAAAGAAGCGTGAATCGCGTCTCACATAAATGGTGTTGAGGTTTTGAGACAACTATGGCATCAAGTCTTAGAAGCTATTGAGACAGATTCGGAGTGAATGTGATGCTTGTTGGATATGCCCGCACCTCTACTCTTGACCAGACAGCAGGGCTGGAAGCCCAAGAGCGTGACCTACACCAAGCAGGCTGCAAGAAGGTCTTTGTGGAACAGGTTTCCTCAGTAGACGTGACAGCCCGTCAGAAGCTTGCTGAGGCGCTAGAGTTCATCAGGGAAGGAGATACCTTGATAGTCACCAAGCTAGACCGTCTGGCCCGCTCTGTGGCTCACCTGCATGAACTCCTATCCACCATCCAAGCCAAGGGTGCTGCACTCAAAATCCTGGATATGGGTATTGATACCTCTACCCCGACAGGGAAGCTGATGCTGAACATTATGGGTGGTGTGGCTGAGTTCGAGCGTTCCATCATGTTAGAGCGTCAGAGGGAAGGCATTGCCAAGGCCAAGGCAGAGGGAAAGTACAAGGGTCGTGCACCTACTGCCATGCGTCAGGCAGACAAGGTGAGACAGTTGCACAGCGAGGGAATGACACCTGCACAGATCATTGCTGCTACTGGCATGTCACGCGCCTCAGTATACCGCTGTCTCAAACAAGATGCTTGACCAACTTGTAGGAGGATGAACCGGGATTCCCTACCGGGAGTCCTCCCTCTTGATTCGGTTAGGGTCCCCCCTGAAAATACGGGGGGTGCCGTCTCAGGGGTCGCGTAACCTTACCCATTTCCAAAATAATAAAAAAAAATGTGTTTGTTTAAGGAGTAGGGCTTACTCAGTCAGGGTGGCTCTTGTTGATCCCCTTTGTCCTACTTTTACTGGTGATGAAATGAGTGAAGAAGACGACAACCCCCGAAACGCGACGCGCGAACATGCCGAACTCACGCGTTGGATTGAATTAAGCAATAACCGTAAAGGCTTTTGCGGAACGTCTGCGCGGAACACTCCCGAAGACAAGCAGATCGTAGAGGCTTCTATGATGCAAGAGTGGGTGGAAGCGATGCAAGAATCGTTTGGCACCATCGTTACCAACGTTCGGCAGAACCCTAATGATCCGCCAGACTTCTTAGCAACGGTAGGAAGCGAGGATGTAGGTGTTGAACTTATAGAGCTGATCACCACAAGCCATCTGCTGCGGAGCATTGGGAAGAACCCCAAGGCCAAAAAAGGGAAAGAGGCTAAGGAAGAGATAAAAGAGAACCCGCAGCATGGGCAGCTTTTCATGGACACTCAGTGGAACCGTGATCGGTTTGAGTCACAGTTGACTGACGCCATCAAGAAGAAGGCAACACTCTACAAGGAGAGAGCCATCGTGATTGATGTGCTTGTGCTCTACACGTGCGAACCTTGGCTGTCGGCTGCTATGGTAGAACAGTGGCTACAGGAAACCACTTTCGAAGCACCTAAAAATATACACGCTGCGTTCTTGCTCATGGAATATCACCCCGGATACGCGGAGCACTGGCCAGTGTTTCGGCTTTTCTGAACAGTCAGGCGGGGAACTGAACTGACTACAGCTTGGCGTGTGAGGCAGCCGTGTGTGGCTAGCGTGTGTGGTCACTACCTCTTAACACACTGTATTAAAACACTAATGGGGTAGTGGCGGGGGGAATGGGTCTTGCGTCGAACCTTCTCCATTTCTCACCCGCGAGCCTGACCGTTGCTCAGGAGAGAGCCCTACACGCTTCCTCAGAAAGGCAAAGGATTTTTTCCTTTAGTCGTTGAGTCACTTGCCCTCCCTCGGCTACGTCGACACTAGCAGTTTCCAGTACTGTGCTCTGATCCGTGATACGAAACCGGGCCTGAACGCCCTCCTTGTTACCGAGGCCTCCGTGGTGAGGGTAAAGCAGCGTCAGCCGCGGTGCCTTATAGAGATGAGCGTATGCCATCATCTGATAGACGTCGCTCTGAGAAACCCCCTGCTTGCGGTCGTCGATACGCGCTGAAATACGCTTCCACTTTGTATCGATGACATGGACGACATCCGGGCCGCGGAAGATCAGGATATCGGGCTTTGTTTGGAACACCCCTCGCCCGTCTTCCTGCGCAGTCAGACAGTAGAGCCTTCCACCTTGCAGCCTCACATCAAGTCCGGTACCGGCAACGGCTCGCTTCACCTGACGGCCAACATACTCCTCAAACAGCGTGTTCATCTCGAACAGGAGTGCTGTTCCTTGCCCTGGTCCTGTGCTGGTCGTTTGATAGCGATTGCGAAGAAACAGCTGCGCCATGCCGAACAAATCCTGCCAGGCGCGATTGGTCCGGTCGATGACCACCTCACTCCAAGCCAGCGCAGATACCGACACAGCCGATACGTCAACATAGACAAAGGCCAGTTCGCGCAGCCTTTGGAGGTTGGCGGCACTGCGCGCCATTCTGGATAGATGAGTGACAGTCGCCTTCATGATTTGGTTTAAAGCAATGTCCTCGGACAACTCGTCGAAGCGACAAGCAAGACGGCTTGGGTTTGCAACGTGGCGGGTGAACTGGCGCGGAAGATCTAGCGTACCGCGTAGCGCTCGAAGGTCGTCGTCTTGTGCAAGATAGCGTCGCGGCATGCCGCGCCGGACCGCTTCAGTGAGCTTTTCGCAGAAGATCCGGATCAGGATCTCAAGAAGTGTTTCCTGCTGCCAAGCCAGCTCCGTCAGTCGTCCCGTCTCGATCTTCAAATCAAGTGCGATAGCAAGCATGTGCACAAGGCGCTTGCGAATTTCACCACGCTCCTCGGCCGACCCTTTAGCTGCATCAACGTCGATCTTCGGGAGGATTTCGAGGCTGCAATCCTCAGCGGAGATAACGCCCACTACCCCACGCGCCCTCAAGGCATGCCGCTGATCCTCCAGCACACCATTCTCACCTCGGCCCGCAAAGGTTGACTTCTGCGCAACAGCCACCAGGCGAGATGCAAGGTGTGCCGGGATGCAACCTAACCCCTCGCCGTGGGGCAGCGACTTGTATTCAAGAACGCTGAAAGCGGGCATCAGGCTTCGAACTCAGTGAAGTCGAAACCTTCGTTCCCGCTGCTGTCGCGCTCAGGCTTGACGCGCCAGCGTTGCCGGGGACCGGCGAACGATTCGCTTTCCATCCCCTCGGGCGCAGTCATGTCCTCGCACACGAGGAAGCGTGGCTTGTCCTGCTTCGTATCGCCAAGAACGGCAGCAACCTTGGACCAGTCTTCATAGAAGTACTCGGCCAACAGGGGGATGACCTTGTGGCGCATGACGGCCTCGACATCGTCCCGCGTTGCGCAGCCGGTGAAATAGGCATGACCAATCTGATGCTCCCGATCGAAGAGATACTCGATACGCTCGTTGATCGTGCGCAGGAGCTTCTGCAGGTTAATGCCCCCAACCTCCGCCGCCAGCACAGTCGGTTCCGGCATCAACTCGCGAAATGTGAAGCGGCGGCGCAGCGCGGTATCGAGCAGCGCGATGGATCGGTCTGCCGTATTCATCGTGGCGATGATGTGGAGGTTAGCGGGCACGCCGAAAGACTTCTTGGAATATGGGAGTGTTAGTCGAATTTCGTTTGTCATTCCCAAGCGCTTGTCTGGCTCGAGCAATGTAATGAGCTCGCCGAAGACTTTTGAGATGTTGGCGCGGTTGACCTCGTCAATGATCAAAACGTGGTCGCGCGCACCTCGGCCGACAGAAGGCGTCTTGATTTCCGGAACAAGCGCCTCAAGCTCGTCCCAGTCTACGAGCGACTGGTCCAGTTTGTAGACTGAATGTTGTCTGAAGGGGTTCAGATAAATGGGGCTCCGCTCAATCCCCGCCTTGTCATGCCAAATCCAATCTACACGCCGGCGATGAGGATGAAATGAAGCATCCGCATCATAGAAATACTCGCCGGTCACTCTGCCGAACGCCCGAATCCGGTCGCGGCCATCCGAGACGAGGACATAGTCTCCCACCTGCATGTCTGATCGGAATGACCAGGTGATCACCACATTGCCGTTGTGCCCGTTCGCTTCAGGCTCCTTTCGGGCCCGCCACTCGGCTAGAATTTCGTTGAACTCCTCGTAGCGCTCGTCGGACCAGTCGATATCTCCGCCCCAGCCAACGTGGATTAGGCTATTCTCCAGACCGAAACGTACCCGATCCTCTTGGGTATGCCGACGGCCCAAAGCCACCTTGAATACTCGAGCAGAGCGGTCCAGCCGGCCCGGTGTGTCCCCCTGCCCTGCATCCAGCCGAGCTCGATCGCTGATACGCTTGAAGACGCCGTCGTGAGGCTTCAGGCGAAAGCCCGTACCACTTTCGGTTATTTCGAGATCGCTGTCTTCACCGGTATCAGGCCGCAATCCCTCGACGAACTCTTCGTAAGACATGGACTGGTGGAAGGTTACGAATTCGATCCGACCATCGCCGGCAAGGCGGCGATATTCGGTCATCAGGGCATCGCGGTCATTGCACAACGGTTCAGCCGCAGTCTCGCCCAGGCACAGGCGTACCGCCTCCCAAGCCGTGGCGTAGGTCTTGCCGGTGCCAGGGGGGCCGTAAAGGATCAAGTTTGTTGCTGAGGGCAGTGGAACAAATGCTTCATGGTTCATTGTATGGTGCTCTTCATGGGCCGGGAGCTGAAATGTGAAAACAGTGTTCCGGCTATCTTCTGGACTGCTGCGGCTTGGTGCCCCGACATTCGTCAACCGCTGTAGGTGCTCATCCTCCAGGGCAGCACAGATCGTTGGCGTACGTTCCCCCAAGCCCAGAACCGTTATAAGGTCGCCTGCGCGAATAGAGACTTCTGCTGCCCCGCTCTCCTTGGCAGGTTCGATGTAGTAGTTAGCAGCACAAAGCTGGGCGCGCGCCCTGCCTCTTAGCAAGTGATCGTAGCGGTCAGGTGGGGCTAAGGGCCGATCGTCTTGATCCACTATGATAAAGCCGGAATTGTGCAAGCGCGCCGCCGCATCGCCCTTCTGCCCCCAACCACCATTGAGAACAGTCTTATCTAAAATGAAACCTATGATCGGCTTTGAAGGATAAACGCGATTCTGCCGCTCCCGGGTTGAACGCACCCAGTAGTCGCGTGGCTCGCCGAAACTGTCGAAGATTTCACTAGGATGTTGAGCGTTGCGATATAGATCATACGCATCCATCGCGCCCTCGACAACGTCGCGACTGAGCATAGCTGACGCAGGTTCAGCGTTCTCGTCAGCTTTAAAGTTATAGATAACCCAAAGCGCACTCTGAACGTCGATCATATCGCGCGGTGCTAGCCCTCTTTCCTCAAAGGCGCTACGGACATCACGCATAAACTGAAGTTCCTTGCTGTAGATGTCGGCGAGACTGCCACTAGCGGGGAAGCTTGTGCCGTACCCTTCACGCCAGAGGTCCTCCCGAACGGAGTGGCGGATGTAGATGCCTTCGTCTGGCGACAGGTGCATCAGGAGGAACTCACCGATCTGCCTTGCATGATCTCGCTGTCCCTTGGGTACAGCCGCCATCCAGGTTTCACCAAAGTCGGACAAAGCCTGTGCATGCCCGCTTGCCGGGCCCTTCGCCGCCTCGGCAAGCTTCCTAATTACCGCTGCGATATCATCTAGATCGCCATCTCCCTTCGGCGACATCGACCAATATGCACGCCACTGCAGAAGGTTGCTTTTACTCAACACACCGACGACAGCAGAAAGGAACTCTCGATTGTCGCTGACAGTGTTCAAGGCGCTGTCTAGTGCCGCTGCGCTTTCAAGCTTGTAGCTTCGCTCGGCCATGTCGAAATCGGGATCTGGTTTGTTGAAGCTATCCAATCCGGGAAAGGCGGCCTGTAGACGCTCGATCCAGCGAGATACGGAGACTGGGTCCAAGATGCTTTGGAGGCCTTCTGCACTAAGGTAGGCGCCAACAATTTGTCTTAGCTGCGCTTCATTTGTCAGCTCTAGAACTTGCTGTTGTCCGTGTGCGAGCCGCTTGGCTTCTTGAACCTTAAGGCCGGAAGTCGCCAGTTGTGCATCCGAAATGACAGCGCCGACATTATCTGAAATCTGGTGCCAGGGTAGCTGCGTCCCATTGGAACTGCGCTCGAACACGAGCTTCGCGGGGGCAGATTCTGGAATAACGGCGAGGGTCCGTCCGTTCGACGACTGGTATATCACTGCCTTCGTCCGCCCCGGAGCACTTAGACGGACCCATGATCCATCCCCGGTCAAGCTATCAAGGATACGCTCGGCTTCTTTACCGTTCATATTACTTGTCCTTCCCAACTTGCCTTCGGAGATACTCAAACTTCACAAAATTTAATGCACAAATCGTGTTCACCAGCCGCATCTGCTCGACAGTCTCACATCTCGCTTCGCGCAGACGTGGGCTGCCGAACACCAGCGCCAGCCCTTTTGCTCGTGAGACAGCTACGTTGATGCGATTGAGCGAGAATAGGAACTCCATCCCGCGAGAGGTCTCCTCGGCCGATGAGGCGGTCATTGACACCAAGCAGACTGGCGCTTCCTGACCCTGAAACTTGTCCACCGTGCCGACACGAATGCCCCTTGGCAACGCATCGCTCAGCGCGTTGACCTGTGCGTTGTAGGGAGCAACGACGATGATGTCGCTTGCGCGCAGCAGGCGCGTGGTGCCGTTCTTGTCGGTCCATGTGCCCGTCAGCAGATCGGCTACCGCTGCCTTGATGGCAGCAACTTCCTCGATGGCGATCTGGGCATTGCCCTCATGCGGCACTGGCAGCCAGAAGGCCCCAGCGCTTGGAAAGCACGTGCCGGTCACACCTTGTCGTTCGGCGTCAGGATGGCTCACCAAGCGCCCTTCATAGACCTGTCTTGAGATGAACCGGCAGACCTCCGGATGCATCCGACGCGAAACGGGCAGGAAGATGCCACGGTCAGGCGGAACGGTCGAATGATCCCCCAGCATCCAGTCGAGGCAAGAGAGGTTCGCCGGCACGGGATGCGATCCCTGGATGACCTGGGGCAACTGCCGCGGATCCCCTACCAGCACGATATTGCGCGCAGCGCGGCCCATCGCGGCCATGTTCGCAAGACCAACCTGCCCTGCCTCGTCCACAAACAGCCAGTCGAAGGCCTGCACGTTTTCCTCCCTGGCAAAGAAGAACGCCGTGCCGCCGACGACGTCGCCTCCCGCCGCAGCCTGGGCGTTATCGGTGGTACGACGGATCGGGCAATCCTCTGGATAGCCGTCTTCACCACCGGAGACCTTATGGACCAGCTCCAGCGGGATCGGCAGAGCGTCATCCTCGAGCGCGTTTAAGCAGCCCATCAGCACATTCCGGATGGCTTCATGGCTGTTCGAAGCCACGCCGATGCGTGCACCCTTTCGCACAAGCGACAGGATCGTCCGCGCAGTGACATAGGTTTTGCCGGTGCCGGGTGGTCCCTGGATCGGCAGCACGGTTTCATCCATCGCTCCGACAGCTTCGATGGTGCCGGCAACCGGATCACGTCCACCCAGCAGGTCAGCGCTGGGTCCGGTGCTCAGCCGTGGAGCCGCACGCGACAGAAGATCATCGACTGCCCTGTAGGCCCGTGGACCGCATTGGTCCGCAATCACGTCGCGCAAAGCCTCCGCGATCACCTTGGTGTCGAGTGGCCAGTCCGGGTGCAGTGTCAGCCGGTCGGCCAGCAGATGGTTCTTGCCCGGTCCCACCTTGATCGTAACCTGCCGGGCCCTGCGGTCCATTTCCTCGATGGTGACCGAAACAGGCGGTCCATCGAACACCGGAACCGTGGCCTTCTTTCCGGTTCGCAGCTTCGTCTCTTGTGGCGGAAAGCGGTAGTGACGTGCAAAGGAGCGCTTGATCGGCTCGACTGGTCCGCTCGCCTCCAGTCCAGCTAGAGCGTCAAGATCGTCTATCAGGTCGTCCTCATCCTTAGCGGCACTGTCGAACACAGCCCATTGCGCGGGCTTGACCTCGCGTTTGTGGAAGAGGCCCAGGTTGAACAGCATTGCCTGCCGATCCTCCGACAATCCCGAGGCGGCGAGCCTGGTGCGGAGGGCTTGTGTCTCGGCATCTTCCTCCGCCTCTTTTGCGCCTGCGTCAGCACTGCGCTGGGGCCAAGGTCCAGAAGGCCGGATGCCGACAAGCCAGTTCCGCAGCTCCTCCGTCGAGATGCAATCGATGCGGTTGTAATCCTCGATCTCATCCAGGATGTGCTGGTCTGCAGTCTCACGCCAGTGCTCGTAGGCCACGACCGATCCACCGGCAGTCTTGACCTCTCCCGCACGCGTGCGGCCGTAAAAGACCTCCATCGACTTGATGGAATAGTTTGGCTCTGACGCGATCAGCCCGCCGCGCACCACGGCGAAGAGATCCACAAACCGTTGCTCCCGCAGCAGCCGGTCAAGAAAGGCTTCACCGATCCCGTATTTCGTCGTCAGGCGGCGTAGGGCGGTTATCTCATACGGAGCATAGTGGTAGATACGCGCGCCCGGATGCCTCTCGATCTGTACCCGGAAGAACTCCAGCAGGTCGGACAGCGCTTTTGCTTCCACCTTGTGGTCATGGGCCCAGGAGGCGCGGAACTGCCCCTCGCACCAGACCCCATGCAGGTATTCCAAGCCACCCTCGACATGCGGATAGCCCTCAATGTCATAGAAAATGTCGCCGGCGCTGGGTTCCGGCAACAGATCGAAGCCCTTTCCCGGCTCAGGCGCGCGCAGCTGGTAGCTGGGCTTTCCTGTCTTGCGGTCGTGCTGCAGGCGCGCCTGGGCAACCAGGCGCTGGCGGGTGTTTTCCGCTACACCACGGACCGGGTGATCAAGACCGGCCAGCGCCGCCATTGTCGTAACGCCTGCCCCTTCCAGCTTCTTCACCTGCGTGCGGCTGATGCCCGCTATGGCGAAGAGACTGTCTTCGGTCCTCCAAAAGGTTTCGCAATGCGCCGACCAGCGACACAGGCTGCAGTCGGCAGTCGGAACGGGACGTGTTGCGGGAGGGGCAGCCACGAAATCTTCCAACCGTGTTCGCGCCATTCGGGCATAGGCGGCGTAATCCGCTAATCGCAGCGAGGCACGCTCTCCGGTTCCCAGTTCGACATGAGCATAGTCGGGCATTACGCCTTGAATGTTCGCCAGCATGTCGGAGTAGAGAACCAGCTGCAGGACATGCTTGGGGTGCGGTCGCCGCTTGAGCTTGGTGTCTGCTACTTCGTAGCTGAAAGGACCCAGCGCCGAGGGCCGTTCAACCCGCAGCAGGAAATCCGACCATCCGCCCCAGTTTCCGGACTGGAACGCTCCCTGGAACACGACCTCGGCGCCGTCGGCTAAAACTTTGCGCATCGTGGCGGCATCCCGGGCCAAGGCGCCCCGCACGATCTCGACGACCTGTCGGCCCGATGCCTTCAGCCGGTCCAGATGTGCGGCTTCATGAGCATCGCCCTCCTTTTGCAACAGCGCGGCGTCTGCGCTGTCCTCGACGGGCTCCGGCCCTTCGCCGCGAAGGTGCATCAAGTCCAGCGAGGTTGCATGGGCGCAACCCATGAACCGCATCAGATCAGTTGCTGAAAGGAGGATGTTTCCGTCTACTTGCCGCATGCGTCACCCAGTCATCCGTGAGCGCAGCCCAAGCCGGAATTGTCTCTTCGAAAAACTTTCGCCGGCAATCCATGTAGATGTCAATAATTGCCTGTCGGCACACGTGCTGCATCTGTGTGCATCCGATATCGCCACCGCTAGATGCTCAACAGCCGCGGCGATCACGGCTCAGATGCTCTCCAACTGCCTTCTTGCATCTCGTCAAGCGCCGGCTAACGCAGGAGCAAGGTTCGGTTCTACTGAAGTCTTCCCTGTGTAATCCGTTGCAAGTTCCTGAAGCCCGCAGGCCTGCAAG
>Ga0194112_10012412_pt1 | contig 10401 bp, 6 predicted proteins | sample TA2MahC400mmetaG_FD_146191 | JGI IMG/M metagenome (GOLD analysis project Ga0194112, IMG submission 146191) | Freshwater microbial communities from Lake Tanganyika, Tanzania - TA2015016 Mahale Deep Cast 400m | ecosystem: Environmental > Aquatic > Freshwater > Lake | place: Tanzania: Lake...
GCGGCTGATGCCAGGTGCATCCTGAGCCGTCGGCACGGAAACCGCGAACCCGGTCAGCTTCTCGACTCGATAGGGCCCGGCCGAGTCCTTGGGCAGGAACACCTCGCGCCGGGCAGCCCAGTCGTGGGTCTTGGATGAGGTCTGGGACGTGGCAAACCCGCGGCGTTCGACACCGGCAACGCGGTAGACGACCGACGTATCGGGCAGGGTCTCGGGGAAGAATGACACGACCCACAGGCTGTCATAGAGGAAGTAGGTCCTGGTTCGGGCCAAGGTGTCGCGATACGCAACCTGACAGAAGGTGTCGGTCATCGGTCTCCCCTGCAGCACCATCGTGTCAACGGTCACGCCGAAACGGTACTCGTCAGCATGTCCGCTCTCAGCCGGGACCGACCAGACTGCCAGCAGACGGGCGAACTTGTATAGCGGGTCACCGCTGGCTGACGTACTGTCAGCCGCGGTCAGTCGCACCGACAGGTTCAGACGCAGCGTATCAGACAGGGCCTCGTGGGCATCGAGCGTACCGCGCCACGCGGCCAGCGTGTCCCGGACCGCAGCCGAGTCGGCCGCGGTCCACCATTGCCAATCAGCCGGCGCATCGGTGCCGCAACCGGCCACAAGCAGACAGAAGATAGCGAACAGCCAGCAACCAGCAGCTTGCCTCATGCGGCCTCCTCAGTTGTGAGCGCAGGTTCGCACCAGGCAGGAAGGCAGGCATTGCCACTGCCCCGGGCCTCTTCCTGCGCCGCTGCCTCGGAAGTGCGGGGCGGGCCGGAGGCCCGCCCCGCAGTATCAGACTAGTGGGCGACGGTGAGCTTCTTCGTTACCGAAGTCGCACCCGTGCTCAGAGTATAGAAGTAGACGCCGGCCGCCATGTTGCTGGCGTCGAGCGTCACATTGTAGCGTCCAGGCTCGCGCCTGCCGGCGACAAGAGTCTTCACCGGCCGGCCGGCCACGTCGCTCACGACCAGCGACACATCGCTGCTGCGCGGTACCGCGTACGAGACGTGCGCGCGCCGCGCAACCGGATTCGGTGACGCCGCCACCTCGAGTCGGACCGGCCTGGCACCGGCCTTGGGCTCGGCAATGCCTACGATGATGGAATCCACCGGTATCTTGGAAAGCAGCATCGGGTTGAACGTCCACTCACCGACAGGCGAGTTACCAGCCTTGAGCCCGGCAATCAGGTCAGCCTGGTACAGGATGCAGACCGTGTCGCAGTCGCCGCCGTCAATCGCGATGTCGCTGATTGACGGGAATCGGTGGGAGGCCGTGCTCTGGGAGTTGACCATCCGGGGCGCGGTCCAGGTCAGGCCGTTGTCGTTCGACGCGGAGATCCAGACGTCGGCACGGAACAGGTTGGTTGACGGCTCGACGTTGGTCGAGTCGAACTGCTCCCAGGTGCAGAACAGGTTACCGTCGTTATCCCGGCCCAGCATTGACCGGCCCGCCATGCAGGCATTGGTTCCACACGGGTTCGGAGTCGTGCGCGGGTCGAGGTCGGCCCGGGCGATGAACGACCACTCCGGGCTGTTCTCGGCACACCAATGCCAGACTTCATTCGGAAAGAGGAAGACCGTGTCGTTGATTATCGGCAGGGTGTTGACGACGAGGTGCAGCCGGTCCGCTTCGTCAAAGAACGGACTGACGGATACAATCCAGTAGTAGGAACCGGTATCAGCGCCGCCGCTGTAGGCAGGCGGGAAGCTCATCTCAACCTCGGGGTCCCAGTTCGTGCCGCCGTCACTCGACATCCGGTAGTAGCCGTTGCCGCCGTTCTGGGTACCGGTTCCGGTCCAGGTGATGCATACCTTGGGGCTCGCCTGAGAGGCGACGATACTGTGCGTCGGGAACTCCGGCGCAACCGGGGTAAGCTGAGCCGGCGGGTCCCACGTGCACCATGTTGCCGCACGGCTGTAGAACAGGTTGTCGCGCGATGCGTCGTCAATCAGAGCCATGTGGATTGTGCGGTCGTTGCCGACACTGATTGGCGGCCACAGGTAGGCGTTGAGGTCAGGGTCGCCGCTGCAGTACTCGAAAATGCCCGCACCCGCGGCGATGTCGCGTGCGACCAGCGGGTAGATCGGCGGGATGTCGGTCTGGTGGTAGGACACGGCTGCTGCGCCGGTGGTCGGGTCAGCCGACAGGCTCCCGAAACCCGACCTTGCGGTCGAGACGTTCACTCCGGCAAGCATGAAGTCGGGGTCGAGCCAGTTGTACCTGTTGTTTGAGTAGTCGTAGAACTGGTAGCGCATGTTCCGATCCGGCTGGCCCGTTGTCGTGTCGTTTGAGTACATCCACGACAGGTGCAAACCGGAGCCGGGCGAGTTGACGCAGAACCGGTAGGTCGGTCCGTTTGCGACCCAGTCGTAGATCGTGCCGCCGACCGTATCTACCGTTCCGAGCCACAGCGTCTGGGGCGGTACCGGCGACCCGCCAAACCTGACCGGGTGGCCTGTACCCTGCGGCCCGACCGGCGGGGCGACCACCGTTTCGGAACGCAGATTCCCTGCTGCCAGTGCTAGCACCGGAACAAGCAGGGCAAAACATAGCACGTTACGCATCAGACTCCTCCTTTGTTAGGGATGCTATGTCGGTCATCTCTTCGGACTCCCGCGACCTGCGGCCGCGGGCTTTGCTTTGCTGTCACCGGCCCGGCGTTCCGGGCCGACTCTTCAGACATCGGACTGACTCCTCTCATCATGCTACTGCAGAGTGAAGCGGAACGGGACGGACACCCATACCCTCACCGCTTTGTCGCGCTGCTTCGCCGGAGAGAATCTCGCTCTCATCGCTGCGTCAACCGCGGCAGCATCGAGCGAGGTGTTGCCCGAACTCTTCAATACTCGCGCGTCGGCTATGCCGCCGTCAACGTCAACAAGGGCCTCGACCACGGTCTGGCCCTCGATTCCCGCCTGGCGCGCCATGTCCGGGTAGTTCGGGACCGGAATGTTGACCGGCTGCGGCTTGACCTCGACCTTCCAGAACGGCACGACCGGGATGTCGGTTTCGTCGGTACGCCGGATAACTTCGGTGAAGATCGTCGGGTCAATCGTCTGCTGCTCAACCTCGGCCTCAGTCTGGGCCGCCACCGGTACCGTGGCCGGCTTCTCCTCCTTGGGCGGCTCGGCGAGCTTCTCAAGTTCCGGCGGCAGCGCCTCCATTATCGTCGCTACCGAGCGCTTGAGCTGGTACGGCTGGACCACGAATTCCCTGGGCAGGACAAGGAAAGCCGCCATAATCAGTACCAGCGACGCCGCCGTGGCCACACGGATAGCCAGGGCGTAGTAGCGGTCTTCCCACTCCAGAAAGTGCATGCCGACTCGCTCCATACTAGCTTCCTCCCATCCGGTAGCCGGTCGCGAAGGTCACCTTCAGGGCGCGGGCCGGCTTCAAGGCCTCAATAACGTCGGTTACGTACCCGTAAGGAACCTCCTTGTCCGCCTGAAGCACGACCACGAGGTCAGGGTTCTCGATTACACGGTCCGTCATGACCGCGGTTACACCTGCAGGAGTAACAAGGTTGTCGCTGACCGAGATACGTCCGGTCTTGTCGATCCAGACGTTCTCGGTGTTCCGGCGCTTGAGGATGCGCTCGGTGGACTGGGCCTGGGGCAACACGACCTTGAGACCCTGTCCGGCCCGAAACGTCGTGCCGACAAGGAAGAAGATAATGAGCAGGAACGCGATGTCGCCGGTGGAAGCGGTCGGAATCTCGGGCGACGACTGCTTCTTGCCTTCGATGCGCCTCACGACCCGGCTCCTTCTTCCTCCAGCACCGGCATCAGGCTGATACGCTCGGCCTTGGCCAGCTTCAGCTCGTCAAAGACCTTGATCATGACCTCATAAGGGGCCTTGCGGCTGACCCGCAGGGCGATTGCCAGCTCCTTGTTCTCGGCCAGGCGGTCCACGACTATCTCCTGAACCTGGTCAACGTTAACTATCTGGTCGCCGACCAGCACCTGGCCCGCGGGATTGACCGCAACGGTCAGGATGTTCTCAGCCTTGATCTTGATCGAATCTCCCTGTTCGGGCAGGACAATCTTCAGCCCCTTCTCCTTGGCAAACATGCTGGTGGACATGAAGAATATCAGGATGAGAAAGGCGATGTCGCCGGTGGAAGCGGTCGGGATGCTCGGCTGCCCGGCGCCCTGCTTCTTCCTCAAACTCAGGGCCATCTCAGGTCTCCCGGACGAACCCGATGCGGTTCACTGACGTATCCTAGTCCTGGGAGGTCATCTTGGTGACCGCCATCACCCGTTCCCGGGCAATCAGTCCTTTGGAAATCAGGAAGTCGAGCAACTCGCTCGCCGCGGTCTCCATGTCGCGCAGGTAGCCGTTGACCCGGCCCTGGAACAGGATGTGGACGATAGCCAGCGGAGTGGCGATGAGCAGGCCCCACTTGGTGGTAATCAGGGCCTCGGCAATGCCCGATGCGACCACCGTGGCTTCTACCTCGCCCACGGCCGCGACTGCCTTGAACGCGCCGATCATGCCGGTGACCGTGCCGAGGAATCCGATGAACGGAGCCACGGTGGTAAGACCGGCAATCAGCGCCATGCCCCGGTCCAGAAACGCCAACTCGGTGGCGCCGGTCCGGACGATGGCGTCTTCCATCGGTGTCTTGCCCTGGTCGGCCTTTTCCAGGGCAGCAGCAAGGACGCGGGCGGCCGGGCTCGGGGTGTTCTTGCACAACTCGACTCCGGCCTTCACTCCGCCCTTGCCGATTACGTCAATCAACTCCTGGCTGAACCGTTTGACGTTCAACCGCAGACGCAGGGTGAGCGTGAACGCCCGTTCGAGCGACAGCGCCACACCCGTGACGGCGCAGGCAAGCAGAAACCACATGATGCCGCCGCCGTCTTTGAACTCCTGAATCACCAAGGCCTCCTTATGGTTAGCTCATGATTACAGGACACACGTTAATCTATTAAAATCGCGGCGCTTGTCAAGCAACAGAGCGACGCGGGCTGCCGGTGCGGCAGCACGCCGGAAGAATACCGACAAATCGCGGCAAGGCAAGCCCGGACGAGAGGCCCAGTCCCGAGATTGACCACTGCGAAAGACCGAGGCAGGAAGACGAAGCGAGAAGCCGGATGCCGGAGTGCAGCAGTCAGAAGTCCGGACGTTGTCGCTTCCGGCCTCTGCGATCTCGCCCCTGACCTCGACCGTCCCCGATTCGTGCTCGTCGTGCGCTTCGTTGTCTAACGTCGGATTCCGGGGTGATGCTTCAGCGCCGGACTGGAGGTGTGCCATTCTCACTGTATATACCCTGAACGTGGCCCGGGGCTTCCCGCGACGTCGGGCAGACTTCCGGCGTGCACCGGCATTGACAGAGCCGTCCGGCCGGACTATTCTCAATCGCCGCGCACGCGGCCGGAGAAGTCGAGCTTCTGCAACACGAAAGAAGGTTGTCATGAGAGCTGCATTGCTGGTTCTGGCCTTCGGTGCTCTCCAGGCCGAGGTCATCCACGTACCGGGCCAGTACCCGACGATTCAACAGGGCATTGACGCGGCCCGCTCAGGCGACATCGTGCTCGTCGCCCCGGGCCGGTATCCGGAAGAGATAGTGCTCAAGGCCGGCGTCGTCGTGCGCGGGGCGGGCGATGGCCGGTCAATCATTGACGGCCAGAACGACCCGGGCGACGTGGTCCGGGCAATCGGCAATGCCATCGGCCCGGACACGAAACTCGAAGGGTTCACCATCACCGGCGCACGCAACAGCGGCGGCATGCCCGGCGGCGGCGGGGTGTTCTGCAACTCCGGGGCGCGGCCCGACATCGGCAACTGCCGGATTGAGGGCAACGACTGCGGCGTGGCACTCTGGAACGGCTCAACCGCGTACGTCCACAACTGCGTCGTGGCGAACAACATCTACGACGGCATCAGCACCGGCTCGGGCGCGACCATCGTCAACAACACGATTCACGGCAACCGCACCGGGTTCTACGACTACTCAGGTTATGGTCCCGTGTTCATGAACAACATCGTCACCGGCCATTCGCTCTACGGCGTGTACGGGCCGAGCGGCGGTACGCCGCCCCAACTGACCTACAACGACGTCTGGGGTAACGCGACCAACTACCGACAGGCAACGCCCGGCACCGGCAGCATCTCCCGGGACCCGCTCTACGTTGACACCCTGACCGGCGACTTCCACCTCCAGCCCGGCTCGCCCTGCATTGACTCGGGCAACCCGGCACCGCAGTACAACGACCCGGACGGCTCGCGCAACGACATGGGCGCGTACGGCGGCCCCCAGGCCGGCTCGACCCGGCCCGCGCTGGTCATGCTCATCCCATCCGGCAATGCGCTGGGTGTCCTGCCCGGCACCAACGTGACTGCCGGGTTCAACGTCCCGATGCTCTGGCCCACAGTCACGCCCGGTTCGTTCGCGGTCCGTGGCCGGTGGGCCGGATCCCACTACGGAACGCTCTCGTTCGACACCGTGGCCAACGTTGTCGCGCTCGACCCGGCCGCAGACTTCCGGCCCGGCGAACCTGTGACCGCGGTCCTGAGCAAGGCGATTGTCTCGGCCCGGGGCGACTCCTTTGCCGGATATGCCTGGGACTTCGCGGTCCGGACCCGCGGCGGCTCGGGCCGGTTCTCGACCGCGCAGTCCTATCGGGCGCGGTCGAGGCCGCTCTGCCTCGTCACCGGCAGCCTCAACTCCGACTCCTTCCTCGACGTTGCGTCGTGCAGCGACTCCGGGCTGCTCGGAATCTGGCTCGGCCGGGGCGACGGCACGTTCGAGCCCGAACGCACCGACTCAATCGGCGCGGCCTGGACCCTGTGCTGCGCCGACTTCAACGGCGACACCATCCTCGACCTTGCGGTCGCCTTTGCCACGAACCAGGTCGGCGTGCTCTTCGGCCGGGGCACAGGCGAGTTCGACCCGCCGGTGCGCTATCCCTGCGGCGCTATACCCATCGAGATAGTCGCGGCAGACCTTGATCTGGACGGCGACATGGACCTTGCCGCCTCCTGCTTCAACGGCCAATGCATCTCGGTGCTGCTCAATACGGGCAACGGCACGTTCGTCCCGGCGCCGGCAGTTCCGAACCCCGGCGCACCGGCCGGCCTGGTATCAGGCGACCTGAACAACGACGGGTTCCCGGACTTGGTCTCGACGAACACCGGTGCCGGCGTTCTGGCCGTGTTCCTCGGCAACGGCGACGGCACGTTCGACTCGCTCTCCCGCTACAGCGCCGGGTACATGCCGTTCCGGGCAAGGCTCTCTGACTTCAACGAAGACGGCATTCCGGACGTTGCCGCAGTCAATTTCGATTCGGCCAACGTCGTCGTCTACCTTGGCGACGGCACCGGCCGACTGACCAGCCGCCGCGACTACTCGGTCCCGGGCGACGCGGCCGGCCTGCTCGTTGCCGACTTGAACTCGGACGGGCATGAAGACCTCGCGGTCACGGTCGAAGCGGGTCGGCTCGACCTGCTCCCGGGTACCGGCACCGGTACATTCGGCACGCCCACCCAGTGGACAACCGGTTCAGACGCGGCCGGGCTCACCTTCGCTGACCTTGACCAGGACAACGACCTCGACGTCATCGTCGGCCGGCCCGGGCCGGAGTACATCACGGTCATGCTCAACGACAACGCGCTCGAAGTGCGAACCTTGATTCCAGCCCGCCACGCGCTCGGCGTGCCCGAATCAACCACGCTGGCGGCCGGGTTCAACCTCCCGCTGAGCCCCGCGACCCTCGACTCGGCCAGCTTCCTCGCGCACGGCCAGCAGACCGGCCTGCACCGGGGCACCATCCGCTACGACTCAACGACCAGAACCGCAACCCTTGACCCGCGCCCGGACTTTGCCGCGGGCGAGCCGGTCACGGCCATGCTTACCAACCGAATCCGGTCGCAGAGCGGCGTCTACCTGCGCGGGTCTGCCTGGAGCTTCACGGCCCGGACCCCGTCAGGCTCGGCCGGCGCGTTCGCCGACGCTGCCGGCTACCAGACCGGGGCCCAGCCCCGGGGCATCTGGTGTGCGGACTTTGACGGCGACGGCGACATTGATATCGCCACGACCTCAAACTCGCCGCCCGCGGTCTGCCTGCTGAAGAACCTGGGGGACGGGACCTTTGCCGCGCCGCTCTACACAACCGTGGCCCAGGACCCGATTTCGCTCTTCGGCGCCGACTTCGACTCGGACGGCGACATGGACCTCGCCTGCTTCCACAACCAGCCCGGCACCTCGACGCTCGAAATCCTCGCCAACAACGGCTCGGGCACGTTCACCGTTACCCAGACCCTGACTCCGGCGATTCTCGGCCAGCAGGTCTGGGGCGGGGACTTTGACGGCGACGGCGACATTGACCTGGTCCTGACCGACGGCTGGGGCTCGCAGAACAACGTCCGGGTTCTCACCAACAACGGCTCAGGCGTCTTCTCCGGCCCGGTGAACTACTCGGCCGGCTCCTGGGCACGCGGCGTAGCCGCGACCGACGCAGACAACGACGGCGACCTGGACATCGTTGTCACCAACGCGGGCAACGACAACGTCACCGTCCTCTACAACGACGGCCTGGGCCGGTTCCCGCGCATGGCCGACTTCGGGACCGCGGGCTCTCCTGACGGCATCTTCGCCAACGACCTCAATGGTGACAACTGGGTAGACATGGCGACCGCCCACCCGTCGCAAAGCGCAGTCAGCGTGCTGCTCAACAACCGGGACGGTACATTCGGCCCGGCCCTGTCCTACCCCACCCGCCTCGGCCACTTCGCGCTTGACGGTGCGGACTTCGACGGCGACTCAGACATTGACCTCGTCTTCTCCGGCTACAACGCGGACAGCGCGGTCGTCCTGCTCAACGACGGCCTGGGCCGGTTCGGCGCTCCAATCCTCTACCACGTTGCCAGCCCGCCCTGGCGCGTCAAGACCGCGGACTTCAACCTCGACGGCGCGATTGACCTTGCTCTTTCCTGCTACTCCGCGGGCAGCGTCTCGGTCCTGCTGGCCACCGGGCTCGGCCTCGCGAGCACCGGCCCATCCTCGCCCCGAACCTCGCTCTGCCTCTCCCCCAACCCCTCGCGCAACGCCATGACCATCACCCTTACCCGGACCGGCCCTGCCGGCGCAGAACTGGTCATCTCCGACGTGGCCGGTCGTCTGGTGCGCAGCTACCCCGTGCTCCAGGCCCAGACCGTCCAGGTCTGGGACGCAACAGACCAACTCGGCCGCCGCGTCGCGCCGGGCATCTACTTTGTCAGACTGAAGGCATCCGAAGGCAGCCTGGTCGAGAAAGCCGTGCTGACCCGCTGACCGCACCCCCGGCCCGGCGCCGGCAGCCCGCACGCGCACTTCCACATTGCACCCGACGCCGCCGAAGAAACCGAACCGCCATTCTGCGCTCTCGCCTCTGACATCGCCCGGCCGGTATGAACCGCCAAGCGCGCCGAGAACGCCCTTCGCCCCTCGCCTTTCGCCGAGGAGAGATGAACCGCCAAGAACGCCAGCAGTCCGGGCACTTTGCTATTTGCTATCTGCAATCTTCAATCTAGAATGACCCCCGCCTCGATTCCTCGACTCCTCGATTCCTCGGTTCCTTCCCTCCTTCCACTTTGACTTTTGCACTTTGACCTTTGCACTTTGACTTGCCTCCGTGTCCGCCCTTCGCCTTTCGCCCTTCGCCGTCCACCACTCGGCCACTCTCCTCGTCAGTTTTGCGATTTGCTATCTGCAATCTTCAATCTGAAATGCCTCCTCCCTCCTCGAATCCTTCTCGCTCGCCACTTGACCGCTTGAGCACCTGGCCACTGAGTCACTGAAGCCCGATCACTCGCCCGGCGGCATGCGAGTACCGTCCCGTCAGCCCCCGGTGCGATGGCTCAGGCATCCAAGGCTCCTTTCATATGTTAGTACGCTCGAAAACGCGAAAAGTACATTGAAACGCATGTGCGCCCGCCCCCCCAGCCGTCCCCCCCACCCTCTTTGAGAAACTGGTTCAGTGACTGATTCAAGAGCTGATTCGACAAGTGATTGACTAGCCAGTAAGATAGCTGATTGCCGAGCCAATGCCGTACCTCACGCCGTATCTGACTCGCCAGCTTGTTCCGTGTCTGACAACGGCTCTCTTTCGGCAACTGATGCGCCATCTGGTACGGCAGCTAGTTCGCCGGCTCTTCACCGGTCTGGTTCGCGGTCTGGTTCAGCAGCTTATGAGATAGCTGATTGCCTGTCTCTCACAACACCTGACACGCCACCTCCTTTACCCTCTTTCGCGCCACCCCTCGCGCACCCGCGCTGCCCCCAGGAGGTACAATCAAAAGGTGTGGAAAAAGAGAAGAGCGGTGTCTACTATTGTGTGTAGCACAAATCCGGGCGAGCGCCCGGGAAAGGAGACACCGCTACAATGTCAGACTATCAGAAAGCAGCCGAGGCTGCAAGAC
>Ga0194112_10012418_pt1 | contig 10398 bp, 8 predicted proteins | sample TA2MahC400mmetaG_FD_146191 | JGI IMG/M metagenome (GOLD analysis project Ga0194112, IMG submission 146191) | Freshwater microbial communities from Lake Tanganyika, Tanzania - TA2015016 Mahale Deep Cast 400m | ecosystem: Environmental > Aquatic > Freshwater > Lake | place: Tanzania: Lake...
CCCGCCTTCGTCCTGCCCAATGTGGCGGGGGGCGCCGAGGCCGCCGGCGACACGCTCTTCGACGTCTCGTCGCTGACGATGCTCGTCTTCTGGACCACCCATTGCGGGGAGTGCATCCGCCGTCTCGAGATCTGCCAGGAGCTGGACGACTGGGGCCGTCCAGAAGGCTTGACCGCCATCGGCGTCAACTTCGACGATCGGCCCAGCGCGAAGATCGGGATCCTCGCCGGCTCGGCGACGCCGCGGATGCTCCAGCTCTACGACGAGGGGGGCTTCGTGGCCGGCCTCTTCGGCGCCGGCGCGCACAGCTTCAGCGTCTATCTCATCGACGCCGCCGGCGACATCCTCGCCGTCGGCCACGAGATCCCGGCCGACTCGCTGGCGGTGCTCCGGCCGCTCCTCGGGCGTCTCCTCGACGAGGCCTCGGGCGCCCCGGCGCCGGCGACGGCGCGGGCGCCGGAACATCCCGGCGCCGCCGAGCTGCTTCGCGACGCGGCGCGTTCGCGCCCGGAGAGGCTGCGCATCCAGGGCGTGGGCCGCGTTCGCTGGATGGACATCGACACGACCGGCACGGGCGCGACCGGCCCCAACGGCGAGGAGGTCGAGCCGGGGGCGACGCTGCGCCACCGGCTGGAGCTGCAGCTCATCGCCACGATCTCCTCCGGCCTCACCGCGGGCGGTCTGCTCTGGCTCAGCAACGAGGGCGCCGCCGTGCTGCGCAGCGGCCCCGACTACCTCTCCAGTCCCTGGGGCAGCGCGTTCGTGCGCGCGGCCGGCTCGGCGCCGCTGCCGGCGGTCGGCCCGAGCCGCTACAGCCTGCGCGCCGGCTACTATGACGCCGCCTTCTCGCCGCTGCTGCTCATGCGCTGGGACAAGGACGACTCCCCGATCAGCGGCGGGCAGAAGCTGCAGGGCTGCGGCGTCTGCGGCGGGGAAGCGGGCGTGGCCGGCTTCATCCGCTCGGAGAGCCTCGAGAAGCTCGAGCCCGAGTACCTCTTCGAAGGGGCTCGGGGCGACCTGGCGCTCGGCCGCTTCGCCGACCTCGCGCTGCTCTACGCCCGTCCGCAGGAACACCACCCCGGCGAGACCGCCGACTGCTTCCTGGCCTCCAGCGCGGTGATGCGCTACCGGGAGCACCTCTACGGCGGGCGGGCGACGGGGCACGCGGCGCTGCCCTACACGCCCGATCTGCTCAGGGTCTCGGGCGGCGCCCTCTGGGTGCGCGACGAGACCGACGCCTGGCGCTGCGGCACCAAGCTGCCGAGCTACGAGCCCTCGACGACGCGCCTGCTCGGCGCCGAGCTGGTCGTTCCGCTCCCGGGCCGCTCGGAGCTGGCGGCCGAGATCGCCGCCAGCCGCTGGACGCCCCAGCCGGCGGCCGGCGAGGGCGCGGCGGGGGCCGATTCGGCGGTGACGGGCCGGGCCCTGCGGGCGGCCTGGAAGATGGACTGGCTGGTCGCCGGCGGGAGGCTCCCCCGGCCGCTGGCGCGAAGCGGCGCGCTCGCGGGGGGCATGAACATCCGCCTCAACGCCGGCTACCAGCGCATCGGCAGGGACTTCTACTCCCCGTACAGCGCGCTCTCCTACGAGGCGAACATCCGGCTGGCCGAGGGCGCCACGCTGCCCGGGCTGAAGGGGCCGCGCGGCTCGGCGCGGCTCGAGTGGGGACCGTTCGGCCTGGGCGGCTTCCTCAAGCGGCTCGACCCGGTGGACGAGGAGGCCGCGTTCGGCGGCGCCGAGACGCCGGGCGGCGCGCGGCGGATGGCGAGCCTCTGGGCCGACCTGCTCCTCTGGCCCGGCGGGACGCTCATGGGCGGATGGGTGCGCGACGACCGGGACCCGCTCCCTTCGCAGCGGGCCTTCCTGAACCCGGAGGACCATCGCAGCGCGATCCCGGCGGAGAACCGGCGCACGAAGGTGCTGGGCTTCGAGCAGGAGCTGAGACCGCGCTGCCTGCTGATCCTGGAGGCGCAGTGGGTGGATGGCGAGAGGGCCTGGACGGGGGCCCCTCCGGGTCTCGAGGAGGCGCCGCCCGAGGCCTACGGGTCGCGGACGTTCCGGGCGATGCTCGACGTGGAGTTCTAGGGGCGGCCCGCGCAGCCTTGCGAACGCGCCCCGCGGAGCGATAGACTCCCCTCTTTCCGGATCCTGGCACGCGGCGCTCCATCCCCGGGGCGCCGGTTTCCGGGCGGCCGAGGGGACCCGGACCCCGGCGGAGGCCCTTCATCCCCGGGTGCCGGCAGGCAAGGAGGTTGGCGTGGACCCGCGAACGACCCGCTTGGCCGAGGTGCTCGTCCACTACTCGTGCGGCGTCAAGAAGGGCGAGAACCTGCTGGTCGAGGGCTTCGGCTTCGAGGCGCTCGACCTGATCGGCGAGATCGTCCGCATCGCCACCCGCAAAGGGGCCAACGTCTTCTACGAGCTGCGCCACGACACGCTGGTGCGGACGCTGCTCCAGCACGCCAACGAGGACCAGATCCGCGCCCAGGCCAAGCACCCGCTCCTGCAGATGAAGGACATGCAGTGCTACATCGGCATCCGCGCGGCGGCCAACATCGCCGAGCTTGCCGACGTCCCGGCGCAGAAGCAGCGCTGGTACACGACGCACTACCGCAAGCCGGTCCACCTCGAGCAGCGCGTCCGGCACACCCGCTGGGTGGGGCTGCGCTACCCGAACAACTCCATGGCCCAGGCCGCGCGCATGCCCCTGCAGGCCTTCGAGGACTTCTACTACTCGGTCTGCACGATGGACTACGCGGCGATGTCCCGGGCGATGAACCCGCTCAAGCGGCTGATGGAGAAGACCGACCGGGTCGAGATCAAGGGCCCGGGCACGGATCTCTCCTTCTCGATCAAGGGCCTGCCGGCGATCAAGTGCGACGGCAAGATGAACATTCCCGACGGGGAGATCTTCACCGCCCCGGTGCGCGAGAGCATGAACGGGACGGTGCGCTTCAACGCCGGCTCGCTGCTCGAGGGCACCGTGTACGGACCGATCGACCTTACGTTCAAGAAGGGCAAGGTCGTCAAGGCCGAGTCGGGGGCCAATACCAGGAAGCTCAACGAGGTCCTCGACCGCGACGAGGGCGCCCGCTACGTCGGCGAGTTCTCCTTCGGCATCAACCCGCACATCCACGAGCCGATCCTCGACATCCTCTTCGACGAGAAGATCGCCGGCTCCTTCCACATGGCGGTCGGCAACGCCTACGACGAGTGCGACAACGGCAACAAGTCGGCCATCCACTGGGATCTGATCCAGATCCAGACGCCCGCCTTCGGCGGCGGAGAGATCCGCTTCGACGGCAAGCTGATCCGCAAGGACGGCCTCTTCCTGCCGGCGGCGCTCCAGGGCCTCAATCCCGAGAAGCTGAAGTAGGCGGTCCGGACGACGGGGGGCGGGCGATGCGCGTCGATCGGCGGGGTAGCGGAACGATCGGGCGGCGACCCGGGCGGCGCGGCGCCGCGCGCGGCGCGCTCGCCCTGCTGGCCGCGCTCCTGGCGGGCGGAGGGCTCTCGGGCGCGGGCGCCGCGCCCGCCGCCGGGTCGGACCGGGAGAATCCCCGCCCGCTCGCCGCGACCCTCGCCGTGGCCGACACCCCGGCCGACGGCGGCAGCTCGCTGACGCTCACCTGGGACGGGGCGCGGCTGGCCGCCGCGCTGGCTGAGGCCCATGGGGAGGCGGAGGACCCCGCGGCGGCGGAAGAGGCCGCGAAAGAGGCTGCGGAAGAGGGGGTGGAAGAGGGGGCGGAAGAGGCCGCGGATGAGGCCGTGGAAGAGGCGGCGGACGCGGCCGAGACCCGCGCGGCAGCGCGCGCGGGAGCGCTGCCGGCCCCTGGAGCGGGGGAGGTCGACGTGGAGCGCGCCGCGGCCGGCGACACGGCCTTCGCGCGCATCGCGAGCGTGCCCGCCTCGGCGGGTCGCTTCGTCGACGAGGGTCTGGAGCGGACGACGACCTACCGGTACCGGCTGACCGGCCGCGGCGCGGGCGGCCGGCTCCTGGCCACGCCCCCCACGCCCCCGCTGGCGCCGCGGGTGAACGCGTTTCGCACCCGCCGCCTCAACGCGCTGGCGGCGATGGTCTTCATGGGCGCCTGCGTCGTCGGCCTGATCCTGCGGGCGCGGCGCGGCGGCCAGATCTACATCCGCCGCATCTCGGGCCTCGACGCGATCGACGAGGCGGTGGGGCGGGCGACGGAGATGGGGCGCAAGATCCTCTACATCCCCGGCATCATCAGCGTCAACGAACCCCAGACGCTGGCCAGCCTCGGGATCCTCGGCTACGTGGCCAAGCTGACCGCGCGCTACGGCACCGAGCTGGAGGTGCCGAACATCGATCCGCTGACCATGGCCGCGGCGCGCGAGATCGTCAAGCAGTCCTACATGGAGGAGGGCCATCCCGAGGGCTTCCGCGAGGAGATGGTCCACTACATCACCGGCGACCAGTTCGCCTACGCCGCCGCGGTCAACGGCATCATGGTCCGCGACCGGCCCGCGGCCAACTTCCTGCTCGGCTGGTTCGCCGCCGAGTCGCTGCTGCTCTCCGAGACGGGGCAGAGCATCGGGGCGATCCAGATCGCCGGCACGGCGCAGGTGACGCAGCTGCCCTTCTTCGTCTCGGCCTGCGACTACACGATGCTCGGCGAGGAGCTCTTCGCCGCCAGCGCCTACCTGTCGCGCGACCCGCTGATCCTCGGCTCGATCGCCGGACAGGACGTGATGAAGGCGGCGATCCTGGCGGCCATCGTCCTCGGCGTCGTGCTCAGCACGGCGGGGGTGGCCGGGTTCGCCGCCTGGTTCACCGCGCTCTGAGTGGAGTGCCGCGATGAAGAAGCAAGTGCCGATCCTGCTGGCCGTCGTCGCCAGTCTCTGCCCGGTGGTGGGCTTCCTCCTGCCGCAGCCCTGGGTCGACGAGTGGATGAACCGCCGCCTCGACGAGTGGATGGTGATCATCGCCAGCTTCGCCCTGGTCCTGGGCGTGGTCAGCGTCGTCCAGGTCAACCTGCACAAGGTCAGGCGGCGGAGCCGGGGCTGGGGCTTCAGCCTGGCCCTGCTGCTGTCGCTCGGGATCATGTCGGCCTTCGGCCTCTTCGGCGGGCAGGGGGAGCGCGCCGACGGCTCGCTCCATCCCTTCACCTGGGTCTTCCAGTTCGCCTTCTCTCCGCTGCAGGCGACGATGTTTTCGCTGCTCGCCTTCTACGTCGCCTCGGCCTCCTACCGCGCCTTTCGCGTGCGCAACGTCGAGGCGAGCCTGCTCCTGGTCGGCGCGGTCCTGATCATGATCGGGCGCATCCCGCTCGGGCAGGCGATCCATCCGCTCGTGCCGCAGATCGCCGAGTGGATCATGCAGTTCCCCAACACCGCCGCCCAGCGGGGGATCATCATCGGCGCGGCGCTCGGCGCCGCGGCGATGTCCATCCGGGTGATGGTCGGCATCGAGCGCCCATACCTGGGCAAGAGCTGACCGGCCGGGGCCGGCCGGAGGTAGGCGATGAAGCTGGCGCGCAAGCTGCTCCTCATCGATCGGCGGATCATCTTCCTCCTCGTCCTCGCCGGGGCGGTGATTCCGATCCTCTTCCCGATCGGCCTGGCCGTGCAGGTCTCGCCCCCGGTGCGGGCCGTCTTCCAGCGGGTGGAGGCGCTGCGCCCCGGGCAGACGCTGCTGCTCTCCTTCGACTACGGGCCCTCCGACGGGCCCGAGCTCGACCCGATGGCCGACGCCATCCTGCGCCACTGCCACAAGCGGGGCGTCAAGGTCGTCGGCCTCTCCCTCTTCCCCCTGGGGGGCGTGGACATGGCCTTCGCCCGGCTGAGGCAGCTGGCGACCGAGCTGGGCGCCCGCGACGGCGAGGACTGGGTCAACCTGGGCTACAAGGACGGCGGGCAGGCGGCGATGAAGGCGATGGGCGACAATCTCGCCCTGGTCTTCCCCGTCGACGCCAACGGCGTGCCGGTCGGCGAGATCCCGCTGATGCGCGCGGTGCGCAACTACAACGACGTCGGGCTGGCCGTCTCGCTGGCCACCAGCGTGCTCGGCGAGTGGTGGATCAACCTGGTCAACGCCCAGTTCGGCGTCGACGTTGCCGTCGGGACGACCGCGGTGTCGGCGCCCAAGTACTACGCCTTCATGGAGGCCAAGCAGGCCGTCGGCGTGATCGGCGGCATGAAGGGGGCGTCGGAGTACGAGGAGCTGGTCGCGGAGGCCTATCCCGACCTGGCCGGCCTCTCGCGCACGGCCACGGTGGGCATGGACGTGCAGTCGATCGTCCACCTGGTGATCCTCTTCTTCATCCTCTTCGGCAACGCGATGTTCCTCGCCACCCGGCGCACGAGGCAGGAGGCCTAGGCCATGCAGCTGCAGCTCCCCGGGATCGGCGAGTGGATGGCGGCGTTCTTCACGCTCTGCATCTTCAGCTTCCTCTACCGGGACAACGTGCTCTACCGCCTGGCGGAGAGCATCTTCGCCGGCGTCTCCTTCGGCTACTACATCGGCCTGGCCCGGCTCAACACGCTGGAGCCCAACCTGTTCCGGCCGCTGTTCAGCGACTTCGCGGGCCACTGGCCGCTGCTGATCCCCTTCGCCCTCGGGCTGATCCTCTACCTGCGCTACGTCCCCAAGGCGGCCTGGATCTCCAACTGGGCGCTGGCCATCTACATCGGCTACTACATCGGCGTGAACCTGATCCAGCGGCTGCACGGCGAGGTCCTTCCCCAGGCCAAGGGGACGATGCTCTCGCTGCAGGTTCCCCCGGGGCAGCTGCTCGGCAACCTGGTCATCATCCTCGGAGTCCTGACGGTCCTGATCTACTTCTTCTTCTCCAGCCCCCAGCGGGGCCCGCTCAAGCCGGCGGCGCGGATCGGCGTCTACTACTTGATGATCTCCTTCGGGGCCAGTTTCGGCTACACTGTCATGGGTCGTATCTCGCTGCTCATCGGGCGGCTCACGTTCGTGATCCACGAGTGGGCGCGCCCGCTGGTGCGGGCGGTGTTCGGGGGTTGAGGACGCCATGCCCGGCTCGGTGCTGAAGGCGCAGATCCGCCAGCGCATCTGGGAGCGCATGACGCGCGACGGCGTGGCGCTCTTCCCCGGCGCCTACGGCCGCACGCCGACCTTCCGCGGGCAGGCGGAGAGCGCGCAACGGCTGCGGGGGCTCGATGTCTGGCGGCGGGCTGAGCGCGTGCTCGTCATGGGGGACCCGGTGCTGGCGGAGGCGCGCGAGGCGGCGGTCGAGGACGGCAAGATCCTCGCCGTGCCCGACCTCTCCTGCGCCGACCGGGGCTGGATCGTCGAGCTGGCGCCCTTCATGCTCGACCCCGAGCAGGCGCGCGAGGCGGCCCGCACCGCCGGCTCGGGCGCCGCGGGGCCGGTCTGCGGCACCTGCTGCCTGCGCGGGAAGGACGTCTCCCCGGTCGACCTGATGGTCATCGGGGCGGTGGGCGTCGACCGGCGGGGCAACCGCGTCGGCAAGGGCACCGGCGGCGCCGACCTGGTCTACGCCCTCGGGCGGGCGCGCGGGTTCCTGCGCGCCGAGACGCCGGTGGCCGTGCTCGTCCATCCGCTGCAGATCTTCGGCGAGCCGACCGATCGGGAGGCGACCGACATCCCGATCGACTACATCGTGACGCCGCAGGGTGTGATCCCGGTCGAAGCGCTGGTCATGCGCCCCAAGGGCCTGCACCCGAGCATGATCACGACGCAGCGCCTGGAGGCCTTCCCCGCCCTGCGCGTGATCCTGGAGCGCGAGGGCATCCCGCTTCCGCCGGCCGCGTCGGGAAGGGTTTGAGTTCGGGGCGGGCGGCGCGAGCCGGGCACGGCGAGGAGCCGATCAGCGAAGAGGAGCAGTCATGGCCTTGCTGGATGGGATCCTGGGCAGGAAGAAGGCCTCGCCGGCGGCCCCGGCGCGCCCGCCGCTGGCGCTTCCGGGCATGCCGGCGCCGCGTCCCGCGCCCGCCTTCGAGGGGATGAACCACTACATCATCGTCATCCTCGACAGCCTCCGCTACGACTCGTTCCTGGCGGCCGAGCCCAAGGTCATCTCCCGCCTCGGGCCGGTCGAGAGGCGCTGGAGCTACGCCTCCTGGACGGCGCCCTCGCACTACAACCTGCTGATGGGGCTGCTGCCCCACACGAGCCCCCCGCAGGTCTACGCCTCCGACTACTACAAGGAGGACTTCGTCCGCTTCAACGACCGCTTCGGGGTTGAGAACGTCGGCTTCGCCAGCTTCGTGCCGCACCTCTACATGCCGACCTTCCTGCGCAACACGCTCGGCTTCTCCACCCACGCGATGGTCTCGCTGCCCGTGCTCAACCCCAAGACGGCGATCAACCGCGACTTCGACAGCTTCAAGCTGATGCCCAAGCACAACGACATGAACGCCATGCTCGACGAGATGAAGTTCTCGGGCGAGCGGCCCTCCTTCTACATGCTCAACGTCGGCGAGACCCACTATCCCTACGCGCGGCCGACCGAGCCGGAGAACGAGTGGCCCCGGCTGAGCGGCGTCCATGGCGTCTTCAAGCACCTGGACGACGCGCTGGTCGAGGGCAAGCTGAAGGCGGACCGGACGACCCAGCCCTTCTTCGACCAGGAGAAGCTCGATCAGCTGCGCGCGCGCCAGATCGACACGGTCCGCTACCTCGACGGCGTCTTCGAGCGGCTCTTCGACCTCGTGCCGAAGAACACCTACATCACCGTCACCGCCGATCATGGCGAGCTCTTCGGCGAGGGGGGCTACTTCGGCCACGGGCCGATCCAGCACGACAAGGTCTACGAAGTGCCCTTCCTCGAGGGGAAGATCCGCTAGCCGGCGCTCACTCCCCCTCCAGAGCGCGCAGCCGCGGCTGGAAGACCCAGATCGCACCGGCCCCGGCGAGCAGGGCGAGGGACGCCAGGACCAGCGCCAGCGGCTCGCCGACGCGGTGCGCCACGCTTCCGGCCAGCAGTCCCCCGAGAGGCAGCAGGCCGAAGAAGGCCATCGTGTAGAGGCCCATCACCCGGCCGCGCAGCGCGTCGCTCACCCGGCCCTGGATGATCGCGTTGGCAAGATTCATGACCAGGATCTGCGCGGCGCCGACGCCGACGAGCAGGGCGAGCGACAGCGGCAGCCGGCGCAGGCCGGCGAAGGCGAGCATGAGCAGCGGGAAGGCGAAGGTCCCCGCGGTGAGCAGCCGCCCCTTGTAGCGGAAGCGGCTGAGCGAAGCGAGCGCGAGCGCGCCGAGCAGCGCCCCGGCGCCGCGGGCCGACTGCAGCAGGCCCAGCGTGCGCGCGTCCCCGCCCAGCATCTTCACCGCCCAGGCGGGCATCAGCGTGTAGAGCCCGATCCCGAAGAGGCTCATCAGGCCGATGAGGACGATCAAGGCGCGGATGACGGTGTGCCGGCGGACGTAGCGCAGCCCCTCGAGGAGATCGGCGGCGGCGCTCGTGCGGCGCCTCTCCCCCTGCGCCGGGGCGAGCTTCATCAGCAGCAGCGCGAGGATCACCGCCAGGAAGGAGACGCCATTGATCAGGAAGCACCATCCCGGTCCGAAGGCGGCATAGGTGAAGCCGGCCGCGGCCGGGCCCAGGGCGGTCGCCGTGTGGAACATGGTCGCGTTGAGCGCGATGGCGTTGGTCAGGTCGCGGCGCGAGACCATCTCCAGCACGAAGGCCTGCCTCGCGGGCGCGTCGAAGGCGTTGGCGATCCCGAGCAGGAAGGCGAAGGCGAGGATGTGTCCCGGGCGGATGAGCCCGCCGAAGGTCAGGTCCGCCAGGGCCAGCGCCAGCGCCATCATCGACGCCTGGGTGATCAGCATCAGCGTCTTGCGCGGCATCCGGTCGGCGATGACGCCGCCGTACAGCGTGAAGATCCAGGCGGGCGCCCCCGCGGCGAAGGCGACGTAGCCGAGGTATGCAGACGAGCGGGTCAGCTCGAAGACCAGGTACCCCTGCGCGGTCATCTGCATCCAGGTGCCAAACAGGGAGACGAGCTGGCCGGCGAACCAGAGGCGGTAGTTGCGGTACCCGAGCGCGGCGAAGGTGTGCGGGCGGCGCGCGCGGTCCGGCGATGTCGAAGGTCCGGCGGGCTCCATGTTCCATCCATCCACCGTCCGCGCGACCGACCGCCCCGGCGGGATGACGGGGTGGGGGAGCTCGCCCGGCCGGCGGGGATGATAGCGGGTCGCCGTTGTCCTGGGAACGGGCCGCAGCGCTCCGTGTCCCTGCGGGTCTCTCCGCTCCCGGGTCGCTCCCCTGCGGGCCCCAGGTTCAGTGCCCCTACGGCACGCTGGCGGCGGGATGCTCTTGATCGGCGCATCCCGCCCCTGCTACGCTCTTCTTGTCCCCCCAGACGCGGCGGTGCTGTCGATCCGAGCAGGCGGCAGCGGCGCCGAGCGACCAGACGGCGGCCTTCATGCGCTGAGTG
>Ga0194112_10012422_pt1 | contig 10396 bp, 13 predicted proteins | sample TA2MahC400mmetaG_FD_146191 | JGI IMG/M metagenome (GOLD analysis project Ga0194112, IMG submission 146191) | Freshwater microbial communities from Lake Tanganyika, Tanzania - TA2015016 Mahale Deep Cast 400m | ecosystem: Environmental > Aquatic > Freshwater > Lake | place: Tanzania: Lake...
AGGTCATTAGAGTCACATCTTAACGTTTAATATTTCATGCCCTTGGCGCAATTCTTTCCCTAAAGCGTTGTCCGCCGCCAATCGCTTTCCGTAACGCCGGTCGCGCCATGCCAGCGACGCTACTCGCCTCTGGCAGCCGGGGTCAACGCCTAACCGGTTACATGTTAAGATATGACCCTAGGCCGTCCGTGCGTGTAGACCCTCCGTGCTTTGTTACGGTCTCGCCTATTGGATGAAGCTCGATTCCTGTTCAAGTCCTTGAGTCTTTGCGTCCTTGTGCCTTTGCGTTAAGTCTAATTGCCGGATTTGGGTTCAATCTCAACCAATGTGGACTGTTGCCCTTCCTCGAAGTCCGCTTAGAATCGGCGCATGTCCGGACGTTTAGGCATTGACTTTGGCACTTCCAATACCGTTCTTGCGCTCTGGGATGAAACGCGCCGCGAGGGTTTGCCGGTGCACGTTCCGGATTTCGGTCATCCGTACCAATATCGAAACGAACCTGTCTCGATTATCCCGTCGCTGATTCATTACGCCCCGGACGGCCGCCGTTGGGTGGGCGAACAAGTGCGCGAGAAGAAACTGGCCTCTTCCGAGCGGACATTTAGTTTGATCAAGCGGTATGTGGCCAACCGCAGCCCGGTCAATCGCCGCTTGGACGGCCGCCAAATCTCGCACTGGCAGGCGGGGCAAGATTTTCTTTCGGCCGTCCTCCTGTTCGCCGCGGAAGACCTGCAGCTTCGCAATGAAGAGGTCGCACTGACCGTCCCGGTTGAAGCTTTCGAGCATTATGTCGATTGGCTGACCGGTGTTGCTGAAGCGGCTGGATTTCCTCGTTTCAGATTGATCGATGAACCTGCCGCGGCGGCTCTGGGTTATGGCGCGCACATTCAGCCCGGCAACGTTTATCTCATCTTCGACTTCGGGGGCGGAACTCTCGATGTCGCGGTGGCCTTGATCGAGGAACAGGAACAGCTCGAATCCGGACGTCGTTGCCGCATTCTGGGCAAGGCCGGAACGGAAATCGGCGGCAGCAGTCTTGACACCTGGCTTTTCCAGGAGTTCTTGCGCCAAAACAACCGGCAGGACACCAGCGACGATATTCGCCGCATCAGTTCGGAGTTACTGAGTGAATGCCGCGCAGCCAAGGAACAGCTCTCTTTTCACGAGCGCGCGGAAGTTCGAGTCGCGAACCCGCACACCGGCGCCGCACTCGCGGCCGAGTTCACGCGCAACCAATTTGATGACCTGCTCGACCGGCACGAAACCTTTGCGCAAATTGACCGAACGATTCGTCGCGCCTTGAACTCGGCGCGCGACCGCGGGTATGCCGAGGATCACATCAAATCGGTCCTGATGGTCGGAGGCAGCAGTTTGATCCCATCGGTCCAGAAGACAGTGCAACGCATCTTTGGCAAGGAGAAGGTAATGCTCGAACGCCCCTTGGACGCCGTTGCGCGTGGGGCGGCGGCATTTGTGGCCGGCGTGGATTTCTACGATCACATCCAGCACGATTACGCCATTCGTTGGGTCAACCCTCAAAAGGGTGATTACGATTATCGCGTTCTCGTCAAATGCGGCGCGCATTACCCGACACAGGAAGCCTTAGCGCGCATGACCGTGAAAGCCACGCATCCCGGACAAACCGAGCTTGGCATTGCGATTTTTGAGATGGGACAACGCGCGGAGCGAAATAATGGCGAGTGTGTCGAACTGGTCTTCGATCCTTCTGGCGCAGCGCGTGTAATGCAAGTCGCGCCGGATGAACAAGAGAGGCGCAGCCTATTCTGGGTAAACGAACAAAGCCCAACCTTTCTCCAAGCCAATCCTCCCGCGCAACCGGGCGAAGCGCGATTCGCCGTCGAGTTCGGCATTGATGCCTACAAGCGCCTGATCATTACGGCGCGCGATTTGAAGTCCGGGCAAGTGACGCACCGCGATTACCCGGTTGTCAAACTGACCTAACCTCTGGATCGCGGAATTCCAGCGAAGCTCCCTTTTTGACACGCTGGCGGGGACAGGTCATAGTAGCCATCGTAACGCAGACTGAAAGTCTGCGTCATGGGCAACGGACTGGTACAGCAACCGCCAAACTTAACTGAACCAAAATATGGATGGGCATCTCAACCGTTCGTCGCATGGCAAACCATTTGTCCTCGCGTTAGTTCTCTCGTGTTCATTCGTGCAAGCGGCCGATCAGCCAGTCGCCAGATTCGAAAGCACAAATGTCCTGTCGCGCCCGGAAGGCTACCGGGAATGGATCTTCGTCGGCAGTTCAAAAGGGCTGCGTTATGAAGAGAACATTGACAAAGCCGGCTACCCGAAGACCGAAAAATTCAACAACGTTTATCTCAACCCCGCGGCGTATCGCGAATACGCGAAGACAGGAAAGTTTCCGGAAGGCACTGTGCTCGTCCTCGAGATCTTCAGCGCTGAGACGAAAGCTGAGCCGGGCCTCCAAGGTTCATATCCGAAGGAGCGCGTCGCGCTCGAAGCGGCCGTCAAGGACAGCAAACGATTTCCGGAAGGTTGGGCTTACTTCAGTTTCACCGGCAAAAATATCGAGATCAAGGATCGGGCCGAGCCGCGTCCGAAGGAGTCGTGCTATGCCTGTCATCGCACAAAAGCTGCGGATGACAACGTTTTCACGCAGTTTTATCCGGTGTTGAGTTCGCTGCGCAGAAAGTAGAGATTCGGTCGAAGGTGCTGAACGGTGATGTCGAGCGCAACCGTGCGTAACTAACTTTCAGCAAAGGCTATCAGCATCAAAATAGGTTTGCCGCTCAATTTTGTCCGCGCGGACAAAATTGGGTGTGATCGCCCAGCCAGGGAAACTCACGGTCCACCAAGCGCCTGATCAGTAGCCTCGGCCAAAACCGCGAGCCCTTCTTCGAGCGCCTCTTGAGGGATGGTCAGCGGCGGCGAGATTTTCACCGTTTGTCCCCACGAGCCAACGGGGCAGAAGAAGAGCAGACCTTTGTGGAAGCAGCGTTCGACGATCGAATGCGCGAGATCGTGGTCGGGTTCCTTTGTGCCCGGTTTTACAGTTTGCATTCCAGCGACCAACCCGCGCGCAGTGACGTGGCCAATGACCTTCGGGTACTTCGATTGAATCTTTTTCAGGCCACCCAAGAGAATTGGTTCCAAGCGTGCCGCGTTGGCGGTGAGATTCTCCTTCAGGATCTTCTTGATGTTCGCTAGTGCCGCCGCGCAGCACACCGGGTTGCCCGTGTGCGTGCTCGTCATCGAGCCGGGCGGAAACTGGTCCATGATCGCTTCGCGCCCAAGGACCGCCGAAAGCGGCAGTGAACTGCTGATTCCTTTCCCACAGCAAATGATGTCGGGCGCCACGCCGTAATGTTCGAAGCCCCAGAACTTGCCCGTGCGCCCAAAGCCCGCCTGCACTTCGTCGAACACCAGCACAACATCGTGTTGCTTGCACCACTCGGCCATGCGCTGAACGTACTCTACGGGCGCGAAATCTGGTCCAACACCCTGGTAAGTTTCCATCAGCACGCCAGCGATGTTTTCTGGTTTTAAGCCGCGTTGTTCAATCGCCGCCAGAAATGTGTCGAAGCTCGTATCCTCTTGCCAGTAACCATCGGGAAAGGGCGCATTTAAAATGGCTGGGTCCTCATTGACGATCCACGATTTCTGTCCGGCCATGCCGCCCGCTTGCTGCGCGCCAAGTGTGCGTCCGTGAAACCCGCGTTCGTACCCGACGATGCCAATTTTTTTCTTGCCCCCCTTCTTGATGCCGTGCGCGCGCGCCAGTTTGATGGCGCATTCGGTGGCTTCCGATCCGGTTGTTAGCAAAAAAACTTTCTTTAAACCCTCGGGCGCGAGATTGGCCAAATGCTCGACAAGCTCCGCCCGTTCTTCGCTTGGAAAACAATAGTTGTGCAGCAAACCGCTGTTGACCTGATCGATGATCGCTTGGCGAATTTCCGCCGGACCGTGGCCGGCATTAGTGACAAGCACGCCGCACGACCAATCGAGCCATTTGTTGCCGTGCTTGTCGTAAACGAAAATGTCTTCCGCGCGATCCCAGACAAGCGGCGGCTGGCCGCGCATTGAGATCGGCTCGATTTGGCGCAACTTCTCGAGCGTCGGGACCGAGTTGGGGTGTGGAACCGGCGTTGCGATGCGACGGTACTTCGTTTCGACGTGAGGAACTTGTCTGGGGGTGATGCTAAATTCTTTGCCCATAATTGAAATTACAAAAAAAGAACTACGCACTTTGTCGCGTGCTTCCTTGAGGGCAGGATAACCACTTCGCCGATCACAGGTTTGCCCACGCAGCATCCTCCTCTGGTGTGTTCCACTCTTTCGCCAGTGCTGGTTCGCTCAAAAGCAAACCATTGAACGACTCCTCGGAGCGTCGCAGTCTGAGAAAGCGGGCGAAATCATCAACCTCACGCTGCAACGGCTCCGGCAGATCCGCAATCTCCTTTTCGATCAACTCTCGCGTACTCATAGCAGTATTATCAGCAACTTAGGCCGCCAAGTAAACCTTCCAGACACAAGAACTCGTGACTGTCGGAGGCTCCTCAAATCGCTTTCTCGTAAAGACGTTGAAACACCTTCTCAATCCCTTCCGCCGCACGATTCGGATCCACAATCGTAATGCCATCCAAACCAAAGCGAGCCGTGACGGGCGCGCCTTTGCCTTCGCTCAGATATTCGAAATTCAGGTCACGCACCAGCGCCGCAGCATGCACGATCGCGGTCGTAATGCGTCCATCCTCGGCCGTGGGATACAAAGGAGCCACCTCATTGAGGCTTGCTCCGGAGAATTTCATTCGGCAAATGGCGACCAACCCCACCGTCAAGCTATCTACGCCGTAGCCAACATAAGCCCGCGAGCCGTCGGGGCGGATCACGTCGCGCGTGAAATGATTGTTTGACGTCCGGCTGGCGCCACCTTTGTTCCACCATCGGAAACCGCGATACTGTTGGTCGCTTTCCACCTTGCCATCGGCGCCGACAATTTCGTGGCCCTGGTTGACGGGACCTTCGAAGTCAGGGGGCGTGATCCAGTTGTTGTGGAAGTTGATGCTCATGCCGTTTTCGAATTCCACTCGGACTTGCACGGCGTCGTAGGCGTTAATGCCGTCGCGAACCAGGCGTTTCTTTTGGCCGACCGCGGTCAACGAAACCGGCTTGCTCCGATAATAACTGTAAATCAAATCGACCCAATGCGGCCCGACGTAGCTGAACGGGTCACTCGACTCGACCCACTTGAACGTGCTCGTGGAAACTTCCAGCGGTTCTTCCAGATAAGCGGCGCCGTAAAGCGGCGCACCAATCCTTTTTTGAATGTCATCGCGGACACGAAGATGATCCGGATCGTAGCGCTTGTGCATATCCACCGCTACGACGCGGTTTTTGGCCCGCGCCAGCTCGATGATTTGGTCGGCTTCCTGAATCGAAAGACACATCGGCTTTTCAGTGATGATGTGGGCGCCTTTGGCCAGAGCCGCTAGAATTGGTTGTGTGTGCAGATGATCGGGAGTCGCTACCGCCATGACGTCTAGATCAGGAAAGTCGCGCAGAACATCAAGCCACGGCGTTTCGCCGGAATAGGCCTTCGGCGTGTGACCGGTCCACTGTTTGAAATTCGCCTGCGAAAGTTGCGCGGATTTCTGCGAACGCGTCGCCACGGCGGCCAGCTCGAACTTCACCCCGGCAAGATCGCGCGACCAGCGATCCAAACCGACGCGCGCAAGCTGTCCGCTGATGCCGAAGCGTTGCAAATCGGCATACGCGCGCAAATGCACGTCGCCGCCGAACATCCCCGCGCCAATCAAGGCGATTCTAATGGTGTTATCCATAGCACTGATTCTTCGGACGGAGTCTGTATAGCCGGAGAGACGGTGATGCAAACTATTTTAGCCAGCGTGGCCCATCGCAGCGCATAGTTTCACTCTGCTGTATCGCAAAATTGAATTCTGCGGATCGCTCGCAAATTCGAGCGTCGTGGAAGGTGCGGAGGGTCTGCTGATTGCAAATCGGCGTTGCGCAGAAAGTGGCACAGGAGCTTTTCGCCAGACTAAGCTAGAGTGCGGATGCTTCTCGTCGGCCACTGCCAAACAGTGCATCCCGAAGTTGTCGGTAGCGGCGGGCATCCTGCCTGCCGCAGAGGGCGTGCATCTTGCCGCCCGGAGCAACGCCTGAAACGAGGAGGCTGCGTTCTAGTGCGTACGCGTGATCCGCCGGGCAAGATGCCTCGGCTCTACGGCAGGCAGGATGCCCGCCGCTACGATTGTGCCGACAACTTCGGGATGCGCCGGCTGCGAAAAGGCTCACGACATTGTAATCGTCGGAGTCGGGCGCTTGTGCTGAGATACGCCTTGAGCGAGCAGTTGGTTGGAATTGAAATCATGATCGCACTCAGAGAACGACTATGAACGGAATGCAGCCTGCAGAAAACACGGATCGGACCTGGGATATCATTTGTCATTTAACGGCGCTGGCCGGATTCATCGGCATTCCATTAGGCGCCATCCTGGGGCCTCTCGTGGTTTGGCTGGTCAAAAAGCAAGAGCTTCCCTCGGTGGACGCGCATGGCATCGAGGCGCTCAACTTTCAAATCTCAATGGCCATTTACACGGTGCTTGCCGCGCTCGGAGTGTTTGTATTGATCGGGATGTTTCTGCTGCCGCTGGTCCTCCTAACCAATTTGGTTCTGATCATCGTTGCTTCAGTCAAAGCTAGCAAAGGGGAACTCTATCGTTACCCACTGACGATCCGATTCATCAAGTGAACGAGAGCTCATGCGAAGAGAAAACATCGCGCAGCTTCGAAGTCTTCAAAAGGGGCAAACCGCAAAATTTACGTTCGTTCGCGACGGGATAAAGATTGAAGGGTTCGTGGCGAATTTTGAGGGCCAGATTGTCGCCTACGAAAATCTCTGTCGTCACTTGCCCTTGACCCTGGATTACGCGGACAACCGTTTTTTCACTGCTGATGGAAGGCGTTTTATTTGTCAGACGCACGGGGCGATTTATGAACCCCTCACGGGCCGCTGTGTTGAGGGACCTTGTTTGGGGGCGAGCCTTAAGCCCTTAACGGTGGAGTTGGACAACGAATCGATTTGGCTGGTCACGCCGGATTAGCTGCTTTTTCGTTGTCAAAGAAAGTTCATGGCCACAAGAATGCCCTCCATGAGAAGACTTCTATATCTTTCTCCATTCCTTCTTCTTATTCTCGCGGGTTGCGTTACGCCGCCCCCGCCTGCGCCCGAGCAAGTTGCTGCCCAGGACTTTGGAAATTATCCGGAGAATTACGAAGCGCTGATCGAAGCGCATTTTGCGAAGACGCTTTTCCAACCGGAAGCAGCCCGGTACCGCTTCGGCACACCTTTCAAAGGCTACATTCAGGAAGGCCCTCTTCTCGGTGGGAGGATTCAGGACACCGGCTATTTTGTCGAAGTTTGGGTAAGAGCCAAAGACCGTTCAGGCGCTTATCTGCCGGAACAACACCGGGGAGTGCTCATTAAAAATGGCGAAGTCTTGATGGAGTTCACCGCTGCGGAATTGCCGACGGTCCAGCGGGCGCCTTGAACCAACGCAATTCGCCAAGGTCTTCTCGGTGGACTGCCTGCTGCAGACTGCTCCTCGACACGGAGTGAACTTGATCGCATCGTTGCTGTGTGAAACCTTGGCTGAAGAGACGCGGAGTAAAAGCAACGATCGGCTTGATTCTCGCGCCGTGCCTCGTGTTCGTTATGTTTCGCTGGTTTGAGCATAGTCAGGTTTATATTCCCTACGGTTCCATTCAGGAAACGGGCGCCGCCTTAGGCCGTCCTTGGGAGGATGTCTGGCTCCGAGCTTCTGATGGAACCAAACTGAACGCTTGGTTTTTTCCGGCCGAGACGAATTCACCCCGAGCGCAGATGGCGGTTCTGCTCTGTCATGGCAACGCGGGAAACATCAGTCATCGCTTCGATTACTATGAACTTCTCCTCGGACTTGGAGTGAACGTGTTTGCGTTCGATTATCGCGGATATGGTCGAAGCGCCGGTCGCCCTAGCGAAGAAGGGACTTATCTCGACGCCGAAGCGGGGTATCGCTGGCTCCGGGAACGGAATTTCGCGGCCACCAACATTGTCGTGCTTGGTGAATCGCTGGGCGGCGCGATCGCAACCGAGTTGGCGGTGAGAGTGCCAGTGGGCGGAATCATCTTGGTCAGCAGCTTCACGAGCATTCCCGCCGTGGGCGCCGAACTATTTCCCATGCTTCCGGTCAGGTGGATTTGCACAATTCAATACGATACTTTGAGCAAATTGCCTCGCATAAAAGTTCCGGTGTTGATCATGCACAGCCGCGAGGACTCGATCATTGGCTATCATCACGGCGAAAAGAATTTTTCGGCTGCGAACCAGCCGAAAACGTTCTGCGAATTATCTGGCGACCATAACGACACATTGACTACGGATTTGGCGACACATCGAAAAGGGATCGACGGCTTCTTTGCTTCAATTTCCGAAACTGCAGTTGAGACCTCGAAAAGCGCGAAAAAGACGAAACAGGAGTAACCTCTTCCAACCCTAGCGGGACGTGTGCCAATAAAGCGGCGTGAACGCCGCGCTCCTAGCGCGAAAGTGTATGCAAAGAGGCGCGTTCTCAACCGGGCGGCCAGCTCATCGGCCGTCCACCGAGAATATGGCAATGCAAATGCGGCACGGATTCCCCACCATTCGGACCATTATTGACGACGAGACGATAGCCCGTTTCTTTCAGGCCCAACTTCACCGCGACTTCGGCAGCTTTCAAAAGCAAATGACCGAGGACCTGGTGATCGCTGGGTGTCGCCTCGGCGATGCGCGGAATCGGCTTCTTGGGAACGATCAAGACGTGGACCGGCGCCACAGGCCGAATATCACGGAACGCCAGCACGAAATTGTCTTCAAACACGATCTCGGCTGGGATTTCGCGATCGGCTATTTTTTCGAAAAGGGTTTTTGACACAAGAAAACTAGAAGAAGAATTTGTGTGTGACGTTACTTGACAATCACTCCGCACGATGAGGGTCGATCTTCTAGAGTCAGACATTGGCGAAGGTAATCGACAATCTGGTCATTCAAATCCTGGCAGCGTGTGCTCCACCGTTTTGCCCCCAAGAGCTGTTTCACACAAGGACGCAGACCATTGAATTGGAGAACCGGCGGAGCGCCAGAAAGCCTCTTGCGCAACTCGTCACGCAAATGCGGAAAGAAGGCAAGTTCGAACGACTTCCCCGAGAGCTGAGCTAACTCACGAAGGTCGTACACTTCAATCATATCGCGATCTTCGGGTGCGTCATCCTTAAGCTTCACTCCAAACTCGGCGAGGATTCCGCCGAGGGCCATGGAAAAATCAGCCAGCGAGACTGAGTTGCGGCCAAGGTCATGTTTGAAATAGTGGAGCACAGCCGCTGCCGCTTGCTTCACCAGTTCCAAATCTTCGCTTGAGCCGTCCTTTCCGATCAGCCCGACCGCGACCAACTCGGCCGAACAAGGAATCGACTCTCCTGTGGATGTTTCAAACAGAATGTAGTCCTCGTGAAGTTGAATCATTGCTTTTCCTCCAGTTTCTTCACTTCCTGCACAAACTGCGTGGCTTCCTGAAAGCGTCGATAAACACTCGCAAAGCGAACGTAGGCGACTTGATCGATCTCTCTGAGACCTTCCATGACGCGCTCGCCGATCGCCATCGATGGCACCTCGCGGTCGAATTTGGTGCTGATCTCATCCATGATTTTGTCCACGAGTTCTTCAATCACTCTGGGACTCACGGGCCGCTTCTGACAGGCTTTCTTGATTCCCGATTCAAGTTTTTCTCGCGAGAATTCCTCGGATCGGCCATCTCGTTTGACGACCATTAACCCTTCGTGCTCGATTTCCTCGTAGGTGGTGAAACGATACCCGCAGGCCAGACATTCCCGGCGCCGACGGATAGTGGAACCTTCACGAGACGTTCGCGAGTCAATCACTTTGTCTTCTGCGCAGCCGCATTTAATACAGCGCATAAACCAATCAAACCACAGCCTGATGTAGCATGTAGATAGGTAACATACTATCCATTGTGGTGTCAAGGTCTCCTCGGGAAGTTTGTCGGCGTGGTCGGGCAGTGTCAGTAATTCGTTTTTGTCGTCGCATAGCCGTCGCGGCTGCCATAATGATTTTGTCCTGCATGATTTTGTCACCGCCCGATGGCTTTTGAAGAGCCAGATGACAGACAAAATCGCGCTAGCGACGCCGCTCACAGTGCCAATGGCGCCGGCTGCACGTGTGGCCGCCCCGCGCGATTGCCGAAGAGCAGCTTCAAGCGCCCCGGCGGCATCGGCCAAAGGAATGCGGAGAACTCCATTCGTGATCGAAATCAGAATCATGAAGTGGACACCTCAGGCGATTGGT
>Ga0194112_10012430_pt1 | contig 10391 bp, 5 predicted proteins | sample TA2MahC400mmetaG_FD_146191 | JGI IMG/M metagenome (GOLD analysis project Ga0194112, IMG submission 146191) | Freshwater microbial communities from Lake Tanganyika, Tanzania - TA2015016 Mahale Deep Cast 400m | ecosystem: Environmental > Aquatic > Freshwater > Lake | place: Tanzania: Lake...
CCAGGAACTGCTGCCCCTGTCCGACTGGCACATCGGCACGCACGAGGACTGGACGTGGGCGCCGGTGCGGTTCTCGTCAGACGAGGCGAGCAGCGTCGAACTGCCCGCTGGCCTCGTGCTGCTCGAAATCGTCTGCCGGGAGGACGGCACGAAGATTGACCAGATTCTGGTGGCGGATAGGCGCGGCGTGTCAAAGCCTGTGCCGTTGAGCCAGCCCGTGTTCGTGCGGCACAAGGACGCGGCCGCGGGCTTCCGCATCCTGCACGCGGTGAACCTTCAGGGCGGCCCGGCCCCGGCTGAACTGCGGACCGATGGCAGCGCCCTCAACGCGATGACGCTTACCGTCACCCATTCGGCCACGAAGCCCGAAAGCGGCCGTGCCTCGGTTGCGCTCTGGACCCGCGTAGCCGAGGGCCTGGACGACGCGGGCTTCGCGCGGTTCAGAAAGGACTTTGCGCAAGCGGCGGCGACGGCTACGTTCGACGGCACGACGCTGGAAGTGACCGCGCAGGGCCTCCACGCGCCGCTGCGGCTCAAGGCGAACCTGGAGAAGGGCGAGCGCCAAGTCTGCGAAGGCGACGAGCCCGGCGCGGCGGACGCGTTACTGTCCATTGACGGGAAGGACGTAGGCCGGGAAATCCTGCAAGACGTTGACCCCATTGCGCGCTATCGGCGGATGGCCGAGTCTGCCGACGGCTCGGACGCGCTCACGCCTGACCGCCCGTTCGAGGTCGAGCGGGCCGCGCTCATCGTGCCGCCGTTTGAAGTGGGCGAAGACAAGGCGGCCTCGGGCGGGAAGTTCGTGTGGAAGCCCGGCGAACCGGGCGGAAAGGGCCCTGCGGGCGGCCGCGCGCTGATTCCCGTCCGCGTGCCGACCGCAGGCACTTATTACCTCTGGGCGCGCGTCCAAGCCCCCACGCCCGACGACGATTCCTTCTTCATCCGCATTCGGCAAGGCGCGACCGAACTGCTGCCCGTCTCCGACTGGCCCACGGGCATCCACAAGACGTGGGAATGGGTCGCGGTCGAACTCGGCCCCAACAAGCAGCGCGCCATCGCCCTTCCCGCGGGCGTCGTGCTGCTCGAAGTCCTCTGCCGCGAGGACGGCGCGAAGATGGATCAAATCTGGCTGACCGCGGACGGTGCGAGAAAACCGTGACTCGAAGGCGTCTGATGCGAATGCGGTGAGTTTCTGGCATTGACCAAATTGCACACCTTCGAATGTGTGCAATTTCGCGATGATGCTGACGCCATGTTGGCTATCCCAGCTTCGTGGGGACCAAAGTCCAGAACCCCTCGGCAGCCGGCGTCCGAAGTCCGGTGGCACGTTCGGGCCTCCGTCAAGCCATCACAATCCACCATGCCCAAGGTCCCCAGCACTATGCATGGCTGTCTGATGCCAATGAAGCGGAACTCGGTCATAGCCAAAATTGCACACCTTCGAAGGTGTCCAATTTCGCCGGGCGGCCGACGCCGTGTCGAATATCCAAGGTTCTTGCGGGCCAAGGCCCGAAACTGGTCCGCAGCCGAGACTCCCAGTACGGCGGGACGTTCGGCCTTCCCGGCAACAGAGCCGTATGCACCATTGTCAAGGTAGCACAGACTCTGTATAGTTGTTCAACGCGTGTGAGGCGAGACTCGGACATGGACAAAATCGCACACATTCGAAGGTGTGCGATTGCGCAAGGAGGCTGAAGCCATCTTGGAGGCTCCGGCTCCCTGGAGGATAAGGGACCGAACCGGCCGGAAGGCTTGGCTGGCCGAACGGCGAGACGTTCGGACCTCCGGGAATAGACGCCGGTCCAGCATTGTCAAGGTAGCAGGAACTGTGTATAGTTTTGCGAGGCGAGTGAAGCAAGACTGGGACATGGACGAAATTGCACACCTTCGAAGGTGTGCAATTTCGCAAGGAGGCTGATCTCATGGACCTTATCGTGGCTACGTTTCGTGCGCTGGCCAATCCCGTGCGCTTGCGGTTGCTTTTGCTGGTGCATTCCGAACCCGGCATCACGGTGCATGCGCTTGCCGAGCGGGCGAAGATCCTGGACCATGCCGCTTCCAGGCATCTGAAGGTGCTCGCCGAGTATCGTCTTGTCCACACCGCGGCTAGCGGACGGTACGTGGAGTGCTTCCCCGCGCGCGAAGGGAGCACAAGCAATGCGTTTCTCAGAGATGTGCAGCGGCTGCTGAGGCGTTTGCTGGGGGGCGAGGACCTAAATCGCACACCTTCGAAGGTGTGCGATTTGGTCGAAGCGTCGGAACGCACATGGGACGCGGTGTTTGCGGCTTTGATGAAGCAGTTCACGGCCTACACCCATCTTCGCCGACTGATGATGGTGCGCCACCTGGCCCTGCATCGTCCTTGTGGCATGGCGGACTTGGTCTCAGGCATCGGCATGTCGGAAGACGCGTGCAGGCGACATCTGGACAAGCTGGAGCGGCGATACCTGGCCCGGCAAGCAGGTCGAGGCGGCGACTGGGAGTTGATTAAAGCAGACCACAGGACGATGCGTGGAATTCTGTTGGGAATCGTGCTTGATGGCCTTGATGTCCAGTGAGTTACAGCCAATGCACAATCCGAAATCGGACGCGATATTGACGATCAACCATCGCTCTCGCTTCTGACGACCGACCACGGAGAGATTGACCATGAGTGATTCGCAGAGGCCCAACCTGCTCGTCATCCTGACGGACGACCAGGGGCGCGGCGACTACAGTCACGCCTGCGGCGGATTCGGCACGCCGGACATCCGCACGCCGAACATGGACAGGATTTTCAACGGGGGGATGACGTTCGACAACTTCTTCGTCAACAGCCCCGTGCGCTCGCCGTCGCGGGCGTCGCTGATGACAGGCTGCTATCCCGACCGGGTGGGCGTGCCGGGCGTGATTCGGCAGTGGCCGGAGCTTTCGTGGGGCTATCTCCTGCCGAGCGCGACGCTGCTGCCGCAATTGCTCAGGCCCGCGGGCTACCACTGCGCTCTCGTGGGTAAGTGGCATCTGGGCCTGGAGTCGCCGAACATCCCGACCGACCGCGGCTTTGACTTCTTCCACGGCTTCCTCGCGGACATGATGGACGACTACTGGACGCACCTGCGCGGCGGGCGGAACTGGATGCGCCGAGACCTGGAGGTCGTTGACCCCAAAGGCCACGCGACGGACATCTTCACCGAATGGGCCTGCGCCTACCTCGAAGAAAGGGCCCAGAGCCGTCAGCCGTTCTTCCTCTACCTGGCGTACAACGCGCCGCACGACCCGATCCAGCCGCCGCCCGAATGGCTCGACCGCGTGACCAAGCGCGAGCCGAACATGAACCCCAAGCGCCAGAAGCTCGTCGCGCTCATTGAGCATCTTGACCATGGCATCGGGCGTGTGCTCGACGTGCTCGACCGCACGGGGCTAGCGCAAAACACTCTCGTAGTGTTTTCTTCCGACAACGGCGGCGTGCTGCGAAACGGCGCGAACAACGGCCCGTGGCGGGGCGAGAAGTGCCACGTGTATGAAGGGGGATTGCGCGTGCCCGCCGGGGTGCGCTGGCCCGCCCGCATCAGGCCCGGCAGTCGCACCGAGCGCATTGCGTTGACGATGGACCTCTATCCCACGCTCGCCGAGGCCGCGGGCGTGAGGCCGAACGATGGCATTGACGCTGTCAGTTGCCTGCCGACGCTGCTCGGCCAGAGCCAGCCTGAGCCGAAACGCGACCTCTACTTCGTCTGGCGCGAAGGCGGGGTGGGCTACGGCGGCAAGACGATTGACGCCTTGCGGCGCGGCGACTGGAAGCTGCTCCAAGACAGCCCCTTCGCGCCGCTGGAGCTCTACAACCTCGCCGCGGACCCAAAGGAAGTCAGCGACCTGGCCAAGCGCGAGCCGAAGACCTTCGCCGAACTGTCGGCCGCTCTGCGTCTGCACATCCAGCGCGGCGGCCAAGTCCCCTGGCAGCCGCCGAGCTGAACGAGTTCGGAGCGGTGTTCGGTGGTCGGCTTGTGGATTCGTGGGGACACATCACCGAATTCCCGTTGACAAGACTTGGCCTGCGGCGTAGCCTACGGACACCGTTGCTGGCGCGGAGACGGGCCGATGAACTCTTGCGCCCCAGAAAAACAAGGTGAGAGCACAGATGACGTGCCAGTTGCCGTGGGCACAGCTCGTGGCGCACACCGTGGGCGTGAGTGCGCTCCTAGGGGCTGCCGCAGGCGTGTGCCGCGCCGAGAATGTCGCCATCGCCGCGGGTCCGTTGCGCGTGGGGATCGCCACCGCGGACATCACGCCGGAAGGGTCGGTCTGGATGGAAGGCTTTGCCGCGCGCAAGAAACCGTCCGAGGGCGTGTGCAAGCCGCTGACCTCGACTTGCGTGGTGTTCGACAACACGGTCACACGTCTGGCATTTGTGGCCTTGGACCTCTGCCAGATCCCGGAGGAACCGCAACTTGTCGACCTGCGGGCGGCAGCGCAGGCGTCCGGTATCCCGGCCCAGAACCTGATGGTCAACTTCTCCCACACGCACAGCGGTCCGCAGCTTTGGCATAAGGAGAACACCGCCTACGTGGCGCTGTTCAAAGCCCGCACCGACCCGCTGTTTGCCGCCGCCGTGGCCGACCTGCAACCTGCACTTCTCGACTATGCCGTAGGCTCTTCCACCATGGCCGTCAATCGTCGGCGGCTCGGCAAGGACGGCCCCTACGCCGGCTGGGGTGCGGAGCCGCGCAAACCGATGGACCCCGACGTGCCCATCTCGCGTGTCTCCGCCCCGGACGGCAAGGTCCGTGCCGTGCTGTTCGGGTATGCGTGTCATCCGTCCACCATGGGTGATCAGCGGATCACGCCGGACTACGTCGGCTACGCCAGAGATTGGATCGCCGCGGCCTACCCAGGATGTGTGCCGGTGTTCTTCCAAGGGTGCGGGGCCGATATCAAGACCCGCTACATACTGGCCAACGGCCACTTCGGCTGTGTGTTGCTGTCGCCGGAGGCGATGACCGCCGAGTTGGGGCACGAACTCGGACGCGCGGTCATGGTGGCGCTGGCCGTGCCCGCACCGGTGCCCGCGACCCGTCCTGTGGCGCCAGCGGAGGCGGTCAACGCGCCGGTCCAACTTGGCGGCATTATCGAGGGCAACGATCTGCCCCACGCGAAGCAGAAATGCTGGGCATGTCCGCACTACGCCGGCGCCTGGCGTGTCGGAGACGTCTACTTCTTCGGGAGCCAAGGCGAGCTCGGGGTGAAGATCGGACTGCGCATCAAGCGTGAGCTTGCCGGGCTGCGGGTGTGGACCAACGGCTACACGCATTGTGGCATTGGGTACATCCTCGATGCCGCCTCGTACGCCGAAGGAGGCTACGAGATAGGCCAGAGCTACGTCACTTCGGCGGCGGAGGATATCCTGGTCGGGAGTGCCATCCGATACGTCCGTGCGCTGGAGGCGGGCCAGACCGGGCAGGGACCGATCCCAGGACCAGCGGCCAAGTGACATGCCAACCTGGCCGACCCGCCTCATACGTCAGGAGCCTAGTCAGGATGTGAGGGCGACAGCCGTCAGGGAATCAGGAGAGAGTGAGATGATCATCGTCCTCATGGTCTGCGTGTGTGTGTTGTGTATCCGCGCCATGGCCTGTGGCCAGGAGCCGGAGTACGAGTCGTTCGAGGATGGGGTGCCGGCTTACTTCGCCGCGACGCGGGTGGAGAGCTTGAGCATCAGTCCATGGCACAGCAAGCAAGGCAAGAACTCGTTGCGCTGGGACTGGCGGCAAGGGGAGGAGTTGGCGATCCGCCACGGCATCGGGGATCTATCCCGCAAAGGCGGCATTGGCAAGAGCAACCGGCCCAGCTTCGCCGTGTGGGTGTACATGGAAGAGCCCATCCCCGATGCCTTGGTCTTCGAGTTCCGCGAGGGCGAGAAGGTCACCGGCGCGTTCCGGTTCCCGCTGGAGTTCACCGGCTGGCGGCAGGGGCGTCCTTTCTATCACGACTTCCCAAGCGGCAAACCGACGGCAAAGGTGGACAACATCCGCATCGCGGCGCCGAGTGCGGTGGCCAAAGGGGCGGTGTTCCTGGACTTCATCAAATACAACACGCTGACCCATGGAAGCCGTGCGATCATTCCAGAGAAGGAGGCGCAGTGGCAGCGCCCTGTGCCGGATGAGGGGCGCTTCCCCAAGCCCGAGCGCGCGACTGAGGCGGAAGTAGCGGCCATCCGCGAACTGTTGGGGCCGGATGAGGGGTCGGGCATTGACGAAGCGCGGGTGAAAGAGCTTTGTGAGAAGGTGAAGGCGCTGGGCATTGTGCGGGATGAGCACGGCGTGCGGGGCGGACCGGGCATTGATCGCCTTCTTCAATACTGCTGCGAATTCGGGGATCACGGCGCCAAGGACCAGAACTACTGGCCCGACGAGCACGGCCCCGGCTGGCTGGGCGTGCAGGAACCAACGGAGATCAGTTCCCTCGCCCTTCGGGTGGCGACCGCCTATCGGGCCAGCCGCGATGCGGACCAGCGCCGCCGTCTGGCCGACGCCTTCCTTCTTATCGAGGACCACCTCTACGACCAGGGGATGCAGGCCGCGGCCGGATTCCACTGGAACTGGTGGTATGGCGGATCGTGGGCCGATGCCGTGTTCCTGATGCGTGACGTGCTGGCAGCGGCGGGGCGGTTACCACGTCAGTGCGACTACTTCCTCTGGAACTGGGGCGGCGGCGCGATCTTCGCCGACGCCAACCCGCCGTCGCACATGGACTTCTACACCCTTGACGTGCCCCGACTGCTGCGCGCGTGCCTCATGCGAGTGGACGCGGCTGAGCAGGTGCGCTGGCTGCGGGCGTTCAAGGTGATGCTGGAGCGCTCCATCCTGCAGCCGGCCAGCGCCCTGAAGATTGACGGCTGCGCCTACCATCATGGCAACCACTACTTCCACTATGCATACGCCGCCGTACCGCAACTGGCCGAGACCCTCCAGAAACTGAGCGCCACACCGTGGCGACTGAACGCCGAGGCGCATGAGCGAGTCCGCCGAGCCCTACTCGCACAGCGCATCTTCTGCAACCAGCGCGATGAGCCGCTGTCATCCCGCGGGCGGATGCCCTTCACGGAGTACTCGCTCAAGATCCGCCCGCAGGGCTTGGACTGTCTGGCGCGCAGCGGCACGCCCAATGGCGGCCAGGCAGTTGATCCCGAGGTCGCGGCAGCCTATCTGCGCCTCGTGCCGGAGGCAGCCCAAAAGGAGCCCTACCGCAGTGCAGGCATCAAGCCGGAGCCCGAACCCAACGGGTGTTTCGTGATGCCGTACGGGGCGCTGCTCAGCCATCGCCGTGACCACTGGCTGGCCAGCGTCCATGGCCAGAGCAAGTATTGCTGGGGAACCGAGCGGCAGACCAAGGTCAACTGCTTCGGACTTTTCCAAGGCTTGGGGAGTCTGGAGATACTCGCCGGCGGCAATCCGGTCACGGCCAAGGCGAGCGGACGGGAGGCGCTGGGCTGGGACTGGCGGCGGTATGAGGGCACGACCGTGCCGCAACTGCCGCTGGAGCAGCTCGACAAGGGCTGGACGTCCGCCTATTCGCCCGAGACGTTCGTGGGCGGACTTTCGCATCAGGGCCGTCAGGGCATGTTCGCCATGATCGTGAATCAGCCCATGCCTGGCGGGAAGACCCTCAGAGCAAGGAAGAGCTGGTTCTTCAGCGACGAACGGATCCTCTGCCTGGGTTCGGACATCTTCTGCGACGAGGCCGAGTACCCCACGCAGACCACTCTCTGCCAGAAGCACCTCCGCAAGAACGAAAAGGCCCAGTTCCCCCCGACCTGCTTGGATGGTGTGGATTCTTCAGCGTTTCCGGACGAGCGGATGCTGGACGCAGCGAACCCCCACTGGTTCCTCGACATCCAACAGACCGGCTACTACCTGCCCGAAGGGCAGAAGGTGACCGTCGCGCGTCACCATCAGAAGAGCCGTGAGTACCAGGATCAGGGCGACACGGAAGGGGATTTCCTGACCGCGTGGATTGATCACGGTAAGGGCCCCACGGCGGCAAGCTCTGAATACATGCTGGTCGTTCGGGCGACGCCCGAGGCGATGCAGAAGCTGGTCGCCGAGCCGCCGTACCGGGTGTTGCAGCGCGATCAGGTCGCGCATGTCGTCTGGGACGCCGTCGGTCAGCGGTGGGGTTGTGTGTTCTTCCTCGCGCAGGAGGTCACCGCGCACGCTGTCGCCACCGAGACGCTCCCGGTCAAGACGGTTGACCGTCCGTGCCTCGTCATGGCGGATGTGGTGCGAGACGGGCAGTTGGCAATGAGCATAGCCGACCCGGACCTGAACCTGGGCAAGCGGGAGGGCCAGTCCGGCGCCGCCGCGCTCCCGCCCCGGCCACTGCGCGTCACGCTTCGCGGGGACTGGCGACTGCTGGAGGCCACGGGAACTGTCTGCGCCTGGCGCCTCCCGGAAGCGCGCGACAACGTCCGCGTCCTGTCCGCAAATGCCACGGAAACAGTCCTGGAGGTCCTCTGCCAGCACGGGGCAAGTTATGACGTAAGGCTTGCCCGGTGATGACAAGGTGAGTGACGCGTGCCCAGAGATTACTGGTCTGCCATTGACAGGTTTTGGCCTGCGGCGCAGCCTATGGGGCGCGAATACTTCACCGTCGAGGATTCCGAAATGAGTGACGTGCTCTCCGAACGGCGCGGTGCTCAGAGCCCGCGCGTTTGGGGTATGAGGCGCGGAAACAGAAGGAGCATTGGTGCCATGCAGCGGAGGACGGTGCGTAGTCTTGCGGTTTGCGGTGCGCTGGCCTTGACGGCGGCGCTGGTGTGGCTCGACGTGTCATGCGCCCAACGTGGGATCGGCGATGGGAAGTCGACGGCTGCACGGAACGAGACCCCAGTCACGCCGGCACTCGACCCCGGCGGCTTCACCGTGGACCTGTCGAATGAGGGCATGGTCTGGACGGCTGGCGACGAGGTCCTGCGGAACGGCGGCATGGAGGAATTGGATGGGAAGGGGAGTCCTGCCGCGTGGACCGCCGAGTCCTATGTCTGGCTGTACACGCCCGACCCCGACTTGCAGTCACGGTTGCACGAGCGCATCAAGCCGCTGCTGCGCTGGTGGCCGAGCGGGGAGACTCCTCACGGCGGCAGGAGGTCGCTGTCGCTGGCTATCCCCAGAGGCGCCCACGGCACGACGGACCCGCCGCACGAGTACTGCGCCTACTGGAACCAGTCGGTGTCGCTTGCGGATTCCGCAGTGCCGAGCAAGTACCTCCTGACCTACCATCATCGCGGCAGATTCGTCGCAGACGTCCCCAACACGTCCGGCAACAACGGCTTTGTGCGTGTCAGCTTCTACGACAGCGAAGCGCCGGGGCAGGGCAGGACCGTGCGCGTCTATGCGCAGGAGCTCTTCACGCCGTCCACCGAATGGCGCAAGGGGCAGATGCAGTTCGTCGTGCCGGCGGGGACGCGACGGCTTGACGTCTGGCTGGCCATGCGCGGCTGCGGCTCGTCCTGTCAAGTGGCCGCACAACGCGGTCTTGCCGAACGGCGCGCTTGGGGCTAGAATGAACGCCAGACGAGGCAGCCTAGTCCACCCACCCTATGCAGATGGCCTGAACAGCCCAATGGCACTGACATTCTGGAGTGCAGCCTCTAGGTCGAAGCGACTCGACGCGAAGACTCGCATCGAGCTGCCCGTCTCTTCACCTTTCGGCAAGCTGAAGCCTGCACTCCTGCAAGGAAGTCGGTGAGATTGCTCAATAGCCTCCAGGAAGGCCCATGGCGAGCACAGACGAACTGACACTGCGGGATGGCGCGCGGATCGTGATCATCGGCGCCGGGCCGGCGGGGGCGTTCTTCGCCCACTTTGCGCTCCAGATGGCGCGCGCTCGCCGCCTCCAGGTCCAGATCACGATCTTCGACGCCAAGAGCTTCCTCAAAGGCGGCCCCGCGGGGTGCAACATGTGCGCCGGGGTTGTGCCCGACACGGTCATCCGCGACCTGGCCGACGCGGGCATCGTTCTGCCGCCTGAGAAAGTGCAGCGGGAGATCAAAGGCTACTCGTTCCATGCGGGCGGCGGGCATCTGCTGTTCAAGGACGTGAAGCCGGGCGGACACATCTACGCGGTCTTTCGCGGCAATGGACCCCGGTTTGCCGACTGGCAGCTTGCCGGGCACCACGCGCAGATCAGCTTCGACGACTTCCTCCTTCGCCACGTAGAGGCGCAGGGGGTCCAGGTCGTCACGGAGCCGGTGTTCGACATCCAACTGCCCAAGGATCAACGCCGCCCTGTGGTCATCCGCTACGGCCGTCCGCCGGTGGCCAGCGCGATGGCCGCGGACTTGGTGGTCGGCGCGTTCGGCCTGAACACGCGCATGGCCGAGCAGGTGGAGCGGCTGGGCTTCGGCTATCGCGCGC
>Ga0194112_10012433_pt1 | contig 10389 bp, 12 predicted proteins | sample TA2MahC400mmetaG_FD_146191 | JGI IMG/M metagenome (GOLD analysis project Ga0194112, IMG submission 146191) | Freshwater microbial communities from Lake Tanganyika, Tanzania - TA2015016 Mahale Deep Cast 400m | ecosystem: Environmental > Aquatic > Freshwater > Lake | place: Tanzania: Lake...
TAGCGGTCAACATCGCGCAGTTGCGTGGGCACTTGAGCACCTACCTCAAGCGCGTCCGCCGCGGCGAGGAGATCCTGATCCGGGACCGCGACACGCCGGTGGCCAAGCTGGTACCGCTGTCGGAGGAAGAAGCCTACGATGCGCGGTTGCTGGAACTGGCCGCGCAAGGGCTGGTGCGGCTGCCAGAGAAGCCCCTCAATTGGGAAGAGGTGTTCTCGATTCCGGGCGCCGACGTGCCTCTGGACAAGATCCTGGCCGCGATCGAGGCTGAGCGTGAGGAAGATTGACTCTTTCTGGGATGCCAGCGCCGTGGTGCCCCTGTGCGTTGCTCAGCCAGCCAGCCCCTACGTCAGGGCGGCGCTGCAAAACCGGGCGGTCGCCATCTGGTGGGGCACGCCGGTAGAGGTGACCGCCGCGTTCTGGCGACTGCTGCGCGGCGGCTACCTCACCCAGCCGCAGTTCACGCGAGCTCTGAAGCGCTTGGCAGGTTTCCGCGCACGTTGGGCCGAAGTAGCGCCAGCCTCGCGGGTACGCGAGCTTACAGATGCGCTGCTGGAACGCCATCCCCTGCGCGCGGCTGACGCTTTGCAGCTCGCCGCCGCGCTGGTCTGGTGCGAGGAACGTCCGCGCGGGGAGCGTTTCGTGTGTCTCGACCGCCGCCTGGCGGAAGCGGCGGCGCGGGAGGGCTTCGAAGTGGAGGCCTTCGAGCTCAGGGCTCAATGATCACGCGGCGGCCGTCGGGGCGCCACTTGCCCGAGAGCACTATGCGTATCGCATCGGTGTAAGCCTGGTGCTCCTCAGCGAGGATACGCGCGGAGAGGGTCTCGACGGTGTCGGTTTCGAGCACCGGCACGGCGCGCTGGACGATGATGGGGCCGTGGTCGAGGTACTCGTCCACGAAGTGCACCGTGCAGCCGGAGACTTTAACGCCGTGTTCAAGGGCCTGGTGCTGGCCGTCCAGGCCGGGGAAGGACGGCAGCAGCGCGGGGTGTATGTTGAGTATGGCCAGGTTGTACTCGCGCACGAAGTAAGCGCTGAGCAGGCGCATGAAGCCGGCCAGGCACACCAGATCCACTTGATGCTGCCGCAGCTCGGCCACCACCATGCGATCATAGACCTCGCGGTCCAGGCCCTTCGAGGGGATGCACACGGCGGTCAGGCCGCGCTGGCGAGCGATCTCCAGGCCGCGGGCTTCGGGGCGGTTCGAGATCACCACGGCGATTTCGGCCTCCAGGCGGCCGGCGGCGATGTTATCGGCGATGGCCTCGAAGTTCGAGCCACGCCCGGAAAGCAGGATGCCCAAGCGCTTCTTCATAAGTAAATGACGCGCGGCGCGGCGCGCCGGGCCGCGATGACGCGGCCGATCCAGAAAGGAACCTCGAAGCACGCGGCCAGCACGGTCTCGACGCGCAGTTGATGACGCGGTGAGACCACCAGGATCATGCCGATGCCCAGGTTGAAGGTGCGCCGGTAGTCATCGTCGGGAATGTTGCCGAGCCGGCGGAGCAGCTCGAAGACCGGAGGCACACGCCAGGCGGCGGTGTGGATCTCCGCGGCCAGTCCGCGGGGCAGGATGCGCGGCAGGTTGTCGGTGATGCCGCCGCCGGTGATGTGGGCCGCGCCCTTCAGCAGCCCGCGCGAGGCCAGCGCCTGGATGGGGCGCAAGTAACTCTGGTGGACTTCGAGCAACTCCTCGGCCACGGTGCGGCCCAGCTCCGGCAGGCGGGTGTGAACCAGGTAGCCGGCCCCCTCGAAGAGCAGCTTGCGGGCCAGCGAGTAGCCGTTGGTGTGCAGCCCCGTGGAAGCCAGGCCGACGAGCAGGTCGCCCGCGCGGATGCTCGCGCCGGTCAACATGTCGCCGCGCTCGACCGCGCCCACGATGAACCCGGCCAGATCGTACTCGCCGGCGGCGTAAAGGCCGGGCATCTCGGCGGTCTCCCCGCCGATGAGGGCGCAGTGGTTGGCGCGGCAGCCGCGCGCCAGGCCGGTCATCACCTGGCGCACGGTCCCAGCGGCAAGCTTTCCGGTGGCGAAGTAGTCGAGGAAGAACAGCGGCCGCGCGCCCAGCACGGCAATGTCGTTGACGCAGTGGTTGACCAGGTCCTCACCGACGGTGTCGTGCCGGTCCGCCAGGAATGCAACTTTGAGCTTGGTGCCCACGCCGTCGGCGGAGCTGACCAGCACGGGCTGCTTCCAGCCGCTGAGCAAGTAGCCGCCGCCGAAGGCGCCGATGCGGGTGAGGACGCCGGGGGTGAAGGTGGTCGCAGCCAGGCGTTTGATGTGGGCCACGGCGCGGTCGGCCTCGTCGATGTCCACTCCGGCGTCCTTGTATCGCACCGGTTTTCGTTTTACCATCGTAGACTCTACAGTATAAACCCAAGAATGGGGACAGCCAGGCCATTCGCCGGTGACGGACTTTCCAGTGGAAGACCCTGGGACAGGCCGGGGTGTCCACCGGGGGGACACCCAAGCCTGTCCCGGGTTTTCGGCTGTCTGTCCCCATTTTTGCACCACGAGGGCCTATGAGAAGAACTGTCTTGCTGCTGTGCGTCGCGGCCTACGGACTGGCGGCCGCGCCGGCCGCGGTGTTCGCCATCCGCGACGCGCGCATCGTGCGGGTCAGCGGGCCGGCGCTGGAGCGCGGCACGGTGCTGATCCGCGACGGGCTGATCGAACAGGTCGGACCCAACGTCGCCATCCCGCCGGACGCCTGGGTAATCGAAGGCAAAGGCCTGACCGTGTACCCGGGCCTGATCGACGCGCTGAGCACGCTGGGGATCGCGGAAGCGGCCACGGCGGCGGCGGGGGCCCGCACCTCGCGCACGGCGGCGCAGCCGGCCCAGCCGACGCCTTCGCCCACCCCGCCCACCCCTGCGTCGGCGCCCGCGCGGGGACCGGAGGACCGGCCCTCGAACACCAGTTGGGTGCGCGCGGCGGACCTGGTCAGCCCCGGGGACCGGCGCGTGGAAACGGCGCGCAGCGCCGGTATCACTACCGCCATGACCTTCCCCCAGCGCGGGATTTTCGCGGGGCAGGGCGCGGTGATCAACCTAGCGGGTGAAAAGGGCGGCCAGATGGTGGTGAGCGCGCCGGCGGGGCTCTACTTGTCGGTGTCGAGCGCCGGGTTCACCAGCTTCCCCGGCTCGCTGTTCGGGGTGATGGCGTACATCCGGCAGATCTTCCTGGACGCGGACCACTACAAGCTGGCCAAGGAAGCGTACGCAGCGCGCCCGGTGGGGGCCAGGCGGCCGGCCTACGACCGCGCGCTGGAGGGCGTGCTGGAGGCGCCCCGGCTGCTGCTGCCGGCCACGCGCGCGGTCGAAGTGGATCGCATGGTGAAATTCGCCGCGGAGCTGAAGCGCCCGGCGGTGCTCTACGGCGTCCATGAGGGGTACCGGGCGACCGAGATCCTGAAGAAGGCGGGGATGCCTGTGCTGGTCAGCCTGAAGTGGCCCGAGCGCAGCCGGGAGGCGGACCCGGAGGAGGTCGATGCGCTGCGCATGCTGGAGATGCGCGAGCGGGCGCCCTCGACTCCGGCGGCGCTGGCCAAGGCGGGCGTGCCGTTCGCCTTCTACACGGACGGCACGACGAGCGGGCGCGATCTGCCGCGGGCGGTGCGGCGGGCGCTGGAAGCGGGTCTTTCTCAGGCCGACGCGGTGCGGGCCTTCACGCTCAGCGCCGCCGAAATCTACGGCGTGGCGGACCGGCTGGGCAGCCTCGAGGCGGGCAAGATCGCCAACCTGGTGGTGACCAGCGGCGAGCTGTTCCAGGAAAAGACCCAGGTCAAGCACATCTTCGTGGACGGGATGAAGTTCGAGCCGGCGCCTGAGCCGGCCGAGGAGGTGAGCCGATGAAACCGCGCTGGATCCTGCTGCTGGCGGCCGCAGCGCCGCTGATGGCGGCCCCGCCCGTAGTGGTGCGCAACGCCAACGTGCTGACGGTGACCAAGGGGCGGTTCGTGGGGTCCATCCTGATCCGCGACGGCAAGATCGCCGAGGCGGGCGAGAAGATCCGGACGCCGGAGGGCGCCCAGGTGATCGACGCCTCGGGCCAGTACGTGATGCCCGGCATCATCGACAACCACTCACATATCGCCGCCGAGAGCACCAACGAGGGCAGCGTCTCGGTGTCCTCGATGGTGGACATCCGGGATGTGCTGAACCCGGAGGACATCGCCATCTACCGGGCGCTGGCCGGCGGCGTGACCACCATATTGACCACGCACGGCAGCGCCAACGCCATCGGCGGGGTGTGCAGCGCCCTTAAGATGCGCTGGGGCAAGGACGCCGCCGGGCTGATGGTGGACGGCTCAGCGCCGGTGCTCAAGATGGCGCTGGGAGAGAATCCCAAGCGGCGGGGCGGGGCGACGCAATTCGGCGGCAACATCACGCCACGCTATCCAGCCACGCGCATGGGCGTGGAGGACGTGATCCGGGAGGCGTTCACCGAGGCGCAGGCCTACCGGCAAACCCGGCGGGACTACGAGGCCAAGCTCAAGCGCGGCGAGAAAGCGGCGGCGCCGCGCCGCGACATCAGGCTGGATCCGCTGGTGGAGGTGCTGGAGGGGCGCTGCCTGGTCCACGTGCACGCCTACCGGGCGGACGAGACCCTCATGATGCTGCGGCTGGCACAGGAGTTCGGCTTCCGCGTTCACGCCTTGATCCACGTGCTGGAAGGCTACAAGGTGGCCAAGGAAATCGCCGCGCACAACGCCGGCGCTACCACCTTCAGCGACTGGTGGGCTTACAAGATGGAGGCCGCCGACGCCATCCCCTACAACGCCGCCCTCATGCACCGCAAGGGGGTGCTGGTAGCCCTCAACTCCGATTCGCCCGAGCTGATGCGTCACCTCAACCAGGAGGCCGCCAAGGCCATCAAGTACGGCGGGGTCACCGAGGATGAGGCGCTGGCCATGATCACCATCAATCCGGCCCGGCAGATCGGCCTGGACCAGAGGGTGGGATCCATCGAGCCGGGCAAGGACGCCGACCTGGTGATTTACGACAAGCATCCGCTGTCGAACTACGCCAAGGTGCAGAAGGTGCTCATCGAGGGGGAGGTGTACTTCGACCGGGACCGCGACGTGAGCCAGCGCGAGGAGCGGGAGAGCCGGCGCAAGGCGCTGGTGGAGAAGGCCAAGGAGCAACAGAAGAAAGCTGGGCCGCCCGGCACGAGGAGGCCGTCATGAGGAAAGTGGCGCTCGCACTGCTGGCCAGCCTGCCGCTGGCCGCGGGTCCGGAAGACAGCGTGCTGCTGCGCGGGGGCACCGTGCATCCGGTTTCCGGACCGGAGATTCCCAACGGCGCGGTGCTGGTGCGCGACGGGAAGATAGTGGAAGTGGGCGCGAAGGTCGCCGCGCCGCGCGGGGTGCGCGTGGTCGAGCTCAAGGGCCTGCACCTCTATCCCGGACTGATCGACTCGGCCACTGAGATCGGCCTCAGCGAAATCGGCTCGGTGCGGGAGACCACCGACGCCTACGAGATCGGGGACTTCAATCCACAGCTTCGCGCGCTGATCGCCGTCAACCCGGCCAGCGAGCACATTCCGGTAACGCGGGCCAACGGCATCACCAGCGTGATGAGCACGCCGGGCGGCGGCGTCATCTGCGGGCAGGCCGCGCTGATTCATCTGGACGGGTGGACCTGGCAGGAGATGGGCGTGGTTGCTTCGGCGGCCATGGTGTTGCGCTTTCCGATAATTGGTGCGGGGCGGTCCCGGGGATTCGAGGAGACCCCCGGAGGTCGCACTCCCTTCGCGGAGGCGCGGCGCAACTACGAGCGCCGGCTGCGCGAGCTGGACGAGTTCTTCGAGCGGGCGCGCCGCTATCAGAAAGCCAAGGCGGCCGGACCGGTGGAGAAGGACCTGAAGATGGAGGCCATGCTGCCGGTGCTGGAGAAGAAGCTCCCCGTGGTGGTGGTGGCGCAGCGCGAGCGGGCCTTGCGCGAGGCGCTGAAGTTCGCCCAGAAGCACCAGATCCGGGCAGTCCTGGCCCAGGCGGACGAAGCCTGGAAGGTGGCCGCCGAGCTCAAGGCCCAGAACATTCCGGTGATTCTGGGGCCCACGCTGCGGCTGCCGCTGCACGAAGACGATCCCTATGACAAGCCCGTCACCCAGCCCGGGGAACTTCACAAGGCCGGCGTGAAGATCGCCTTCGGGTCGTTCTCGACTTCGTTCTCTCGCAACCTGCCCTACCAGGCGGCCAACGCGGTGGCCTACGGCCTGCCTTACGAGGAAGGACTCAAGGCGGTGACCCTGAACGCCGCGGAGATTTGGGGCGTGGGCGAGCTGCTGGGGTCGATCCAAAAGGGCAAGCTGGCGGACCTGATCGTCACCGACGGGGATCCGCTGGAGACGCGCACGCAGATCAAGCAGATGTACATCGGCGGGCGGGCCGTGGATCTGGACAACAAGCACTTGCGGCTGTATAAGAAATACGAGGGCCGACAGTAGCAGGGATGTGGCGGTAGAATCAAGTCATGGCGACGAAGACGCTGATGACGCTGGAGGAGTTTGAGCGTCTTCCCAGCGACGCCGGGGTCGTCTACGAGCTGGACGAAGGGGAGCTGGTGTCCATGACCTTTCCCATGCCCAAGCACGCGCGGGTGCAGCGTGCTTTGTTAGTGGAGCTGGATGCGTTTCTGAAGCGCAGCCCGCTGGGGGAAGTGTTGTTGGAGACCGGCTACCTGCTCTCCAGCGATCCGCCCACGCTGCGGGGGCCTGACCTGGGTGTGGTGCGGGCCGGACGCACGATCGACCCGGAAGCCCGCATTGAGGGCGCACCGGACCTGGCGGTGGAGATCGTTTCGCCGAGCGACACGGCTTCCGGGCTGTTGCGCAAGGTGCAGCAGTATCTGGCCAGCGGCGCTCACACGGTCTGGGTGGTATACCCGGACAACGGGCAGGTTCACGTGTTCGAGTCCGGCGGCCAGACCCGCGTGCTCAGACGCGAGGACGTGCTGACGGAACCGGACCTGCTGCCGGGCTTTTCGCTGCCGGTCGCAGCGCTTTTCGAGTAAGGCCTCGGGCCTTGAGCGCCTCGAGCAGGGGGTATTCGCCCGCTCGCGCGTAAGTCTCGGTCATCACATCGGGCTCTCTGGCATACTTGTAGGCTATGCGAGCGGTATTGCAGCGGGTAAGCCAGGCGCGGGTGGAGGTGGAAGGCGAAGTGGTGGGTTCCATCGGCAGGGGCTTGGTGGTGCTGCTGGGCATCGGGCGCGCGGACACCACCGCGGAGGCCGACTACCTGGTGGAGAAAGTGCTGGGCCTGCGGATCTTCCCCGATGAAGAACGCAAGATGAACCGCAGCGTGGTGGAGGCGGGCGGCAGCTTGCTGGTGATTTCGCAATTCACCTTGTACGGCGACACCCGCAAGGGACGCCGGCCCAGCTTCGACGAGGCCGCTCCGCCGGAAGAGGCCCGCCGCCTGTACGAGTACTTTGTCGAGGCGGCAAGAGCGCGCCAGGTACACTGCGAGGCCGGTATCTTTCAGGCAATGATGGACGTCCATCTCACCAACGAAGGGCCGGTGACGATCATCTGCGAATCGCCGAGCAGGCCACCGCGGCTGGCCGCCCGCGGATAAGTTATGGGGCGCGCCGCTCAGCGGGTGGGCGCGGAGCTCAGGTCCCAGTGGAATTGCGCCAGCACTTCTTCGAGCGCTCCATCGCGGACGATGCGGCCGTGCTCGAAGAAGACGGCGCGGCGGGCCAGGGCGCGCGCGAACCACAGGTCGTGGGTGACCAGCAGCTTGGCCTGGGGAAGCGCGCGCAGCACCTCGACCAGCGCCAGGCGGCCCGGGGGATCCAGGTTGGTGGTGGGCTCGTCGAGCACCAGGATCTCGGGTTGCATGGCCAGCACGCCGGCCAGCGCCACGCGGCGTTTCTCCCCGGCGCTCAGGTGGTAGGGGGCCTTGTCGCGGGCGTAGTCCACACCCACCTGGCGCAGGGCTTTTTCCGCGGCGGCCAGGGCTTCAGCGGGAGCAAGCCCCAGGTTGAGGGGGCCGTAGCAGACGTCCTCCAGGACGCTGGGCATGAACAGTTGCTCCTCGGCATCCTGAAAGACCAGGCCCACCTTGCGTCGCACGGCGGGCAGGTTCCGCTTCTCGACCTCCAGGCCGCACACCGACAAGCGCCCCTCACCGGACAGCAGGCCGTTCAAGTGCAGCACGAAGGTGGTCTTGCCCGAACCGTTGGGCCCGAGCAGCGCGACCGTTTCGCCGGCGTGGAGGAGGAAATCCACGCCGTCCAGGGCCAGGGTGCCGTCCTCGTAGCTGAAGCGCAGATCGCGCACGTCGATCAGCGGGTCCACGGGGCCTCCCCTCCGAAACGCAGCGCCGTCACCAGGACCAGGCCGCACAGCAGGAACAACCAGTCGCGCCAGTCCGCCCGCGGCGCCGCCAGCAAGACAGTCTCGCCCTGGAAGCCCCGCGCCAGCATGGCGCGATGCACGCCTTCGGCGCGGGCGTAAGAGCGGACGAAGAGGTTCGCCACCGCGCCGGCCGCCAGACGGAAGCGCCAACCGCCGCGGCTGAGGGCCGCCAGCCGCATGTGCTGCGCCTGCTCGGAGATCAGGAACAGGTAGCGGTACAGGAACTGCACCACCAGCAGCAGGAAGCGCGGCACGCGCAAGCCTTCCAGCGCGCGCAGCAGCCTGGCCAGCGGCGTGCAGCCCACCAGGACCAGCACGGCGGCGGCCGAGAGATAGCTCTTCAGCACCAGCGCCGCGGCCCGCTGGCTGTCGCCGGCCAGGAGGCTCACCGCGGCGAAGGTGGCCGAAAACGGCAGCACCACCGCGGCCCGCAGCAGCACCGCTGGCAGGGGCAGCCGGGCCAGCGCCGCGGCGGCCAGCACGGTTATCGCGTAACCCGCCACATTGGCGGCGGTGAGCCGCGGGGTGGTGGCCACCGCGATCAGCAAGGCAATCAGCAGCAGGATCTTCACCTGCCCGTCGCGCGCGTGCAGCACACCGCGGCCGCGGCTCCAGTGGTCCAGGACAGCGTGGTGCAATCAGCGGCTCCCGCGGCGGGCGAACATTCGCCCGAGGAGTATCAGCAGACCGAAGATCACGGTCAAGCCGAGCAGCCCGGCCACCGCCTGGGCCGTCCAGGAGGACCCCAGCCAGCGCAGGCTGTAGTCGGCCAGCGGCGTGGAATACAGCGCCCGGGCGTGCTCCTCCAGGCCGAGGGCCTGGGCCATCTTCTCCAGCCCGTCGGGATAGGTCGAGGCGAACAGCACTCCCACCGCCGCAAGCAGGACCGCCGCCAGCCCCACCACGGCCAGGCCGCGCGGGCGCGCTTCGACCGGCTGCCGTGCCAGACCAATGCCCAGCCGCTCCAGGCCCCCCACCACCGCCACGGTGATGGCACCCTCCAGCGCCGCCGTCACCGTGAACAGAGCCAGGCTGACCCAGAGCACCGCCGCGGGAATCGGCACGCCCGACAGGCGCAGCTCAGCGATGGCCAGCACCGCGCCAACCAGCACCGAAGCGAAACCGCCCAGGAAGATGGCGGCCCGGCGGAAGCGTCCCTCGCCCCACCAGTGGTAGGGGAGGTAGCCCGCCAACACCCCGGCCAGCGCCATGTTGAGCACATTGGCCCCCAGCGCCAGCACGCCGCCGTCCTGGAAGATGAGCGCCTGGATAGCCAGGATGGCGGTCATCACGACGGCCGCCGCCGCCGGTCCCAGGGTAATGGCCAGCAGGGCGCTTCCCACCAGGTGGCCGCTGGCGCCCACGCCGACCGGGAAGTTGATCATCTGGGCCGCGAACACGAAGGCGCCCATGACGCCCAGCAGCGGAACGCGCGACTCCTGGCTGTGGCGCTGCGCCTGGCGCGCCAGGTAGCCGACCAACGGCAGCCCGGCCGCGTTCAGGCCCAGCCAGACCGGTGTGGCCAAAAAACCGTCGGGAATGTGCATGCGAGTAATCACGGTAGCACGATCCGGGCAAGCGTGCCACCGCCGTCAGGGACCGAACCCGGCCCGGAACGGTCCGACCTGGTCCGCCCCGCCCGCCGGCTGCGGTAGTATGAGAGCTTGGGGATGGAGACCTTGATTCTCATCCCATCTGTACGTTTGAACAGGAGAGCCGATACATGGCATACGTCGTTGTGGACACCTGCACCAAGGACAACCTGTGCGTGGACGCCTGCCCGGTGGACTGCATCCACCCCAAGCAGGACGAGCCGGACTTCGAGGCGGCCACGCAGGTGTGGATAGATCCGGAAGCTTGCATCGACTGCGGCGCCTGCATTCCGGTGTGCCCCTCCAATTCCATCTTCATCCTGGAGGAGCTGCCCGCGGACAAGGCGGAGTTCGCCGCCAAGAACGCCGCCTACTACGGCAAGTAAGACCGGTGGGGCAGGCGTTCAGCCTGCCTTCCGCACGTTCGCCT
>Ga0194112_10012436_pt1 | contig 10387 bp, 10 predicted proteins | sample TA2MahC400mmetaG_FD_146191 | JGI IMG/M metagenome (GOLD analysis project Ga0194112, IMG submission 146191) | Freshwater microbial communities from Lake Tanganyika, Tanzania - TA2015016 Mahale Deep Cast 400m | ecosystem: Environmental > Aquatic > Freshwater > Lake | place: Tanzania: Lake...
CGGAACAAGCCTGCGGCGATCAAGTTCTTCGCCCGCGCAATGGAGGTAAATGGCCTGCCGCGGAAGATCGTCATCGATAAGAGCGCGGCCAACACCGAAGGCATCAAGGACATCAACCGAATGTTGAAGCGCTTCGGCTGCCCGGTCCCAATCGAGATGGTGCGGATCAAGTATCTCAACAATCTCGTCGAGCAGGATCACCGCTTCATCAAGCGCCGGGTAAGGCCGATGCTGGGCTTCAAGAGCTTCGCGTCCGCTGCATCGACCACCGCCGGGATCGAACTGGTCAACATGATCCGCAAGGGCCAGTTCAGGCCCGAGCTACGTCCCTTTGAGCAATTCTGCCAGCTCGCCGCCTGAAGCCGAGGAAGTTACTGCCCCTCTGCACCTCTTCGTACAGTTTGCGACGAAGCCTGGACGTAGAGCCAGTGCAGGTGCTGAGCCGACAGCGCGTACTGTTGCGGGAGTGGAGGCACCTGCCCCTGTTGCGCCGCTTGTCCTCAAATCGGCTCTTGCACCTGCGAGTAAACGGTGCGTTGCAGCAGCGCAGAGCCCGGTCAAAGAGCATTAACGTCGGCTTAACAGGAAGCCTCTACAACGACGGCATGCAGGTTTTCACCTATCTTATCGACAGCCCTGAGGAGGGCGCCGCACTCGAAGGCGGCTTTGTGCGCGCCGTCGACGCTGACACGGCACGTGCGCTTGTCGGCCACCACCACAAGGCCGTCATCTATTGCCCGGCAAATGCCATATGGCCTGGAGCGCCCAATCAACACATTCTCCGATACCCGGTTTCTGGAGATCGGAAGCCGACCCGGACGTGGCATGAGCCATCGGAACCGATGCATTGGGCCAGATCCCGGAACACTAGCGATGAACGCGCGGTGCTTAACGACGGCTCATGACGTCATACGGACACTGGCACTGCGACTGGCTCAACACCCGTTTCCCGTTGATCCACTCAGGGGAGACCGAACAAGTGACCTCCAAGCGGTCAAGGGTGCAAAAGGCACACGGTTACAGGCAAGCCATTGTCTTCGGGCATCACATGCACGCTGCATGACGCCACCCGCCCGTCTTCTGCCGTCAAGTTGCCTGACGGCGCAGCCAGTTCATGATGGCCGTCTTTTCGGCACCGTAGGTCATGAACCTGTCAACGTCCCGGAGGCAAGCTGCCCTGTCTTGAACAGGTTTCGGCCGCTTTCCCGGATCGGCCTGCCAAAGCCAGGCCACATCTCCGTTGTCATCAAGTTCGGCGATCAGCATTGACTGCCTGTCCATCTCGCATACCAACCATTTACAATCGTCGTGCTGCCATACCAGCCTGCCCGTTTCAGTTCCACCACTCGGCCAGCAGAAACGATGCGGAAGGAAGGCTGCAAACGCAACGTTACGGCGATGCCTATCAGCACGCCCGGGCGCGAGAACGACCTTCGCGTGCCTTGGCGTGTTCTCGTGCATGCGGACGTGCCGTGTCCGAGGGGCGGCGGGATGCTTGGTGGCAGCCAAGCCTCCCGCCGCGGAGAGCCTGCCCCCATGGCGACCCCCTGCCCTCGTTGCGCCCGTTCGCCGCGCGCTCCTCACCCCCAGGTTACAGGTTATGTTACCCTCACCGCCGAGCCTGTCGAGGGCCGGGTTGTCATCACCCGCTGTTCGTGTGGCCCCTGTCACAGATCGGCCACCCTGTCCGAAGTCTCAAGCTTGAGGCGCCGGCTCCTCATGCGCCCGAAAGGTCAACACCAAGTGCCTGTCGAGATGGGCTTCGTACAGTTTCGACCAGCTGCTCAACGGTGACGCCTTCGAAAAGGCCACACCTTGCGGCGGTGGTGACTTGAATCCGTTGAACGGGACGCCATTCTGTTCGTTGAGGTGCAGCACGAACACCCGGGAGCCATTGCATGACACGTACTCGTCACGATGACGATGACCCTGCCAAGCAGAAGCTGGCTGAAAGTGCCGATGTGCTGCAGAGACAGAACAAGGAGATGGCCGAAAGCGCGGAGCAGCTCGAGGAACAGACGGTCAAGCAGACGGACGCGGCGGATCGGCGGACCGAGTTGGCCGCCAACCGAACGGTTCTTGCGGCCGAGCGTACCTATGCGGCCTGGGTCCGGACTGGTCTTGCGGCGCTCGCTTCGGGCGTGGGTGCGCAGGCGCTTCTCGAGGACGTGCTTCACGAGGGCCTTACCAGCTTTGCCGGTAGCGTACTGGTGCTCTTCAGCGCCTTCTGCTTTCTGGCAGCCGTCTGGCGGGAGATGCGTCCGGGCGCAACGCCGCCCCGGCCGGACGTCCGGCGCCTCCCGCCCCTGCTCCTTCTGGCGCTCAACGGCTTTCTGGCCTTTGTTGCGCTGGCGGCGCTTGTCGGGATCTGGACGGCACGCGGTTGATCTCAAGGGATGACACCAGTCCGCTGCTGACTCGAAGATGAACAGATTGTCGGCCTACTGATGGCAAGCTTTGCCGACCGGCTTGCATTCTGACGCGGCTCCCTCAGAGGGAAGAGTGCGTGGATCGGCTCCCCAGCGAGGTCTTGTGGCGCAGGAAGAAGAGGACCATCTTGCGGGAGGCGTTCGGGCCGGCAGGATCAGCGAACCGGCCCGCCGACGAGCCTCCGGACCACGCGTTTTCCGCGCCCTTGATCAGCCAGTCTCGACATGGGGGCGTCCGTTTTCCACCCGGTGCGTGCTCCGGACATAGCGGCGCCCGCCGGGAACCTGCCGCGTCTGCTGCATCTCCGAAGCCGGGCATAGACTCCACCGCACGGATGGCGATAAAGCGCCCGTTGCTAGAATTGACGACCATGTCCTCGTCGCTCTGGAAGATGATGGTGAATTGCGACCGTGCCGCGCGCGCTAGGGTTTCCCTGTCCTCAGGCCAAGAGTTCAGAGGTGTGGCAGTGCGCGGCGGCGATGAGAGGCCGGAATGGACGCCAACTGCCGCAAGGATGTCATAATAGGCCTGCGCCAGGACCAGTGCGACCGACACCCGTCCCGCTGGACTGCCCCCACCGATGCTGTGGCTGATCTACACCGGTCCGACGCATGATCAGGCGATGTCGGCCGATTGCCGGTGCAAGCGCAGTCGAGATGTCTTCGATCAGTCCTGTTCAGGGTGCCGTGCGGGTAGCGCAGAGTGCGCGTGTACTTCTTGAGGCATGCGGTTGTTCGCCGCGCGCCACACCGGGACCTCAAGTTCCCTCACCCACGGATCCGGAGAAAACGCAGAGGAACTCACAGCCGTGAGATCAGTTTCCGGATCTATGAAGAGTTGGCGCGGGCGACCGTTGAGAGACTTCAAGATCTCCGCACGCACCGCCACCTCGCCGTACCCGGCACTCTTCCAGATGGCTTCGAGATGATTGGCGAACTGGTGCACCATGTCGGACCGGACGAGCATCTTTGAGGCCTGGCGCTCTGTCAGGTAGTCGGCCGGATCCACGCGCCATTGCATGTCGCCCGCTTCAACGATGAACTGCCCATCGGCCTGCCGGTCGTAGATCCGCATGCGCCACGAGAAGCGATGACCGTCGCCGCTCCACCGCACTTCCGAGGAGAAAGCGCCTGCGCGCAGCGGCAGGGCGATCTGTATGGCGATCCAGGCGGTCATCGCGACGAGCGTCAGCCGCGAGAGAGGCATCCGCCCCGCCGGTACCGGGGCCTTTTCCGGCGGAAGATCCTCGAAACGGCCAAGGAGCCAGCGCGCGAGTTGTCGCGGCCAATCGGGCGCGAAGAAGATCGTGGTCGCCGCAATGGTCAGCCATGGGAAGATGCCGATGTTGAAGAAGCCGGCGTTGGCGGAGTGGAAGAACGCATACACGCAGAAGGTCGCAAGACGCGTCCGCCGGCACAAAAGCAGCGGCGCCCCCAGAAGATGCAGCGCAATGGTTCCCCAAGTTCCCGCAAGGATGATCCAGTCGTCGTGGAACAGCCAGCCAAGCGGGTGCGTGTCAGCCTGTGCGCGCAGCCAGATGCCCAAGGGCTCACCCGCGAGCCAGTCGGGGGTGAGCTTCACCAGCCCCGCAAAGACCAGCATGATCTCCATCTGCGCCCGCAGGATGAAGACCGCCGCGTAGGGCACGGTCTGCAACCCATCGGCGCGCCGGCGCCAGGCGTCAACTGACAAGGCGCGATGCGCAGGCAGCACGCACAGCAGCAGGAGAAAGAGAAGAACAAGGTAGAAGTGGTTGAGATACTCAGCCTTGTCGAGAAGGAAGAAGTACCCGAAGGTCAGCGTCAGGACGACAATGGCTGGGCGGTAGAACAGCCCCAGCATCACGAAGGCCGCCGAGATCCCGACCGTGAGCCAGGCAAGGTGGATCCATGGCTCCGGAAGCGGCGTCACCCAGCCAAACCCGCTATAGGTGAAGTGCATGTCCGGGGCGACCCAGTAGCGCCACACCCGGTCGTACTTGATGAAACGCCAGCAGTCCCAGATCAGCAGCGCCCCGAGAGCGATGCGGAAGGCGCCGAGCGACAGCGCGGAGACGGGCTGTGCCAGCGCCGTGGCAACGTGGCTTGCCCGTGGTGCGGTGGAAAGTGCGGTCATGGGATCATCCTCCGGTCTACGACAGATTTCCGGGAATACGCGCCGCAGCCATGCGTTATTCCATCGTAGCAGAAAGGAAGGTCACATGACGCAGGACTTGCTCGAGATTGTCTATGACGGGGACTGCCCGGTCTGCGCGGCGTGGATGCGCATGGCACGCCTGCGCCAGGCGGCAGGTGCGGTCGATCTTGTTGACGCCCGGTCGGGGGATCCGCGGGTGAGCATGCTGACGGAGCAGGGCTATGATCTTGACCAGGGCATGATCGTGCGCTGGCAGGGGCGCATCTATCATGGCGCCAGGGCGATGACGCTTCTGACGATGCTCTCGGACGCGCCGGGGCCGGTGATGCGAATTCAGCGCATGCTCTTCAACCATCCGTGCCTGGCGCGGCGCGTCTATCCCCTTCTGGTTCGGGGGCGTCTGGTTCTGCTGCACCTGCTCGGGCGCGCAACGATTGCCGGCTTGAAGAAAAAATCATGTTGCAGGGAATAGGCCGCGCCTTTGTCCGTAAACCTTCCGAGGCCCGCTGGACGGGTGGCAACGGAAAGGAGCACGGATATGACACGCATCGTATTGTGCCTTGCGGCCAGCGCTGGCAGTGACGGCGCCCGGTTCTGCTGCGGCGGATGATGGCCGCAACATGCTGCGCCTTCTCGGAACCGTTGTCGGCGGCTTCGGCCGTCGGATAGGCCATGGTCAGCACGACGATGACGATGCAGGCCGGCACGCCCGCTACCAGCGGCTCTATGACTCGGAGAAGGGCGACCGAAAATACCAAGGCACCGATGTCCGCCGCTGGCACGACGATGATGACGACTGACATCACGCACCCAATGTTTTTCCCCTCTGGAAAGGAGTGATCAATGAAGCTCACAAAGACCTTGTTCATCCTCGGTGCTACGGCGCTGATGGCCTCGACCACGCTTGCGGACGCACAAACTGCCCGCTTTTCGGACATCGACCGCAACGACGACGGCCGGCTGTCCCGGAGCGAACTGGAAGCTGCCTTCGGAGGCCGAGGCGCGTCATATCTGCTCGATCGAAACGGCGGCAATGCCCTCACACGCGCCGACGTGCGGACGCAGAGCGTGCGGGCGGATGACGACACGCACGGCCGGTCCCGCGCCTTGAGCCGGGACGACGATGACGACGACGGCCCCCGCGGACGTGCTCGTGGCCGTGACGATGACGATGACAATGGCGGTCGCGCAGGGCGCGATGGGCGTCATGACGACGACGATGGTGGCGGTCGCGCCGGCGGCGGCGCTGGTCGCGACGACGATGATGACGACGGCGGCCGCGCGGGGCGCGGCGGACGTGACGACGATGACGATGACGGCGGCCGCTCGGGTGGCGGAGGTGGCCGGTCGGGCGGTGGTGATCGGAACGACGATGACGACTAGTTCATTCCGCTGATGTCCTAGATCTTCTGACGTTTAGGGGTCGAGGCGAGGCCTGTCGAAGCAGTACCAGAAAAGATGCCGCGCCCGTCGAGGCGCGGCACAATCACGCTCAACCAAGGAGAAACGATGGTTCAGCCCACCAGCATCGTCAGGGCTTCCGCCTCGGCATCCAGATCAATGGGGGCGCCCGCGCCTACGCCCGCCATGAACGCATCGAGCGCTTTCAGCAATGATGCCGGCCGGAACTCCCACCCTGCGAGTCCGTGGTCATGACGAACTGGGACCGCCGTGCCCTGTCGGCGGGGCAAGCGACGGCGACCACATTCCCATCGCGCCCGGCAATCTCGAACTCGCGGCAAAGCTTTCCGCTGCTGTCGCGGAAACTGGCAATCAGCGTCACCTCGCGCGCCGGGATCGGAGCGCTGGACCCTGCCGCGAGCCGATCCAGCGCCGGGTCGACGCCGTCTGCGCCAGCAAGGGAGTCCCGCTTGCAGGTTCGTTTGGTCTCTCTCGCGCGATCAGCCAGCCGCCCGTTGGCTCCACCGCAAGCGCGACGCTTGCGGCGACAGCCGCAGGCTTGAAGGACCGCCACTGGTCGCGCCGTGCTCGGCGCCCCTCCATCGAAACAACGATCGCGTCTGTGCGCGCAGTTGCAAGAGCTACGTGAACCTACGTCCAGAAGCCTCGACAGCAGTGGCCCCGTCCGCAGGGCCGCCCACGGGAGAAATTTTGGGCAGGTGTTGACGAGGATGATGAAACAACCGGCCGTTCGAGTAGTGGCTGCGCTTCAGGTGCTTCCGATAACGACGTTGATCCGGTCCTGTTGGACTGAGACCAGGAGGGTCAAGAACGACCTCATCGATGCATTAAACGAACAAAAGAGGCCCCGCCCTGTTCGGGCGCGGCACGTTTAGTCTGCGGAAGATCTGCAACATGTGGCGGTCGGGCTCCACCGGCCGGGAGCAGGCGCGGGTTCAGCTGACGTAAGTCAAGCCAGCCTATACTTGGCTGCACCAACAGCAAGCAGGCCGGTCGCGGTACGACCGGCCTTGAATAGCCAACGCGATGTCCCGCTTACCAGGTGAAGTCGTCGGCGCTCATTTGATTCAGCCGAAAATCTTCGATGACAAGACGGTTCGATCCAAGGTTTATGACAACATCCGACCCCTGCTGCGTGGCGGCTGCGCGGATGCTGCCAAAGCCCGAGATGCGGGCGAAGGCGGACAGATCGATAGCGTCATCACCATTCTCGAAGTCGGTGATGCGATCGCGCCCGCCGGTGAAAATGAAGCGGTCCGCACCTTCGCCACCGGTCATCACATCGTTTCCTGCACCGCCGTTCAGCGTGTCGTTGCCTTCGCCTGCAATAAGCCGGTCGTGACCAGCGCCGGCAACCATGAGGTCGTCGCCCTCGCCCCCCAACAGGACGTCGTCGCCGCCGTTCGAGAAGATCCGGTCATTGCCTTCCCCCCCGTTGATCGTATCGCGACCGTTGCCGGTGTTCAGGTTGTCATCGCCCTCGCCGCCGAACACGCGGTTGTTGCCGTCGCCGGCCCACACAGTGTCATTTCCCTCGCCCGCGAAGATGCGGTCGTTGCCGCGGTTGGCCCAGATGCGATCATTGCCGGACCCGCCATAGACCAGGTTGTTGCCGAGGCCTGCCCAGATGAAGTCGTTGCCTTCACCGCCATTCAGCGTGTCATTACCAGCAAAGCCCTTCAGGCTGTCGTCGCCTGAGCGCCCGTGAATGAAGTCTGCGAGACTGGTGCCGTTCAGGCGGTTGTCGTCGTCATTGCCGATCCGTCGTACCATGATAGGTTCTCCTTGAACGTTACGTTATCCGGCATCCTGCTAGGGGCCCGCAGATCGATGCCGATCCCTGCAGGTCCGACAAGCTGCGGCATCTCCGTGGGTGCCGTGTCTGTCTTCCTGATGACGCGCGACGAAACAGTTTATTCCCGCAGTTCCAAAGATCTTGTCGATCTGCCTGTTGTTGGAACGCCTGCCCCGGCAGAGGCGGCGGTGATCGTTCGTGGCACGGGACCGGCGCGCGATCAGCGGGCCAGGGCCGCGGCCTCATCTTCAGGCGTCAGCGGCGCGCCAGCACCAATCCCGGTCAGAAAAGCATCCAGCCCTTCCAATTCGCCCGAAGCGGGCTGATATCCCTCAAGCGGGGCCAGATCGAGAGCGAAGCGTTCCTCGAAGGGACTGGCGGCATTCTTACGGCAGAGCACAGCGAGCCGGGCGCGGCCCGCGCGCGTGGCTTCAATCTCGCGGCAGAAAAGGCCTTCAGAAGTCCGGAAGCTCGCGATAACGGTAAGGTCGGTTCCGTCCTCAAGCACGGTCCCTTCGCCCGCAGGCAGGCTGACCAAGGCTGTCTGCAGCCCGTCTGCGCCAGGGCCACCGTCCGACTGCCACCATCCGATTGTGATGGCAACGGCCGCCAAGCCGGCCGCCAGCGCCACCCAAGGTGCGCGGTTCCAGTTTGCCGCGGGAGCCGCAGCAGCGGGCATGTTCGCAGGTACGGGCGGGGCGGCCCTGGCGACATGGATGCGCGCCATCAGCGCCGCATCGCCAGGGTGAGGAGGAGCATCCTGAGCCAACGCCGCCAGACGCGCGCGCGTCTCGCGAAAGTGCGCCAGCCGGGCCTGCGCGTCAGGGTCGTTGGCGATACGGGCTTCCAGCGCACGTGCCTCGGTTGCATCCAGCTCTCCGTCGGCCAATGCCATCAGGGTAATGTCGTCGATGCTCACGTTACACCTTCCTCATCGCAGACGGCTGTTTGACGGCTACGCACCAAGCCTCACATTATTCCCAGAGCATTGGCCAAAGCCAGTCTTGCACGCGACAAGCGGCTCATCACGGTGCCCTTGGGCAGGTCCAGAACCTCAGCTGCCTCGGCATAGCTGAGACCCTCGATGCAGACCAGTGTCAGGATCTCGGCCTGGTCAACCGGCAGTCGGACAATGGCGGCCTGTGTGGCCTGCAGCATCAGCCGTGCTTCGGTCGTGGCAGCTCCGTCGGTGAACAGGATGTCCGGATGATCGGTGATGTCAACGCGCGTGCCCTCGGTCCGCTGGCGGCGGGTCATGTCGATAAAGGCATTGCGCGTGATACGGAACAGCCACGGCTCCAGCCGTTGCGACGCATCGTGGCTGGTGGCATGAGCAATGGCGCGTTCCACAGTGATCTGGACCAGATCCTCGGCCAGATCGGGTCGCCGCGTCAGCGACAGCGCGTAGCGGCGCAGATTGGGCAGGAGCCGGACTAGAGTGTCGCCGAATGCCGCGTCCATCACGAGCCGCCTTGCCGTTGCCACGTTTTTCCGGGGAATAATTGGAAGCATCCGACGTCATTGTCCATAGAACAGATTGACGGAGATATCTTATGCCGAGACTTGTCGTGCTTCTGCTGTTGGCGGCTCTGATAACAACCCTGCAGCCGCGACTGTCCGACCATGGACTGACGCTCCTGGCGCAAGCCGCCGCCGATGAGGACGACGACGACGACGACGACGACGACGACGATGGCCCTTCGGTGCGCGTGCAACCGCGTCGTGCCGTCCCTGTTCGTGCGCCCCTGCCCCTGCCGCAGCGCGCGCCCGACGAGATCATTGCACGCGGCATCTCCGAGGCGGATCTGGCGCAGCTTCTGAGTGAAGGCTTCGAGCAGATCGAACAGCGTGATCTTGTTCAGGGCGACAGCCTCCGGCGTCTGCGCAAGCCGGAGCGGTTGACACTGGATGCGGCCCGGGCGGTGGTGCGTGAACACGCATCAGCCGCCAGCGCGGACTTCAACCATTTCTACCGGACCGAGCAGGCCGGATCTGAGGCCAACACTTCCTGTTCCGAGGACTTATGCTTGGCACGACAGGTCATCGGCTGGCAACCTCCTTCGGGATGCGGGTCGTTGCCCCGGATTGGTATGGTGGACACGGGCGTCAACATCGAGCACGAAACGTTCGCTGGCGTCCGCCTAAGGATGCACAGCCTTGATCGGGCGCAGACACGCCATGCAGCGTCGGATACCCTGCATGGAACAGCCGTGGCCGCGTTGCTGGTTGGCGCACCCCACAGCCGCAGTCCCGGCCTGGTGCCGGGAGCCGAACTGGTGGCCGTGGATGCGTTTGTCCGGGCGGGAGAGGATCAGCGCAGTGACGCCTTCACCTTGATCGCCGCCTTGGACTGGCTGGGGGCACAGGATCTGCGGCTGATCAACCTGTCGCTGGCCGGGCCACCCAATGAAGAACTGGCCCGGGAAATTGCGACCTTAATCGGACGCGATATCCTGATCGTCGCGGCGGCGGGTAATCTGGGGCCGCGGGCGGCGCCGGCTTATCCTGCCGCCTATGACAACGTACTGGCTGTCACCGCGGTGGATCGCCGCAAGCAGATCTATCACCGCGCCGGGCGTGGCCCGCATATCGATCTTTCAGCGC
>Ga0194112_10012437_pt1 | contig 10387 bp, 6 predicted proteins | sample TA2MahC400mmetaG_FD_146191 | JGI IMG/M metagenome (GOLD analysis project Ga0194112, IMG submission 146191) | Freshwater microbial communities from Lake Tanganyika, Tanzania - TA2015016 Mahale Deep Cast 400m | ecosystem: Environmental > Aquatic > Freshwater > Lake | place: Tanzania: Lake...
CCGGGTTCTCGTCTCCGGTCAGCATGGTCGAACAGCGCACGATGTGCAACCCCGGCTGAAGTGCAACCCAGATGGTGAAGCTGACCTGGACCGAGTCGCCGCCGGCGAGATTCGACACGGTCACGCTATCAGTGTAGAACGAGCCGATGCCGAACCTGACCCCGAAAGAAGCGGGCAGGGTCCTGTAGTTGCGCACCCACGCCCGGGGCGTTACCACCGTACCTGAGTCAATCGTGCCGGTCGGCGCCACGATGCGCGTGCAGCCAGCGTCCATGGACGTCGCTGGTGGGTTGCGCTTGTAGTACATCTCGGCGTTGCCGTCACGCTTGTCCGACCAGGCCACGTGGATCGCGGCCGCGGTCGCCGCCACCGACGGCCAGAACGACGTGTCGGCGGCATTGGTCAGTCGCGTGTCCGCGCCCCACGTGATCCCGGCGTCGGTGGACAACTTGTAGTATATCTCCCGGTTGCCGTCGCGCTCGTCCTCCCACACCACGTGCACGTTGCTCCCGACGGTCGCGACTGAATGGTGAGTCGACCTGCCGGCGCTGTTTGTCAGCCGGTTGTCAGCACCCCAGGTCACGCCCGCATCGGTCGAACGCTTGTGGTATATCTCGCAGTCACCGCTCCTCTTGTCAAACCACACAGCGTGTACGGTGCTGCCCGAGGCCGCAATCGCCGCGGATACCGAACTGTCAGGGGCGTTCGTCAGCCTCGTGTCTGCTTGCCAGGTTGTGCCGCCATCAGTCGAGCGCTTGTAGTAGATCTCGAAGTTGCCGTCGCGGGAGGATTGCCAGGCTACGTGAACGACGCTGCCCACGGCGGCGGCCGCGGCGAACTCGTCGTAGGCAGGGCTGGCAGCAATCAGCGTGTCAGCACCCCAGGTCGTCCCGGCGTCGGTCGAGCGCCGGTATCGGATGTCAAGTCCGGTGCGCCAATCCGAGTAGATCACGTGGACGGTGGACCCGGAGACCGCAACCGATGGGTTGTACGTGCCGTTGATGTCAAAGGTCAGCCGCGTATCCGGGCCCCAGGTTGTCCCGGCGTCGGTCGAGCGCTTGTAGTAGGCCTCTGAGTTGCCGTTGCGCATGTCGTACCAGGCCAAGTGGAGCGAGGCCCCGGCCGCATAGATGCAGGGATACCACGCTCGAGAGAATGCGCTGTCGGACAGCCGCCGCATGGCGCTCCAGGTCGTTCCGCCATCGAATGAACGCCTGTAGCATATCCGCCCCCACCACAGGGTTTCCCCAGCCGGTTTGAACTCATCATCCCAGAAGACGTGGACTGTGTCGCCGGTCGCGGCTACGCACCAAGCGTTGCTCAGCGTCCCCTCGGATCGGGTCGTGTCATTCGTCAGCCGCACGTCCGGACCCCATTGGGCGAGGACGAGTGATGCAACTGTCACAATCAGGAATGCCGTCTTCTGGGTCATTCAAGCCTCCGTTCGCCCGGCCATTGGCTGTCGGGTGACGCTGTGGCCGCGGGCCGGGCTTGCCGCGGCCAACTGAGTCGCGCACGGCACATAGATCGCTGGCTGCCGTTACGCTTTCGCATCTCTGTGGAGTTCATGGCTATCTTCCGCCAGTACGGCCGGTGTGTCCGGGGTCGTGCTGGAACATGGGCCAGGCACTGCCGGTCGAAGTTCCGGTGCCGTTGACCGCATACAGGTAGCCGTCGTTGGAGCCGAAGTAGATCGTGCCGTCCGGCCCGATTGCGAGCGGGCCGACCGGGCCGCCGGCAGTGTAGGTCCAGCGCAGCGTGCCGTCCGGGTTGAAGGCGAGCAATCGTCGGTCAACTGTGCCGACATAGATGATGCCGTCGGCGTCAATAACCGGCGAGGAATGCGAGATGTTGGTCGCGTTGGTGTAGGTCCATTTCAGGCCGCCGTCCGGATAGAGCGCGTAGAGCCGGCCGTCCTGGGTGCCAAAGTAGATTGTGCCGGCGCTGTCAATCGCGGGCGAGGTCCGGATGTGACCGCTGGCCAGATAGCTCCAGCGTGTTGAACCGTCCGACCCAACCGCATACAGATAGCTCGGCTCTGAGCTGCCCACGCGGTCGGCCACTGAGCTGATGTAAATCGTCCCGTCGGCGCCGATTGAGGGGCCGGATTCGACCCCACCGCCGATGTAGCAGGACCACAATTCGCCGCCTGCGGCCGAGACCGCGCTCAGGCTGTTGCTCCACCAGCCGCCGCAGTACGCGGTGCCGTCAGCCGCAACCGGCGGCGCGGCATTGCCGCTCACCTCGACGCCGAGAGAGAATACCCACTTCTGCGTGCCGTCCGGGTTCACGGCGTAGAACTCGTAGCTGCCGCCCGCGACAACGTAGACGGTTCCATCGTTGCCGACCGTGATGTGTCCGGGCCCGTAGCCGGACGGAACCGGGAACGTCCACTTCCGCGTGCCGGCCGGAGTGAAGGCAAAGAGCGAGTCCCCAAGGCCTTCGACCGAGCGGGTCGCGTAGACCGTGCCGTCCGCGCCAATCGCGGTCGAGCCAAACCCGCCCGACACGCCGGTCGAGTACTCCCACTGCTTGGTTCCGTCCGGTTTGACCGCCGTGAGCCTGTCAGCGCTCGACCCCACGTAGATGGTGCCGTCCGATTTCACCGTCGGCACACCCGGGATACCGCTGCCGGTATGGTAGCGCCAGCGCAGGGTCCCTTCGCTGCTGATGGCAACCGCATGGGCTGCCGACCATCCGGACACCCCGCCGCGGTTGTCCCGTGCCTGTGCTCTGACCGAGAAAGCGCCGGGCAGTCGCCAGGCATGGCTCGCGGCGACCGTTCCGCCTGAAAGGTAGAACCGGCTCCAGTCAGAAGTGTCGCCATCGCCCCAGTCAAACCGGGCAGAGATGCTGTCGCCATCCGGGTCGGTAGCCGTGGTCGCAAACCAGAACGGCGTATTCGCTCCGCCGCCCGAAGGCCCGGTCGGCGCGTCCGGCGTGGCCGGCGGGTTGTTGTCAACAACTGTAACCCCGTGCGCGTCCGACCACTCAGAAAGGGTCCCTTTGCCGTCTTTCGCCTGGGCCCGAACCGCAACCGCGCCCAGTGAAACCCAAGCGTAGGTACCAACCACTTCTCTGCCGGACGAAACCAGGCTGCTCCATTCTGACGTATCGCCGTTGCCCCAGTCGAACCGAATCGCGACGCTGTCGCCGGCCGGGTCGGTGGCCGAGGACTTGAAGCGGCTCGGGAAGTTGACGGTCGTGGTGTCAGGCCCGCTCGGGGCTACCGGCTTCTCCGGTGGCGGGTCGGAAAGCACCGCCACCTCGAGTTCTTCAGACCAGTCTGAACGTTCGCCCTGGATGTCCTGCGCGATGACTCTGATGACGCAGGTGTCCGTACCGGTCCACAAACGGGTGACCTTCACGACCCGGTTTGACGGCGCGAAGGTGGTCCATTCGCCGGTGTCGCCGTTTCCCCAGTCGAACATCACCGACACGCTGTCGCCCTCAGGGTCGGTCACGGTCGTAGAGTAGGTCTGCTCAACCCCGACAATCGGCGTGGCTGTGCCATAGGGCCGGGTCGGGGCGTACGGCGGCTTGTTCTTGCGGCCGCAGCCGGCGCTGAGCACCACGGCCAGGCTGAGTGCGGTCAGGTGAGCGAGGCTCTGTCTCACGGCTCACTCCTTTCGACTCTGAGCGGATTCTTATCGTCTGTGGCAAGCGTGACGTGAATCGGACGCGCGCCTTCACGCTGCGGCCGCACCGTGCGTAAGGGTACCGACGTCCTTGCCGCTCGGCCTGAACCGGCAGCATCGAACCCGGTGAAACTCATCAAGGCGACGCTGTCCACGTACACCCCGTCGAACTGCACCGAGTTGTCGCTGTAGAACAGAAACGCAATCGAGACCCCGGGCCTGCCGACCAGACTGCCAATCCCGGAGACTTCGGCCAGGTCAAATGTGTCAAGCCCCCAGTACGGGTAATTGCCGGACACTTCATATCCGTCCCAGTTCGCGCCGTCAGCCGAGGCCAGCCAGGCGAACCAGTCATACCCCAGCTCGGTGTCGACCCAGCTCCGAAACACGACTACGGCCGAGTCAGCCTTCTCAAGCGAAAACGGCCCGAAGACCATTGCCGCGTACATGTCTTTGGAGTAGCCCGGCGCGCTGCGGCTCGAACCTGCGCACCAGCCGCTGTTGCGCCCCTCGTGCTTGCGGTGGTCCTCCGGCCCCCAGGTCGGGCTGCCGATGAGCATCCAGCGCGCGCCCGGAAAGCTGCCTTCAAACCCCTCGAACATGATGGTCTCCCAGCCCGGGGCAACGGCAACCGAATGGGCATGAGACCAGAGACTCGTATCGCCCTCGGCAGTCCGGGCCTGGGCCCGAACCATGAAGACTCCGGTGTCCGAGAAAGCGTGCGTTGCGTTCGTCTCGGTTCCGCTTGGCACCGTGTCGCTCCAGTCAGAAACAGTTCCATCACCCCAGTCGAACCGCAGCCGTACCTTCCTGCCGGTCGCCTCAACGGCTCTGGTTGTGAAGGTGTAGTCGGTGTTCCGGTATCCGGAATCAGGCCCGGCAGGCGCTGTCGGACGGCCGACCACGCGGTAGTTCACGAGCAGGGGATACGGTGACGACCAATCGGACTCACGACCACTCTCATCCATTGCCCGCACTGTCACCCCGTACCGACCGGCAGCAGCGTAGGTATGGGTTGCTGTCACCTGCTGTGTGGTGGGCAAGTAGTCGGTCCACTTCTGCCTGGTACCGTCACCCCAGCCGAAGAGATAGGCCATCCGTTTCCCGCTCGGGCCGCTGCCCTGAGCACGGAACGTCACCGGCACGTTTGCCCAGCAAGTGTCCGGGCCCTGCAGGCTCGGCGCTTCCGGAGCTTTGCTGCAACCGACAAGCGCGAAGAATGCACTGATTGTGACGATGGCGTCAGTAGCGTGTCTCATTCGACCCCCTGACAAACCACGGGGAGTACAACCAGCTCTGCCCGACACCACCGGCAAACTGCCGGCCGAATCGCGAAGGCCTCCAATGTTCCCGGACCTGCGGCGGCCCGGAACGCGAGGACGGCAAACGAGTTTTTCACCTTGACCTCCTGTGATATCGGGCGCGTCCGGAGGATGATGAGTTCCGGACGAACCGCCTCTAACCGATTCCGGTCTTGCCGTCGTACTTTGGCGAGAGACCGTCAGTTGGACTGCATCCGTGGGGCGGACACGTGCCCGCCGCAACTAGTGCTATCCAACTGTTGATATTGTACGCTGCTCCGGCGGCCCGTCAACATTGCCCGCCGCCCCAATTCCGGAACCGCAACTTCCCGGGCGGACCTGCTCCGGCAACAACGGCGCTGACGAAAGACCGAAAGACACCCCTGTGCCCTTCTTTGTTGTCTCCCTGAGCGTAGAGAGGGGTCTTTGGTCTCGGCTCAGGGCCTCGGCCTGGATCTGCTCAGAGTGGCGGCAGCGGCCATTCTCAATAGCGGGAAACCCATCGTCTTGCGGTCATGTCCCGCGCCGGGCCGGCAATCACACCAAGGCCGGTCTGGCCCAAGGCGCTGACCGGCAAGGACTTAGGTTGTATCGAATCGCGTGTACGCTCGGAGACTATATCAGTAAATATAATCCGCGGGGAGAGTCGTAGTGGGCTTAAGCTACGGCATGGCAGGGATTTGCCCGATTCGGCGCGCGAAACCCTCTCCAGTCCCCCAGACGGTTTGCACATGTGCTTTGCTCACCCTGTGTGAAAGCGCGGTTGGCTGAGCCTCGCGCCGAGCTGCAGCCGGGGCTTTGGCTCAGGTAATGCTTGGAGCGACGCCGCGGGCACGCGCTCAGGCGATGGCCGAAGCGCTTGTTGATGCGGCTCTCTGAGCGGGCAAGCGAGCAGGTCATGGTGCAGGCGTTTGCGCGACTGAACCGGCGATGCCCTGGGCTTGAGTCGCGGCTTTCACCTCGGCTTTGCGCGCAGCCATGGCTGAGTGGATTCTGCGTCGGACGACCCGGGCAAGGCACGAGTTGGACACTCAGCCGGAAACTGCCCGCAGTAGTACCGACTCAAGTCTCCTGCTCAGACGCCGGATCTCTGCCCGGCTCTTCGGCCGACCTGGCGCCAGCCGGAGTCGAGCTAGTGGACCACGCGCAGGCGGACGGTTTCGGTCCGGTCAGGAGTCCGGGCTGTGCAGTAGTAGACTCCGGGCTGGTAGCCGGTGGTGCTGATGCTCAGGGAGGAGCCGTCAGACCGAAGCGTCTCGACCGTGCGTCCGGCAGCGTCCCGGATCGTCACGGTCAAAGGCCCGCAGGCATCAGGCGCGAAGCTGAGCACTGTCCGACGGTCTGTCGGGTTGGGCCAGCAGCGGACTGAAGCGTTGGCGCGGACCGGCCGGGATTCGCTGATGCCACTGACCGGCACGAGGGTGATGTCGTCGGCGGAGACCTCCGCCCACGGGGACCCTCAGCCGCCTGAGGTCGCGGTGAAGACCGAAACCTTCAGTTTTTGGACAAAGCGAATCGGGATGTCGGGCAGGTTCTGGGTCAGTTCGTCGTAGACGTTTATCTGGAACCGGTTCCAGTCGGTGTTCGGCACCTGTATCAAGTGGGTTGTGCCGGTGGAGACCCAGTTGCAGTAGGGGCTCGGGTAGTAGAACCTGGTGTCGCCCTGGAAGGCGTTGTCGCGGTCGTAGTAGCCGAGGATGACCGCCGACACCGGCCAGCAGGTTGATGAACCGGCGCCAAGGTTCATCTTGGCCCAGAACGAGAAGTCGAGGTTCAAGTTCGAGACGCTGACCATCTGGTCGAGCGAGGTCGAGCCGGCCCCGCTGTATTGCTGCAGGTACGCCTCGAAGTCCGGGTCCGGGTGATAGCTTGTTCCCCGGTCAAAGGTGTGGGTCCCGGCTCCGACCGGGTTCTGGGTCCAGCCGACAGACAGGTCCTGCTCAAAGTCACCGTTGACGAGCAGATTCTGGGCCAGGGCCGGCCCGAAGCCAATCAGCACACAGAGTAGCAGTCTAATCATAGGCAAACCTCCAGTTTGGATCGGTACTATGATAGCCGGATGCCGGCCGAAGTCAAACAGCGCAGGGGCCGCAAGAACGACCGGGTTGCCGGGGTGTCATCCGTTCTTGACATGCTGCGTCCCTCCACTATCTTGGAGTCGTGCAGTCTGCGGCAGTCGTCCGTCTTGCTGGTTCGGTCAACCGATGAATGCGTCAGTGCCGGCGCTCGGGCTGTCGTTCCTCGTCGGCGCGCTTTCCGGCTCAGTCCCGTTCGGCCTGTTTGCCGGTCGACTGGCCGGTACCGATATCCGACAACGCGGCTCGGGCAATATCGGCTTCACCAACGTTCAGCGCACGGTCGGTTGGAAGTGGGCCGTGCCGGTGCTGATGCTCGACATCGCCAAGGGAATCGCGCCGGTCTTTGCCGCCTCGCGGCTCGGGCTGGAGCCGGTCGCGGCCGGGCTCGGAGCAGTGCTCGGGCACGTGTTCACTCCCTGGCTTGGATTCCGAGGCGGCAAGGGCGTCGCCACTACGTTCGGAGTCGCGGCCATACTCTGCCCGAGGAGCTTCTGGCCCGACCTCGGGCTCTATCTCTTGCTCCTGCTGTTGACGGGTTTCGTTTCGGTGTCGTCGCTTTCGTTCGCCGCCACGCTGCCCCTGCTGACCGCCGTATTCTACGCCGGGCACCTGTCCCTGCTGGTCTTTGCCCTGGTGGTATCGGTCGTCATCGTCCTGCGCCACGTCGCCAACATCCGCCGGCTGGCAGCGCGGACTGAGCCGCGCCTCGGGCTCTGGGTCCGGCTCTTCAGGAAGAGATGAACGGCAAGGTCGCTTTCATCGGCGCGGGACGCTGGGCGCTCGCGCTTGCCGGTCACCTGCACCGGCAGGGCTGCACCGTCGCTCTGTGGGAGGGAGATTCGACGAACCTGGAGCGGCTGAGCAGTACGCGGCAGCATCCGGACCTGCCCGACAACTTCAAGCTGCCCGAGGAAGCCGCGGTATCCGGGGACTCGGGACTTGTCCTTTCCGATGCCGGACTCGCCGTCTTCGCGGTTCCGTCCGACGCGCTCGATGCCGTGGCCGCCGGCCTCGCTGGCATCCTTGCCGGCCAGAGCACAATCGTGACCGTAACAAAAGGCATTGACCCGGTCACGTACAAGCGGATGTCGGCCGTGCTCAAGGCCAGGCTTCCCGGGCGACGGGTTGTCGTGCTGGCCGGCCCGGGCATACCGTACGACTTCGCGGCCGGTGACCCGACCTCACTCGTCGCCGCGTCGGAACACGAGCCCAGCACGGTGCTGGTAAGGGACACCTTCACCGGCGCCAACCTGCGGGTCTACTCCCACCCCGATGTCGTCGGCGTCGAGCTGGCCGCGGCGATGAAGAACGTCATTGCGCTGGCTGCGGGCATCATTGACGGCATGGGGCTGGGCATCAACGCCAAGGCTGCGCTCCTCAGCCGCGGCCTCGCCGAGACCATTCGCCTCGGGCTGGCCTTCAACGCGAACCCGCTGACCTTTGCCGGGCTGGCCGGCATGGGCGACCTGATCGTCACCGCCTTTTCTGACCACTCGCGCAACCACGCCCTGGGAGTCATGCTCGGCCGCGGCGAAAAGCTCGAATCGGCCCAGGCCCGGCTCAACGGCGTGGCCGAAGGCCTGGGCTCCACCCGCACCGCGCGCGCCCTGGCCGCACGCCAGCGCGTCGAGCTGCCGATTACCGACGAGCTCTACCGCGTGCTCTACGAGGGAGCCGATCCGCACGACGGCATCGAACGGCTGCTGAGCCGCCGACCCAAACCCGAGGTCTGGTAATGCCGGGCAGGTTCCACACGGTCACTCAAACCTGCCGGACGCTCGGGGTCAAGCCCCATATTCTCCGTTACTGGGAACGCCAGTTCGAACTCAAACCCAAACGCAACTCGGCCGGTCGTCGCATCTACTCATCCGAGCAGATTGAGAAGCTGCGCCTTATCAAACACCTCGTGTACACTGAGAAGCTGACGGTCAAAGGTGCCCGCCGCCGCCTCGCCGGCATGAGCACCGCCGCCTCTCTTCCCAAAGACCGCCGCTCCACCCTGCTCTGGCTCAAGAAGGAGCTTGTCACGCTCTTGTCCCTGCTGGAGCCGAAGCCCTAGCAGCAGGAACAGCTACTACGGTCGTTGCCGAATTCCGCGCAGGAACTGCGGGTCAGACCAGTCCCACGCACGCTGCGGTGCTTCGTCGATGTCCACCGGGGAGCTGTTCCAGAACTCGGTAGTTCGGCTCACCGCGCCGATGCCGTTGGCAAACAGGCTGGCAAGCACACACAGCGTGAACAGTGACACAAGGCCGGCTTTCAACACGCCGCGCAGCCTGGCCAGTTGGGCGATGACCGGGACGAGGAAGTAGACCGGGTAAGGGATAACGTCGGTGAAGTAGCGCGGGCCGTAGCAGTGCCCGCCATACCAGTCCGGGAAGCTCGAAATCACCAGCCAGTGGACGACCACAATCGAGACGAGAGTCAAGTCCAGTACGCGGTCTCTTCCCTCGCGCAATTTGAGAACCGCTCCCCAGACCGAGAAAGCCAGCACCGGTGCGTACACGAGCAAGCCGCGCGACGGGCTGACCAGATTACCGGCCAGTCCTTCAAGCAAATGGCCGGTGGCTCCGACCTTCTGAGGTGAGAAGTAGGGAGGAACAACCGTCCCGTAGAGCCACAGATTGTACCAGACAAACGGAACGGCGACGACAAGGCTCCAGGCAGCGTAGCGAAGCAGGTACCGGCGATGCCGGACAATAACGAAAGCCGTGAATGCCACAAAGGCAATCGCGTTTGTCGGACGGATGACAAACGCGTAGGCAAGCGGAATGCTCAGGTACTGAATCAGGTGCTGCCGCTCTCCTGCCTTGAGCGCGATGAGGAGGGCAGCGGTGAGCATCAGCATGGACGGCCCGTGTTGCCACAGGCCTCGGCTTGCCGTCGACCACGCCGGCGTGCAGAAGGCGAAGATGCAGCCCAGCACTGCCGAGGTGAAACACCCCGGAAACTGCCTTCCGACAAAGAAGACCAGCAGCGCGGTTGCCGCGACGACCAGCGATGCGACGAAGGCCTCGACCGGCAGGTGGAGAGACGCAGCATCCACGCGGCCTGCCGGCAGCCGGCGCAGTGTCCTGATGAGTTCCTCGGCGCGAGGAGACAGCCGAACGATCAGTTGCAGGCCCCGGTCAATGGCAAAGACGATGGGAGCCACCAGCAGCGGCGTTCCCAGCGGGTAGGTACTGTAAATGTGACCATTGATGACCTCGTAGAGATAGCGCCCGCCGCGCTCAACATCCTGACGATACTCGTCAAGGTCGGCGTTGCCTTCCTTCATGATGCTGAGCGCAATGTGGACCGTCCAGGCCGAGTCATGCGACTGCCAGACCGGACTCAGACTGTGCACCACCAGTACCAGTAGGAAGAAGAA
>Ga0194112_10012439_pt1 | contig 10386 bp, 8 predicted proteins | sample TA2MahC400mmetaG_FD_146191 | JGI IMG/M metagenome (GOLD analysis project Ga0194112, IMG submission 146191) | Freshwater microbial communities from Lake Tanganyika, Tanzania - TA2015016 Mahale Deep Cast 400m | ecosystem: Environmental > Aquatic > Freshwater > Lake | place: Tanzania: Lake...
ATCGGCGTTGAGTTCCGCCTCCGGGTAGCTGAACCGCGGGCACGCCATCGGCGCCAGGCCCGTGCAGTCAAACGGTACGCCGTGCCGCTTGCCGGCCTCGGCGAAGCCCTCCATCAGCTTCTCGCCATGCGCCCACAGGTGCGGGTGGACGGGCTTGTCCCGATACTCCTGCAGGCAGGCGCAGACGGCCGCGAGGCTGAGGCACTCGCCGCCGTACGTCACGCTGATCAGCAGCTCCGAAGCGATCTCCATGACCGCGCGCCTGCCGCACACCACCCCGAGCGGCATGCCGTTCGCCACGCCCTTCGCAAAGCACGCGAGATCAGGCGCCACACCGTAGTACTCCTGTGCGCCGCCCGGCGCGAGGCGGAAGCCCGTCACGATCTCATCGAAGGCGAGCAGCACCCCATACCGGTCGCACAACTCCCGCACGCCCGTCAGGTAAGCGGGATCGGGCGCCGTCCCGCTCACCGCGTCGAGGAACACGAGCGCAACCTGGTCGGCCTTCTCATGCAGGATGGACTCCAGCGCCGGGAGGTCGTCGTACGGGAAGCTCTGCACCGTCGAGCGCAGACACTCCGGCACGCCCCGCGCATTCGGAGTCGTGTGTTGGGCGGTCCACTGGTCGGCCCAGCCGCGATAGCCGCAGTTGAGGATCAGCTCCCGCCCCGTGTAAGCCCTCGCGATGCGCGTGGCCGCCGTCGTCACCTCCGCCCCGCCCTTCAGGAAGCGCACCATCTCCGCGCACGGGACCGTCTCGCAGATCATCTGCGCCGCCATGATCTCCAATGGGTGCAGCAGACCGAAGACGATCCCCTTCCGCAACTGCGCCGCAATGGCGTGATCGACCGCCGGGTAGCAGTAGCCGAGCACAATCGGCCCGAGCGCCATGATGTAGTCGATGTACTCGTTCCCATCCACATCCCACACGCGACAGCCCTTGGCGCGCTCGACGTAGATCGGGAACGCGCCCGGCGCATATCCCTGCGGCCGCTTCGACATCGTCTGCGACCCGCCGGGGATCAGCTCAACGGCCTTCGCGTACAGCTTCTCGGAGAGGTCCAGCCTCAGTGGTTGGCGCATCGGTCGCTCCCGCGCGTCCTCACAGATACACCGGCTGCCCGCTTCTCAGCGATTCGTGGATCGCCGCCGCGATCGCGACCGCCGCCCGCGCGTCCTGCGGCGAGATGACGGGCGCGCGGTCGTGCAGCACGCAGTCCGCGAAGTGCTCCAGTTGCGTGCGCAGCGCACCGGCCTGCTCACCGTGCAGCTGCGGACCGTAGAGGATGTCGGGCCGCGTGGCGCGATTAGGGCCGATGATTGTGCAGCCCTCGTCACCAACGGTGACGCGCACCATCCCCTTCGTGCCGATCACCTCCAACCTCGCATCCAGCGTGCAGGGGATGCCCTTTGGCATCACCCAGCACGTCTCCAGGCAGCCGACCGCGCCGTTCTGGTAGCGAAGCAGCGCCATGATGCTGTCTTCGGCGGCGATGTTGGCCAGGACCTTCGAGGCGGACTCGGCGTGCACCTTCGCCGCCTCGCTGCCCACGAACCAGCGCATGAGGTCCAGGTCATGGACCCCCAGGAAGAACGCGACCGACGTGCGCGGGCCGATCCGCCGGCCCGAGTCGATGATGTTGTTGCGCCGCCCGTAGACCTGGATGATGTCGCCGACCGCGCCGTCGTCGATGGCCTGCTTCGCGACCGCGTAGCGCGGGTCGAAGCGCACCACATGCCCGACCATCAGCTTGACGCCAGCCGATTCGCACGCCCCGATGATCGCGTCGCAGTCCTCCAGGTCCGTGGCCAGCGGCTTCTCCAGCAGGATGTGCTTCCCGGCCGCCGCCGCGACGAGGCATGGCTCGACATGCTTCTGGTCATCGGTGCAGATGCTGACGATGTCCACGTCCGGCCGGTTGATCGCCGCCTCGAGCGAAGCCGCGGCCTCGCAGCCCAGCTCCCCCGCGATGCTCTGCGTGCGCTCGCCGACGATGTCGTACACGGAGACCAGCCGCGTCGTCCCCAACTGGCTCCAGATGGCGGCATGACGCTCGCCCATCATGCCCAGGCCGATGACGGCCGCGCCGAGTCTATCTGCCACGTTTCCTCGCTCCCTTCGCCGCCAGCTTGCGGGGCTTGATGGGTGTGCCCGCGACGTACGACGCCACCAGATGCGCGCAGTTGACCAACGCCTCGGGGTGCGCGATCTCGCAGCCATGTGTGTTCTCGGTCGGGAAGCCGATCAGCGCCGACCGACCCGCCAGACCGTACTTCGCCGCCGCGCTCGCATCGCTCCCATACCCGCGAACCACCATCCGCTGGGGCTCGACGCCGAGCTTCGCACTCAACGCACAAAGTTGGTCGGCCAGCGGCTTGTCATAGATGAAGCTCGCGTCCATGTAGAAGACCACCGGTCGCGCGCCGACCTCCACGGGATACTCCGGCGCGACCGGCGCGACGTCCAGGGCGATCACGACGTCTCCCGGCAGGCTCCGCGCGGCAAACACGCCGCCCACGCAGCCCGGCTCCTCCGTGGAGGTGAAGCAGATGTACGTGTCCTGACGCGGCTTGCGGCGCCCCTCCTTGAGCAGCCTCGCCGCGAGCAGCAGCACAGCCACCGCGCCCTTGTCGTCCAGTGCGTACCCCGCCACGTACTCGCCGAGGAACGTCGGCGCCTTGCGTGCGCGGCTCAAGCACACACGGGTGCCGATGGCGATGCCCTTCTTCGCCAGCTCCTCGCGGCTGAGCTTGCAGTCGAGGCGCACCTTGTCCCACGAGAGCGGCTGACTCGTCTTGGCCGCGTGAACATCCGCCGACAGCGCGCTGACGTGCTTGCTGCCGATGCCCAGGATGCCGGTCACGACCTCGTCGCCCAACACGTCCAGCGGCCCCTCGCCATAGACCCACGGCAGCGACCCGCCGAGCGGCTCCAGCCGCATCTTGCCGTCGTCCTCGATCCGTGCGACCATGCACCCGATCTCGTCCTTGTGCGCCATCAAGCGTACCGGCGACCCGCTGCCGGCACCCTCGATCAGCCCGATCACGTTCCCCGCTTCGTCCTCCCACACGCGCGAGCACAGCGGCCCCAGCTCGGCAACGCACAGTTCGTTCATCTCCCCCTCGTGCCCCGAGGGGGAATGTGTCGTCAGCAGTCGGCTCAACAGATCGCCCAGCATGTCTCGCATCATCTGCTCCTACCAATCAAGCTCGACGGCTTCGCCCGTCTCCGCCGCCTCGACGACGGCGCACAGCGTCTTCGTGATCGCCAATCCGTCCTCGCCCGCGATGAGGGGCTCCCCGTCCTCAAGGACGCAGTCCACGAAGTGCTCGATGGCCAGCCGCACGAAGCCGGTCGGCTCCCCCATCACATCGCCCGCGAGATAGCCCGGCTGCTCGTACTTGCCGTCGGTCGCGCGCACGTGCACGGGTAGCAGCGGATCGACGTTCACGTAGCCCCTCGTGCAGATAAGCTGGAACTTCGAGTCCACGATCCACGGCAGCGTCTCCGGCAGAATCCAGCAGCTCTCGAAGTTGCCGACACACCCGTTCTGAAACTCGATGGTGGCCTGGTAGAAGTCGGGCGTGTCGATCCCCATCTCCCGCAGCACGCCGTAGCGCCGAACCGCCGTCACGCGCTTCGCCTCGCTCGCGAAGTACCATCGCGCGATGTCGAACCGGTGGCAGATCAGCCAGTGCGGCAGCCGCGTGTTCGCCGACCACGAGAGCATCTTCGTCGGCACATAGAGCGTGTTGTTCAGGCGTGCGTAGCAGTACAGCGGGTCGCCCAGCGTGCCCGCGTCGAGCGCCTCCTTCGTCTGGCTGAAGGCCAGCATCCAGCGGTTGCTCCAGTTCACCATCAGCTTCCGGCCCGCGGCCTTCTGCGCCGAAACGATGGCCTCCGCATCCGCAACCGTCGTCGCCATCGGCTTCTCGAGCAGCACATGCTTCCCCGCGCGGAAAGCCTTCTCCGCCGCATCCCTATGGAGGTGGTCCGGGAGCGCGATGGAGACCGCATCCACATCCTCGCGGGCGAACAACTCCTCGTAGCTCGAGCACACTGCGCCGACCGCGCACTTCGCTGCGACCTGCTGGGCGCGGTCCGCGTTTGCATCGCACACCGCCGCAACGCGCGCCCTCGGCGCCGCCTGGTAGCACTTCACATGCCCCTCCCCCTGGATGCCCACCCCAACCACGCCGACGTTGAGAACCTCCCGGGACACCGTCTGCGGCATCGGGTCGCACCTCCCCTTCCGAGTTGAGCACGGGGCCGTTCCCCCTCGCGAGCCACATCCCCTTGTGTGCTCGAAGGCCTTGACATCCGGGCCGGGTCTGCGCTCCCCTCCCGACGGTGCCGACGTGGCGGAATCGGTGGATTCCGGGACGCGATCCGCGCCTTCTTCACCTGGGCGTGTGAAGAGGGGTATGCGCCGGCGAACCCGGCGGCTCGCATTCGACGAGTCCGCGAGACCCGCAAGATCGTGCCGACCTTCAGCGAGGCGGACCTCCGGGCGCTCCTCGCTCAACCCGACGCCAGGACCTTCACCGGCCTCCGCGATCTCACGTTCATGCTCCTCCTGCTTGATACGGGCATCCGCCTCTCCGAGGCGACCGGGCTGCAGCTTGACGACGTGGACTTCACGGGCCTCACGCTGAAGGTCATGGGGAAGGGGTCGAAGGAACGGTTGGTCGGCTTCTCGTCCGCGTTCGCCGCCCGCCTGCAAACGTACCTCGCGCGGCGCTCTTCGGCGCTCAGGAGCGTCGGCCTCGCCGCCTGCCCGTGGTTGTTCGTGAACTACTACGGAGGCAAGGTGGGCAGCCGGGTCCTGCAGGAACGGCTGCGGCTGTACGGTGAGCGCGCGGGCCTCGCCCACGTCCGCGTGAGCCCCCACGTGTTTCGGTACACCCACGCCGTGCACTTCGTGCGCCACGGCGGAAGCCCGTTCCACCTGCAGAAGGCCTTGGGTCACAGTGACCTCTCCATGACGAGGCGGTACTGCGAACTGGCCGACACCGACTTCCTGAGCGCCCAACGTGAACTGAGTCCCGTCGCCATGCTCAACCTCGATCCGAGGAGGCATCCTCGCCTCCGGGAGTGCGGCGTGACATCCGCCGACCCCGCACCGGCGGAACCTCCCACGTCGCGAGCGGCGAGAAGGGCCGCATCTCGTCCTTCACATCCCGCGGCGCCTGCTCGCAGTAGCGACGGGTCATCCCGAGGTCGGAGTGGCCGAGGACGTGCATGAGTCTGAGGGAGTCGCCGCGTTGCCGGATGAGGTTGGGGCCGTAGGTGTGCCTCAGCGTGTGCCACGAGACCCTCACGCCCTCGATCCCCGCGCGCTCGCCCAACTGCTTCAGCCATCCCTGCGCCGTGCGGACGGCGAGCCGGTCGCCCCACTGGTTTGGGAACAGGCACGGGGAATCGGGTTGGTCGGTCCCTTCGAGCGCCTCCCTCCTGGCCCGCAGGTAGGGCCGCAGCTCGCGCATGAACTCCCGGCTCAGCCCCACCGGCCTCTGCTTGTTCTCCTTGCCGATCATGGTCACGACCCCTCGCGTGAGTTCCTCAGTCACGTGCACCGACAGGGCCTCGTGGATTCGGAGCCCCGTGTCGAGGACGAAGAGGAAGAGCACCCGATTCCGATGGCACGCGAACGAGGAGGTGTCAGTCTCCGCGAGGAGGCGTTGCACGTGCTCGGGGGTCAGCTCGGGGAGAAGCCGCTCGGGGAGCTTCTTCTTCTTGATGCCAGCGAAGGGGTTGTGGGAGACGTAGCCCTTGTCCACCATCCACGCGGAAGAGCGCCGGAGGTGCCCGAGGAGTTCGTTCCGCCGCTTCACGCGCACGGGTCCTCGGTCGGACAGACCGTGCTTCTCGGCGTACCGGAGGAAGGCGCGTGCATCAGCCTCGATCAGGCGCTCGACGCACCCATGCCTGAGGGTCTCACTCATCCAGCGTGCGAAGGGGTCGAGCGCAAACTGGTACTGGTCAACCGTGCCGGAGGCGCAGCCTTCGTCGCGCTTCTCGTCGAGGAACTCCTCGACTGCCTCGCCCCACGTCGGCGTCACGCCCGCACCATCGGGTACGAACCCGGTCGGGCCGCCACGAGGCGGCGCGCCATCCAGGGAGGACTGCGAGGCCTCAGCGTTGGGCGTCGGATTGAGGTCCGGTGCGTGTGTCATAGCGCACCGCCTTCCCCGCCTGCGGTCAGGTGACGCACGGTCGTAGCCGGGCGCCGCTCACTCCTGAGGACGCCGGCGGCTTCGAGACGACGAAGCACGCGGAAGGCGGTAGCACGGGAGCACCCGACCAGGGAGGCCAGGGCGTCTCCCGAGAGAGGCACTGAACTGCCCTCGCTGGACTCGCCTACGAGGAGCGTGTAGACGCCGAGAAGGTCCGGCTCGTGGCTCAAACGGCGGAGGACGTTAGCGGGTACAGAAACAGAAGAAGCGGACATGGCAAGCCTCGGGTCCGAAGCGCCTGCCTATCTGGCAGGTGCGCTCCTGACACTCGGCCTGCGGTCCGCCCCGGAGGGGCTACACCACGGCTGCGCCGTCTTGGCGCAACGCGAAGGCATAGCACACAACCTGATGGACTGGACCTCCGCCCGCCCCCTGGGGCGCAACGGAAGCGCACAGCACGGCGCCGCAAGTCCGACACGACTACCCTCTCGGTGCGTTGACAGGGGGTCCCCACGAGGCACCGCTCGTGCCGCGCTGGTTGCGACTCCGCCCGCCGCAGTCTCCCCTGGGACTGAGCACGCGGTCTACGAGTCCGCCGGCTTGGCGGTTCGCAACGGCGCTTCGTCGGACGTAGGTGTCTCCCTACGCAGTTCTACCCTACGAGACGAGAGACCCGCGTGTCAAGGGGTTGAGACGAGCGCCTGGCTTGCGGCTCGGCGCTCTTCGAGGCGAACGCCTTCGAGGAGTCTGTGCGGTGCACTCCGTTGGCTGTGCTGAGGTGAACCGAGGCCCGGGAGCGTCGCCGGGTGCTTGCGAGGCTATCTGCCCGCCTCCAGCGCCCTGCCGCAACCGTGCGCGTTTCAGACGCCCACCCGCTAGACGCTGTTGTCGGTGGGGCCAAGGCTGACCATCGCAGGACCCTAGCTACATGGGTCATCGGCCATGGGTCGCGCTGGTCAGGCGGACACGTGAGTGGCGAGTTCGGCGGCGCGTTGGGAGTGTCCTTGGCGCCCCGTGCGGGGAATACTGACCCTTGACTTCACCTTGGTCATCTCGACATTTGGTGCATCCCGCGCCGTGAGCCCCTACGCCGCTCGGCCAGCCGATGTCGCTGCCAAGCCACCACATCGAGATGACGAAGCTCAACCTCCTCCTCAAGTGCATGGAGGGCGACATCTGGCCCGGAATCGCCCGCCAGATGAAGCTCCTCCACGACCGCGTCCTCCCCAACATCGACGGCAACATCAAGTGCGGCAACTTCCTCATCGGCCCCGACTACTTCCGCGACCGCGTCGTCATCGACCCCGACGAACACCGCCGCGTCCGCCCCTTCGAGTGGCAGAAGGAGTTCCCCGAGATCATCAAGGCCGGCGGCTTCGACTGCGTCATCGGCAACCCACCATACCTGTCCTTCTCGGGCCGCCAGAAACCTGAGGGCTTCGAGGCCAACATCGCGTACTGGAAGGCCCGACACCCTTGGGATGCTTGGCCCACATCCCACGGCCTCTTCCTCCTGCGCGCGACCGAGCTGCGGCGGCACGGCGGGCACGTCGGCATGATCGTGCCGGATCAGGTCGGCCACCTTCAAGGGTACGGCCCCCTGCGTGCCCGTCTTGTCGAGCGCAGCGGGCTTGTTGAGGCTCGCTACTGGGGAGAGGAGGTGTTTGCGGACGCCGTGACCCCCTCGATGACGCTCATCCTGGGACACCCAGGTCGGCGGCTCACCCACGTCGTCGCCCGAGATGGCTCGGTAGGCGAGCTGACGGGGGCCGGCGAGGGGCCGTGGGCGGTGGCACCAAATGCCGAGCTTCTCTCCAAGATCGCGTCCCGCGGCGTGTCACTCGGTAGCACCGTCAAGGACCCAGGCGTCCACACTGGGAATTGCTCCGCCAAGCTAATCCTCGCTGGCGGGTCCGTGGACCTTCCGGGCCCGGTCCCGGTTCTTGAGGGCAAGCAGGTTGGGCGGTACTCCTGCGCCCCGCCGACCAAGGCGCTCAACCTCGAGTACCGGCCGCTGAAAAGCGAGTACTTCCGCATCGCACCGCTGGGCGCGTACGAGGAAGCCCGGTACGTCATCCGCCAAACCGCTGCCTACCCGATCGTCGGGCCTCGGGTCGGAGCGGCGTACTTCCGCAACTCCCTCCTTGCCCTCTACGCGTGGCCCCCCCACGACGATCGCTACGCGGTTGGCCTCCTCAACTCCAAGCTCATGCGGTTCGTGTATGAGCAGACGACGCTTGAGGCGGAACAGAAGGCATTCCCGCAGGTCAAGGTGGCTTCGTTGCGACGCCTCCCCATCCACCCCATCGACTTCTCCGACCCCGCGGACGTTGCGTGTCACGACAAGATGGTGGCGCTGGTTGACCGGATGCTGGACCTGCACAAGCGCCTCCCCGAGGCGAAGACGAAGGCCGACCGCGACCTCCTCGAGCGCCAGATCGCGGCCACGGACGACGAGATCGACGCGCTGGTCTACGAACTCTACGGACTCACCGACGAGGAGATCGCCATCGTCCGAGGGGAGACCGACTGAGTCTCGCGCAGGTTCGCGAGCACCCCGCCTCTCGGAGGACAGGCATTCCTGCCTGTCCGCTCCTCGCCGTCTTTGCCGCCATTCTCACTCCTCAATTCTCGCTTCTCACTCCTCGCCCCACTGTGATCTTCATCACATTCCGCGCCTTGCACGAAAAAAGTGCCAGACAAAACCGCCCCTCAATGTAACAAGTATATATGGAGGGCAATGATCCCCGCACTTCGCGACCGCGCCAGTCTGGCAGCTTGGGAAGGGGGGCGCACAGGGAAGGATGGGGGTGCGTTACCCTATGCTCTTACTTCCTTCCTTTATACGAGGTATAAAGGAAGGAAGTAAGAGCATAGGGTAAAGTCCGGATGTCGTTGTCGTAGGACGATCGGGTAGGGAGGCTGCCGTGGCCCGCGCGGCCCGCGCGTGAAAGCGTCAGATGCCCAACTCGTTCTTGACTGCCTCAAACGCCTCCATCGCGAACGTGAGGTCGTCTCTCGTGTGGGCGGCGGAGACCTGGACGCGGATGCGGGCCTTGCCCTGCGGCACGACGGGGTAGGAGAAGCCGATCACGTAGATGCCGCGTGCGAGCATCATCTCGGCCATCTGGGCTGCGAGCTTCGCGTCGCCGAGCATGATCGGCACGATGGGATGCTCGCCGGGCGTGATTGCGAAACCGCGCTCCGTCATCCCCTCGCGGAAGAAGCGCGTGTTGTCCATCAGGCGGTCGCGCAGCTCCGTAGACTCCGACAGCAGCTCCAGCGCCTTCAGCGACGCGCCCACAATCGGCGGCGCCAGTGTGTTCGAGAAGAGGTACGGACGCGAGCGCTGCCGCAGCAGGTCGATGATCTCTTGTCTACCGCTCGTGTAGCCACCGGAGGCGCCGCCCAGCGCCTTCCCCATCGTCCCCGTGATGAGGTCCACACGTCCCATGACGCCGTGGTGCTCGTGCGTCCCGCGACCCGTTGCGCCCACGAAGCCGACCGCATGGGAATCGTCGATCATCACGAGCGCGTCGTGCTTCTCCGCGAGGTCGCAGATGCCCGGCAGGTTCGCGACGATCCCGTCCATCGAGAACACGCCGTCCGTCGCGATCAGCCGGAACCGCGCGCCCGCCGCCTCGTTGAGCTTCGCCTCCAGGTCGGCCATGTCGTTGTTGGCATAGCGAAAGCGCTGCGCCTTGCAGAGCCGCACGCCGTCGATGATGCTCGCATGGTTCAGCTCGTCGGAGAGGATCGCGTCCTCGGCGCCGAGCAGCGTCTCGAACAGGCCCGTGTTGGCATCGAAGCACGAGGAGTACAGGATCGTGTCCTCGGTGCCGAGGAACTCGCTGATCGCCCGCTCGAGCTGCTTGTGCACCTCCTGCGTTCCGCAGATGAACCGGACCGACGCCATCCCGTAGCCCCAGCGCTCCAGGGCCTCGTGCGCCGCCGCGATGACTTCCGGGTGGCTCGCCAACCCCAGGTAGTTGTTGGCGCACAGGTTCAGCACCGGCTCGTGTTCGGCCAATCCGACCCGCGCGCCCTGCCGGCCGGTGATGACGCGCTCGCCCTTGAACAGCCCGGCGTCCCGGATCTCCCGGAGCTGGGTGGTGAGATGCGATTGCATCTTGCCAAGCATCGACGGGTCCTCCCTTGCAGGACCTGTAGGGGCGGACCCATGTGTCCGCCCAGGACGGACGCCTGACC
>Ga0194112_10012441_pt1 | contig 10385 bp, 9 predicted proteins | sample TA2MahC400mmetaG_FD_146191 | JGI IMG/M metagenome (GOLD analysis project Ga0194112, IMG submission 146191) | Freshwater microbial communities from Lake Tanganyika, Tanzania - TA2015016 Mahale Deep Cast 400m | ecosystem: Environmental > Aquatic > Freshwater > Lake | place: Tanzania: Lake...
CGTGCGAGCAGGCGCGCGGAAGAAGACGGAGCCATCAGGCTGGACAGTGGCGTCGCCGAGGATGATCTTCGGGTCCCACGTGCCGTTGCCGATGGCAATGGGCGTGCTGATGAGCGCGGCGCCGCCGGGGCCGCCGTTGCGGTTGTCGCCGATGCCGGCGGCGCGGAAGTCGAGGGCGACGACGCGGAGCGTCTTGACGGTGCCGCGCGGGATGCCTTTGAGGCCGGGGCCGATGTGCACGTCTTGGACGTAGCAGGTGCCGTCGGTCTTGCGGTAGTCAACGTGGCTGGGGCGCGGCGTCGGCGCGACGCGCGCGACGAGGGGCACGGGCCGGTTGCAGGGCAAGGCGGGATCGGAGACGAGCAATTCTTTCTTGCCGTCAATCGTGACGTGGTAGATGCCGAAGTTCTTTTTGTTTTTCTTGCCGTCGGGGTTGTAGCTGACGAGATACTCGGTCTCGCTGAGCGGATACGGATAGGCGAACAGCTCGCCATCTTGTCCGTAGGCGTCCACCTTGACGGCGGGTGTGTCGCGGACGGGGGCGATGAGTTGGACTCCTTCGTTTTCCTCGCGGCCCTTGGCGGGGTCAATGAGGATGAGTTTGCCGGGCTGGCGCGAGTGGTGGCCGGTGGCGATGGCGACGACTTTCGGCGAGCCGGGAATGGCGCGGGCGTGGATGATGGTGGTGGGGAACCAGGAGTTGACGCCGTAGAAACCGGTCTGGCCGGTGCCGTCGGGGTTCATCTGGAAAAGTGGCTGCGGGTAAACCTGGCCGCGGTCGTTGTATTCCCAGCGCGTGTAGAGGATGCGACCGTCCCAGGTGATGGTGGGAAAATTGTCGTGGACTTGATCGAACGTGAGCCGGCGGATGCGGCGGCCGTCCTTGTCGCAACGGTAGAGGTTGCTGACTTCGGTCCACCAGCAATCCACGGTCTGGACGCAACGAGTGGAGTTGAAGAGGATGTCGCCGTCGGGGAGGTAACAACCTTCGTAGTCGGCGACGCCGGGCCCGGAGGTGAGCTGACGGATGTGGCGGGTGGTGACGTTCATCTCGTAAAGGTGGTAATCGTCGTCGTTGAGCGATTTTTTCCAGGCGAACAGGATTCGTTTGGCGTCCCACGAGACGTCGGGGTCGCGGATGACGCCGGTGTTGTCTTCGAGCAGGGTGTGGACGCCGCTGGCCGGGTCGAAGAGGCAGAGGGCGGAGCCGGGTTCGAAGTGGCGTTCGGCTTGGGCATCGGACTGGCCTTCGGTGTAGGCGTAGTGGGAGCCGCCCATGATGGCGTGTTTGACAAAGACAAACCGCGGCACGTCCGCCGCGACTGCCCAGAGGGGAGCAAGCAGGACGAGTGACAGCAACTGGTGGACGATGAAACGTTGGGCTTTCAATTCACCTTCACCGGACTTGCAGCAAGGGGGGCGGCGGCGGCAACGCTGCGGGTTGCTGGCGCTGGCGCTGGACGGTTTCGAGTTTCTGGAGAATCTCCTTCAGGGTGGCGTTGTCGGGAAAGACTTTCACGGCGTCCTGGATCACGCCGATCGCTTTGTCGAGCTGGCCGAGTTTCTCGAAGAGCGCGGCCTGATTGTAGTAGGCGGAAAGGTTCTTGGGATCGATCTCGATGACGCGCTGGTATTTTTCCAGCGCCCCGGCGGTGTCGCCGCTGTTGGACAACAAGACCGCCCAGTTGAAGAAAATCTGCGCGTTCTGCGGCGCGGCGGCGGCGGCCTGTTCCAGTTCGGCGCAGGCGTCCTTGGGCCGGTTGAGGTTGGAATAGACGACGGCGAGGTTGAGCCGGACGAGGACATTGGTTGCGTCGAGGACAACAGCCTTGTTGAGCGGCTCGAGCGCGTCCTCGAAGCGTTTCAGGTTCAACAGGGAGTTGCCCCAGTTGATGAAGATCATGACATTGTTCGGATCGAGTTTCTCGGCCGCCTGAAGCTCGGCGATGGCTTCCTCGAACCGTCCGAGCCGGTCGAGACAGTAGGACATGTTGACGTAGGTCGCCGCGAGGGTCGGGTCGTAGGCGGCGGACCGGCGGAATTGGTCGAGCGCGGCCTCGAACTTGTTTTCGCCGACCAGTTTGAGTCCGTTGCTCTGGTGCGCGAGCGCGCGGGTGGTGTCGCGCTGCTGGACGGTGCGGATGTTTTCGAGCAGGCCGGGATCCACCTCCGCGGGCGGGCGCGAGATGGTTGCCAACGACAACAAACTGGCAAGCAAGACGATTCCTTTCATTTGCGCTGGCAAATTTAGCAGACTCGCAGTAATAATCGAGCAGTTTAGGCGAGATGAATCTAAGCTTCGGCTACAACACAAACGGGTTTGCCCACCACAAACTGGAGGAGGCGCTGGAAGTCATTGCCGACTGCGGTTACCAGGGCGTCGCGCTCACGCTCGACAATTATCACTGCAACCCGTTCACCTCCGAACCGGCCGAGCTGATGCGGCTCGGCCAGGTGCTCGACCGGTTGCGGCTGCGGTGCGTCATCGAAACCGGCGCGCGTTATCTCCTGAACCCGCAACGCAAACATTACCCCACGCTCGTCAGCACCGAAGGCCGGCAAATCCGGCTGGAATTTTTGCGGCGGGCGGTTGACATCGCGGCGGAGTTGAACGCCGAGTGTGTCAGCTTCTGGTCGGGCGCCGCCGAGCCGGGCGTGTCCGACCACCAGGCGTGGGACTGGCTCGTCACGGGCTGTCTCCAGCTTGCCGAGCACGCCAAACGCCGCGGCATCCAACTCGCTTTCGAGACGGAGCCGGGCATGTTGGTGGACGACACGGCGAAATTCGAGGTGTTGAAGAAGCACCTTACCAGCGCGCGATTCGGCCTGACGCTGGACATCGGCCACGTGTTTTGCACTGAGACCGTGCCGTTCCGCCAAGTCTATGGCAAGTTCGCCTCCCTCATCCGCAACATTCACATCGAGGACATCCGCGACCGCAAACACCAGCACTTGATGTTCGGCGAAGGCGAACTCGATTTCGCCGCCATCCTCAAGGTGCTCGCCGACAACAAATACACCGGCCTCATCAACGTCGAACTCTCCCGCGACAGCCATCGCGCGCCCGAAGTCGCGCGCCGCGCCCACGAGTTCCTCATCGCCACATGCCAGAAACTTTCCGCCGCGCCGTCGGCTACGCCCTGAACGTCTTTCCGTACCGCACGCTCGCCGAGTTGTGGGCGTGCCTCAAGACGGACGTTCTCAAACTGAAATCGCTCGCGTTCCCCGACGAACCGTTTCCCATCGAGCTGCGCCTCTCCGAAAGCCTGTTGCGCGAGATCCGCGACGTCGCCCCGTTGAAAACCTTTTTCGATGACCACGACCTTGCACTGGTCACCATCAACGCCTTCGTCATGCCGGCGTTTCACGGCGAGCGCGTCAAGGAGCGCGTCTATCTCCCCGCGTGGCACGAGTCCGACGCCCGCGTCCGTTTCACCAACGCTTGTCTCGATTTGTTCGCGCCGGACGCGTCTGTCAGCGTCCCATTCGGCGCGCTCAAGCCGGTGACAATGGACGCCGTGGCGCCCCACATCCTCCGCTGCGCCGAACACGCAAAGGCAACCGGTGGAATGATCGCGCTCGAACCGGAACCGGGGCTTTGCGTCGAAACTACGGCGGAAGTCATCGAATTCTTCGAGCGGTTCGTGCCCGACCACCTGCGCCCGCATCTCGGCGTGAACTTCGACCTCTCGCACCAACTGGTCCAGTTTGAAGAGTTGGCCAAATCAATCGCTGCACTCCAGCGCCACGGCGTCCCCATCGCGAAACTCCATGTCTCCAACGCCGCCGAGATGACCGAATGGAAACCGTTCTGCAGCGACTCAATTTACCTTCATCAGGTCAGCGGCGCCGATGCCGGCGGGCAACGGGTTTACTTTTCGCTGGACTGGCCTGAAACGCCTCCGCCGCAGGGCATTCGGAAGTTCCGCGTTCACTATCATCTGCCGGTTTTTCCACCCGGAACCGGCTCGACGCTTGCCGAGGTCGAACACTTCCTGGTGTCCATCCTTCCCACCATCCATCCTTCCGTCCCGGCCATCGTCGAAACGTACACGACCCGCGAAAATGTGGTCGAAACCGCCGCCCGCGAACTGGCCTGGGTGCGCGAAAAAATTTGCTTGTCTGTCCGCCGCCCGCAGGTATAGTGGCACGCACAGAATGAACTGGAGGCAAGTCATGAAGCGAACCCAAATGATGGCAGCAATGATGATGGCGGCGGTGATTGCAGTTTCCTCGGCTGTGGCCGCGCCTGTTGAATCCGTTGAATCCGGCCGCGCGGCGGCCTTGGCCAAGGTGGAAGGCTTGTTGGCCGAAAAAGTCGTGTCCGACCAACTCACGTCGCTCGGCCTGACCCGCGATCAAGCCAGCGCCCGTCTCGCCAAACTCAGCGACACGCAAATCGAACAGTTGGCCGCCCAAGTGGACCAGATCCGCGCCGGCGGTGACATTCAAGGCGACATGTCCGGTGGCGGCATGATCGGCACGTTCTTCAAACAGCTCGGCGACTTCATCTACAACATCTTTCAGATCGTCTTCTTCTGGCGCGACCAGAAGTAAAGATCGTCCGTCTATCGCAACAGCCTGCTTCGCACCGCGCGGGGCAGGCTGTTTTGCTTCCCATGAAAACAAACCGAATCACTGTCTGGATCGCCGGCCTTGCCGCTTTTCTCCTGCCACTGTGGTTCGTCCCGCACCGCTGGTGTGAACGCGACAGCGCCGCCTGGTTTCGCGGCGACGAACATCTGCAAGCCCAACTCGCCCGCGGCGTCGAGCGTCTCGTCACGAATTCGCTCAGCCGCGCCCACTTCAACGGCGAATGGCTTTTCGGCACGTATCTCCTGGCCGGCTTCGGTTTCGGCCAGAGGGCGTTCACCCTCAATCTACCGGAATTTGGGAACGATCGTTCCCATATCCCGGTAGATTGAGGGAAGCGGGAGCGATTGTTCCGTCTCATGAAGGAATGCATTCACCGGATCCTTTCCCCGGAGATGCGCGCGTTCGATGCCGAACAAGGGAGCAACGATCGCCTTGATCCCCTCGACAGTGACGACGCGCATCACGCCGCCTACCTTGGCTGCTTCAATCTGCTTCTGAGTTTCCGCCGGACATTGGACCGCTCGTCGGAATTCATCGCGCTGCATTTCATCTTGTTGCGCTGGCTGGCGATGTTGTGGATGGATTTCCGTCGGCGATAGCTTGACGCTCTGGTTCCATCGGGTACTCTCGCCGTCATGAGCAAGGTTTTGTTTGCCGCCATCCTGATGGTCGCCGGCCACGCTGCCGGGGACGAAGTCCGACAACGCATTGAGAAGGCCGCGCCGCATCCGCGGTTGTTCTGGCCGGCGGACGGCGAGGAAGCGGTGCGCGCCAAGATCAAACAGGATCCGCAGTGCGCGGCGACGTGGAAGGCCGTGCAACGCGCGGCAGACCAGATGCTCGGCGAGCCGCCGGTGGTTTACGTGAAGCAAGGACGCCGTCTGCTTCACCGGTCGCGGGAGGCGCTGGGGCGGATCATTCACCTCGGTTTCGCAGCGCGGATGACCGGTGACAAACGATACATCGGCCGCGCTGTTGCGGAGATGAAAGCGGCGGCGGCGATGCCGGACTGGAATCCGTCGCACTTTCTCGACACGGCGGAGATGACGTTGGCGCTGGCCGTCGGGTACGACTGGCTGCACGCGGTGTTGTCGCCGGCGGAGCGCGCGGAGATCAAGGCGGCCATTGAGACAAAAGGGTTGGGACCGTATTTGAAACCGAAATCGAAGCACGGCTGGGAACGCGGCGGCAACAACTGGAACCAAGTCTGCCACGGCGGGATGGTGGCCGGCGCGCTGGCGTTACTGGAGGACAACCCGGAGCGCGCCGTTGAGGTGGTTTCGCGCGCGCTGAAAGGGTTGCCCCACGCCATGAAAGTCTATGATCCCGACGGCACGTACCCCGAAGGCCCAAGCTACTGGGCTTACGGCACGACGTACAATGTCGTGCTCATCGCGATGCTGGAGTCGGCGCTCGGCGCTGATTTCGGGTTGACGCAGCACCCTGGCTTCCTGAAGAGCGGCGAGTTTCCGTTGCACATGACCGGTCCGACGGGGAACCACTACTGCTTCAGCGATTGCGGTGTCCGCACGGTGTTTTCGCCGGCGATGGTCTGGTTTGCGACCCGCACCAAGCGGCCGGACCTCCTGTGGTTTCAGGAGATGTTGTTGCAGCGCGAAGTTCGGGAGACCCAGCACGATCGGTTCTTCCCGTTGGCACTTATCTGGGCCGCGCCGAACATGAACCGCATCGAACCGGCAACGCGGAACTGGTACGGGCGCGGCCCGAATCCGTTGGCGGTATTTCGCACGTCATGGACGGACCCGAACGCGTTGTACCTCGCCATCAAGGCGGGCAGTCCCGGCGCGAGCCACGGGCACATGGACATCGGCTCGTTCATCATGGAGGCTGACGGCGTGCGCTGGTCGCTCGACCTTGGGATGCAAAGTTATCACGCGTTGGAAAGCCGCGGGTTCAACTTGTGGAATGGACGCCAGGGCGGCGACCGCTGGAAGTTGTTCCGGTACCACACCCGCGGCCACAGCACCTTGATGGTGGACGATCAGGAACAAGTCGTCAACAGCCGCGCGCCGATCACGGAATTCTCCAGCGAACAGATGTTCGCCGTCGTGGACATGAGCGCGACGTATGCGAAACAACTCGCCGGCGCAACGCGCAAGTTCAGCGTCGAATCAAATCGCCGGGTCGTCATCGAAGACAAACTCAAGGGCGGCGCCAAGCCGGTCAACGTTCGTTGGGCGATCATCACGCCGGGCACACTGAAACCCGGTGGTTGGCTGGAAAAAGACGGCAAACGGCTGCGCATCGAAGTGATTGCACCGAAGGGCGCAAAGCTCCAGTCCTGGCCGGCGGACCCGCCGCCGAACGATTTCGACGAGCCGAACCCCGGCGTGAACGTTGTCGGGTTCATCGCGCCGCTGGCCGCCGGCGTGGAAGCGACGTGGCGAGTCGCGCTTTCGCGGCCCGGCGGCTGAAACGCCTTGCGCCACGCGCAGTTTGTGCTAATAGACAACATCGCTTTATGAAGGGTTTTGTTGTCCTTTTTGTCCTGTTGGTCGTCACGCTCTGCCACGCCGCAGATCGCTACAGTATTCTTTGCCACTTCGAGAAGGGCGCCAACGACGGCGACAACCAGGAATCCATCAGCCCCGTCGTGCGCGGCTCCGCGCTCTACGCCGCCACCCGCAGCGGCGGCGCCCAAAACAAAGGCACGCTGTTCCGCATCAACACCGACGGCACCGGTTTTCAGGTTCTCCACGAGTTCGGTCACGATCCCATTGACGGCTATCGTCCGTGCGGCACGCTGGCTGCCGATGCCGACACGCTGTACGGCATGACCACTTCCGGCGGCCAAAGCAATGGACGGAACGGCACGATCTTCCGGATCGGCATGAACGGCGCGCAGTACAAAACCATCCATCACTTCGAAGGCTGGTACTACAACGGCGACACGCCCTACGGTTCCCTGCATCTCGACGCGGGCAAACTCCACGGCCTCACGGTCCGCGGCGGTCCCAACGATGCCGGCGTTCTTTTCCGCCTCAACAAAGATGGCGCCGGCTTTGGTCTCGTGTACGCGTTTCGCGGCGGGCGTGACGACGGCGCGAACCCGTACGGCTCCCTCGCGGCCGACGCCGATGCCTTCTACGGGATGACCTTCGCCGGGGGCCGACGCAACCAGGGCGTCCTCTTTCGCCTCAATAAAGATGGGACCGGCTACAAAGTCCTTCACCATTTCACCGGCGGCTTCGACAACGGCAGCAACCCCGTCGGCTCGCTTCTGCTCCACGAAGATCATCTCTACGGCATGACCTACGCCGGTGGCGTCGCCGACAGGGGCGTCATCTTCCGCATCGCCAAGGACGGCGCCGGCTTCGCCGTCCTTCGCAGTTTTCCCGGCACCGGCGCTGAAGGCAGCCGTCCGCACGGCACCTTGGCGTTTTGCGCCGACACGTTGTACGGCGTCACCCGCACCGGTGGCCGCAGCGAAACCGGCGTCCTCTTCAGTCTGCGTCCCGACGGCTCGCGGTTTGCCGTCCTCCTGCGTTTTGCCGATCCGGTCAACGGCAACGGCAACGGCGGCAGCAACGGCACCGAACCCTACGGCTCCCTCACCGCCCACGACAACGCCCTCTACGGCCTGACCCGCCGCGGCGGCAAAGGCGGGGGCATCGTTTTTCGCTACCAGCTTCCCACTCCATGAACTACCGGCGCTTCGGACGCACGAACCTGCAGCTTCCCGTCATCTCTTGTGGCGGGATGCGATTCCAACAGAGCTGGAAGGACGAAGACGCCAACAAGATCACCGCCGACAACCAGGCCAACCTCGAAGCCTGCATCCACCGCGCGCTCGCACTCGGCATCCATCACATCGAGACCGCGCGCGGCTACGGCACCTCCGAAGTCCAACTCGGCCGCATCCTGCCGTCGTTGACGCGCGACAAAATCATCGTCCAGACAAAAGTCTGCCCGACAGCCGACCCGAAGGAATTCCTCGCCACGTTTGACCAGTCCATGGCCAATCTCCGGCTCGATTACGTTGACCTGTTCGCCATCCACGGCATCAACAACGACGAGATTCTCCACTTCACCTTGCGCAAAGGCGGCTGTCTCGACGCCGCCCGGCAACTGCAACGGGATGGCCGGTGCCGGTTCATTGGGTTTTCCACGCACGGCACCGAGCGGGTCATCACCAAGACCATCAGCACCGGCGAATTCGACTACGTCAATCTCCACTGGTACTTCGTCAACCCGCTGAACTGGCCCAGCATCGAGGCCGCCACCCGGCTCGACGTGGGCGTGTTCATCATCAGCCCCAACGACAAGGGCGGCATGCTCCAGAATCGTCCCGGCAAATTGCCCGCGCTCTGCGCGCCGCTCACCCCGATGCAGTTCAACGACCTCTACTGCCTCGCCCGGCCCGAGGTTCACACGCTCAGTTGCGGCGTCGCCAAGCCGTCCGATTTCGACGAACACATCGCCGCGCTGGAGTCGAACGCGGACATCCGCCCCATCGAGGCGCGGCTCCGCGCGGAAATGGCACGCGTCCTCGGCGCTGACTGGTGCGCGCACTGGAGCGACGGCCTCGCCGAGTATCACCAGATGCCCGACCAGGTGAACGTCGTCGAGATTCTCCGGCTCTGGACGTTTGCGAAGTCGCTCGGCCTCGATGAGTGGGCGAAGATGCGATACAATCTTCTCAGCGGCGGCGCGAGCCACTGGTTCCCCGGCGAAAAAGCCGACCGCATGACAGACGAACGCGCCATGCGCGCCGCGTGCGCGAACAATCCGTTTGCCGACCGTATCCCCGCGATTCTCCGCGAAGCGCACGCCCTCTACGACGCCGCCCCGCAAAAACGCCTCAGCCAAAGCGACTGAAATTATTTCCGCTTCGCGGTCCTCAATCTTTACGATCCCCTTGCCGCGAGCCTGCTCGCGGTCTTCAGTTCGCCCACCGGTCCGCGAGCAGGCTCGCAATTCACCGATCAGAGCAAGACGCTTGCACCATCGTAAAGATTCGGCACCGGTTGAACACCGGACATTTGGCTTTTCGTGATGCAGCAACCGATGTATTCTTGTCCGTGCCACATGAGTTGCTCTTTGGAGAATGGACGATGAAAAAATCAATCTGCGAATCGGTCGTAGTGTGCCTTGTTTGGTTTGCGTCAGCGGTGGTTGGAGTCTGTGCCGATGAACCGTTTTTCGGCGCGTATATCCACTTGACGTCGTGGTTCCGCGACGCGACCGATGAGGCGTCGCGCGAACGCATCATCATCGAGAATCTGGACCGGTTCCGTGACTCCGGGCTTCGTGTCCTGATCCCGTTCATCACCAGCACGAGGGGACAAGCCCAGTATCCGAGCGAATTGATCCCGGATAAACCGTGGGGAAACTGGGACCCGGTCGTCATCATGGTCCGTGAGGCGCGGAAGCGGGGACTGAAGATCTATCCGGTGATGTGCGTGCTGGCGTGCGGCCATGACAAACCGTCGGGCATCCTCAAATCGCATCCGGAATGGGCGTTGCGCGACAAGGCGGGGCAACCGATGGGGTTCATTTCTTCCGGGCACCCGGAGGCGAGGAAATGGGTCTTGGGCGTGCTCACGGAGATTGCGACGAAGTATCGTCCTGACGGCATTTTGTTGGACTATTGCCGTTACCCCGGCTCGGAGCGACAGATGGACTCGGTGTCGCAGGCGAAATTCGACGCGGCGCATCCCGCCGACCAATGGCGGCCGAGCAGCACGAAATACAACGAGGCATTCCGACAATACAAACGGGATTGTCTCACGGAACTGGTGGGCGAGATCAGCAGCACGTTGCGGGCG
>Ga0194112_10012444_pt1 | contig 10384 bp, 12 predicted proteins | sample TA2MahC400mmetaG_FD_146191 | JGI IMG/M metagenome (GOLD analysis project Ga0194112, IMG submission 146191) | Freshwater microbial communities from Lake Tanganyika, Tanzania - TA2015016 Mahale Deep Cast 400m | ecosystem: Environmental > Aquatic > Freshwater > Lake | place: Tanzania: Lake...
TGGCTTGAGCCGAGGATGAGCTGGGATGCTGCGCCGATGGGCAGAGGCGGGCGACAGCAGACCTGTGGTGATGCCGCCATACAAAGGGGCCTGACAATGAAGGTGCTGTCTGGCATGGCGCGCCGGCAAGCCACGGGCTTCGTCGAAAGCCTGTGGCACCTGATCGGCCCGAACCTGGACCGTGCCAGACTTCCGCACCCTGTCCCGCCAGAAGACCTTGACCGTGAACATCCCATGCCGCCCTCAAGGGGCCGCACCTGCTGACAGGCAGCACCGGGATCAAGGTCGGGGGCGAAGGGTGAGGAGGAACAGGAAAACGGTCCGGTGGGCCGTTTTCCCGACGATCGGCACGCCCGCAGGCACGGTGGCTCCCAGCGGCGGCTTCGCCATGACCTTCCGGAGCCGTGGCGCGACAGGGTTCACGGCGCAAGATCCACCCCCGGGATCGACGAGCAGACCCTGGACGTCCAAGCAGTCGAGATCACCGGAAGCCACATCGGCGCTGCGCCGGCCCTGATCGACCTGCTCCGCCAGATCCCCGTGGATGAGAATACGGCAAGCGTCACCGCAGAGGGCACCTGCGACACCCGCAAGTTCCGCGATGCGACCGCCGGCCGCCGTACTCAGGCCGTCGTCCGGCCTCGCAGGAACGCCAACCTGAAAGCCGACCATTGCTGGTGCGGTGGCCGGCAACGAGGCTCTGCGGGTGTCGGCGTAGCTCGGCCGAGCGATCTGGCGAAACCGGAGGGCATATCACGGACAAAGCCGCGCCCAACCAAAGATGCCCTGCATGACGCTGCTGGGGCAACGCCTCGTGGCGCGGGAGTTCGACCGACAGGTGGCAGAGGTGCAGTTCCGGATCGTCGTCATGAACGGCCACACCGCCCCGGATACTCCGTCACACAGGCCGTGGGATAATCCGTCACGAAAAAGAGGGACCTCGGCCATCAGAGGCTTAGTGGAAAAGAGCCGTGCCGATTGCAGCCGGACATGCGCTGGCGTGGCAAGAGCTTAAGCCGGGATGTCATGCGGCAAGCGGTTCCTGATCACCGTCACAACCGTCTCAAAATCGATGTTTCCTTGGAGAGCGGCGCCAGCTTGGCCTTGCCGATAGCGCACGGGGCTGTGGATCGCGAAAGCGTCACCTCGGCCTTCTTGTTGACTCCATGATCGCCGAGGCGATTGCAACACTTTCCTAAGACCTGCGAGAGATCGGTCTTTTCCAGAAAGGAACCTCGGGTGCCATGGAACAATATGGCAGTCGCCCGTTCCACAGGATCAATCAACTGATCCGTAATTACCCATCGGGCCAGCGAAAGGCTGGCAGCCTGCTCGATTGCATCCTTTGCCCCGCGCAGAGTGAAGCCACCGCAGCCGGAACAACTTTGTCCGAGTTAAAGAGGCCGGATCAGTGGGTCCACGGACCCCGACGATCGGTCGCGAAATTCTCGCCATAGCCGCGCGGCCGGACATTGGCGGCGCGGCGGTGCGGTTCCTGCACCACGAATTCCAGCCCGTGTTCACGGGCATATTCCTCGGCCTGCTTGCGGGTGTCAAAGCGCAGGCGGACCTGGCTCTGGGTGTCTCGGCTGCCGGTCCAGCCCATCAGGGGGTCAAGCTCGCGCGCATCCGACGGCGGAAATTCCAGAACCCAGCCCTTGGTCTTGGCGGTTCCCGACTGCATGGCGTTGCGGGCTGGCTGATAGATGCGCACGAGCATGAGACGGTCCTTCGGCTGATGACTGACGGTTTATGACCAAATCCCGACAGCGGATCAAGTCCTTCGGAACATCATGGTTCCGCGGGCGTTCGCACCGTGAACGACATGCCAGAGGAGATCATGATGTCCAACCGCAAACTACTTCCCGCACTTGCCGCGTTCCTGCTGTCTGCCGGCGCCGCGGCCGCGCAGGATGCCGAAGCCATGGGCCACGAGGCGACCGGTCCCGACCTTTCCTCTCTTGGCGGCGCCTTCACCGCTCAGGTCGAGGCGGCCGACGGAACATCGCATGGGACCGTCACGGTTCAGCCCACGCCTTCGGGCATGGCGGTCGTGACGCTGGATCTGGAGGCGTTGCCGGCCGGTGTGCTGGCCGTGCACCTGCACGAAACCGGCGTCTGCGAAGGCCCCGATTTCGAAAGCGCGGGTGGCCATCTGGCACTTGAAGGCGAAGAGCATGGCGTCCTGTCCGAGAACGGCCCCCATATCGGCGACCTGCCGAACCTGCACGTTCCGGACGGCGGCGCGATCAAGGTCGAGCATTTCGTCGCGGACCTGACGCCGGACATCCTGGGTGACGAGGACGGCACCGGATTTATCATCCACGCCCATGCGGACGATTATCAGGGTCAGCCTGCAGGCCATGCCGGCGGCCGAGTTGCCTGCGGCGTCCTGGCGGCACAGGAATAACGCCTGGCAGGCGTCCTATGGCCTGACCTGCAACAGGTCGGGCCATAGGGACAAGCGCGCATACAATTCAGTCCGGCCGGTCCGCTTAACCCCGCATTGGACCGCCAGATCGCGTTCACACTCCGGCGCCTGAACAGCCACCAGAGCGTTTGCACAACCGTCCGGGCCAGCCTTGTTCGGGATGACGGCGATGTCGGCACCAGGCATTGATGACCTGGCCAATGCCGTGCCTATCTGAACCAGAATTTCGCGCAGTTCGACCCACGCATCCACGGCAAGGCTGCGCTATCTGCGCGCAGCAACGTTGCAAGGCAGAGGGCTGCGGTGGATGATGCAGGGTGTTGCCGCAAAAACCTTCTTTGACCAGAGCCAGCATCTTGGCAAAATCTGCCCCCGCCACGCGACCCTGTCACATGAGAAAGACGTGATATGCACCATTCCTTTCGCCTGACCCGGCCTGCCGTTCTGGTCCCCGTGCTGGCACTTGGCCTCGCTGCCTGCGCCGGCAGCCCTTATGACGTGGACGCGCAGCAATGCAGTCCAACCCAGCACCAGGTCCTGGTCGGGCGCAACATTGGAGAGATCATGCTGCCCCCTTCCCTGCGCAAGCGCGAGGTCGGGCCCCACGGCGTCATGACCCATGACTTCAACCCAGCGCGGCTGACGATGCATCTTGATCCAAAAGGTTGGGTGACGCGGATTTCCTGCAGCTAGCGGCCCCGCTTGGACCGCTTGTTGCCGCCCCGCTGCCCCGCCCGCCCCGCCGTGGACCGGCCGGAGGTGCGGACAGCGGCCTCGGCGGCCTCCTCGATCACCGACTGACGGGCCATCGGGTCATCCATGATGGCCAGGTCCACCGCCTCCAACCGCTTGACCTCGTCGCGCAGGCGGGCGGCCTCCTCGAACTCCAGGTTCTCGGCAGCCTTTCGCATCTGTGCCCGCATCGCTTCCAGGTGGGCAGCAAGGTTCGCCCCGATCAGCGGCTTGTCGACCTTGGTCGTGATGCGCGACTGATCGGTATCGCCCTGCCACAGGCCGGCCAGCACATCCTCGACGTTCTTGCGGACCGTTTGCGGTGTGATGCCGTGCTCGACGTTATAGGCCATCTGCTTTTCGCGCCGCCGCTCGGTCTCGGCCATGGCGCGTTCCATGCTTCCGGTGATCCGGTCGGCATACATGATGACCCGGCCCTCGACATTGCGCGCCGCCCGTCCGATGGTCTGGATCAATGAGGTTTCACTGCGCAGGAACCCCTCCTTGTCGGCATCCAGAATGGCCACCAGCCCGCATTCGGGAATGTCCAGGCCCTCGCGCAGCAGGTTGATGCCAACCAGCACATCGAACGCGCCGAGGCGCAGGTCGCGCAGGATCTCGATCCGCTCGATCGTGTCGATGTCGCTGTGCATGTAGCGGATCTTGATGCCCTGCTCGTGCAGGTATTCGGTCAAGTCCTCGGCCATGCGCTTGGTCAAGGTGGTGACCAGTGTCCGGAAGCCCGCCGCCGTGACCTTGCGCACCTCGTCCAGCAGGTCGTCCACCTGCATCTCGACCGGGCGGATCTCGATCTGCGGGTCCAGAAGACCTGTCGGTCGGATGATCTGCTCGGTGAAGACGCCACCCGTTTGGTCCATTTCCCATTGCGCCGGGGTTGCGGACACGAAAACCGACTGGGGCCGCATCGCGTCCCATTCCTCGAACTTCAGCGGGCGGTTGTCCATGCAGGAAGGCAGGCGAAAGCCGTGTTCGGCCAGCGTGAACTTGCGCCGAAAGTCGCCCCGGTACATGCCGCCGATCTGCGGCACCGAAACATGGCTTTCGTCGGCAAAGACGATCGCGTTGTCCGGAATGAACTCGAACAGCGTGGGGGGCGGTTCGCCCGGCGCACGCCCGGTCAGATAACGGGAATAGTTCTCGATGCCGTTGCAGACACCCGTAGCCTCCAGCATCTCGATGTCAAAGTTCGTCCGCTGCTCCAGCCGCTGCGCTTCCAGCAGCTTGCCCTCGTCGGTCAGCTGCTTCAGCCGGTCATGCAGCTCCTTCTTGATGCCCTTGATGGCCTGCTGCATCGTCGGGCGCGGGGTCACATAATGGCTGTTGGCATAGATGCGGATCTGCTTGAAGCTGTCCGATTTCGCCCCGGTCAGCGGATCGAACTCGGTGATCGCCTCCAGCTCGTTCCCGAAGAAGTCAAAGCGCCACGCACGATCCTCGAGGTGCGCGGGCCAGACTTCGATCAGGTCGCCCCGCACGCGAAAGCCGCCGCGCTGGAAGCTGGCATCCAGGCGCTTGTACTGCTGCGCCACCAGTTGCCCCAGAAACTCTCGCTGGTCATAGCTTTGGCCCACGATCATGTCCTGGGTCATCGCCGAATAGGTCTCGACTGAGCCGATGCCATAGATGCAGCTGACCGACGCGACGATGATCACGTCATCCCGCTCCAGCAGCGCCCGCGTGGCGCTGTGGCGCATGCGGTCGATGGCCTCGTTGATCTGCGATTCCTTCTCGATATAGGTATCGCTGCGGGCCACATAGGCTTCGGGTTGGTAATAGTCGTAGTAGCTGACGAAATACTCGACGGCGTTATCGGGAAAGAAACCCTTGAACTCGCCGTACAGCTGGGCGGCAAGTGTCTTGTTCGGCGCAAGGATGATGGCGGGGCGTTGCGTTTCCTCGATGACCTTGGCCATCGTATAGGTCTTGCCGGTGCCCGTGGCCCCCAGCAGAACCTGATCGCGTTCGCCCTGCACGACCGCTGCGGCCAGTTCCTTGATCGCCTTGGGCTGGTCGCCTGCAGGCTGGAACTCGCTCTGCATGACAAAGCGTTTCCCGCCCTCGAGCTTGGGGCGGGTCACTTCCGGAAAGCGCATCACAGGGGCGCTGGTGTTGTTGTGACCCATGAGGTTCCTGTTCCGTTCGGAGTTGTCCTCAAGATGTGTCTGACAGTCTCCCAAATCAACCGCGTTTGAGGCGCGCAGGTTGAAGTTCCGCCCATCCCGGTCCGCCATCCAGTTCCTCGGCAAGGATCTCGGCCGTGACGGGACCAAGGGTGAAGCCTTGATGCCCGTGGCCAAAATGCGCCCACAGGTTCGGCTGATCCGGCACGCGCCCGACCAGCGGCAGCATGTCGGGCATGCAGGGCCGGCGGCCGGTCCAGGGTTCCGCCTCGACCGGGGCACCGATGTCGAACAACTCGCGCGCAGCCCTTTCGCCATGCTTCAGTTGGGGCGGCGACAAGCGCGGATGCGGCGTCAGTTCGGCCGCGGTGGCGATCCGCAGACCCCGCCGCATGGGCGACAGCACGACCGAGTTGCCGAAGTCCGCGATCGGGTGGTGGGGCGGCAGCTCCATCCGGTAGTGGCGGTGATAGCCGCGCTTGTAGACCATCGGCACGGTCAGTCCGAAACGCTGTGTCAGCATCGGCGACCAGGGGCCAAGCGCGATCACGGCGTGCTCGCCTGTCGCCTCGTCCGCCGCCCAGCCTGTCCCCTTCCGATGCAGATCGCCCGCGTCACCATTCACGATCCGCCCGCCCTTCTTCTGGAACAGCGCGGCATAGGCCGCTACCAGTGCGCCCGGATCCGCACAGTTCCAGCTGTCCAACCAATGCGTTGCACCGGCAACCTCGATCTTGATCGAAGGTTCGAGCACGCGCAGTTCGCCTCCGTCCATCAGGCGCGCCTCGACCCCGAACTCGTCCAGGAAACGCTTCGAGGTCTGACGGGCCTGATCCATCCGCGCGGGCGTGCGATGAATCTCGATATAGCCGTTGCGGCGGATGATGTTGTCTGCACCCGCCGCCGTGATCAGCGGCCCGTGCCGCTCGGTCGACTGGCGGATGAGCTTGCCCCAGGTGACCGTAGCGCGCCGGTGCGCGGCGGGCAGCGAATTCAGGGCGTAACCGACCACTGCGCCCAGTTGCGATATCAACCCGGCAGGGGTCCACTTGACATCATAGCCGCGCCCAAGCGCAATCTGCAACAACGCCCCCGGCGCCAGAGGCATGGCATAAGGCTCGACCGCCTCGGTCTGGATCAGGCCGGCATTGCCATAGCTGGTCTCCCGTCCGGGGGTGCCGCGTTCGACGATGGTGACATCATGCCCCCGCGCCTGCAAGGCAAGCGCCGTCGAGACACCCACCATTCCCGCACCCAGAACCAGAACCTCGGCCATTGCTGCCTCCCGCTGTTGTGGCGTCAGGGATGCAGATTTGCCAAAGAGCAGGCAAGAAATATCAGAGGATCTTCGACACCTTCCAGAATCTTTGCAAGATTCAGGCGAACAACTCGCGGCAGAAGGTCAATCCTTCGACAAGAACGTCAACTTCTGCCTGAGTGTTGTACATCGCAAAGCTGGCGCGTGCGGTGGCGTTGACGCCAAAGAACTCCATCAGCGGCATGGCGCAGTGGCTGCCCGCCCGGACGGCGATCCCCTTCTTGTCGAGGATGGTCGAGATGTCATGCGCATGCGCCCCCTCCATCGTCATCGAGAAGATCGCTCCCTTGTTCGGCGCATCCCCCTGAACCTGCAGCCAGTTCAGGCTGCGCAGCCGGTCGCGGGCATAATCGCGCAGTTCACGTTCATGGGCGGCGATGTTTTCCATGCCCAGAGACATCATGTAATCCAGCGCCGCACCAAGGCCGATCTGGTTGACGATGCCGGGCGTGCCGGCCTCGAACCGCAGGGGCGGGTCGGCATAGGTGACGGCATCACGGGCAACGGTGCGGATCATGTCGCCGCCGCCAAGGAACGGCCGCATCTCGGCCTGACGCGCGGCCTTGATCCAGATCGCGCCCGAGCCGGAGGGCCCGTAAAGCTTGTGCCCTGTGACGCAATAGAAATCGCAGCCGATCGCCCCAACGTCCACCGGCATATGCACCGCCGCCTGCGATCCATCGACCAGAACTGGAACGTCGGTCCCCTGGGCAATGGCCGCAACATCGACAACCGTCCCGGTCACGTTCGACATATGCGTGACGGCAATCAGCCGCGTGCGCGGGCCCACTGCTGCCAGTACCTTTTCCGCCGGCAGGCTGCCGTCGGGTTCGGGCTCGACCCATTTCAGCACGACGCCCTGACGCTCGCGCAGGAAATGCCACGGCACGATATTGGCGTGATGTTCCAGCACCGACAGCACGATCTCGTCCCCGGCCTGCAGGCGGGGGGCCGCCCAGCCATAGCTGACCATGTTGATCGCCTCGGTCGAGCCGGTGGTAAAGATTACCTCGTCTTCTCGCGGAGCGTTCAGAAAGCGTGCAATGGTGGCGCGGACACGTTCATAGTTGTCGGTCGCCAGGTTCGACAGGAAATGAAGCCCGCGATGCACGTTCGCGTATTCACCCTCATAGGCCCTGCTGATCGCGTCAATCACCACGCGCGGCTTTTGCGCGCTGGCCCCACTGTCCAGATAGACCAGCGGCCGGCCATTCACCTGACGGCCCAGGATGGGAAACTGGGCACGGACGGCATCGACATCGAAACTCATTGCGGCATCTCCGGAAGAAGGCCAAGCGAGGCCGCGAAAAAGGACAGCACGAATCCCATGGCCAGCAGCGTCCCGAACATCACCAGCAGGACCTTGGGGCCGCTGGTAAAGCCGTGCAGGGCCTTGGTGAACTGCACGGTCAGCCACAGGAACAGCGCAACGGCCAGGATGCCCAGGACACCCGCGAGCGCCGGCAGGGCCAGCGACAGGACGATCTGCACCGCCTGGACCAGCAGCAACATCACCTCGATCCAGACCGTCAGCAGCAATGCATCCTCGAACCGGCCATGTCCGCCGAACATGCGCCCGACCGCAGTCATGAGCCCCGCACCCATGACGATCGCGGCCAGCTGCATTCCAGCCAGCGCCAGGGGCTGCTGGCTCATGCTGAACAGGGGCGGCACCTCGCCCTCGGGCACGGGGAACAGCATGGTCGAGATAAAGGCCAGAACGCCCGAGACCGACACCGCGGCGACCAGCGCCATCCAGCGCGCCGAGAGGGGCCAGCCCTGCGCTATCAGCCTGTGGGCGGCCTGTTCGGGCTCGCGAAGGGTCTGACGCGAAAGCGCCTTGAAGTCGTCGAATGTCATTTTCGCCCCGCCAGCGCCGAAATGCCCGCGCCCCAGATGATCAGGAAACCCAGACCCGCCACGGCACGGGTCAGGGACAGTGCCGGGCCGGGACCGATCAGCCCGGCCACCAGCCCCGCCAGCAGGGTCGCGGGCGCGGCAGCCAGCAGCGCCCAGAACAGCGCCAGCCGTGCCTGGCGCGCCCCCAGTTTCCAAGGAGTAAGGCGCGACAGAAGAGAGGTCAGACCCGCCACGGCATAGGCCAGAAGGGGCATCATGAACATCGCCCCCATGGCCGCACCGCCCATCCGGGCATCCAGCGGGATGGAAGGGTCAAGCTGCGCCGCCCGGGCGTTGCCGGGCGCCTGCGCGATCAGCGTGATCAGCATCGCCAGCATCAGCACGGCCAGCAGCACGGGATCAGGCATGTTCGCCAGGCCCCGCACCACTCGGCGCGGCGCCCACCAGCTTTCCAGCACGCGAAGCACCATGCCGCCGCGGCGGGTCGCGCTCAGGTCGGAGAATGACTTGTCAGCCACGCTTCCAGCCGTTCGTTGATCTCGTCACGCAGCCCTTCGTCCTCGACCTCTTCCAGAGCATCCGCGAGGAAGGACAGAACCAGGAACACGATGGCCCTGTCCTGCGGAACCCCACGGGACCGAAGATAGAACAGCGCCTCCTCGTCGATGGCGCCGGTCGTCGAGCCGTGCGAGCACTTCACGTCGTCGGCATAGATCTCAAGCTCGGGCTTGGCCAGAAACTGGCTGGCCTCATCCAGCAGCAGCGCCTGGCTGATCTGATAGCCGTCGGTCTTCTGCGCACCCGGCTTGACCAGGATCTTGCCCTGAAAGACCCCCGTCGCGCCGTTCTTCAGGACCTTCTTGAAGACCTGGCGGCTTTCGCCACGCTCGGCCCCATGGGTGATGAAGACGGTGTCGTCATGATGGAAGCGTCCGGTGGCGCCGTCGCCCAGAACAGCCGCCGCCACATGGGCCACGGCATCATCCCCCGCCATGTCGATGACGGCTTCGTGGCGCATCAACATGCCGTTCACCGCCAGGGTGAAGCTTTTCAAAGCAGCACCCTCGGCCACATGGGCAAACAGATGCGACAGCCCGACCCGCGGATCGATCGCTCGCTTGGCGGCAATGTGGTGCAGCTTGGCGCCCGGCGCCAGGTCGACCTCGATCACGCCATTCGAGCGGGCGCCGGTCATGCCGGTTTCCAGAAAGGTCAGTTCGGTGCCTTCCTCAAGGCGGAGGACATGGTGCCAGACGGCGTCGGCCGCATCCGCACCGCGCCGGTGCAGCACATGGACCGGCTTTGCCGGCCGTCCCGTGACGCGGATCAGCACGCCGTCACGTGCGGCAGCCGTGTTCAGCGCGGCAAAGGGACGCCGGACCGGCTGCTGACCGGCAGCCTCCAGCCTTCCGTAAAGCTCCGCTGACCAATGATCGCCGGCGGCATCTGCCTGCGCCAGGGTCGTGATCTCGATCCCTTCCAGCGCCAGGTCGTCGGACGCTGCCTCGTCAAAGGCGCCGTCGACGAACACCAGCGTCAGCTTGTCGCGCTCGACGAACAGGGGCGACTCGGGCGCCTTGGCGTCGAAAGGCAGCGGCTGCGGACCCGGCACGTTGAACAGACGCGGATCGGTATAGCGCCAGTATTCGTCGCGCGGCCCCGGCAGTCCCATGTCACGCAGACGCGCCAGCGCCTCCGCACGGGCAGGGGCGCTGAAGCCGCCCTGCGGCAGCTGCATCGTGGCCAGCCGGTCGTCCAGTGCTCCGGCAGGCTTGGGAGCCCCGGTCACCTGCGGCGTCTGCTGGGCCTTGGTCTTGACGGCGATCTCGGACATCAGCCGGCCTCCGCCAGAAGGTCGCCGTAACCGTTTTCCTCGACTTCCAGTGCCAGTTCCGGGCCGCC
>Ga0194112_10012445_pt1 | contig 10383 bp, 8 predicted proteins | sample TA2MahC400mmetaG_FD_146191 | JGI IMG/M metagenome (GOLD analysis project Ga0194112, IMG submission 146191) | Freshwater microbial communities from Lake Tanganyika, Tanzania - TA2015016 Mahale Deep Cast 400m | ecosystem: Environmental > Aquatic > Freshwater > Lake | place: Tanzania: Lake...
CCCCGTCCGGCATCCCCTTGCATGCGCCCCCTGGCACGCCGCGGACCGACGGCCCGCCGACACCCGAGCGGGCGCGGGAGCGGCCCGTTCAGGGAGAAACCCCCATGCCGACTCGCGGGATCCTGCTGCCGCTCCTCCTGGTTGTCTCGGCGCTAAGCCCGCTGCCCGCCTGCACCCGGGAGACCGGAAGAACCTCCCGCCCGGACACCGAGCCGCCGCGGGTGCGCCTGCTCGCGCCGGCCGACGGGGATTGGGTCGCCGACACGGTTCTCGTCGCCGTCGAGGCGACCGACGCCGGCGGCGTCCACAGCGTCGCGCTGCTCGCCGACAGCGTCGGCATCGGCGTGCGCTACTCGCCCCCATGGAGGCTGGCCTGGGACACCTCGGCCCTGGCCGACAGCTCCAGTCACGCTCTCCGGGCGGAAGCGACCGATCGGGCGGGCAACCGCGCCCTCTCCGAGCCGGTGGGCGTGCGCGTTAGGCGCAACTCCGCGCCGGAGGTGGAGATCCTCTCCCCCGCGGCGGACCTCTACCTGTCCATCGAGGACACGCGCGCCCCATGGCGCTGCCGGGCGAACGATCCGGACGAGGGCGAGCTGGAGGGCGACCGGATCGAGTGGCTGCTGGACGGCCGGGCGCTCGGCCTCCGCGGAACCACCGTGGCGGCACCCCCGCTCGCGCCCGGACCCCACCGGGTCACGGCGCGCGCCGTGGACCGCTGGGGCCGCGCGGGCTCCGCCTCGTGCACGGTGACCGCGTTCCGCTATCCGTCGGGCGACGACCCTTCCGCGGCCCTGGAGACGCTGCTCCTCGCGCTACGCGCCCGCGACCCGGAGCGCGCGTCGAGCGTGCTCGGGGACGCCTTCCTCGCCCTGCCGCCCGGGCGCGCGCCGGGCCAGGCCCCGAGCACGCGGTCGAGCGAGGCGCAGGCCCTCGCCGAGCTGCTCGGCCACGACGGGCTCGCCAGACTCGCCGTCTCGGCCCGCGCGGGCACGGCCGAGTTCCTCCGCGTCGGCGATCGGGAGATGGCCCAGATCGAGCTTCGCGGCTTCGAGATCGCCGCCCTCCTCGAATGCGCCGGGAGCGCGCGCGGCTCGGGCCTGCCGACCTGGCCGGCGCGCGCCCGGCCGGAGCGAGCTCCGGCACTCCTCCCCGCAGGCGGGGTCGAGTGGCGAGTGGAGCGATCGGCGGCGCGGGTCATCCTGCGGCGCGAGAGGGAGGCGGGCGGAGCCTGGCGGCTGCTGACCTGGTGGGACTTCCACGGCGCGCTGCCGGAGCGCGCGGGCGGGACATCCTGGAGCGCGCTCAAGCGGGCCGCGGCGGCCGGGGGACTCTGCGCGCCCGGCGCGGCGGGCGCATGGAGCAGGGCGGGCCTCTTTGACGCGGCGCGCACCGCGGACGGGGACGGCGCGTGGGAGGCCGCGGGCGCATGGGAGGCGGCAGGCGCCGCGAGCGCGGCGGCGCCGCGCCCCGCGGTTCAGTCCGCGCGCGAGGAGAGCAGGCCTTCCACAGCCTCCAGGATGCGCGCGGGCGCGTCCTGGGGCGCCTCTCCGTAGACCGCCGCGAGGAAGGCCCGGCGCCGCCCGTCGAGCGGCAACCGCTCCGGCGGACCGGAGAGCTTCTCCAGCAGCGCTCGCTGCAGCCCGACGCCGTCGGCGGCGATCGTCGCCAGGCTCTCCACGGCGGGGCCGCCCGCCGCGGGTGACTTCGCCCAGGCGATCCACACCGCGGGCGTGCCCAGGCGCAGGCCTTCGGCCAGCTCCTCCCAGCTGGTCGTCACGAGCAGGTCGGCCGCCGCGAGCCAGTCGGCGTCGGACCGGCGCCCGTCGCAGTGGAACCAGCGCAGGCCCCGGCGGGCCGCCAGCCTCCGGCTCCGGGCTTCGTCGACGGCGCTCCCGGCCTCCAGGCGCAGGACGAGGAAGACATCGTCCCGATCGCGCAGCGCGCCGCTCAACCCGAAGAGGACCTCGGGAGCCTCCTCGGGCCGGCAGACGACGGCGATCACCCTTTGATCCGCCTCCGCCCCCCATGCCGCGCGCAGGCCGCGCAGCGCCTCGCGCGGGATCCCGGCGGTGTGATCGGCGGCGCCGAGGCGCGGGTCTCCGGTGACGATCACCGTCGCCGGGTCGAATCCTCCCTCCTCGACCAGCCGCCGCCGCGTCTCGGCGGAGAAGACGCACACCCGATCGAGCGACCCCGCGCCTCCGGGGCGCTGCGGGGGACCACCCAGCGGGCCATAGGCGCCGGGGGGCAGGGGCTGCGTCTGCACGCCGAGCGTCGGAATCCCCAGCCGGCGGGCGGCGGCGAGGATCGGACGGTGCGCCCCGCGCTCGAGGCTCAGCAGCAGCGCCGCCGGGCGCATACCCTTGAGGAAGTGCCTCTCGCGGCGCGTCTCGCGCGTGTAGCGGGGCAGGCGGAGGGCGACGGCGCTCTCGAACCAGAGCGTGATCAGCTCGTCGACGTTCAGCCCCTCGCAGACCAGCGCCGCGCGGAAGTCGGCCCGCTCCGCCAGCTCGCGCCACTGGCGCTGCACGCGGCGCACTTCCCAGAAGCCGCGGCTGGTCTGGACGAGCAGGAAGAGGACGAGCTGGATGTAGAGCGGCGCCAGCCGCCCCGCGGTCATCGCGCCGACGTCGGGGTGGTAGCTGTCGCTGCGGTAGTAGAAGCGCCCGCCGCGCCGCCTCCCCTCGCTCCAGACGCGGCCCAGGTGGATGTCGGTGCGCTCGACGCGGCCCGGCTCGAACCAGCTCCGCTGCCAGCAGCGGCTGCTCGAGACGAAGAGCACGCGCGGGCGCCGGTCGAGGAGGTTCTCCACGAGCAGCCGTACGCCGTGCCAGCCGTCCTGCAGCAGGAAGAAGAGCTTGCGCGCCCGCCGCCCGGCCACCGTCTCCGCGGCGGCCGGGACGGGGGGATCGAGGAAGGCCACCTCCACCCGCAGGCGTCCCGGGTGATCCTCCGCCAAGCGGCGCAGCAGGCGGCGCTGACCGGCATCGATCCCGACGGCGGTCACGGTGCCGTAGCCGCGGGCGACGAGCTCATCGATGAAGGCGCGCTCGACGAGCCGCGCGTGCAGCCAGCGGACCAGGTCGTCGCGCAGGAAGTCCCAGAAGTCGAGATCCTGGACGGCGAAGACCTCGGAGAACCTCCACTCGCGGGCGAGATCGTCGACCCAGGCGGTCACCCGCGGCAGCAGCCGCGGATCGGGGGCGATCGACTCCACCGGGCAGAGGTCGCGGCAGAAGGCGCGCAATCCGTGAAAGGCGAAGCTGATGTCCCGGTATCCGGGTGGCGGCAGGCTGCGGTCCAGGTCCCCCCAGAGCCCGCGCACGAAGGCGCGCATCGCCTCGGGCCCCAGGACCGGGTGCAGGAGCAGGAGGTCGGGCCGCTCGCCGGCCGGCGTCCCGGCCGCGGGAGGAGTGACGGGCGGCTGTTCGTCGTGCATGGTCCGGCCTCACTCCCGTTCGCGCGGCGGCGCCCCGGCGGGCCGCAGCCGCAGGCCGGCCCCGGCCTTGGCGGCGAGCACCTGCGCCCCGACCCAGGCACGACGCAGGGGGCTGCGCGCCTGCGCGCCCCAGCGCGCGGCGCGATCGGCCCACGCCGGCTCGCCGCTCACCGCCGCCAGCGCCTCGGCCAGCGCGGCGTGCAGCTCGTGATAGGCGGGGCTGGTGGGCCGCCGCTGCAGCAGATCGTAGCGCGTCCAGCCGTGGCGCTCGTACTCCGGAATCCGCTCCGAGATCCCCCGCAGGATCCCGAGGCTCTTCGCCTCGAGCTCGGGATCGCCCGTCCAGCGGACCCAGTCCCATAGACCCAGCCAGGCGAGCAGGCAGCCGTTGAGGGCATGGGCGGGGGGCAGACAGGGGAACTCCTCGAAGAAGAGCCCCCGCCCGTCCCGCCAGGCGAGGGGGGAGCCCGGCTCGAGCAGCCCGGCCGCCGCGCCGCGGGCGACCTCGGCGTAGCGCGGCTCGGCGAAGTAGTCGGCCGCGCGCACGAGCAGCGAGATCGCCTGCCCCTGCGTCAGCGCCGAGATCCAGGGAGCGGTCAGCCCGTAGCGGGGGAAGTCGTAGCGCTGGGGCCAGACGGGCCAGCCGCCCGGCCCGCGGGCGAGGCCCTCGCCGGCGACCCAGTCGACCTGCCGGCGCAGCACCTCGGCGAGTGCGGGGTCGGGGCGATCGAGCAGCCGGCCGTGCAGCGCGAGGCTTGCCTGGACGACGCGCACCGGGTCGTGGAGGATGCCCCCAGGCCCGCGGACATCGCGTGCGCCGCGGAAGATCCCATCCTCGGCCAGCGCCGGGCCGACGACCGCGTCTCCTTGCCACGCCCGGCGCCAGTCCAGATAGAAGTGGCGCGGCGGGCCCGCGTCCACGCTCTCCGGCAGGAAGCGCGTCCGCGGGTAGCCCTGCGTGTAGACCCAGAAGCGCTGCGCCGCGAGACCCAGCGCCGCCGCGGCGAGCGCGCAGGCCGCGAGCAGCGCCGCGCGCCCCCCGGCTCCACGGAGCCCCCGCCTTCTCGCGCCCCTCATGCCCATCCTCTCCGCGGAGCCGCGCGGGCCCGCCGCGCCCAACCGCGCGCCTGCCCCCCCCGGCGCCCGCGACAGTCGACTCCGGCGCAGGCGACCGCCGGGCGCCGAGCATGCCGCAGCGCGCGCCGGCGGGCGACGGAAATCAGCCCCACGGGAGATCCGCCCCCTCGTATCGGGGGGGGGGCGGTTGTGCTAGATTGCGCGCCGAGCATGGCCAAGCTGACGACACAGGCGGGAGGCATCTCGCTCGGGCGCGGGGCGGCCGTGCTGGCCGGGCTGGCCACGGTGATGACGCTCTCGCGCCTGCTCCCGCCCCAGGACTACGGCACCTACCGCCAGGTGTGGCTCATCTTCTTCACGCTCGCCCCGGTGCTCGAGCTGGGCGTCCCGCAGAGCGTCTCCTTCTTCGGGCCGCAGATCACTCGCGAGCGGCGCAAGACCTACCTGGCCCAGAACGGCGTCGCGCTGCTCGGCACGGGCCTGCTGACGGGGCTGTGCCTGTTCTCCTGCGCCCGCCCCATCGCCCAGCTCTTCGGCAACCCCGATCTCGTCGCCCCCCTGCGCGCCTTCGCCCTCTACCCGGCGATGACCATGTCGTTCAACATCGTCGAGTACGCCCTGATCACCCACCACCGCCCCGGCACCGCCGGGTGGATCACCGGCGCGAGCGCCGCGGCGCAGGCGGCGATCACGATGGGCGGCTTCCTCGGCGGCGCGACGCTGGCCCAGATCTGCCTCTGGCTCGGTCTCTTCGCCCTGTTGCGCTGGTCGGTGGCGGCGGCGGCGTTCCTCTTCGTCTACCGCGACCTGCGCGTGACCTGGGACTGGTCCGAGCTGCGCGGCCAGCTCGCCTTCGCCCTGCCGATGGGCGCGGCCACGATGGTCGGCCTGCTCGGGCGCCAGATCGACAAGCTGGTCATCTCGAGCCGGTTTCCGCCGGAGCTGTACGCCGTCTATGCCAACGGCTCCTACGACGTCCCGCTGATCGGGATCCTGACGATGTCCATCACCGCGGTGATCGTTCCGGCCATCGTCCGCGCGCGGGCCCGCGGGGATCTGGCCGAGGTGCAGCGCCTCTGGCACGGCGCGGCCCGCCGGGTGGCCACGCTCTTCTTCCCCGCGGCCGTCTTCCTGTTCATCGCCGCCGAGCCCTTCATGATCCTGCTCTTCTCCGCGGAGTACGCCGAGAGCGCGCGGCCCTTTCGCATCTTCCTCCTGCTGCTCCCGCTGCGGATCGCCTTCTACAGCGGCTTCCTGCGCGCGCTCGGCCGCACCGGCCCGATCTTCTTCTCCTCGCTCGGCGCGCTGGCGATCAGCTTCGTCCTGGCCCTGGTCCTGATCAGGGTCCCCGGACTGGGCTTCCTCGGGCCGGCGATCGCGATCGTCGCCGGCAGCTACTGGGCGGCCCTCTACACGATCCGGGTCGCGCTGCGCGAGCTTGGCTGGCGCTGGCGGGACTACTTCCCCTGGCGCCGTCTGGCGGGCACGATGGCCGTGGCGCTGGCCGCCGGCGCACCCGCGCTCCTCGCCGGCGCGCTGCTCAGCGCGCAGCCGGCGCCGCCGCGGCTCCTGGCCATGGGCTTGGTCTACGGCGGCGTCTACCTGACGGTCGGCGAGATCACGCGCGCCGCCCGCCTGCGCGAATGGCTCCGCGCGGTGGGGGACACCATCCGGCAGCGCTAGCGCCGGTGACGGAACCGCCCCGGCCGGCCCCGGACCGCGGGGCGCCCGGCGGCCGCGGCGGCCGCGGCGGCCGCGTCAGCCCAGTTCCTCGAGCAGCTTCAGGAACCGGCCGTACTCCACCGCCGTCCAGCTCTCGGCCTTCACCGCCCCCTGGGAGAGCGTGATCATCGAGACCTTGGCGGCGACGGCCTCGTCGGGCGCCTCGTAGATGTCGAGGAAGTCGTACGGCCCGAGCAGCGCGTAGTGGCAGATGAAGCGCACCTCGGGGCACTTCTCGGCGATCGCCTTCTTCCACATGCGCCCGATCGCCTCACGGTGCTTGACGTCGCGCAGCACCTCGGGACCCATCTTGGTCAGGAGCACATAGGTCGCCATGCTCGCCTCCTCCGGCCGTCGCGGCCGTCGCTCGGGAGGGCTCCCTAGAACTCCGGCCTCCCGGCGAGTATCTTGCCGATCCGCTTCACGCGGGGAAGGAACTTCTGCGTGTCGAACGAGAAGTAGAGGATGTCCGCCTTGGCGATCACGAGCCGCGTCGCCACCGGGCCGTAGAAGCGGCTGTCGTGGCTGGCGTCGCGGTTGTCCCCCAGGCAGAAGACATGCTCGGGCGGGACCACCAGCGGGCCGAAGTCGTCGACGGCGGGCAGGTACTGCCTGCGGATGTGCTTGGTATAGGACTCGCGCACCGGGCGATCGTCGATGAGCAGCGTCTTGCGGCGTAGCTCCACCTGCTGGCCCGCCACGGCGACCACGCGCTTGATCAGGTTCTCGCCCGTCTTGGGGCTCTTGAAGATGACGATGTCCCCCGGACGAGGATCGCGCAGCCCGGGCAGGCGCGCCGTCTCGGTCAGGGGGATGCGCGCGCCGTAGGTGAACTTGTCGGCGAAGAGAAAGTCGCCGACCAGCAGCGTGTCCTCCATCGAGCTCGAGGGGATGCGGAAGCCCTGGACCACGAAGGTGACGATCGGCAAGAAGATCGCCAGCACGATGAGGATCGACTTCAGCCACTCGCGGCCCTCGGCCGCCCACTCGGCGCGCGTGCGCGGGATGCGCAGGAGCGAGGCCTTGGCGGCCGCGTTGCCCGATGAGGTCATGGGTCCTCCCCAGCCGTCGTGTCTGCCGGCGCGGGCGCCGGCCGCGAAGCGGGCGATCCTATCACGCCCCGGCCGGCGCCGACACCCCCGGCTACCACACCCCCGGCGACGGGGCAGTGGCGGCCAGGCTCCCGCCGCGCGCCGGGCCGCGCCGATTCGGCTGCTCGCGCCGGCTCGCTGCGCGCGCCGGGCCAATTGGCGCTTGCCAACGCGTGGGCCGGTGCTCGATACTATTCCGGTTCGTGCCGGGAGCGCGACCTTGCCTTTCCCGGCGGCGGGGGTCTCGTCAGGAGGTTGGATGGCCAAGCGACCGACAGGCCGCTTCGCGAGAGGTGGGAGCCGGAAGGCGAAGGGCGACACCACGGGCCCGCCCGTGCGCAAGCCCCGCGAGGACGCCGTGGAAGTGGAGGGCGTCGTGCGCGAGGCGTTGCCCAACACGATGTTCCGGGTCGAGCTCGAGGACAAGCGCGTGGTGCTCGCGCACGTCGGCGGGAAGATGCGCAAGAACTTCATCCGCATCCTGCCCGGCGACCGGGTCATCGTCGAGCTGTCGATCTACGATCTCGATCGCGGCCGCATCGTCTACCGGTACAAGTAGCGGAATCACTTCGTCCCCGGCCCCATCCGCCGCGAGCTTTCCTCCGCGTTGCGCCGCGCCGTCCGCATCGCGCCGCAATCCCCGGTAAGACGGAGGACGACCGCGGGGGCCCGGCGGTCCGGACGCCCGAACGCATCGATCCGAAGGAGGTCAACCGTGGACTCGCAGCCGCTCCCCCCCGCCGAGACCGGTTCGGCGCCGCAGCCGCCACCCGAACCCTCCGCGCCGCTTCCCGCCGACGCGCCGGCACCCCGCTTCGCGATCGGTCAGCGCGTCTGGGGCCCGATCCTGCGCCTGAGCGAGACGCAGGCGATCATCGGCCTCAGCGAGCACGGCGTCGAGGAGGGCGTCCTGGAGCTCATCCACCTGCGGGACGAGTTCGGGAACCTGAGCGTCAGCGAGGGGGACGAGGTCCAGGCCTATGTGGTCGACAACGGCCCCACGCCCGCCCTGGCGCCGACGTTGCTGCCCCCGGCCCACGAGGTCATGCATCGCCTGGACGAGGCCCGGGAGGCGGGCCGTCCCGTTCGCGGGCGGGTCGTGGCCATCAATCGCGGCGGGCTGGAGGTGGACGTCGAGGGCCGGCGCGCCTTCTGCCCCTACTCGCAGATCGAGATCGGCCGCTGCGAGAACCCCGAGATCCACCTCAACCACATCCTCGACTTCATGGTCACCGAGCTCGACGCCGGGAAGCGGCGCATCGTCCTCTCCCGCCGCGCCGTCCTCGAGCGCGAGCGACAGGAGAAGATGGGCGACCTGCGCGGGCGGATCAGGGAGGGGGCCGAGTTCGACGGCGTGGTCATGCGCCTGCAGCCCTTCGGCGCCTTCGTCGACATCGGCGGCCTCGAGGGCCTGGTCCACATCTCCGAGATCGCCCACGAGCGCATCGCCGATCCCCAGGACGCGCTGCGCGTCGGCGAGAAGGTGCGCGTGCGCGTGCTCGGCGTCGCCCAGGACAAGACCGGCCGCGATCGCGTCCGTCTGTCGATCAAGGCCACCCTCGAGGATCCCTGGGTCAAGGTGCCCGAGCAGTTCCACGAGGGGGACGTCATCCATGGGCAGGTCGTGCGCGTGACCGAGTTCGGCGCCTTCGTCAAGCTCTACCCGGGCGTCGAGGGACTGCTGCACGTCTCCCAGTACCGGCCACGCCGCCCGGCGGCGCCGGCGGCCGACGCCGAAGCCGGGACGGATCCCTCCCCCGCGCTCGAGGAGCGCGAGCCCCAGGTGGGGCAGGAGATTTTCGTGCGCATCGGACGGATCGACGTCCCGCGCAAGCGGATCTCGCTTGTGCTGCGCGACGAGGAGCGGGCGGAGCGGCGCCGCGGCGAACACGACGCCGTCGTCGGCGAGGTCGTCGAGGGCGTGGTGCGGACGATCAAGCCCTACGGCGTCTTCGTCGATCTGCCCTCCCTGGGCCCCTGGGTCAGCGGGCTGCTGCCCGGGGCCGAGACGGGCCTGGCCCGCGAGGTCGTCATGGCGCGCCACTTCAAGATCGGCGAGCGGCTGCCGGTCGAGATCATCGAGGTCGACGAGCAGGGCCGCATCCGGTTGAGCCAGAGGACGATCCGCGAGCGCGAGGAGAAGGCCTCCGCGCCGGCCGCCGCCGGCGAGGACCTGGCCGCCCGCGCAGCCCCTCCCGGCGGCTTCAACCTGATGGCCGAGGCGTTCAAGCGCGCGGAGAACGGTGGCCGCAAGGCGGAGCGATGATGCCCGCCTGACAGCCGATCGGGCCCGGACGGCGCGAAATGCGGCGTCCGCCGATCAGCGCCCGGCTTCCGGTCCTGCGCCCACGAGATAGAGATAGTAGTCGAGCAGCCGCCCGCTCGCCGGCTCGACCCAGTCCACCCGCTCGCTGCGCCAGGGCAGGCCGAGCCGGGCCAGTTCGCCTTCGAACCCGGCGGAGGGCTCGGTCGCCCAGAAGGCCGCCACGCCTCCCGGAGCGCTCCACGCCGCGACGCGCCGCAGCCCGGCCGCGGAGTACAGCCAGGCGTTCGCCGGAACGCTGAGCCATGTCGGGCCGTTGTCGATGTCGAAGAGCAGCAGGTCGAAAGGCGCCTGCTCCTCGCCGGGGGGCGACTCGAGCAGACCGCGCACGTCGCCGACCCTGCAGGTCACGCGCTGATCGGCGAGCGCCCCCCCGTTCAGCGCGGCGAGCGGCCCGCGGTTCCAGTCGACCAGCGCCGCGAAGAGCTCGACGACGAGGACCGACGCGACCCGGCGCTCGCGTAGCAGCTCGCGCAGCGTGATGCCCAGCCCGAGGCCGGCGACGAGCGCCCGGACCCGCCTGGCCGCGCGCGGTCCCCGCCGCGCGGCCAGGCTCTCCCGCGCCAGGAGCTCCTCGCTCGCCGCGACGTCGCTGTCCATGAGGATCGTCCCGCCGAGGATCAGCGTCGCCCCCGGCCGCGCGCCCCCGCGAAGGTGCAGGACGAGCCTGCCGTGAGGCGTCTCGGCCCGCAGGACCGAGCCGGGGTCCCCGACATCCATCGATCTCC
>Ga0194112_10012448_pt1 | contig 10378 bp, 5 predicted proteins | sample TA2MahC400mmetaG_FD_146191 | JGI IMG/M metagenome (GOLD analysis project Ga0194112, IMG submission 146191) | Freshwater microbial communities from Lake Tanganyika, Tanzania - TA2015016 Mahale Deep Cast 400m | ecosystem: Environmental > Aquatic > Freshwater > Lake | place: Tanzania: Lake...
CGATTCTGACAAGCGGCGCGCAACCCGCCGCCGTGGCCATGAGAGAGCCACGCGTGTCCGACATTGCCCACCTTCGGTCTCTGCGTGAACTGAGCCTCTGGCTCGCAGCCCGGGTCGCCACATCCAGGCGGCTGTCTGCCGGGATGCGATTGTCGCGCTTTCGCGCGAAAGCGCGACGATTCTGACAAGCGGCGCGCAACCCGCCGCCGTGGCCATGAGAGAGCCACGCGTGTCCGACATTGCCCACATTCGGTCTCTGCGTGAACTGAGCCTCTGGCTCGCGGCCCAGGTCGGCGCATCCAGACGCCTGCCTGGTGGGGTGATTGTCGCGCTTTCGCGCGAAAGCGCGACGATTCTGACAAGCGGCGCGCAACCCGCCGCCGTGGCCATGAGAGAGCCACGCGTGTCCGACATTGCCCACATTCGGTCTCTGCGTGAACTGAGCCTTTGGCTCGCAGCCCGGGTCGCCACATCCAGGCGGCTGTCTGCCGGGATGCGATTGTCGCGCTTTCGCGCGAAAGCGCGACGATCCTGACAAGCGGCGCGCAACCCGCCACCGTGGCCATGGGAGAGCCCCACGTGTCCGACATGGCGCACCTTTGACCGTCGTGTGAACTGAGCCTTTGGCTCGCGGCCAGGGTCGCCACATCCAGGCGGCTGTCTGCGGGGATGCGATTGTCGCGCTTTCGCGCGAAAGCGCGACGATGGTAACGGGCCGCGCGCAACCCACCTCCGTGACCCTGCGACAACCCGGCGTGTCCAACATGGCGCACCCTCCGCTTCTGTGTGAACTGAGCCTTTGGCTCGCAGCCCGGGTCGCCACATCCAGGCGGCTGTCTGCCGGGATGCGATTGTCGCGCTTTCGCGCGAAAGCGCGACGATTCTGACGAGCAGCGCGCAACCCGCCGCCGTGGCCATGAGAGAGCCACCCGTGTCCGACATTGCCCACCTTCGGTCTCTGCGTGAACTGAGCCTTTGGCTCGCGGCCAGGGTCGCCACATCCAGGCGGCTGTCTGCCGGGATGCGATTGTCGCGCTTTCGCGCGAAAGCGCGACGATCACGGCACACAGAGTGGAACTCGGCCCGAGCGACCGCGGAGAAGCCGGTTACCTCTCCGCGGGCAGCCCTCTCAATTCTCGGGCCGGATCGCCACGCCCAGATCCCCGTGTGTGTGGTGCGCGATTGTCGCGCTTTCGCGCGAAAGCGCGATGATCCTAGCGCGCAGGGCGCAACCTGCCCTCTACCGTGCATGCGGTCAACAACGGCCACGGAGGGCGGTCCCCGCGGCTGCTAAGCTATGCTCCTCGCGTTCTTCGCCGCCAATGGCCGACCGAAGCTGCTTCAACGCGCCGAACTTGACCCGCTGTGCTCGGCCGGATATGCTATGGGAGAGGTGGCGCGACGGCCAAGGGCTTGATCTGAGGAGGTCCGCATGCAGGCTCGCGAGGCTGCCAGGTTCCTGCGGGCGTTCGGGGATGGGACACGTCTTAGGATTCTGTTCCTGCTGGCGCGTTCTGCGCTGCCGGTGCATGCGCTGGCGCAGGCGCTGCGATGCCCGGCGAAGCGGGTGTCGCGGCACCTGCAGTATCTTGCCGCGCGCCGGGTCGTGGAGCCGCGGACGCAAGGACGAGTGGTTGTCTACGGCCTCTCTTCGCCGGCTGACGCTCTCCACAGGAGCGTCTTGAGCGTGGTGCAACAGTGCTGCGCCCTGGTGGCTGAGGCCGGGGGCGACGCTTCGCGCCTGGGAACGCAAGCGCAGCGGTAGGCCGCTGCAGATTGTCGCGCTTTCGCGCGAAAGCGCGACAATCGCAGGATGACGTAGGCACGCCAGCCAACTCTCGGCCGGCGAGCTGGAGCCACCGCGTGGATGGCAGACGGCTGGCTGTGCGCGCGTGGGAGCCGCGAGCACCATCCGCGAGGTTCCGTTGGGGGTCTTGAGGTGCAACCGGCTGATTTGGTGGCCGCCCCGTGATTGTCGCGCTTTCGCGCGAAAGCGCGACAATCCGCAGGCGGTGTCCGCACGTCAAATGACCTTAGAACCTTCCGCCGTGACTCGTGCGCGTCTTGCGCACATGTTGGCGAGGATGGATGGATGGATGAATGGATGGGTGGATGAATGTCGGACAATCATCCATTCATCCATTCATCCATACATCCAATCATCCTCTTTGGTTGCGGCCACGGGCCGCCTTAAGATGCGTGGGCGGGGACGAGCGCCTGAAGGGCAGGTGACGCGTGCTCGGCGCCCAAGAGGTGGGATGGCTGTTCCTTCGGTCCCGAACGTAAGGGGGATGCCCTGATGAGGGAGCGTTGGTGTTGGGTGTGTGCCGTTCTTGTGCTCGCCGTCGCCGGGGTGTGCCGGGCGGAGAACTGGCCGCAGTGGCGCGGGCCATTCCTGAACGGCTCGACGACGGAGACGGGGCTGCCCGCGACGTTCGACGAGAGGGATGGCGTGGCCTGGACGACGCCGCTCCCCGGCGGCAGCGGGGCCACGCCTGTCGTGTGGGGCGACCGCATCTTCCTGCCCTCGGTGGACGCCGGGACGAGCGACCTCCTGGCCCTCTGCGTGGATGCCACGAACGGCAAGGTGCTCTGGAGCCGCAAGACGGGCAAGGACCGCCCGAACGCGCGGAACAACATGGCCTCCCCCTCCGCCGTGACCGACGGGAAGACGGTCTGGTTCTACTACGGGACGGCGACGCTGGTGGCCTTCGACCTCGAGGGGAAGGAGCTCTGGCGGCGCGACCTGGAGAAGGACCACGGCCACAATGCTCTGATGTTCGGCTACAGCTCGAGCCCGCTCCTCTACGCGGGCAAGCTCTACATCGTGGCGATTCGCAACAAGCGGCAGAATGCCTATGGCCAGGCGCCCCCCGCAAAGGAGGTCTCCGAATCTTACCTCCTCGCCATTGACCCGCAGACGGGCAAGGACCTCTGGAAGCAGGCTCGGCCGACCGACGCCCGCGACGAGGCGCAGGAGTCGTACAGCACGGCCATGCCGCGCGAGGCCGGCGGCCGCTCGGAGGTCCTGGTGTTCGGGGCCGACTACCTGACCGCCCACGACCCGCAAACCGGCAAGGAGCTCTGGCGCTGGGGCGGCTACAACCCCAAGAAGATCAACCACTGGCGCATCGTGCCCTCCCCGGTCGTCGTGGGCGACCTGATCATCGTCCCCGGCCCGAAGTACTCCACCCTCTTCGCCCTCCGTCCGAAGGGGGAAGGACTTCTGGGCGAAGAGGCGGTGGCCTGGCGCTTCGAGCGGAAGACGCCCGACGCGAGCACGCCGCTGCTCTACAAGGGCAGGCTCTACTTCCTCGACGACGACCGCCGCGTCGCCACGTGCGTGGACCCCGCGACAGGGCAGCCGAAGTGGCAGGGGGAGCTCCCCGGCAAGGCGGTCATCCGCGCCAGCTTCACCGGCGCCGACGGCAAGCTCTACATCATCTCCGAGCTCCGCGAGGTGACGGTGCTCTCCGCGGGCGACGAGTTCAAGATTCTCCACACCACGAAGCTGGGCGCCACGGGCCGCGCCTTCAGCCGCTCGAGCATCGCGGCCGCGGGCGGACGGCTCCTCGTCCGCACGGGCGAGAACCTCTACTGCTTCGCCCTCTCCCCAACCAAAGGCCAGTGAAGGGTGGTCTGGCGCGGGCCGGGCTGTGGACCCCTTCGTCCTGGCGTGTGCGCCTCGCGCGCGGGAGGCGGACGCATGGCGAGCGCCTGACCCGCATCTCCCCACGAGCGGCGCAGCTACGTCGTTCCTGTTGCGGAAAGTGGAAGGGGGCTGCTGCCCCAATCACAGGCCAGAGGCCTGTGCCACCAAGCCCCTTGTCTCAGCGGTGGCACAGGCGTCCCGCCTGTGATCGCACTTTCCGCAACAGAAACTACGTCGGAGCTGAGCCTGTCGCCGAGAGGAACGCGTCAGTAGCGCACAGTCACCTCGGCCTTGCCGGCGAGGCCGGTCAGGCGGACCAGCTCGCGCGGAGGGTCGAAGTCCTTCCAGTCCTTGCCATTGACGGCAACGCTCTTGATCGGAGCGGCCTTGGGGTGGCGGAGGCGAAGGACGACCTCCTTCGGCGGCTTGCGCGAGGGCAGCTCAATCGTCGCGTTGATCTTGCCGTTGTCGGCGTCGGAGACGACCTCGTAGGCAACCGTGCCAAAGTGGGTGGGCGAGTTCCTGACGGCGATCTTCTTGCCCTGCTCGAGCCAGGCGCGCGGGGTGGCGCGGGCGAGCCAGAGAGCATCCCCGATCTCCATCACCAGCATGTTGCGGAAGTTGGAGAGGAACACGGCGCAGCCGTGGCTCTTGTCGTTCTGGGCGAACGTGGTGTGCTCGTTGAACGAGTAGTCGGCGAGGTTCATGTCCACCGCGCAGCGGTTGAGCCAGGAGCGTAGGAAGTTGGGCGGGTCGTCCTTCGCCAGGTAGTACTCGGGCAGGCGCTCCCAGCCGGACTGGTAGGACCAGCCGAAGTCGAACCAGTGCTTCGCGGGGTCGTAGTCCCGCCTCCGCTTGCGGACCCAGGGGTGGTCGAGGAGGAAGGCGTCCTCGAGGACGTCGAAGTGGCCGTCGACGCGGACGTCGTCCACGGCGAGGATGCCGCTCCTGAGCCAGGCTTCGATGGAGGCGGCGGTGACGCAGTAGTCGGCGTGGTAGGGGCCGCAGTGGGAGTAGATGTTGGCGGCCTCGGGCAGCGCCATGGCCAGCGGGCCGCGGTCCTGGAAGCCCTGGGGGATGAAGGTGCGGCTGGTGCCGTCGCGCGTGCGGATGACGGGGGAGAGGACGATGGACTCCTCGAGCACGGGGAGGAAGTCCTTGCGGTACTTCGCGGCCTCCTCCGCGTAGTCGGCGGCCAGCTTCGGGTCAACGTCCGCGATGAGCTCCGCGAACAGTTTGACGGAGCGGTAGCCGCAGGCGTCGGCCCAGTAGTAGTATCTCGACCCCGACGGGTCGCCGTCGCCCATCTGGACCCTGGGCTGGAGGCCGTAGGGGGACCAGACACCCCTCTTGATGCCCGCGAGCTCGGCGGGGGTGAGTTCGGCCTTCATCGTGGCCTGGCGGCGCGTGAGAATCCAGTCGGCCGCGGCCTTGAGGCGTGGGGCCTCATGCTTGAGCCACTCCTTGTCGCCCGTCAGCCAGTAGTGCTCGGCCATGACCCAAAGGAGTTGGAGCGCCCCGACCTTGTGGGCCTGCTCGATGCCGGAGTTGAGGGAGAGGCAGCCGTCCTTGTGCTGGTTTTCGAGCCAGATGGACATGCCGTCGGCGGCGACGTGGTGCATGCCCATGTGGTCGAGCGCCCAGAGGATGCGGTCGGTCTCGCAGCCGAGGGGCGGGAAGGGGTTGTCGCGGACGACGTAGACACCGTTGGGGTCATTGTCGTCCACGCGGCGGCAGTCCTTCGTCACGTCGCCCGCCTTGCCGAGCTTTGGGACGACGTCGGCGCGGTGAATGCGGGGGCATCGGCGGATGATGCGCCAGGCGCCGAGGCGCCAGAGGGCGGCCAGGCGCTCGTCGGGAACGTCCACCGCCATCGCGGGCTCGAAGGGCGGCTTGGGCATGGGCGGGAGCTTCATGTCGCCGTAGAGCGAGCGCATCGCACCCTCCCAGGTCTGCTCGGGGTGCTCGCGGACCCGTTGGCGGATGGTCTTGAGCTTTTGCGCCGCCAGCTCCGCGATGAAGTCCCCCGCGTTCGTGGCCTTCGACTCGAAGGGGAGCTTTGGCGGGCGCCAGAGGCCGCCCTGTCCGGGCGTGCGGCCGGGCGCGTAGAAGTGCCACACCGCCGCGTTGCCGAGCGAATCCGCGTGCGGGTTCCCCGCCTGAATGTCGTCCACCACGTCCTTCGCCAGGTCCCAGACGCGTCCCTGGCCGCCGGCCTCGCTGATGGCCAGCTCGACGGACGTGGTGTCGCACGAGTGCTCGCCGCGGTTGCCAATCACGAGCGAGATGAGGTCGCCCGGCTCGGCTGGGGTTTGTAGTGCGGCCTTCAGGCCGTCCTTCGGTTCGCCCTCGCCCGCGCCCGGAGACGGGCTGAAGCCCGCACTACCAACCCCGCCGCGGCCGATCGCTCCGCGAGCCAGGACCTTGCGGCCCGCCTTGGAGTCGTGGACGACGGACCACTCGACCCCGTTGCCGCCCGAGGGGTGCGCGTCGGCGACCCTGGCCTTCACGCTGACCTTGCCCGCGATGGGGCTTCGCCAGCCGACCGCCACGTCGCAGTCCTGGCCTGGGTGGACTGCGATGCTGCGCGGTGGGAGCTTGATGATGCCGCCGAGGAGCGTGCCTGGCTCCGTGCCGGGGTGAGCCATGGCGCTGGGCGTCTCCTTGCTCCCCCAGCCGCTCACCGCCGTGTTCCCCTCGCGCGCGTCAATCTTCCCGGTCAGCATCTCCGCGGGCGACGGCCCCACCTTGTGTGTGGCCGGCGCCGGCGTCGGCTCGGGCTTCGGTTGCGGGGTGGCGACGACGAAGAAGCCGTACTCCGGCGCAAGGATCGGGCCGGTTTCCAGATCGATGGGCTGGAACGAGAAGCTGCCCGAGCTTGTGCGGACGGTGAGAATCGTGCGGGCCGGGCCGCGAACCGACGAGGTGTAGAGGATGGGCACGACGATGCCGCGTTGCCCCTTTCCCTCTCCCACGGGGAGAGGGGCGGGTGAGGGTGCTGGCGACTTCCAGGCGAGCGGGCCGGCCATCGCCGTCTGCTTGTCGCCCGGCAGCGGCTGGGCCGTGCCGAGCATGCCGAGCGCATGGGTGGACTGGATGCTGCCATCGAAGGGCAGGGTCTCCGTCCCCTTCTTGAAGCCCCACTCCACGGTCAGCTCGGCGTACCGCCAGACGAGGCGCTCGTGCCCGCTGACCTTCTGGCCGGCCATGTCGCGCAGACTGGCGGGCGGGGCGGCCTCGCCCGCCGCCGCGCTCGCGGCGAACAGCAACCCCGCGGCCAGAGCGAACGACCATTCTTGCCCGTTCATGCGCGAGCCTCCTTGTTCGGGGTGGACCTTGCAGCGTGCAGTCTAGCACGTAGCAGCCGCGCGGGCAAACCCGTTCCAAATGACAAGTCTGGCCCGCAATCTTGGGGTTTGCTCTGGAGTCCCTACTCGTCCTCGTCGTCGTCCTCGTCGTCATCGAATCTCTCGGCTCTTTCCATCCCGCAGGTTCGACGACGACGACGACAACGACGACGATTGGGGACCCCAAGATCAGAAGCCACCCCCCCAAGTGACTTCCTGCAATTCTCAGCCAATGTGGGCTGGGCCTCTGCGCCCCGCGCGGGGCAGAGACGCCCCGCCCACGGGCAATGGGCGGTTGCGCTCCGCACGACAGGGCGTATGATGTCGGGGAGCGGGGCGGGCCGCCCGTCCTTACGCCCGCGCACAACCGGAGGAGAGCCATGCGCGTGCCAGTGCCGTCCGTCGCGGCCTTGCTGGTCTCGTGTGTCGCGGCCACCGTCACCTCAGGCGCCGTCAACCAGGGCGCCTACACCCTCGCCCTCGCCGGCAAGCGCGTGGGAAGCTACCTTGTGGGCACCTTCGAGGCCAGGTTGGGCGACAAAGCGGTCCGCACCGGCCGCTTCTCCGGCACGCTCCGCGAGGCCGATTGACCTGCCCGGCCCGCCGTGAAAGGGAACGCTGATGAAATGCTGGTCCGCCGTGATCCTGTTGCTGGCCTCGGCGCCCGCCCTCGCCGCGATGAGGGACGTCCCGCACCCCTTCCTCCTCTGGACAAGGGACGAGGCGGCGGCTCTCCGCAAGCGCATCAAGGCCGACCCCTCGGCCCAGAAGCAGTTCGAGCGCATGGAGAAGATGGAGACTGGCAGGGGAGGCAATGCAACGATGCTCAATCTGTTCAAGCACCTGGTCCTCGGGGACGAGAAGGCGGGCGAGCGGGAGAAGGCGGAACTCCTGAAGTTCATCGGCACCAGGCCAGAGCCGATGACCTGGCCGCCCGAGCAGCAGAAGGACTTCGTGTGGAACAAGGGGATGCCGAGCGCGGGCGACCGCCACATGCGCGACGAACGCACCCTCTACACCCTCCGCTACGACGCCCTCTACGGGCAGCTCTCGCCCGACGAACGCAAGGGCGTCGAGGACGCCTTCCGAGCCTACATCAGGTTCCACCTCGACGGCCACAAGCCGTGGCACCCCGACTTCCGCTACGACCGCACGAGCTGGCTGCCCAACATGCACTGGCCCCGCGCAATCGGCACCCACCTGATGGCCGCCGCCCTCAAGGACGAATCGCTCATCGCCGCCATGTTCAACGCCACGGGCGGCTGGAAGTGGTTCTTCGACGACTACGTGACCGACGGGCGGTTCTACAACGAGGAGTTCGGGAAGTACTACTCGAACATCGGCACGATGCTCCTGTGGTGCGAGAGCCTGGAGAAGCTGGGCCTCGGCCGCTATGGCTACGGCTATGCGGGGAAGGGCGGGGCCACGATGCGCAGCTTCCTCGAGATGAAGATGTGGGCGGGCCTCCCCCGCGTCGAGCGCCCGGGCGGCATGCCGCAATACCCCATCGTCACGATGGGCGACGCGGGCGCCAGCCCCATCGTGGGCGGCTACGGCGCCGACGGCAAGGGGGGCGACGCCTGGTGGTCCAACGCCCACATGAACGGCCCGCTGCCCAAGATGCGCGACCCGCTCTGGTGGGAGATGGGCCACCGCCGCTGGCCGGAGGCCCACTTCGACTACTTCCTCGCCCAACTGCGCGCGCCAGGCGAGGATGCCTACCTGCCCAGCCTCTATTTCGGCCTCGGGCCGATTGACCCCAAGAAGGTGTCGCCCCCGCCCGTGCGGTCACACGTCGCCCGCGAGCGCGGCTTCGCGCTCCTGAGGGCCGAGGAGAGCCCGGCCTACTGGGAATCGCCCAAGCCCGCCGTCGCCCTTCAGTTCGCAATGCGGTACGTCCACTACGTCCACGACTGCTTCACGCTCCTCGACTACGTGGCGTTCAACGCGCCGATCTACTGCCGCATGGGCGGCACGACCAAGGGCTACGCGGGGAACGACCCCTGGCGCGACCACGTACGGGGAATGTGCGGCGTCGTCGTGGACGGCCTCCAGGCCCAGCCTGTTGACGACGGCAACTCGGGCACGAAGAACCACCGCATCCGCGAGCACTTCTCGGCCCCTGCCAAGTTCATCGCGGTCCGAGCGAAGGGGGTCTATCCCGACGTTGATATGGAGCGCGCCCTCGTCCTCACGGGCGAGTACCTCTTCGACGCCTTCTGGCTGAAGAGCGGCAAGCCGCGCGTCTGCGACTGGCAGGTTCTTTCCCCCGGCGCCGTCGAGGGCCTCGGGAGCGCCCCGTGGAAGCCGGCGGCCGAGGCCATCGCCCGGCCCCACCTGAGCGCCGTCCACGCGATGGAGCCCGGCGAAAGGCCCTGGGCGGCCACCATCCTTCAGCCCGGCGAGCGCGGCGTCGGCGTCCGGGTCAGCATGCTCGGCGGCGCGGACACCCTGGTCCTCGCCTCGCGGCCGCCGGGGCTCGCCGACAAGGAGCCCGGGGCGAGCCTCCTCGCCTCCCGCACCTGTCCCGCCACCATCTTCGCCGCACTCCACGAGCCGTTCGCGGGCGGAGCGGACAAGCGCCGCGTGGACAGGTTCGACCCAATCGCGCAAACCGACCACGCCATCGCCGTGGCCGTCGCCGGCAAGCATGGCCTCAACGACCGCATCCTGCTGCGCTGCGGCGACGGCCACGGCCAGCCCTTGACCCTGGAGGGCGGGGGCGAGAGCTTCACGTTCAGCGGCCACGCCTTCATCCGCATCGGCCCTGACAAGGCCGAGGCCCACGGCGGCATCGCGGCCATGAAGCTTCGGGTCGCCGGCACCCCCAAGCTCATCCTCAACGGCAGGGAGTCGCCGGCCTCAGTTGCACGGGGCATCCTCTCCCTCGAGGGCAGGTAGGGCCTTGTCCGAAGGCTCTCAGAGTCCCGCGCCCAGTCTCGTGCTGGCGCCCGGTGTGCAATCCCGCTCTTTGTGATTTCCGCAATCAAAACAAAACAGCCGCTTCCTGGTTCTTTGTGGGTAGCCCCTACAGGTTGTGCCTCGCGGCTCCGTGGCCGGCGCCCCGACCTGGCGCGATGGGCGAGGCGGCGGGGGCTTTGCCCCCGTGCCCCCAGGATTTACCGCCTTACGGCCTCCGGCACCTTTGGCGGACTCGGTGCGCCGTCTGGCTCGTTCGTGCCGGTGGCCCCAAAGCGGTAAATCCCAGGGGGTCTGGGGGACTGGTCCCCCAGGCTCCGCCCCCAACATATTGGGAACGTCCCAAGTTCTTGAGCCTCCCCGGGCGACGCTCTCCGCGCCGCGGGAACGCAAAGGCGAACTCGCCTCTGGGGGACCAGTCCCCCAGACCCCCTGGGATTTATCGCATTCGGCCACCGGC
>Ga0194112_10012452_pt1 | contig 10376 bp, 5 predicted proteins | sample TA2MahC400mmetaG_FD_146191 | JGI IMG/M metagenome (GOLD analysis project Ga0194112, IMG submission 146191) | Freshwater microbial communities from Lake Tanganyika, Tanzania - TA2015016 Mahale Deep Cast 400m | ecosystem: Environmental > Aquatic > Freshwater > Lake | place: Tanzania: Lake...
ATGGGCACCACGTTCACGCGGTAGAAGAGGTCCTTGCGGAACGTGCCGTCCTCCACGCTCTCGCGCAGGTCGTAGTTGGTGGCCAGGATGAAGCGCACGTCGAGGGTGATGGTCTCGGTGCCGCCCACGCGCTCGAACTCGCGTTCCTGGATGGCCCGCAACAGCTTCACCTGGAGGCCGGGGGAGGCGGTGTTGATCTCGTCGAGGAAGATGGTCCCGCCGTGGGCGAGCTCGAACTTGCCGATCTTGTCGGCCGTCGCGCCCGTGAACGAGCCCTCCACGTGGCCGAACAGCTCGCTCTCCAGCAGCGTCTCCGGCAGCGCGCCGCAGCTCACCTCCACGAACGGCCCGTTGCGCCGCGACGAGTTGTAGTGGATGGCCCGCGCTATCAGCGTCTTCCCCGTCCCGCTCTCGCCCGTGATCATCACGGTGGTCTTCGTGTCGGCGATGGCCTCGATGACCTCGAAGATCTTCTTGACCTTGAGGTCCTGCCCGACGAAGTTTGCGAACTTCGGCCTCATGCCGAGTCGCTGGCGCAGGTAGCGGTTCTCCTCCGCCAGGCGCTTCTGCTCCGTCACCCGCCGCACGATGATCTTGATGCTGTCGTCCGCCAGCGGCTTCTGGATGTAGTCGTAGGCCCCCTGCTTGATCGCCTGCACCGCGGTCTGCACCTCGCCGAACCCGGTGATCAGCACCACGCGGGTCTCCGGGTACTTGAGGTTGACCTCGCGGAGCACGTCGAAGCCGCTGACCTCGGGCATGTTGATGTCGGTGAACACGACGTCGTAGGTGTGCGAGGCGAGCTTGCGGAGGGCCTCGTGGCCGCTCTGGGCCGCCTCCACGTCGTAGCGCTCGAGCTTCAGGAGCTCGGAGAGCGACTCGCGGATGAGGAAATCGTCGTCAACGACCAGGACGCTGCCTTCGGACATGCACAGATCCCTTCCACGTCCCCCAACGCTCCCGTGCCGCGGCCCTGGCTCTCCCGCGGCTGTGCCTCTGGCAGCCCCACGGACACCGAGCGGGCAAGGGCTGCCAAGCCTCGCGATCCCCGCCTGTACCCGACTCAATGCGGCCTATGGCCGCAACCCAAGGGGATGATTGGATGGGTGGATGAATGGATGATTGTCCGACACCCATCCACCCATCCATTCATCCATCCATCCCCCAACATGCGCGCAAAGCGGGCACAAGTGACGACTGAACAATCTATCTCGTGGCGCACGGCACCGCGACGGTGAACACGGTGCCGTGGCCTGGCTCGCTCTCGACCTGTATGCGGCCGCGCAGGCGCTCGAGCACCTCGCGGCACACCGCCAGGCCCAGGCCCATCCCCCTGCCCGGCGGCTTCGTCGTGAAGAACGGCGTGAACAGGCGCGCCAGCACCTCGGGCGCTATACCCGGCCCACTGTCCGCCACCCGAGCCACCACCGCTCCGTCCACCCGCTCCGTGCTCACACGCAGCGTCCCCCCCGCAATCTCCATCGCGTCGAGCGCGTTCGAGACAAGGTTGGTGAACACCTGGAAGAGCGCCACGCCCCCTGCCACGGGCGGGAGGCCCTCGGCCAACGCCAGCTCCACCCGCACGCCGCGCTGCTGGGCCTTGCCCTCCTGGAGCGCCACCGCCTGGGTGACCAATTCGTTGACGTCCGCGGGCTTCCCACTCCCCTCGGCGCACGAGCCCAGGCCCAGGAGGCCCTCCACGATGCCGCTGAGGCGCTCGAGGCCCTGCTTCGTTGCGACGAGGTAGCGCCGCCGGCACTCCTCTGGGCTGCCCTCGCCCAGGCTCAGGTTGACGAAGCGCAGGGCGCCGTCGAGCGGGTTGCGCAGCTCGTGCGCGAGCTTCGAGACCAACTGCCGCTGCATCGCGCGCGCGGCCCCCGCCTCGCGCACCCGCTTGAGCGCGATGCCGAAGTCGCCCGCCAGGCTCAGCGCCGCCCGGAGGTCCTCCTCCGAGAACGACCGCCGGTCCGCCCGGTCCGCCGCGCTCAGCACCGCCAGCACCGAGCCGTTGTCCTGCACCGGCACGCACAGGAACGAGCCGGTGGCGTAGCGCTGCGAGTCGCGCGCCGCGAACCGCCCGTCGCGCGCGATGTCCTCCACCCGCAACGGCTCGCGGTGGAGCGCCACGTAGCCGGCCACGCCCTGCCCCACGGCCAGCCGCACCCCCTCGATGGACGCGGGGCTGGCACCGCAGGCCCGCGCCACCACGAGCTCGTTGGCCTCCGGCTCGTGGAGGAGCAGCGAGCCCTTCTCCGCACGCAACACACCCACGCTCTGGCGGAGCGCCACATCCAGCAGCTCGGAGAGGTCCCCGGCACGATGGATGGCGTGTGCCGCCTCGCTGAGGCGGCTCAACAGGTCCACCTCGCGGGCCAGGTCCCGCAGGTGGGCCTCGAGCCGCTGGAGGTGCCCTGCCTTCTCCTCCAGCTCATTGAGCTTGCTCAGGAGCACGCGCCGCTCGAGGCTCTGCCAGGGCGATTGCCCGGCCGGGCGCGCCGCCTCGGCGTCGAGCGGCCCCCGGTCGGGGCCGCGGCCGTTAACACCTGCTTGGCGGGAAACGTCTCCCACGGGAGCTCGATTCCTCTAGCCCTGAGGCCAGGTCGCTCAATACCCCACGCCATCCTGTACGAAAGCAAACAGAGTGCCACTTCCAGCCCACCGGCATCAGGTCCGGCATGAAGCCACAACTCACACAATCGCAGCAGCTTATGCCTGTTGCGGCGCGGCACACCCCATGATGCTGCTTGTCAACATTCGCTGGCAGAATGTACACGTTCGTCAACATGGCGCGATGGCATCGGCCATAAGCATCGTTGCAGCAAGGGCTTAGGCAGTTTCAGCCGCTCAGGACGCGAGTCCGCTTTTTCTGACCACCCCTGGCCCGAATCAGCCGCGCGCGCGGCGCGGCACGCCGATCTGGTGCCTCTTGAGGAGTTCGTAGAAGTGGGCGCGGGACATGTCGGCGGCCTTCGCGGCCGCGGCCACGCTCCCCCCGTGCCGACGCAGGAGCGCCTCCACATAGTCCCGCTCGAAGATGGCCTTGGCCGACCTGAAGTTCAGGCCCGCCATGTCCGCAGCCGCCGCCGCCGCCGTGTCCTCCTTGCGCGGCCTGAGCTCCGACGGCAGGTGCTCCGGGAGCACCATGCCCCCGCCGCACAGGATCACCGCCCGCTCGATGGTGTTCTCGAGCTCCCGCACGTTCCCCGGCCACTCGTAGGCGCGCAGCAGCGCCAGGGCATCCCCGGACACCGTGCAGGCCGGCCGCCCGGTCCGCGAGAGCTTCCGCAGCAGGTGGTCCACCAGCAGCGGAACGTCCCCAGCCCTCTGCCGCAACGGCGGCAGGACGATTGGGAAGACGTTCAGCCGGTAGTAGAGGTCCTGCCTGAACAGCCCCTTCGCCACAAGCTCCTTCACGTCCCGATTCGTAGCCGCCACCACCCGAACGTCCACCCAAACATCCCCCACCCCGCCCACCCTGCGGAACGAGCCGGTCTCGAGCACCCGCAGCAGCTTCACCTGGAGCGGCACGCTCATCTCGCTAACCTCGTCAAGGAACAGCGTCCCGCCGTGCGCCAGCTTGAACACCCCCTCCTTGCGGGCGATGGCGCCCGTGAACGAGCCCTTCTCGTGCCCGAACAGCTCGCTCTCGAGCAGCGTCTCGGGGATTGCCCCGCAGTGGACCGGGATGAACGGCCCGTCGCGCCGCGAGCTCTTCTCGTGGATCGCCACCGCCACCAGCTCCTTCCCCGTCCCGCTCTCCCCCTCGATGAGCACCGTCGAGTTCGTGTCGGCCACCTTCAGCACCAGCTCGAACACCGGGAGCATAGCCTCCGAGCGCCCGATGATGCGCGGGAACGCCTCGGCGGTGGACACGGCGGCCTCTGGGGGCGGCGGAGGGGCCGCCGCCCGAACCTCCCGCCGCGTCCGATGGTGCTCCACCGAACGCCGAATCACGTGCAGCATCTCATCAATGTCGAACGGCTTCTTGAAATAATCGTCCGCCCCGCGTCTCACCAGCTCCACCGCCTGCCGCACCGACGAGTGCCCCGTCATCACGATCACCGCCGTGTCCGGGTGCCGCCCCTTCACGTAGTCCAGCACCGCCACCCCGTCCTCCTCCGGCATCAGGATATCCGTGATCACCACGTCGAACGGCTGTGCCTCGAGCATCTGGCGGGCGATGCCGCCGTGGGCGGCGCGCCGCACCTCGTAGCCCTCCTGGTCCAGGAACGTTGCGAGGAAGTCCTGCATGCTCTCGTCGTCTTCCACCACCAAGATCGCCGGCTTCGCCTCTTCCATCAGCCTCTCCCCCTCTTCCACTTGGGCATTGGATATTGAGCATTGAGTATTGGGCTTCTTCTCCCTCTCCCTTTCCCTATTATACCCGGCGTCCCCCCGCCCACAAGCGCCCATGTCCTGATCCAGATTGACACTTTGGCGGTCCCAGGGCTTCCGGGGCCGTTCCCTCCATTCTGTGTCAACCAAAACTTGGTCCGGATTGAGCGCTTTGGCGATCCGGAGCCTTCCGGGGCCTTCCCACCATACTGTGTCACGTGCGCGCACACACTTGACCCAGTATGGACTCCTTCGCCACAAGTCCTGTCGCACCCAGCACTTACAGCCGGCACTGCCCGCGAAACACGCGAAACCCGAAACCCGAAACCGAAGAGCCCACCACAGAGAGCACTGAGCACACTGAGTTCCCCACAGAGACGCCTCGTGCCGGACCACGGACAACCGACTACGGACTACGGACCACGGACCACAGACAACCGACCAGGAAGCACGGCCGGGCCCGAGGGCCGACAACCGACAACCGAACACCGTTCCTCACGCGGCCGCGGATCACGCGGATGGGCGCGGATAGGACCGAAGCCCAAGACCCTTCACCACTGAGAGCACTGAGGACACTGAGTCCCCACAGAGATTCCGTCCCCCCGACGAGCCGCCGAGAACCCAAGACCGGCCTCACGCAGAGGCGGACGAGGCAGCAGGGGATAGCCGCCCGCGAAACACACGAAAGGGGAACGGAACCGACGAGGCGCCTCCGGCTCACACACCGAATAAGACCTTCAGTTGGGCGCTGGTTTCGACGCTCTTGACGCTGCGCCGAACACCGGGGAGATTCACATCCAGCCGCTTGGGGCTGCCCTTGCTGTCAAGCACGATCAACTCAATGCGGCCGAACTGCTGCCCGTGCTTCTCCGCGTAAACCGCAAGACCCTTTGCCTTTTCTACGGACTCATCTCGCCCCGGGTCATGCGGGTCAAGGATGTCCATGACGAGTCGGTCCCCAACGCGGCGGAACATGACCATGTCTGGATAGAGGCCCTTGTGCTGGCCGCCGATCTCGTAAGGGACGCACAGCGAGCGCGGCTTCCGCGGGAAATTGCGGAGCCAGGCCACCACGCTTTCATCAGTGAGCTCCGTGTTAAGCACTGCGGCTTCCCACCCGTTCGCCTTCCACCCGAACATGCCGTTCTCATCAACGTAAACATGCCGCGGCCAAAGCGGGTCCGCTCTGTCTACCATGATCGGGTCTTCGAACGTCACAGGAACCGTCTGCGGCTCTCGCGCAGCACGAGCGATCTTCCTGTATTCCTCGAGTCTGCCCGATGGCAAGCCGTTGATCGCGTGTCCGAACTGTGCCCACAGCTCATCTATCCGCCGCGCGGCCGACCGCTCGATGCGCTGCCAGGATGAATCCGCCGAGTCGTCGTGCAACAGGCCGTAAAGCTCCAGGCGCGCCTTGTCGGGGTCGCCGTGCTCCGGGTGCTTCTTCACAAACTCCTGGTGCAACCCCTCGCCAAGCATCCGCCCGCACTCGCCGAAAAGGCTCTCGATATTCTCCGTTGTGGCCGTGATCTTGATGGTCCTCCCGTCATCAACTCGCTTCCACTCGCCCGTCTCAATATGAACCTCGCGGACCTCGATGGTCTGGTTCTTGCGGAAACGCTGCTTGAACAGAGGCATGGCCTTGGCGCGCGCCAACTCGTCAAAGAGGGTCTTGATGACCAGCTCTTTCGCCTCGGGCCACGCCTGGACGTGAATCGTGTCAAACGCGAGCTGCCGCGCAAGCTTGATGAAGCGCCTAGTGTCCGTGGACTTGGGGACTCGCTCCACGGAATAACTGGGAAGTTCGGCCAGAAGCTCAAACGCGGCGGCCTGGCGCGGGTCCTTGTGCAACTCCACGAGCTGCGAGCCGTCCCTCATCTCGCTGGGCGGCGCGTACTCGGGATCGTTCAGCTTCTTCACAATGGCGTCCAGGCCCGCCTTGTCGTAGTGGGGTAGATAGAGCGACACGGTGTTGAGGAATTCGTTCCCCTCGATGCTTCGCGCAAGCGGAGTTCGCACCATACGGCCCACAAGCTGCGCGATGGACGTGTGGTCCTGCGCCCGCCGGAAGGACATCATGACCTCGGCCCGGGGGCAGTCCCAACCCAAGCTGAGCGCCATCTTGAAGAACACAACCTTGACGTGCGGGTCCTGCTGTATCTTGGATGCCTCGATCTTTCGTATCGGGTGGCCCCCGGCCTGAATGCCGCTTTCGATCTCAAAGCAGTGCGCCAGTTCGTTGAGGCCAAACTGCCTTGTCTCCCTCTCAAGCACCTCGATGGCCTTGCCCAGGTCCGTGCGGGTCGGCTTGTCCGCCGTGCCGTCTTCCACCTGCACGACAAGGACAGGCTCCAGCGCCGGGATGCCCTGTTCGCGGCAATACTTCCGCCAGTCCTCCGTGAACCGCTTCCATCGCTTCCCTGACTCCGCCAGGAGCGTCCAATCGGCCTCATGGCCCCCCTCGTAGCAGAAGGCGACGATGAGATCCTTGAGGAGTCCGGACCGCTGCACGTCGGCCACAGGGACCTCGTATGGGCGGCTGGTCCTCCCCGAGCCCTGGATCACCGCGGCGAAGCGCTGCGGCGTGGCGCTCATGCCTATGACCAGCTTGACCGGGGAGAGACCCACTTGATGGTCGCCGAAGATGAACTTCTGGACGATCGTCTGCGCCTCCCGCCGCTCCCGCGCCGTCAGGTCCATCCCGCGGTGCGCCTCGTCTATGACCATGTACAGATGGTCGGGCTTCTCACGCGAAGTGTTCTCAATGGTCTGCCAGATCGTGAAGGGTCGCCCTTCGCCCTCCCTCGTGAGAAGGCTGTCCCGCGAGAGCTTCTGTGTGTTGAGGAAGTAGATGTTGCCCGGCTCAAGCCGGTCGTACGGGAAGGGCGGCTGCACAATGATGAGTTCATGGGGCCGGAAGACGCTCGACTGTGCGAGAATCTTGTCGCGGCTCTGCTCATTGAGTTGCGGCGAATCCGAGAGCCACAGGAACACCGCCTCGGGGTCTGGCGGATGCGGCTCTTGCCCTACCAGAATGCTCTCCAGGAGCGCCGTCAGCGTGACCGTCTTGCCTGAGCCTGTTGGGGAACTGAGGATGATCGCCTGTGGGGTGCCATCGCGCGCCTCTCGCCGCGCATTGGCGACGTGCCCGAGCAGCTTCTCAACCGCCGTTTCCTGGAACTCCTTCAACTCGATCTTCACAGGGATTTCTCCGTGTTGATCCGGAAGTTTTCCAGGTAGCTCTTGTAGAGCATCTTCGTCTGCGGACGGCCGGGCAGCGCCGCAACCATCTCGCGATACGCCTCCTCCGAATCCGTCACCAGGAACACCCACGCGATGTCAGGCCGCTTCTCAAGCTCGCGCCGGAAGTCCGCGAAATGCTCCTCCCTGATCAGCACGGCGAAGGGCGACTCCTTGGGGATGAACCACTTGCCGTAGCCCCGCGCCGTCTCCCGCTCCCCCTTCGCTCCCGCCATCAGCCACAGGATCGGCACGATCGCCTCGAACTTCTCCCCATACGCCACCTCGTGCGGGTCCAGGAAATCCAGCTTGAAGTACTCGATGTTCTCCTCGAACCCCGCCTTCAACTCTCCGCCATCGAAGTACTCCCCGGGCAGGTCTGTTCCGTCGTCTCGGTGCCCTTGCGTTACGAACCGACAACGCGGCCATGTTGCCCCTTCACAGATTCCGTGCCTCTCGAATTCCTCATCGCCAGGGAGCAATCCCTGGTCAGTTAGCTGTCTGCCTAGCTTCTCCGTGACCTCATTGTTCGTCACCAGAATGCAGCGCCTGCGCCCGTTATCCTGCGCGTTCAGGAGGGCCGTAGCATGATAGGTCGTCCCTGACCCTGCGAAGAAATCAACGATCAGGGCGTCCGGAATACTCCGGCAGACAGTTGCCAGTGTGTCCCTAACTGCGTAGAGCGACTTGGGGAATGGAAAGGCGTTTGGCCTCCCAAGCACCGTGTCGACAAGTACGGTACTGGCTGTGCCCACGGAACTGTGCTGTCCCTCATACCAGACGGTCTTGATGCGCCGGGTTTTCCTGACCGGCACACGCAAATACAGGTTGACTACGCCGCGAACCCTCTTGGCGATAACCGCACCTTCGCTGATCCTCTGAGCCATGGTCTCACGCCCGTATCGCCAGACCCTTTCCACGCCCCTTCCATCAATGGGGTAGACCGGTAACTCGTCGCCATCGCCGGTCAAGTTGAATCCCTGATCGCTGGCGACTTCCTTGCCCACCCTCTTTACCTTCAGTGTCTTGCTGTCCACGTAGATCGGGTAGAACTGCTTCGGCCTCTGGTGGCGATGAGCTGATTCGGCCCCCGTCCGCCTGAGCTTCCATACATCGTAGGTCACTTCTTCGTCGGAAGAAACGCCGGGCCTGTCCTCACTGACCGGCCTGCCCTGGACCGTCTCGACATCAGGTGGGCATACGAAAAGGGCGTATTCGTGTACTCGCGCAAAGTTGATCTTGTATGTGCCCCCAGGGTTTATGACAATGGTTACCAGATGCCTGAGCCGGTCGGGGAAGATCTCCTCAACCAACAGGGCCAGATGGTGCACCTCGTTGTCGTCAATGGTCACTATGAGGACGCCATGTGGCTTGAGCAGCCGTCGAGCCAGCAGTAGGCGCTTCTTCATCATCGAGAGCCATTTGGAGTGCCGATACCCGTCTGTGTCGTCCACATAGTCGTTGTTGTACTTCCAGTCCCTCGCGCCGGTGTTGTAGGGGGGGTCAATGTAGATGACGTCCACCTGTCCGGCGTAGCAGTAGAGGAGGAGTTGGAGGGCGTGGAAGTTGTCGGCGTTGATGAGGGTGTGGTAGGGCTTGCCCGGGGCGCGGGTGAGGCGGGCGACGGGGACGAGTGCCGGGTAGACTGGCTCGCCGAAGCGCTTGACGACGACCAGGTCGCTGGCCTTGGCGGTTTCGGGCTCGGGCGCGGCGTCGCCATTCTCGCGGCGGATGCGCGCCTTGCCGCCTGCGAGGACCTCCTCGACGGTGAAGACCTCCTTGTTGTTCCCGCCGCGGCGGACGACGCGCAGGCCCTCCTTGACGGGCAGGCCGGGGAGCTGGACCTGTTCGGGGATATGCTCTTCGAAGACGAGGCCGAACTTCTTCTGCTTCTTGAGCGCGGCGACCTCGCGGGCTATCTCATCGCGAAGCCGTGGGTCACCGATCTCGGCTATCAGGTCTTCGATCTTGGACATGAGCCCAACCGTTCCCCAACTTCTTGTTCCAATGCCTGCGCAAGGCAGTATATCTTTCGCGGCGGGATTTTCAAGCGCCCCTTTTCGCGCCCTTTCGCGTGTTTCGCGGGCGGACTCTTCTCTGCTCTCTCATCCCCCTCTGCGTGAGAACCCGGCTTCGCGGCCCTATCCGCGCCCATCTGCGTAATCCGCGGTTAGAATCTCCACTTCTCTGTGTTCCGCCTCTGTGTCCTCAGTGCCCTCTGTGGTGAGACCTGCCCGCACAACCGACCGCGGACCACGGACCACGGACCACGAAGCACGGCCGGTCCCGAGCACCGAACACCGAAAACCCGACACCATTCTTCTTCCCACCGCGGATCACGCGGATCGGCGCGGATGAAGACTCGCCCTTGCGGCGCCGATGGCCCGGCGCTATACTGCTGGCGTGACCAAGCACTTGGAGGCCCCGCAGGTCATGCCCTCCCTCAACTGGATCGGCAAAGAGGCAGTCGTCAACCACCACCGCCAGGTGCCCTACCGACTCCTCACCTGCGACCCCGAGCTCTCCGCCGGCGACCCCCACGCGGGCAACCTCCTCGTCGAGGGCGAGGCGTGCCGGCTCTCGCCCGAGCGCCTGAGCCGCGAGGGCATTGCGTTCCGCCAGATTCCGTATGAGATCAAGGTGACGTGATGCACACGGAATCATCGGGGCCAGAAGAGATAGTATGTAGGCCGTGGCCACCTCTGGTAAGATGAACAAGAGTTGTTGTTGTTGTTTTCGTTCACCCGGAAGAAGGAGACCACGGCCATGAAGAAGAAGGTAGCAGATTCCCGCACGAGGGG
>Ga0194112_10012455_pt1 | contig 10375 bp, 7 predicted proteins | sample TA2MahC400mmetaG_FD_146191 | JGI IMG/M metagenome (GOLD analysis project Ga0194112, IMG submission 146191) | Freshwater microbial communities from Lake Tanganyika, Tanzania - TA2015016 Mahale Deep Cast 400m | ecosystem: Environmental > Aquatic > Freshwater > Lake | place: Tanzania: Lake...
GCGCTTTCCGGTGGCGATGATGTCATGCATCATCTGCACCAGCTGCAGCTGCAGCCCCTCCATTGCCGCCTCGTAGGCGGCCTTGTCCATCATGCAGTCATAGGGAAAGGAGGCGTCCAGGATCTCGCGCTTCTTGCCGCGGGCCAGTTCCTGCCGCAGGGCCTCGGGCGCCTGATCGTTCAGGTAGCGGCTGATGGCCCCCACAAGAGGCAGGTCGGGTCGTGCCATGCTTATCCCTCGCCGATGCGCGACATGTCGTACCACGTCGTCTGGTAGATTTCGTTGATCCAGTTACCGTAAAGCAGATGGGCGTGGCTGCGCCAGCGGTTCGAGGGTGCGCGCGCGGCATCGTCATCGGGATAATAGTTCGCAGGCAGGGCCACCGGCTTGCCGGCGGCGACGTCGCGGTCGTATTCGTCCTTGAGCGTGGTGCTGTCATATTCGAAGTGATTGAACACATAAAGCGCCCGGTGCCCGGGATCGGCCAGAAGACAGGGGCCCGCATCGGGGCTGGCCAGCAGGGTCGTCAGCGCGGGACGGGCATCCACGTCATCCTGGCGGATCTCGGTCCAGCGGCTGACGGGGACCAGCACGTCGTCGGAAAAGCCGCGCAGATAGGGCGAGGCCGGCGCCAGGTTCTGATGGCGAAAGCAGCCAAAGGCCTTGGCCGGCAGGATGTGCTTGGGCAGGCCGTGGAAATGCCAGGCCATCGCCATGCCGCCCCAGCAGACGCCAAAGGTCGAGTGGACATGGGTTTGCGTCCAGGCAAAGACGCGCGTCAGCTCGTCCCAATAAGTCACCTGGTCGAAGGGCAGGTGCTCGACCGGGGCGCCGGTGATCAGCAGCCCGTCGAACTTTTCCCCCGACGCCTCGACCTCGCGAAAGGGCCGGTAAAAGCTTTCGAGGTGGTCGGCGGCCGTGTTGCGACTTTCGTGGTCCGACATGCGGATCAGCTGAAAGTCGATCTGCAGGGGCGTGGCGCCGATCAGGCGCGCGAACTGGTTCTCGGTCTGGATCTTCTTGGGCATCAGGTTCAACAGGCCGATGCGCAGGGGGCGGATGTCCTGGGTCGCGGCGCGGCCCGGCGACATCACCATCACCCCTTCGTCCGACAGGATGCGATAGGCGGGCAGGTTCTCGTTCAGCGTGATCGGCATGTCAGGTGTCCTTGCGCGCGATGGCGCGGGCGATCAGGTCGGTGAAATCGGTGGCGCTGCGGACCCCGGCCACTTCCTCGGCCAGGACGGTGACGCCACGGCGGGCCATGGCCGCGTATCGGGGTTGGCGATGCGCCAGCGCGCGGGCATAGGTCCAGCGGATGAAGTCGTCGGGATTCACCTGCGCCTCTTCCAGGCCCTTTTCGACACGATAGGCGATCCAGGCGCGCTCCAGGAACTGCGGCTGGTAGTACATGGGCTTGGGGGCCTGGTCAAAGCGGCGCACCAGTTCGGCCGTGTGGGCATCGCTGCCCTTGATCCAGACCATCAGCAGGTCGCGTTCCAGCGCGGCCAGCACCGGATCGTCCGGGTCCTCGGGGTCCACGACTTCACAGATCGAGCCGCCGCTGTCGCACACGAAGTTGGGCAGCCCATAGATGTCCTGGGCCCGGTCGAGGAAATGGCGCGTGTCCAGCAGCGAGGCCATTTCCGCCCGGCGGTGCTGGTTCTGGCGCTGGCAATAGTCGTCAAAGGGCAGGCCCCCCCGGCTCGGGCTGCCGGGCTTGCCCAGATAGGTGGAGAGCGGCGCCAGATTGTCAAAGGTGATGTTGCTGGCGATGTACACGCTGTCCGACATCAGCAGGTCGCGCAGGAACGGGACCTTCATCGCCTCGCGCTTGAAGTTGTCGGCGATGTATTCGCCCATGTAGCGGGTGCCGATGCGGTAATCGACCGAGTAATGGAACCAGTTTCCCGTGCCGCGCAGCATCGAGGCCAGAAAGGTCTTTCCCAGGCCGGACATCCCGAACAGCACGACGCGCTTTGACGCCGCCGCCCGCCATTCCTCTGCGCTGCGATAAATCATTGGCCGTTCCTTCCTTGCGCCGCGCCCCTAGGTAATGGCGCGCGGCGATGTTGGAAAGAGTGCCCGGGATGCCATGGCCCCGGCTGGCGCGGTTCAGCCTGCCGGGGCTAGGACCTTTTTCGCGTTTCGGACCAGGGTCCAAGCAGAACGCAGCCGCCGGCATGATGCGCCCTGTGGAACGTGAAACGTCCCCGCCTTTGGGGCGGAGACGTTTGGGCGGACTGCAGGCGTTCTCAGAAGCTGTAACCGATGCGGACACCGATGCCCCAGATGTCACCGTCCTCCATCTGCGCACGCGGCTGTCCACCGGTCTGCGGCCGGGCGTCGCCCAACCTCGAATAGTTCACGCCGGTCGTGATCTTGATGTTGTCCATCGTATAGATCGCGGCCAGCGTCACGCCCTTGCGCCCGCTGGTCGGTGCCAGGGGCGAGACCAGGTCGTCCCCCGAAGGTTCGTAAATGAACGAGGCGGTGCCCGACCAGCTGTCGGTGAACCTGCGCCCGACGCCGATCGTGTAGGTGGTCGTATCCTCCAGCGACACCAGCCCGCCGCCGGTCTGGCCGGTGAAGAACTGCGGATTGACCTGGAATTCGGACCAGTTGACCCACCGGATCGACCCGAACACCAATGTGTCCGCCGCGATGCCCGTCTGGCCTTCCAAGGTCAGCGACTCGGGTGTGTCGACGGTGGTGACCGAGGTTCCGATCGGGACGCCGCCCACTCGTTCGACCGTGTCGAATTCATGCTCGACCTTGGAATTGTAGGTCAGCGACACGCGCGCGGCGATCGCCGGCAACTCGTAAGCAGCCCCGATGACATAGCCCATGCCCCAGGCCTGGTCCATCTGGACGTTGTAGCCGGACAGGGCGCCGTAGGCGAAGCCGTTCAGCGTCACCTCGGCATCCGCGCGCGAACCCCGAAGGCCACCATGCACCGAGATGTTGTTGGGCATCCTGTAGCGCAGCAGCGCCGTGACGGTGGTCGAATCCACCCGCGCGCGCGTCCCCCCCAGAAGCGAGGACCCACCCTCGGCCAAGGGGATGAAGGGGGCATAGGTCACGTCGGCGCCGAACGGTTGTTCCACGATCAGGGCGGCCGACAGGCTTTCGTTCAGCTGGTGCTTGTAGCCCAGCCCGACAAAGCCATAGCCGTTCGCCACATCCCCCGTACCACGCGGCGGAATGCCCGTCGGTACGGCCGGAATCGGCGGGACGCCCGTATCGGTGCCCTCGACCGTCGGATCCCCGCCCCCAAAGCTCAGTTCGGCGTAGTTGCCGGGTTCGAACAGGATTCCGAGGGATTGCGGCGCCCTTTCGATCCCCCCCGCCATCAGCGGCGCTGTTCCCAGCAGCAGCGCGGCCATCCCCGTCAATGCAATCTTCATCTTTCCCTCCCACGGCCGGGCGTTGCGCCCCCCGGATTCCACCCTAGCGCGCATTTGTTCCCGATCAATTCACATGCACATCTGACCTCACGTCCGGCGCGATAGCGATAACCGCCGTGGCACGGATGCAACGGGACGGCTGGACAAATCCCCCTGTCCGTGAAAGGGGAAACTGCCAAACGAGATTGCCGCAAGGACACCCCCATGCAGATTCGTGAGGCTCTCACTTTCGACGACGTGCTTCTGGTTCCCGCAGCCTCGACGGTGCTGCCGTCCACGGCGAACGTGACCACCTTTGTGACGCGGGCGATCAGGATGAACATCCCGCTGCTGTCATCGGCCATGGACACGGTCACCGAAAGTCGGATGGCGATCGCCATGGCACAGGCCGGAGGGATGGGCGTGATCCACCGGAACCTGACCACCGAACAGCAGGCGGCCGAGGTCCGGCGCGTCAAGCGTTTCGAAAGCGGCATCGTCTACAATCCGATCACCCTGACCCCCGACCAGACGCTGGCCGACGCCAAGGCGCTGCAGGACCGCTACAACGTCACCGGCTTTCCCGTTGTCGACGAGGCGGGTCGCGTCGTGGGAATCGTCACCAACCGCGACATGCGATTTGCCAGCGACGACCGCACACCAGTCCGCGCGATGATGAGCGCGGAGAACCTGGCCATCCTGCGCGAACCCGCCGACCGCGCCGAGGCCATCAGCCTGATGAAGGCGCGCCGGATCGAGAAGCTTCTGGTGACGGATGGGCAGGGCAAGCTGACCGGTCTTCTGACGCTGAAGGATACCGAGAAGTCGGTGCTGAACCCCTTGGCCTGCAAGGACGATCTGGGACGCCTGCGGGTGGCGGCCGCCTCGACCGTTGGCGAGGAAGGTTTCGAGCGCAGCCAGGCCTTGATCGAGGCCGGCGTCGACATGGTCGTCATCGACACCGCGCATGGGCATTCCGCAGGCGTCGCCAAGGCGGTCGAGCGGGTCAAGGCGCTGTCCAACGACGTGCAGGTCGTGGCTGGCAATGTGGCGACGGCCGAGGCGACCCGCGCGCTGATCGGCGCGGGCGCCGATGCGGTCAAGGTCGGCATCGGGCCGGGCAGCATCTGCACGACGCGGATCGTGGCAGGCGTGGGTGTGCCCCAGCTGACGGCCATCATGGACGCCGCCTCGGCCGCCGGGGACGTCCCGGTCATCGCCGATGGCGGGATCAAGTTCTCGGGTGACTTTGCCAAGGCCATCGCGGCGGGCGCCAGCTGCGCCATGGTGGGCAGCGCGATCGCGGGCACCGATGAAAGCCCGGGCGAGGTGATCCTGTACCAGGGCCGCAGCTTCAAGTCCTATCGCGGCATGGGATCGCTTGGCGCCATGGCGCGCGGTTCGGCGGACCGGTATTTCCAGAAGGATGCCGCCTCGGACAAGCTGGTTCCGGAAGGCATCGAGGGTCAGGTACCTTACAAAGGTACCGCCAGCGCGGTCATCCATCAGCTTGTCGGCGGCTTACGGGCGGCCATGGGCTATACCGGCTGCGCCACCGTGGCCGAGATGCGCCAGAACTGCCAGTTCGTCCGCATCACCGGCGCCGGACTGAAGGAAAGCCATGTCCATGACGTGCAGATCACGCGGGAATCTCCGAATTACAGGCTGGGATAATCCTTGTTTCGCCGGCCTCGCGCAGATGTTGCGCGAGGCTCCTTCTTCATTCCCTGTGAACTTTTGGCAGGTCTCCGCTTCGATTGGATGCAAGTAGGGATAAGCAGATGCAGCCCTGCAGGAGTAGATGCGTCACCACTCTCTGACCTGTTCCCTCCGATCAACACCTGGCAGTTACTCACACTCGACATCTGCGGCAGCGGGCTGAACCAGCATCCCGCCGCCTGAGCCGACGTCCCGCCAGAGCCGATCGATGCCATTCAAATCGAATGCCAGCCACTAGAGATCGGGACGATGGACCCTGTGCCAGTTGCCGGCAAATGGCACCACGCCCACCCCGACACTCTACAACGCGAACAAACCGAAGTCGGCACCATGTCCGAGGGTCTTGGTCTCTCAGGCGCAGGGTCAGCAGCTACCTCTTGCCTGTCCGACAGGGGCTGCAACAGAGCGGCAGTATGGCCCAAGTTGACAAGAAAAAAACTGCACGAACTTGCAGGCGCAGTAGTTGCCTGACCGACATTGTTGCCCGAAGTCTGAAAGGGATTCACCTCGTGAAGAGGACGGTAGCTGCGCTGCATGAGCACGCCCAGCCCGCCGAGCCACAAGATCAAGAACCCGTCGGCGTACAACGCAGCCTTGAAGCAGCGTCACGTCCTGACACTCTGGTTCGGTCCAGACACGGCCTCCTGTACCGTCTCCGACGGGCACAGGAGGCTGGCAACCGCAGTATGGCGATGACACGATCAGGCATGCCTGACGATGAAAGTCCTGTTCGGCATGGCCCTCAGGCAGATCGAACCATGGGAACGACTTTGATCCGAGTGACCATGACGGGAGACATTGCCGAGAGCGTCCTGCGCCTGATCGGCGTTGTCAAGGCGGTGCCGGATTTCAGCACGCTCAAACGCCAGATAACCTTGGCCGGGAATATCCCCACCGGGGCTCGAAGGGGCCGCTGCGCCCTTTTCCCGACGAAGGGCACGCCCGTAAGCATGGTGGCGCGGAACACCGCATTCGCCATGGTGGCTTGGATCAACGGCGCGACACGGCTCACGGCGCAAGATCCATATCGGTGTCGACGGCCGAGTCTTGGAAAATCCTGCTATTGAGGGTGAGCCTGCGAACGTTAGCACCGTGGGGGACGCAACCATGCTGCCCCAATTGCTCAGCCAGATTTCTGATTAGGTGAATGATAGTGCACAAAGAGCGTTCATTCTGAAGCTGGGGGATGAAGGAACGCCGGTGGCCGAGCTTTACCGGAGTTCGCGCACTGCGCGGACGGGATCAGCCAGACCACCTATTTCAGCTGGAGTGAGGAAGATCAGCAAACAGTCCGTTGGACTGTTCACCCGACGAACGCGTTACGGCGGGTTGCTGGCGGACGGGATACGCCGCTTGAAGGCGCTTGAGGATGAGAACGGCCGCCTCAAGAAAGTCGTCACGGACCTGACCTTGAATCAGGAGATGCTGTGAGGCACGTCATCCACCGAAAGCGCGTTCGCCAGCCGGCTTGAACCGGTGGCGCCTGCTGGCTCACCCTGGTCGGATGCGCGAGCCGGTTCGCGGGATGTGCAACGATTGGGGCGTGTCGATCCGCGGGGCTTGTGGGGCCCTGCAGTTCGACACCTCCGCGTTCCACTACAAGTCTGGCGTACCGATCAGGCGGCCGTCACACGGCGGATCAAGGAGATCTGCGAAATGCGCCTGCGCTACCGCTATCGGCGCGTGCATGTCCTGCTGCGCCGGGAGGGTGGGTGATAAACATCAAGAAGACGCGTAGGATTTACAATGAGTTGGACCTTCAGGTGCGCAGCAAGCATCCGAAGCGGCGGGTGAAGGCGAAGCTGCGCGATGACCGGCAGGAAACAGTTGGGCCAAACGATGTCTGGGCCATGGACGCATGACCAACTGGCCTTTGGTACGAAGCTTCGCATCCTGACCATTGTCGCTATCCATTCCCGCTTTTGCCCGGCCGCCGTTCCCCGCCTGACATAGCGCGTGGAAGATGTGGTTTGGACATTGGAACGGGCATGTGCCCGGTTCGGTTACCCAAAGACAATCAGGCTCGACAAAGACGAACCGAGTTCATCTCGGTCAGACATCTATGTCTCACCCTCAATCTGTGGGCGTCACCCTGGACTTCTCATGCCGGGGCAAGCCGACGGACAACGGCTTCATCTTTCGTCGGGAAAAGGGTCCACCGCACTGTTTTCCTGATCCTCCTCAATTCTGAAAGAAAGCTCTGGTCAGGGCGCCTGAACATGCGTCGCCATTGCGGCTCGGGCCAGTGGCGCATCGATGGCCACTTCATGGGCCATGCGGATGCACGGAAAAAAGCTGGAGGCTTGGCGCAGGCACTACACCGAGGACCGATCCCACAGCGCGATCGGATATAACATCCCGATCGCTCTGCATTATCCCGGCGGCGCAGCCAGTCCGTCGCCATGACCGAGCCGGAAAACTCCAGCATCCAGCGGTCCAGGGTTGGGAGCAGCGGAGTACCGGCGGAAACTCCAGCTTCCGAAAGTCCAAAATCGGCAAGGCGGGGCAACAACCTGCGAACTCTCTGAAAGGCCACAGGAGAGACGCGGCCAAGGTCATCCGCCTTGGGCAGATGGGTTTGCCAGTGGCTGCGGACCATCCGCCAGTGCCCGGTGGCAGCCCTGGCTGCAATCCCGTCTCCCCTGCGTGCAGGAGGTCATACTTCAGGAACCGCCACAGGCGCTTGATGACCGAGGGCAGGACTGCCACTATCCAGGTGAAGCCCCAGGGGTTGTGGAGACAGCACTCCTTCCCGCCGAGTTACCCGCCCCCTTGCGTCCCCGTCCAGCCTTCGTGAGCGGCTTACCTGAGAAAGCCCGCACCTCGCGCACAAGGTCGCCATCAGCCTGCTTCTCAACCAGCCCCCATCAGCGTCATTCTATCTTCGGTCATCGTCGTTCCTGTCCAAGTTTCAGGTCTGGCAAATCAGAGCTGCTCCGAAGATCGGCAGTGACCACCAGCGTCACCCAAGGCCGCGCGGCTTGCGCTCCGCCAAGGGCTCCACGCACGGCCTCCTACACCATGTGCAGGAACGATCTTGGCAGCACTGCCATTCTGCGTGAAAGGTAAGGCGTCGTGGATATCGTCCGGGATGGCAGAGATACACAGGTGGAAGCGTCACTAAGTGCCGTCCACACCACCTCTCAGGTCGTGCGTGAGGCGGGAAAGTGTTTTGTTGTGGCGTGCGCCAAACAGCACGGCAGCACCTGTCTCCATTTTTCGAGATCATTGAGGACAAACACCCGCAAAGCCCGCGGTTTCATGCTCAAGCCATGCAAATGGCTGTGGTTCATTGCAATTTAGGCGACCATGACTGCCCCGGCAGCCCGCCCAGGCCCTTAATTTGGCGTGGCCACTGATCCAGATGCTTGAGGCGCAGTTTTGCCCGGACCGCAACGGCGACATGGAGGTCTAGAGGATCCTGCGGCGGCATGATGGATGGCAACCGGGAACCGCAATTCGCCCGTGATGCAGCTTGCGGCAAAGGTCCGGAAAATGGGGCCGCGCCTGTTGGCGCGGCCCCACGGGTTCATTCTTCCTCGTCGCCGGCGACATCGGCGATGTCGTCCAGCGAGACATCACCGTCGTCATCGTCCTCCTCCAGCAGATCATCATCCAGATCGCCGGAATCGTCGGTGATATCCTCTTCGTCATCGACCAGGTCATCGTTGGTGTTGCGCGCGGCAGCCTTCTCGTTGACCAGGGTCTTGCCGCGGCCGTCAGTCAGGCTGTCCAGCGTGAACGTGTTGCCACAAGCCGGGCAGGTCATCGGGTCGGTCTTCAGGTCATAGAAGCGGGTGGCGCAATGCGGGCACAGGCGTTTGGTGCCCCATTCCTCTTTGGGCATGGTAATCTCCTTCAGCCGCGATTAGGGGAAATCGAGCGACCCCCTGCCACAGCGGCCAAGGGGTGTCAAAGGCTTTATCTGGCAGGCCGGGGCGGGCATGGCAAGCGGCGATCAGCAGATCATCCTGGAAGACGGGCTGCCGGTGCGGCTGAGACGCTCTGCGCGCGCCCGGCGGATGACGCTGCGCGTGCCCCGGGACGGGTCCGGCGTGCTGCTGACCCTGCCGAGCCATGTTCCGGTGGATGTGGGCCGGGCCTTTGCCGAATCGCGGCGCGGCTGGCTGGATCAGGCGGTGGCACGACTGCCCGCGCGGCAGGTCGCCGTGGCGGGGGCCCGCCTGCCGGTCGAGGGACGCGGGCTGGTGCTGACGCCGGCACAGGTGCGCCAACCGCAGGTGCAGGACGACCGGCTGCTGATCCCCCAGGGGCGCCCCATGGGGCCGACGGCCGCGGCATGGCTGAAACATCTGGCCCTGGTTCGCCTCCGTGCGGCTTGCGACCGATTCAGCGCGGCCTTGGGACGCCCCTACAGCGCCATCGCCCTGCGCGACACGCGCTCCCGGTGGGGCAGCTGCACGCAGGACGGGCGGCTGATGTTCTCGTGGCGGCTCGCGATGGCGCCGGCCTTGGTGCTGGATTACGTGGCCGCGCACGAGGTCGCGCATCTGGCGCATATGGACCATTCGATCCGCTTCTGGCGGCAGGTCGAGTCCCTGATGCCGGGACATGCGTCCCACCGGGCCTGGCTGAGGGCGCACGGCGCGGACCTGATGCTGTGGCAGTTCCGCGATTGACGAGGCGGTCTCTTGTGATCACAAGTTGCGCATGAACGCCACCCGCCCCACCGACCCGACCGCGCATGAGCGCCTGTACCGCACCCTGCGCAGCCAGATCATGCTGGGCGAACTGCCCCCCGGCAAGGCGCTGACCCTGCGCGGCATCGCGCGCGACCACCACCTGTCGATGACCCCAGCACGAGAGGCGGTGCGCCGCCTGGTGGCCGAGGGCGCCCTGACGCTGTCAGGTTCCGGCCGTGTCGCCACGCCCGAGCTGTCGGACGAACGGATCGAGGAGCTGGCGGCCCTGCGCGCCCTGATCGAACCCGAGCTTGCGGCCCGCGCCCTCCCGCGCGCGCATTTCGCGCTGATCGACCGGTTGGCCACGATGAACGGCCGCATCGCGGACGCGGTCGAGCGTCACGATGCGGTGGGCTATATCCGCTGCAACCTGGAGTTTCACCGGATGCTGTACCTGCGTGCGCAGGCTCCGGCGATGCTGGCGATGCTGGAAACGATCTGGCTGCAACTGGGGCCCACGATGCGGGCGCTGTATGGGCGGGTCAGGCGCAACGAACCGCCGCGCCACCACCGCATGATCCTTGCCGCACTGCGGGCGGGGGACGAGCCGGCGCTGTGCCTGGCGGT
>Ga0194112_10012461_pt1 | contig 10372 bp, 3 predicted proteins | sample TA2MahC400mmetaG_FD_146191 | JGI IMG/M metagenome (GOLD analysis project Ga0194112, IMG submission 146191) | Freshwater microbial communities from Lake Tanganyika, Tanzania - TA2015016 Mahale Deep Cast 400m | ecosystem: Environmental > Aquatic > Freshwater > Lake | place: Tanzania: Lake...
ACATGCAGAGCGACGCCCAGAGACGATTCGGGGCGCGGCGCTGGAGACCCGTGGCCCACTCAGCGGCCGAGACGGCCGCCGCCTAACGGTGTCCGAAACGGACCACGCCCAAAGCTGAAGCGTGGAGGTTATCCAGACATTGATCTCGATGGGCTGTGAGGATGCGTTCTTGATGGCGACGACTGCCATCAGGGGTTCGTACAGCACCACCTCCGGCGCGTCAGGCGTCAGCGAGAGTCGCAGCGCCTTCGCGGCTGCGTCTTCCTCCGCGGCCCACGAGCCTGCCGCAGGGAGGAGCATGCCCGCCACGGCCAACAACGCCTGCGGTCGGATCATCGCGGCCCTCCTTCCACGTCTTTTCGCGCGTTCCGCAGGCAGCACTGCGCGCGATCAGTTCTCGGACACTACGGACGGGGTGCGCCCCGTCCGTTGCCCTGTAATCCAGGTCTCCGCTTCCAGTATGGCCGCGGCACGCTCGCGGCCGTCGGCGGATTCGCTGAACCCGAAGCTCTGTCCCGCGAGGGCCTCCAGCCACGCTCTGCCAACCGCTCTTCTGGACGGCTCCGGCGACTTTAGCGCGTCGAGTATGGTCCCGGCGTCGCCGGCGACGAGGTCGCGCCATGCAGTTGACAGCCACTTCCTGACCGCGGTGAGCCTGGCCTCCGGTGTCACGTCGCCACCGCTCGGGACCTCGGCCCCGTGCCCGCGGGCAATCTTGGCGAGCTCCATGCTGGCGTTGTTGCGCTGGACGGCAGCGACCGACGGATGCTCGACCACCCGGATCAGGCGCCGCAGCGCCGCGGAAGGGGGCGCTGCGCCCGATAGCGCAACGGCTTGGTAGAACAACAGGAGGTCGGCCCCAATCGGCTTGCTCAGGTATGCCAGGGCCTGCGCGGAGCCGAGATCGAGCTCGCGCGCATGCTTGCGAGCGTCCTTACGGCCCAGCCATGAGCACAACTGCATGCCGACGAGCTTGAGGAAAGGGTCGTCACTGCCCACCATTTCGCCCACCGCCGCTGCGCGCTTGGCCTCGTCCAGCGACGGGAGTCCCCGGATCTGCTTGCAGGTCTTTGCCAGCAACTCGACGTCGCGAGCGCTTTTGTAGGGACAGTGGTATTGGCCGCTCCAGCCCTCCTGTGGCCAAATGGCTTGTGTGCCCGCGCCGAACAATGCGAGCTGCCCGTCCTTCGCCGCCAGGAACACGAGGCGATCCGTCTTGATCTCCTGGGGCGCCGGCGCGCGCCACTCGGGCTCGAACGCGACCTTGATCGAGCCTGTGGCAGCCCGGCCGTAGAGTACCTCCCGCACGGAAACCTCGAGCTGGTTCCCCGCCGGAGCGACGGACTTAGCGAGCACGATCGCGTCGGACTCCATGCTCAGTTCCACGAAGTCGTAGCACCTCACCGAGTAGGCGAGAACGTGTGGCGCGCAAAGTGTCGCCACAAGAGACACGAGCGCGATAAAGCGTGCGTACATAGCATGCTCTCCCTGAGCTATGGGCGGGGGCCACCGGCGTCCCCCGCCCCGCGATGTACCTGCCGCAGGGGGCGTTCCGCGTGCAGGTGTGCGCGCCCTACGCGGCTCCCTTTCGCGTCGTTTCGCGTGTTTCGGGGGCAGTCTGCCTTTCTCTTGGTCACGCGGGACGCAAGACGCGGGGCACGGAGGCCCCGCCCACAGCGCTCAACGCTTCGGCGGGGCGGCTTCGCGGACGACTGCGCCGTCGGCGTCGCTGAGGACGAGCATCGAGAAGCGGTCCACGTTGTCCAGCTCGTTCGTGCTCAGCGAGGCGTAGTCGAAGCGGCCTCGCAGGTCGGTGTAGCCGTCCTTGTAGAACTTCGTCTGCCCGTCCTTCATGCGGGCGTAGACTTTGACGTAGACGCGGGGCAAGGGCTTGGCGGTCTTTTCGTTTGTGACCTTGACCTGTCCGTAGTTCTCGATGACCTGGAGTGCCAGGGCGTTGGCGTAGTAGGCCTGGGCCTTGGCGACGCCGGCGGCGATGATCTCGACCATGACGTTGCTGTTGTGGAACTTCTCGGGCAGGTCAAATGTGAGGGCGGTCTTGGCCGGGTCGAGCTTCAGCATCGCCGTCTCGTTCGGGCGGATGTAGGCGAACTGCCCCGTCTGGGCCTGGACGAATGGGTTGCGGGAGAAGAGGAGCTCGACGTCCATCAGGTAGTAGTTGACCTGGGCCTCGGCGAGGTTCTGGTACTGGAGGGCGACTTTGCGGGCTTCGACCTTGAAATCGTGGCTGGCCTCGGTGGCGGCGAGGGCGGCCTGCTTCTGCGCCGCGTCGTCCTTGTCCACGACCTTGGCTCCCTTGCCCTCCAACTCGTCGAGCTGTGCGGCGACGTTTGTGAACAGGTTACGCCATCTGTCCACGGGGTAATCCGCATACTTGGTGGCGAGTGCGCGGGCGGCCTTGGGCGCGTCGCCGTAGAAGTCCAGGTAGGCCGCGAAGTAGTCGTGCTGGATGCCCGTCGCCAGCTTCTTGGGGTCAACCTGGGCGAAGGCGGCCTGGCCGTCCTCGATGCGGTCCTGGAGGAGGAGGTAGTAGGTGACGCTCATGAAGTCGTTGTCGTCGAGCTTCGGGCGGTAGGAGAGGACGTTGAGGAGTCGGATGTATTGCTCGAAGAAGCGGTTGTTGAGGATGGAGCGGGACTTTCCGAGGCGGTGGGCGCGGGCGTTGACGAGGGGCCAGTATTCCATGTGCTGGTAGCTCTTGCGGACGACGGGGTCAATGGTCACGAGGCGGCAGTCAATGTAGGCGCCGCACTGGGCGAGGAAGCCGTCGCAGTGCTGGAGGAACTCGCGGGCGGCGGCCGCGTCGTCGTGGCGGATGCTGTAGCTCCAGAGCGTGGGGTGATAGGTGTGGCGCTGGTCGAGCAGGGCCAGGGTGCGGCGGAAGAAGTCGGGCTGTTGCATGCGCCAGGCGATGCGTTCGAGGTTGGTGCGGCCCAGGTTGTTGGCCTGGATGTAGCCGATCACCTGGTCCTCGGTGCCGTGCTGGGAAATGTAGTCCCACGACTGGGTGTCAATTTTGGTCGGCTTCTCGACGACGGTGAGGGTGACAGGCTCGGCCGAGGCGATGAGGCGCTCGTTGCGGGCGACGTGGACGGGGTAGTGGGCGAACTGGCCGGCGGCGGGGAAGTAGAAGAAGTAGTCGAGGGTTTGGGTGCGGTAGGGCTCCAGGTCAACTCGGACGCTGCGGGTGTACTGGCCGTTGAGGACGGGGATTGCGCCGCGGGGGACCTGGAGGAGGATTTCGAGCTTCTGGCGCGAGGAGGTTGGGTTGGTGACGACCACGTGGCAGCCGTAGGGGACGTGGGTGAGGAACTCGTCGGCGACGTATTTGTCCACCTGCTCGTTTCCGACCTGGCGGTAGCGTTCGCCGTGGCGGTAGAAGTTCTGGCTGACGAGGATGGTGGTCTTGTCGGGGTCGGGCTGGGCCTCCTTGATCTCCTTGTGGAAGATGACCATCGGGCTGCCGGCGGTGAGGGCGAAGCGTGCCTTCTCGGCGGCGGTCTTGTGCTCGGCGGCGGCGAAGGGGAGGTCGAGGACGGCCAGGGCGAACATCATCTCGGTGAAGTTGCGGCTCGCCTCGGCCAGGTTGCGGGAGTAGAAGGGTGCCTTGCCGTCGTGGCCGGCGTAGTCGTTCCAGAAGGCGTTGACTGTCACGAGTCCGGCGTTCTGGGCCTCGATGGGGAGGCGGTAGTAGTTGTTCTCGACCCACTCCTGCGTGGCGTCGAGCTTGCGGTAGAGCTGTCGGACGGCTTTGCGGCGCTGCTCGTCCCTGGCGAGGTAGCCGAGTGACACGTCGGCGTCGGACAGCTCCTCTGCGGCGTCCATCTCCTTGCCCTCGCCCTTGGCGTCGGCGCGAGCCTTGTCGCGGTAGGCTGCGCGCCTGGCGGGAGGGGGCGCGGGGGCGGCAGTGGCCACGGCGGGGCCTGGGGCCGGCGGCGGAGCGGCGGCTGGCTCGGCGGGGGCCTCGGCCGCGGGGACCGCATCCCGGGCCGCCTGCTGGAGCTCGGCCAGCTTCTCCAGCCTCTCTTCGGACTTGAGTTTCTTGGCCAGGTCCTTGGCGCGCTCGATGCCCAGGTCGTCCCTGGTTTCGAGTGCTCGGCCGCGGAGGGCGGTCTTGAAGAGGTGGTTGAAGCGCTCGATGTCGGGCGGGATGAGGTCGAAGGCGTCCCTCACGTGGCGGCCGGTGTGGGCCGCCTCGCCGGCCAGGCGCTGGGCGAGGAGGGTGCGCTCGACGGTGTTGAGCTGGCCGAAGCGCCACGTCCTGAGGTAGGGCGCGAGGTCACTGCCCAAGAGCCAGTGGTCCATGAAGGTCTTGTCGCGCTTGTTCGCCAGGTAGGGGAGGATGACGGCCTTGAAGAAGGCGGGGTCCTTGCGGTAGAGGAAGAAGCTGAGCTCGTGGCAGGCGTACTTGGAGTAGAGTTCGCGCTGCTGCTCGGGCTTGAGCTTCGGCCAACCGAGGATGAAGCCGAATTCGACCAGGGTGGCGTTGTTGCTGAGCGTGGCGTAGAGAGCGAAGACGCGGTCGAGGCTGTCGTAGCGCTCGAAGTCGCTCGTCGTGATGTCGGCGATGGCGAACTGGCCGCCCGTGGGGACGACGGTGATCTGCTTCTGCTCGGTGAAGTGCTTCTTGGGGTCGAGGCCGTCGGCGAGGCGCAGGTCTTCGAACTTCATGGGCAGCTCGGGGAGGGAGAGTTCGCGGTAGGCGGTGTTTTCGGGGTCCACGGCCACGATGCGGAGCTGCTGGTGAGCGCCGAGTTCGGCGCGCTTGATCACCAGGACGCCCTTGTCGTCGGGCCGCAGGTTCACGAGCACGGCCGCTCCCTCACCCAGGAAGTCGAGGTTGGCGAAGAAGTCGCCAGGCCCGCCGTCCGGCGGTGGCCGCCTGGTGGGGGCGGGGCGGAGCCGTCCGCCGCCCGCGCGGCCGGCGAGGCGGTCGAACTCGCCGCCCTCCGCGGCCTCCTGGGTCGTCGTCTCCGTCGTGCGGATGGCCCAGGGGTTCAGCAGCAGGGTGGGGCGGGTGAGCATGTTGCCGGGCAGCCGCTTGGCATACTTGCGTTCGAGGATGTAGCGGTACTCCTCGCCGATGTCGCGGCCGACGACGTAGAGGGAATCGGTCTTCGGGACGGCGACGGCGAAGGGCTCGGGGAAGGTCGCGCTGAGGCCGGCGTAGGCGGAGTACTCGGGCGTGTAGCGGGTGGCGAGGACGTGGACGCGGGCGAACTTGGAGGCGTTCGCCAGGGTCACGGTCAGCGTGTCCTTGTCGGCGGCCACGGAGGCGACCTGGAGGGGCTTGGGGTTACGGACCTCGAGGTGGCGGGTGGCGGAGAGGACGTAGCCCTCGGCCTCGGCGCCGGGGGTGAGGCGCACGGCGACGCGCTCGCCGCTCTCCTTCAGGAGCAGATCGTAGTCGCCGGCCGGGATGTCCTGCACCTGGAGGAAGCCGCCCTTGATTGAGAGGGCGTCGAAGCGGTCGGCGAGGAACGTGTTGCCGCGGCGTTCGAGGAACGACACCTCGTGGCGCGCGGGCTTGGCCTCGGCGCCCATGTAGGGCACGAGGAGGACGGCGCCCGCCCGGCCGTGGAGGGTGCGGGGGAGGCTGTGCCTGTCGCTGTCGAGCGTCCAGGCCCGCGTCACGCCCTCGGGGCCTGTCGCGCTCAGGTGCGCGACGTCGCGGAGCGCGCCCAGGGCGATGCGGCCACGGGCGTCGGTCTGGAGGGAGACGTGGACAGGGTCGGTGAAGTCGCGGTGCTTGATGACCAGGGCCACGGGGCGGTCGGGGCGAATCTCGCCTGTGCGGCCGAGCACCTCGATGGCGTACTGGCCGGCGACGTGCAGCAGGTGGAGGGCCTCCACCTTCTCCGTCGCGTCAATGTTATTCAGGTGGAAGGTCTCGGCGTCCGCCACGTCGTCCTTCTTGTTCTGGCTCAGGTTCTGGACCTTGGCGCGGAGGGCGAAGGTCAGGCGGGCCAGGTTGGCGGGCACCTGGAACTCGTAGGTGGCCTCGCGGTCCTCGAAGAGCTTGAAGTCCTTGACCTCCTTCGCCGTGTTCACGCCCTCACGGTCGGTGGAGGTGAGGGTGAGCGTGACCTCTTCGAGGACGGAGAGGGTGACGGGAGTGCCGTTGAGGGTGAGGACTGGGCGGATGAGGAGGGTGGCCTTGTTGCGGCGGAGCAGGGCTTCGCGGTCCACGCAGAAGCCGGCGGAGAGCTGGTAGCGCTCGGCCTCGTGCTGGAAGGAGTCGAGGCAGGCGAACTCGCCCCGCGTGAGGATGATGGCCTGACGGCCGGGCTGGTTGGAGAAGGGGACGGTGATGAGGCCCTCCTTGCCGGGGGTGTACTTGTGGCCTGCGAGCCAGAGGGCAGCGTCGTTCACCCGGCGGTTCGCCTCGTCCAGGATGGTGAATACGTGGCCGGCGGTGCTGGTGCGGGCGAGGAACTGGAGTCTGCCACGGCGGACGACGGCGCGGCTGCTGCGGCCGTTGCCGATGAACTCGATGACGTAAGTGCCGCGCGGCTTGAGACTTGGGAACTCGAAGGTCCGCTTCACGCGGCGGAGGGGCGGCTCTTCGTAAGTGTATGTCTTCTCTTCATTTGCGACCAGGCCATCGAGGTTCACCGCCGTGTCTATCTCGCGACCGTTGGCCCGGTAGTAGTTGAGGGCATTCAGCTCGTAAACCTTGACCAGCAAGGTCTTTACGTTCTTCACGTAGACCTCTAGCGTCACTTTGTCCTCGGGCGCGAAGAAGGTCTTGCGCGTGTGCTCGAAGTCGAGGTCAATCCGGTCCTTGAGCGCCTGGTAGTCGCTGGCGGGGAGCATGGAGTACCAGCGCTCCATGTCGCCGAGGCCGTGGACGATCTTGGTCTCGGCGAAGCAGTGGCGGAGGTAGATGTCGCTGATGTAGGTGTCGTAAGGCTCGATGCTGTCGGCCTTTACGAAGAAGTGCATCAGGTAGCTTCGGACCAGCGGCTCGTCGTTTCCGATGGGGGGCAGGAGGGTGAACTCCTGGTAGTTGGCATTCACGTCGGCGGTGAAGCGCCGCCGCTGCTCGTCCTCCATGTAGCGGGGGCTGATGTAGCCGACGTTGCGGGGGAGCTGGATGTAGGCGAGGAAGCGGACGGGGTCGTAGATGCCCCTGGCGCGGTCGTGGACGAGGCGATGGTAGAGGACATGGGCCTTGAGGGAGTTGTGGGATGAGTTGAGCTTCCCCACAAATGCCCACAGGCGTTCGAGATACGCCTCGCGCTCCCGCTCGTCGTCCTGCCAGTCCACGTCGGCGCTGGGCCGCAGTTTGGCGAGATAGGCATTCACAAAATGAGTCTGGTTCAGCAGGTCGGGCTTGAGCTTCAGGCACTCCTCGAGTTGGCTGAGGAGGAGCAGGCGGTGGATGTCGAAGCACCCGAAGCCGCCGCTATCCTGGTGGGCCAGGTCGTCCAAGACCAGTTTGGGCAGGTTCTGGTAGTCGGGGCGCTTCAGGCGGTTGAGGAGGTGTCGGCGGCGGATGGGGTCGAGATTGACGCCAATCAGCCAGTCGAGCGCCCGCTCCTCGAAGCCCTGGAGGGAGTTGGGGTGGCGGGCCAGCGCGGCCTGGGTGAGGGCTTCGCGGCTGATGAGCTTCTGGTCGAGGGCGGTGGGGAGCTGGGGCTTCTGGCCGAGGAGTTCGCGCTGGTGGTTGAACTGGAGGCCGAGGCGCTGGCGGATGTATTCGAGGGACGCCTTGGGGTCCTTGTCGTACTTCAGGAGTGCTTGGCGGTTCTCGATTTCCACCACGCGCTGTGTGCGGTCGTAGCGCTTGATCCAGGCCTTGAGCATCTCATCCACGTCCGCCAGCCTGCCCTGGTTCTGGGCGTGGAGGCAGGAGTAGTAGTAGTAATCCTCGGTGCCCGGGATGAGTTGTTTGAGGGCTTCGGCGCGGTCCTTGCCCAGCGCGAAGTCCTCGATGAAGCCCACCTCGCCCCCCCCTGCCGCCGGAGCGGCGAGGAGCGCGCACGCGAACAGCCCCAGGTGCAATCGCCTCATGGTCAGTACCTCCAAGAGTTTGCGGCGACAGAGCCGCTGCTGGGCGAGCTACGTCCAGGTAGACTCCCCCATGTGAATTTAGACGCGAGGTGGCCGCCGGCAGTTCCCTCACGGCTTGAGGAGGAGGACGAGCGCAACGCCAATGGCGGCCAGCAAGAGGATGATCAGAAGGGTCAGAATGACGTTCCGCCGCCGCTGGCGGATACGGGCCAGGCGGCGCTCCTCCGGCGAGGCCGGCGGGGGCGGCGCCGCGGGGCGTTTGGGCACCTTCGCCGCCTTCGGGGCCTTCGGCGGCGCGGCTTCGCGGCCCTCCAGGGCGTCCAGCAGCGCCTGCGCCGTCTGGTAGCGCTGGGCGGGGTCCTTCGCCAGGAGGCGGTGGATGACCCGCCGCAGGACGGGTGGGAGGTGTGGCGCCACGGAGTCGAGCGGCGGCGGCTCGTCGTTGAGCACCTTGGCCACGACGGCGGCGGCGCTCGGCGCGTCGAAGGGGTAGTTCCCGGTCAGCGCGTAGTAGAACGTGGCTCCGAGCGAGTAAAGGTCGCTGCGGGCGTCGGCCACCTGGCCCTGGGCGACCTCGGGCGACATGTACATCGGCGTGCCGAGGCGGGAGCCGGGGGCGGTGACGTCTATGTCCACCCCGCTCCGCTTGGCCAGGCCGAAGTCGGCCACCTTGGCCACCCCGCCCGCGGCGATGAGGATGTTGCCGGGCTTGATGTCGCGGTGGACGATGCCGAGCGCGTGCGCGGCGCCGAGCGCGACCGCGGTCTGCTTGAGCAGGCCGAGCGCGAGGTCGGGCGGCACGGCCCCGCTGCGCCGCAGGCGCTCGCCCAGCGTCTCCCCCTCCACGTACTCCATCACAATGAAGCTGTAGCCCTTGTCCTCCCCTACGTCGAAGACCTGGATCACGTTGGGATGATTGATGGCGGCGGCGGCGCGCCCCTCGCGGCGGAAGCGCTCGACGAAGCTGGGGTCGCGCGCGAACTCTCTGGGCAGGACCTTGATGGCGCACACGCGGCCGAGCGCCTGATGCTGGGCCTTGTAGACGGCGCCCATCGCCCCGCGGCCGATCACCTCCCGGACCACGTACGGCCCCAGCATCTCGCCCAGCAAGGCGTCGGCTCTCGCCGCCGAGGCGGCCGCGGCGGCCGCAGGCACCCGCAGCTGCGCCTGGCAGCGGGGGCACGCCACCACCCCATCGGGCGACGGCCCGACCTCGAACTGCTCGCCGCACTTGGGGCACTTCGCCATCAGCTTCGCCATCGCCTGTCGCCTCCGATCCCCTTGGAGCTCGCGGCAACCGGCTCCTGGAGCCTACACACCGTTCCTGCGCCCCCCTATCATACGCAACTCGCCGCGTAGCGCAAGAGCGCTCTGCCGGCTCACTCGAACGCCAGGCCGTCGAGCCAGAGGGTGAACGGCGCGGGGTTGGTGGCGCGGAACTGAAGGCCGAGCCGCTCGACGGCCGCGAGCGAGACGGCGCCGCTCGTTTCGCAGAGCCAGTGGTCGTCCCCCTCCAAGGGAATGGCGAGGAGGAGCCAGCCCCAGCGGGCCTCGCTGGGGCTTTTGGCGTGCTCGATGCGATTGGCATCGCCCGCGGGCGTCAAGGCAATGTGCCCGTCTGGGCCGTAGAGCCGCAGCACGGGATTCGCCCCCTGGAACCCGAAGACGCCCTCGATGCGGCGGCGGAGCCAGAAGGCCAGGCGCTTCTTGCCGGCGAGATCGAGCGGGGCCGCTGGCGTGAAGAGCAGCTCGACCTCGCCGCCGGCGTAAGGCTCCACCCGTGCTTCGACCGCGAGGCGCCTGACCAAGGCCTCGCCGCAATCGCGGAAGGTGACGCGCGTGCCTCCGGCGGCGCGGAACGCCCAACGGCTCGCCGAGCCTTCGGTCGCGGCGTCCTCGGCCTCGCGCACAACGTAGACATCGCGCCACGCGAGGCTGGCGCTCGCGCCATTCGAGACCGTGACGGCCACGCGGTAGAAGCCCGGCGCGTCGAAGACGCGCTCCACCGCGGGCGTCGAGGCTTCGACGCCTGCAACGTCCCATGTGAAGGAGAGCGCACGGCCCTCCGGGTCGCGGCTGCGCGAGGCGTCGAAGACAAGCTTCTGCCCTACGAGGGCGCGGGTCGCGCCGTCGAGGTGGACGATGGGAGAGGGGAGGGGAATCGAGGACGAGGACGACGACGAGGACGAGGACGATTGGACTAAGAAACTAAGCGCCGCACGAGACTTCGCTCGTGCGGCGTGGCCTGCCTGGGGGCAGGCAGCCAAACGGGCGCCCGCGCCGCCGCCTCCCTTCGGGGCTTTGGCACGGTTTTTGTCAGCCCGGCTTTCTATCA
>Ga0194112_10012465_pt1 | contig 10369 bp, 6 predicted proteins | sample TA2MahC400mmetaG_FD_146191 | JGI IMG/M metagenome (GOLD analysis project Ga0194112, IMG submission 146191) | Freshwater microbial communities from Lake Tanganyika, Tanzania - TA2015016 Mahale Deep Cast 400m | ecosystem: Environmental > Aquatic > Freshwater > Lake | place: Tanzania: Lake...
CTGTCCGCGCTGCGGACAATGCCGGTCATTGCAGGAATGATAGCGGTAGCGGAACTGGCCTTGGCAGTCCGGACAGCCGAACAGTTGGCCGCCCAGAGCGGGCGTGCGGCAGAGCAAAATCTTTTGCAAGACCTGCCGGTGGCGCAGGGGGATGTCTGCGCCGTAACGCTCCCGATATGCCGGGGCCAACTGTCCGAGCAGTTGATGGACTCTTAAGGGTTGCGTTCCACCACCGCAAGTGGTGGCCGTTTGCATGAACGCTGGCTCACAGATCGTTCATGAACCGATCCAATAGTTTTTGATGTTGGGTTTTACAGAGACTGGTCAGGTGGGCGTAGAGGGCGGTCACGACCGGACTTTTGTGACCGAGATTAACTTGAATCTGGGGCAAGTTCTGGCCTTGTTCGAGCAAGTGGGTCGCGTAGCAATGGCGCAGACTGTGCACGTGCAGAGCTTTCTTGAGGCCGCTTTTTTTGAGAGCCAGGCGAAAGGCGCGCGCAAGCCTCGTGCGGGACATCGGTTGGGTGGCGGTAGAGGCGTCTTGGCCGCTATGGCCTTTGGCCGGGAAAAGCAGCGAGGGATGTTTATGAGTTTTCCATTGCTCACACAAGAGCTCCAAAGTGCGTTGGGGCAAGGGGACGTAACGATCCGAATTGCCTTTGCCCTGGCGGATGTGCAGGAGCATGCGCCCCGCATCGATATCCGGGACGCTAAGGCGCAAGCCTTCGCCCAGGCGCAGACCGCACGAATAGATGGTGGTCAAACAAACCCGATGATCCAGCGCCCGAACAGAGCCAAGGATCAGGCGCACTTCCTTGGCCGAGGCAATGACCGGCAGTTTAAATTGGGGATTGGCGCGCGCCAGTTCCAGTTCGTGGGGCCAGGGACGGTTGAGAGTTTTTTCCCGGAAAAGCTTGATGGCGCAGAGGGCTTGAGTGCTGGTTTGGCGGGCGACCTTCTTGGTGGTTTTGAGATGAATGAAGTGCTGGCGGAGCTGTTCGGAGGAGATCAGTTCTGGAGAGCAGTTGTAGAACTCGGAGAGTTGGCGCACACAGACACGAGTAAGCCTGCTGGGTGCGCGGAAGGATGGGCAAGAGTTGGAGATCATCGGCGAAGGTTTTTAGAATGGCGTGAGGGGATGTTTTTTATATGCATAGCGCTGTTCGTGCGGAGTTAATGTTTTGACAATGCAGGACCGGCCCCAATGCCGGTCCTGCGTTCAACAAACTGCCCGGAACCATCCGCCCAAGTAAAGAAGCATGCACCCAGCGAAGCCCAACCACATTCACTTCTCCCGCCGCGCAGCGGCTTCGTTCAACCATGCACATTACTTTCGACGAGTGGAAATGCGAACAGCGCTTTGGCATTTACCGTCGAGCGAAATAGTTGTAACTAGAACAGCGTGCAGCCCGTCTCTAGTTGCCATGAGCCCGGGACAACGTCCCAAATTATTGCGTAAGAAATGCTATGCCTGTATTAGAGCCCAAACGGATTCGCGATCGGCGCACGATCCGGCTTGCGACAATAATTACCGGTCGGTCCAGCGTTAAGACTCTGTTTTTTGTCGTGCCGTTGTTTTTAATGTTGGGCTGCACGGCTTCTCGCTACCGCAAGTCGGCGGACAAGGAAGTTTACAAGATCATTCAAGGCAAACAGCAAAAGGTCTTCGGCCAAACCAACAAGTTCCATATCGAAACGCGTTATTCAGGTCGCCAACCCAAGGAGATCAAAGCGCCGGAAATCATCGAGGACCGCTTGCAAACTGGCAAGCAGGTCCTGGCTCTGCCGGAAGCGCTGCGGATTGCGGTTGAGAACAATCGTCAATATCAGCTTCGCAAGGAAAACCTTTACTTGACGGCGTTGGCGCTGACCCGCGAACGATTTGCCTTCACGCCTCAGTTGTTCGCGGGCACGAAGGTCACGGGTGAACGAGCCTCCAACGGCGATCAGGCGGTCCGCGCCAGCACTCGAGCCGGTCTGGATGCTCTATTCAAAACTGGCGGGCGGCTGGCGCTCGACCTCGGCAACGATTTGCTGCGCTTTTATACTGGCGATCCGCGCCGGTCAGCGGTGTCCACAATTTCTTTAAGTCTCGTGCAGCCGTTGCTCCGCGGCGCCGGGGCGAAGATTGTGGCAGAGAATCTCACTCAGGCCGAACGGAACGTAATCTATGACATTCGCAGTTTCAGTTATTACCAGGATACATTCGCATTCGACATCGTTTCGACGTACCTCCGGCTGCTTCAGCAGCAGGACACGGTGCGAAACCAATATAACAACTTTCTGAGCTTGGAAGCTTTCCGGAAGAGGGCCGAAGCCTTGGGCTTTGATCGGTTGCCCAAAATTCAAGTGGATCAAGCGATTCAGGACGAACTCCGAGCGAAAAACAGTTACATCCTGGCGGTCGATCGATATCGGTCGAGCTTGGATCTCTTCAAGATCACGCTTGGACTGCCCTTAGGTTATGAAATTCAGCTCGACGAGAATGCATTGCGCGAGATCGAAGCGGTCGGCTTGCTTCCCGTGCAACTCACTGAGACCAACGCCATTCAGATCGCCCTCGACAAGCGTCTGGATTTGCTGAACGAAATAGACATCTTCGAAGATAGCAAACGAAAGATCGACATCGCGGCCGATCGGTTGAAGCCTGACCTGAATCTCTTTGCGGATGCTTCACTGGCCTCCGAACGTCCGACGGACTATGCCAAATTCGATCTTAATGACTATCGGCTTTCGGGCGGGGTCCAAGTAAATCTTCCGATCAATCGCCTGCTGGAGCGTAACTCGTATCGATCGGCGTTGCTGAGCTTCGAAAGGCAAATCCGGACGCTGGCTCTGTTCTTGGATGATCTCAAAACGGACGTCCGCGCGGGAATCCGCAGTCTGGAGCAAGCGCGGCAAACCTATGAAATCCAATCGAATGCCCGCGAGCTGGCGAGACGGCGCGTCGAGAGCTCGGAACTAAATATGCAAGCGGGCCGCGCCCAAACTCGTGACGTTTTGGAAGCGCAGAATGCGAGTGTCCAAGCCGAGAATGCCGTCACTGGCGCTCTCGTTGATTATCATTTAACTCGCCTGCGGCTTCTGTTAGACATGGGAGTGTTGAGGACCGCCGAAGAAAAATTCTGGCTGCGAGAAGGCTCAATCCCGCGCGCACAAGCTGGTTCGACGCAACCGCGGCAGCCCGCGGCGCCTGACTTAATTACGCCGGAACAGCTCTTTGAAAGCCCCAAGCCGTAACTATGCAGCCGACGCAGCCGATTTCCACAAACCGGAGGACAGACCTCCTGTCTGCCATGCGGGGCAACTAGATCTCACATGCAAACCGAATCAATCCACGAAGCCGTTCGCCAACGACCCTTTTGGGCCGCTGGCCTGGGCGCGCTGCTCTTAGTCGCGGCGTTTTTCGCCGTGCGCAAATGGACCGCGCCACCCCCGGTTCAGAATGAGTTCCACACCGTCAAGCGCGGCGATATGCTGATTTCCATCGTCGAGGGCGGTGCGCTCAAAGCCGTCACCGAATCGATTATCCGCAGCGAGTTCGAGGGCCTGTCGCGAATCATTAGCATCGTTCCTGAAGGTGCCTACGCTAAGAAAGGCGACCTGCTCGTGGAGTTGGATTCCTCGGAATTGAAAGACCGCGTCAATGCCCAGGAAGTCACCTACCAAAACAGCGAGTTCGCCTTCGTCCAGGCCAAGGAGAATCTGAGCATTCAAACCAACCTCATCGGCAGCCAAATCAAGGAATCCGAGCTGCGAGTCGAATTCGCCCAATCGGATCTCCTCAAATTCATTGAAGGCGATGCGCCCCAACAAATCAACACGGCGACCAACAGCATTATCATCCGCAAGGAACAAGTGCAGCGCGCTCAGGACAAATTGAACTGGACTCAGGAACTGCACAAAAAAGGCTACGCGTCGAAGTCTGAATTGGAAGCCGACAGCCTGAGCCTGATGCAGAACAAGATTTCGTTGGAACAGTCGGAAGAGGATTTGCGGCTGATGATCAAGTACGATCAACCGAAGAATCTCCGCAAACTCGATTCGGCGTTGGACCAAGCCAAGATGGAACTGGACCGTTTGAAGCAGCGCACTTCCGCGCAGATTTCCCAGGCCGAAGCCGACCTGCGAACACGCCAGCGCGCACTCGAACTGACGCTCGAAAAGCTCAATCAGCTTAAAGAACAATTAGCGGCTTCTCGTATTCTGGCCCCTCAGGATGGTTTGGTCGTCTATGCTTCGAGCAATCCCTTCGGCGGCGGCGGCGGCGGTCAAATTCTGATTGAAGAGGGCGCTCAGATTCGGCAGCGCCAAGAAATTATCAAACTCCCGGACGTTTCCCAAATGTTGGTCGAAATTCGCGTGCACGAGTCGCATGTCCTCCAAGTCCGGCCCGGTCTGGAAGCCTACGTGACGGTTGATTCCATCCCAGACCAGCGGTTCAAAGCTAAAGTGCGCAAAGTCGCAGTTCTCCCGAATTCACAGGACAGATTCTTCAATCCCAACCTTAAAGTGTATGCGACCGATGTGTTGATCGAAGATCAATTGCCCGATCTCAAGCCAGGCGTTTCGGCTCGCGCTGAAATCATCGTTACAAATCTGGTCGATGCGCTAACCGTCCCGCTCCAGTGCGTCACGACGGTCAAGGGCAAGCAAGTCTGTTATGTTCAACATGGGAGCACGACTGCTCTTGCTCCTGTAACAGTTGGCAATTTCAACGACCAATTCATTGAGGTTAAATCCGGTTTGAAAGAAGGGGATCGCGTCATGCTTTCACCACCCGCGGCGCCCGAGGACGCGGATTTGAGCGGGTCGGTGATTTCGTCGTCGGACGTTGAACCGCGTTCAGCCCCAGTTCCTCAGGCGGCTCCGCCGGCAGATAGTTCAGGAAGAAGTCAGGCTGGACCTCGCCGAGACGCAGGTCTGAACAGTGAACCCGCTTCATCAGCGGCCCCGGGACCGAGAGGCCCAGGCGAACGCGGATCGCGACAACCTGTGAGCGCTGGCGCTGAAGCCTCCGGACGTTGATTGCCAAGCCGTGAATCGGAGCCGCCATTTCTTTGCGACGCGCATGGCAAACATAAGCCTGGCAGGACAGGGCGTCTCGGCTGTCCTGTTCTTGGTGCTAGCAAATGCTGGAGAGGCGGGACGCCTATCCTACGGCTGGTTCATCGAAGGAGGTCTTCTATGACAACCAAAGTTCGCAGACGCCGCCGGAATTGGATCGGCCGCTTCCTGTTCGCCGCGGTTGCGGTTGGCTTCTCGGCCACAGCGTGGCATCTCGTCAATAAGTCCAAGAAGGATGCGCTGCCGCCCAATGCTTACTACGAAGTCAAGCGCGGTGACCTGCTAATCTCTGTTATGGAGGAGGGCGCACTCAAGGCCCTGAATGAGGTGGTCATTCGGAACAATTTGCAGGGCGAGTCGAGGATTCTGCAGCTCGCGCCTGAAGGATCGCATGTTAAGAAAGGCGATTTATTGGTTGAACTCGATGCATCCCCGGTCAAAGACAAACTCAACGAGCAAGAAGTCGCTTACCAAGACAATCTCTATATGCTGTTGCAGGCTCGGGAGAATTTGAAAATTCAGAAGAGCCTCGTCGAAAGCCGGATCAAAGACGCGGAGCTTCAAGTGGAACTGGCCCAGCGCGACCTCGAAAAGTACCGAGACGGTGACGCGCCCAGGCAAATCAAAATGGTGGACGCTCAGATTGAGGTGATCGAGGAGGCCGTTCGCATCGTCAGCGAAAGGTTTGCGCGGACCCAAGTGTTGGTCAGGGATGGGAACGCCACAAAATCGGAGCTCGAAGCCGATAGCCTAAGTTTGAAGCGAGATCAATTGGGGTTGGAGCAAGCAAAGGAAGATTTGAGGCTCCTGAAGAAGTTCGATCAACCGAACATGGTTCGCATGTTGGAATCGAATGTGCAGCAGGCCCAGGACGAACTCGACCGGTTGAAACAACGGTCCGCCAACGAAATTGCTCAAGCGGAAGCCGATTTTAAAACGAGTGAGCGCGCTTTGGAAGTCATGGACAACGCGCTCAAACAGCAGCGCCGACAGCTGGAGAACGCGAAGATTTACGCGCCGCAGGATGGGCTCGTTGTCTACGCTTCCACCAGCCCGTTTAGCGGTGGCGGCGGGCGTTCGGAGGACATGAGGTCTCGCATGCGAGACAGCGGCTACGGAAATATGTTCGAATCCGATGGGCGGTTTCGTCGAGGTGGAGAACGCGGAGGCGGTGGCCGAGGTGGACGCGGCGGCGGAGGGGGCGGGGGATCGTCCGGCGGACAATACAGTTCGGGAGGGTCAGGTGGTTCGTACGGCTCGGGCGGAGGAGCATCGTCGGTCCAAGGGGCGTCGGGTCAGGGCGGCGGCGGCGGCGGTGCTGGTGGTTCGGGACGAGGATCGGGGGCAGGGGGTGGCGGCGGATCCTTTGGCGGCGGCGGTTCGTCTTTTGGTGGTGGCGGGCAAGGTTCGGGTGGAGGCGCCCCGTCCATAGGCTATACTTCGGTTCGACAAGGTGCTGCGGTTGGATCTGGAAGTTCGATGTCGTCAGGTTCTTCACTTGGTTTGGGCGGATCAGGTTTGTCGAGTTCACTCGGATCTGGCAGTTCGGGCTCTTCGTATGGCTCCAGCGCATTGATGTCGGCGTATAGCACGGAGAACAGCCAGGTTGGTTCGAGATCTGGATCGAGAGGATCGAGCTCATATTCCTTTGAGGAAGGCGGTTTTTCTTTCTTTGGATCCGCGATGGTCATTAAAGAAGGCACGTTGGTTCGGCAACGGCAGGAATTGATCAAGCTCCCGGACGTTTCGCGGATGCTGGCTGAGGTGAAGATTCAAGAATCACGGGTTCGACAGGTTCATCCTGGGATGCTGGCCTATGTTAAAGTCGAGACGTTGCCGGGGCGCCGTTTTAGAGGGACGGTCCGGAAAGTCGCCATTTTGCCGGACAGCCAATCGAGCTGGGTTAACCTGAACACGAAGGTTTACTCGACGGAAGTTCTAATCGAAGACGAACTGCCGGAACTAAAGCCCGGTGTGTCTGCGCGCGCCGAGATCATCATCACGAACTTGGCGAATGTCTTGAGCGTCCCCATCCAGGCCGTCACCCGATACCGCGGAGAATACGTTTGTTTTGCGAAACGCGGATTGTCGGTTGTGCCTGTTCCAGTGACCACCGGTTGGTTCAATGACCGATTCATGGAAATTAAGTCCGGGTTGAATGTCGGGGATCGGGTGCTCCTCGCGCCGATCGGAGACGAAGAACAACTCGACACCGAAAGCGAAGGCCAGACCAATCAAGTCGAGTCCGCTGTCGGCACTGAGGCGATCCAATCTCAGCAAGTCAATCCCGCCCCAACGCCGCAAGCTGAACGGGACGTTCAGGAACCAGCGCCGGTTCGGCCCGATGTTACGCAAAATCCAGCAGGCGCGGAAGCGCCAGGTGTTGGACGCGGCAACCGATCTGGCGGCGAGGGGCGTGGAGGGGCTGAAGGGTTTGGCGGAAGACGTGGCGGCCGCTTCCAGGATGATCCTGAAGCGCAACGCCGACGGGAAGAGTTTATGAACTTAAGCCCGGAGGAACGTGAAGCGAGGATGCGCGAATTTCGCGGACGGCGCGGGCAAGGGCAAGGGCGAGGCCGCGGACAAACCAACTCGGAGCCTCAAACTCCGCAACAGAATCCGGAGCCCTAAACGTACTTATGCCGTTGAAACATCCCCTCTCCCTAGCTCTTTCCGTGAGCCTGCCCCCCGTAACACAGAGTTTCACTCTGCCGTATCGCCGACTTGCAGTCGGCAGCGCGTCCGAAACATCGAACAGTCCCGAACATCCGGACGTTCTGCAGAATGGAATTCTTCCCAGTAGCAAGGTGAATGCTGCCCCTCTCCCCATCCGATGGGGAGAGGGAATCGAGCTTTTGCGGTTGGCGATACCTGATGGACGAACGTGCCCAACGCCCAGGTCTTTTCCCTCTCTCCATCGGATGGGGAGAGGGTTAGGGAGAGGGGCGCTGCAACTGTCAGCTACTGCATTCTTCCGCCGCCAAAGAGCGGCTGATTGGCTGCGATACAGCAGAGTGAAACTCTGCGCCACGTCGGGGAGCGCTTTTCGGTTCATGGTCCTGCAGCGCGTTAGGAAAGCATGCTGCAACGGCAAATTCATGCTCCTAAGGGACATACCGTTGCCCAGGCTTGAAGAGAGTGGCTTGTGACCGCCACGAAGCCCAAAGCCATCATTCGCATCCAAGGGGTCGAGAAGACCTACGACATGGGCGAGGTCAAAGTGCGTGCGCTGCGTGGCGTGAACCTCGAAGTCTTGGAAGGCGATTACATCGCGATCATGGGGCCTTCCGGTTCCGGCAAATCAACGCTCTTGAACCTTCTCGGTTGTCTGGATCGGCCAACGGCTGGCCAATATTATCTGGGCGGCGATGACGTCTCGCAAATGGACGATGATGAACTGTCGGAAATCCGAGGGCGCAAGATCGGATTCATTTTTCAATCCTATAATTTGATTCATCAGCTCTCGCTTATCGAGAACGTTCAGATGCCGTTGTTTTATCAGGGGTTGGATAGCGCCAAAAACAACGAACGTTGCAAAGGCTTCGCGCGGCTTGTCGGTCTGGGCGAACGTCTGGGCCATCGGCCCAGCCAGCTCTCGGGTGGCCAACAGCAACGTGTCGCGGTAGCGCGTTCGCTCGTGAACGATCCGCTGATGATTCTGGCTGACGAACCGACCGGCAATCTCGACTCTAAGACGGGCCAGGAAATCCTCGACCTGCTCGATCGTCTCAACCACGGCGGCAAAACAATCGTCCTTGTCACCCACGATCCCCATACGGCGGCTCGTGCGCGTCGAGTCGTGCACATGCGCGATGGCGTGGTTGATCGTATCATCGAGAATGAACGACGGCCCGCTCCAGACCAATTAATCTCCGAACAAGCCCTGTCGACCGAGGTCGAGGGAAGGTCGCGCTTCCGTATTTCGCTTCGGCCATTGCGCACGATGCAAGTCGGCATCAAAAGCCTGTTGCTGCACAAGCTGCGTTCGGCGCTCACCATGTTGGGAATTATTTTCGGCGTTTGTTCGGTGATCGCGATGCTGGCCATTGGAGAAGGCGCTTCCTTCGAAGCGCAGGAAGCCATCAAGAAACTTGGCAGCGCCAATATTCATATCAACGCCGAAAAACCGGCCGAAGATACCAAGGTTGTCACCACGACCTCGGGCCGCGGTTCGGTCATCGAATATGGCCTAACGTACAAGGACGCAGGCCGCATCCAGGCAACGATACCCGGAATCAGCCACGTCGTTCCCATGCGCATCATTCGCGAGAATGTTCGTTTCTTCCGGAACGAAGTCCCCGGCCAGGTCATCGGCACTCATCCAATTTATGCGGATATCAGCGGCTTGGACTTGATCCGCGGACGTTTCCTCGCCGAAACCGATGATACACACCAAAACAATGTGTGCGCCATCTCGTCGGGCTTGGCCAAGCGGCTTTTCCCGTATCAGGACCCACTGGATCAGGAATTGAAGATCGGCGCTCATTATTATCAAGTGATTGGCCTGGTTCGCGAAACGAGCACCGAAGAGAAACGCCCGCAGAGCGGTGACAGTGTCGGTTATCCTTTAGACAACAATGTGTACATGCCGCTCTCGACAGCGAAGAGCCGCTTCGGTGAAACGCTCATCCGGCGCTCCGCTGGAAGCCAGGAGCAAGAGCGCGTTCAGTTGCACAAGATCATCGTTCAATTCGCGGATACGAAGAGCGTTGAAACGGCGGTGCCGCAGATTCAGACGCTGCTCAACCGTTTTCATACGAAAAAGGATTTCGGATTGATTGTTCCTCTTCAACTTTTGCGGCAAGCCGAAGAAATTAAGCGCACCTACAACATCGTGCTCGGGTCCATTGCTGCCATTTCGCTGCTCGTCGGCGGCATTGGCATCATGAATATCATGCTAGCCACTGTCACGGAACGAACTCGTGAGATTGGCATCCGCCGCGCGCTTGGCGCCAAGCAAAAGGATATTACTTCGCAGTTTCTTGTCGAAGCCATTGTGCTCGCGATCGGGGGCGGACTGATCGGGGTGATTTTGGGAATTCTAACACCGTTTGTGGTCTCGCAACTGACCGACATGAAGACCATCGTCACGCCGTTGTCGGTCTTGCTCGCCTTTGGCATTTCCGGCGCGGTGGGAATTATCTTCGGCCTTTATCCGGCTTCGCGCGCGGCGGCGCTGGACCCAATCGAAGCCTTGCGGCACGAATAATTCGCGAGACAGGGCGTTTCGTTGGGGCCAGCTTGGTCAAACCAGCAGCCCATTCGCCAGTGGTTGGCAAGGACCGATTGCGCGCTAATGCCT
>Ga0194112_10012469_pt1 | contig 10367 bp, 4 predicted proteins | sample TA2MahC400mmetaG_FD_146191 | JGI IMG/M metagenome (GOLD analysis project Ga0194112, IMG submission 146191) | Freshwater microbial communities from Lake Tanganyika, Tanzania - TA2015016 Mahale Deep Cast 400m | ecosystem: Environmental > Aquatic > Freshwater > Lake | place: Tanzania: Lake...
AATTAAATATCCATAAAGTTGCATTTTTCAAGTTAGTGTCAGAAACATTTGCAGTAAAATTATATGATGATATATTCGAATAATATCCTGCAACAGGAGAGATTGTTGTTATATTTGGATTTGTTATGTCAAGTGTATGAAAAGTTCTGTCAGTTGAATTTACATTTCCAGCAGCATCTTCTGAGTATGCCTTGAATTGATGCAAGCCTTCAGCAAGATTTGTAAAATTATTATAATATTTTGTTGCAGTTGAGTTATACAAGCTTGCAATCTCACTTGCACTTAAGCTTCTGTTGAATATCATAACATCGTCGATGGTGCCGTTGAAAAATTGAGAAGCTGGGGAGGTAGAATCATAAATTCCGAATCTTACATCAAAACTTTCTCCAGGGTCTATACTACCAGTCGTAGTTGAAGATTTGTTTGTTTGTCTTAGTCCATCTATATATAACTCTATCTGTCCATCTCTATCTGCAACCCCAACAATATGATGCCATGTATTAATACTAGGTCTTGAAATAGTTAGGGAATCTGCGTTAGAATTTCTATCCCGCACATCAAATTGAAAATTTCCATTAGATGGAGCAAAAAACTGCCATCCCTCATAAGGAGGAGTGTTATGATCTGCATGAAGTAAATATCTATAATTTGTAGGAGTTGTTATTTGTTTATCATACATCCAAAAAGAAATAGTAAAATCATAAACATCACTAAAATTAAGCGAGGGGGTAGAAGAACTATATTCTACTTCAACATAATCATCCACCCCATCAAACCCAAACCCTTTTCCAAACCTTCCAGCCATAGTCTGATTTGCACCAAAATTTGTCCCATTATTTCTTCCAAGATAATCAACAACTCCTCCCGAGGAGTTTAAATCATCCATTCTCCACCATGATACAAGAGAATTGTCAAAATCCAAAAATGAAAAATGTTCAGATGTATCATTGCTTGTCAAATTCACATAAATTGATAATGCAGGAATATAACTTGCATTGCTGTAAGTTGGAGAAATAAAAGAAAGTGTAGGATAAATTGAATCAGAAAGCAGATTAAAATAACTTGAACTCTGGTTTCTATTTGACATATTTGAGAATAATCCAAGAGTTTTATATCCCTGGCTGATGTTTATTGTTGAGTTAGAGCAAGAAATTGAATTATTCACAGAATCAAGAACATACCAGCATGAGCCGATTGTATTCACAGAAAAATTCAATCCAAGAGAAACATTTGTGTTGAAATTTGAATTATTCACAGGAGAAGAAACACTTATAACAGGAGCGCAGAATGTTGTGTAAGTTGGCCATGGCTGGAAAGTTGAAAATGTGTTGCTTGATGTACAGTTTGTATAATTTAATGTTATTGTTCCCTGTGGCCCAATTGTAGAATTTGAGCTTGCATTATAAATTCCAGTTAAAGTTAGTGTTGGAGCAGTAAAATTTATTCTTGCAGTTGTCCCATTATATCCAGTTGCAGTTATATTTCCCGAGCTTGTAATTGAAGTTGTGGCGTTGATGTAGATTGTGCCGGCGGAGCCTTGAGTAGTTCCTGAACCTGCCCCAAGATTTTCAATTAAATTTAGAAGATTAATTGTATTTGCATGAAGAGCAATTCTCCCTCCACCGCCACTAGCATAAGGAACACCAGTACCATCTGGAGGGCTTCCACTTGCGCTCATATATCCTAAACCCAAAATTTTATTAGCTATTATTAATATACTGCCTCCAGCTCCTCCAAAATCAAGTCCAACCCCCAAACCATCAACACTTATATTTCCATTAATTGTAATATTTCCTGTACAATTTAGGAAAATCGCACCTCCACCAGAAATCCAATTATTAATAAATCCGCTACTTCCTAAACTTGTAGGATAAGTTTCAGAGCCATAAATTTTTGACAAATTAGTCTGTCCTCCTCCTAATCCTCCGTGACTTCCCCCCTTGCTTGATTGATATCCAGGTCCAGCTCTATAATCAAAACCCATACCATCTCCTGAAATCTTTGTGCCAGAATCAATATTGACATTCACACAATTAATTATAACTCCAGAACCATTTCCTGAAAATGTTGTATTTGGCTGAACTTCTAAGATGGCATTATTAGTAACATTCAAGTAAGGAATATTATAGGTTCCTCCGGCTAAGGCCATGTCTGCCTTTACAGTTAAATTATTGTTATCTGGAAAAGAATAAGTTCCTGCACGACCTCTTGAAGAACTCTTAAACCCCCCAGAAACAGAGATTAATCCAGAAAAAGAATTTGTTATAAATGTAGTTCTTATCCTTCCTCCACCTGGCTCTCCATATAAACTATTAGTTCCCCCTTTAGCAGTTATGTTTCCACTTCCTAAAACATTATTAGATATTAACCATACACTTCCTCCAGAACCTGCACTATCAGTAGCTCCCTTCTTTCCATCAGAACTCACAACTCCAGTCACATTCAAATTCCCAGAAGCATTAATAAAAATAATTCCTCCTCCGTTAGTATTTCCCCCATAAGTATTTCCTCCACCACTCCCAAAATCAGTTGGAGCTTCAGGATTGCCATAAGTTTTGCTCCAGTTAGTTACACTTTGTGCTAAGCCTCCATAAGAACCACCTATAGCAAAATAAGAAGAAGCACCAGGCCCCATTCCAGCCATCCACCCCAGCCCGTCGGTGCTGATTTTTCCAATAGCAGTTGAATTTGCCTGGACATCAACATTACTCGCAATAATAGAAATATTTCCATCAGTTATATTTCCTCCTGGATATATTGTTAAATTCCCGGTAAGCACAAGTGATAATGAACAGCCATGATTAGAACCTCCAGTTGAATTCGAGCAGTTAGAAGTATAATTTGCAAGACTTCCTAAATTTTTTATTATAAGATTTCCTGCTCTGAAAATATAAGCATCAGTTATATTAATTATAGAAGATGTAATATTGCAATTTCCAATATCACCCTGTCCGCATAAAGAGCAAGAAGTTGCATAAATTGGAGATGGCTGGAAAACTCCTCCAACTAAATTATATCCACTACAACCATCAGAAGTTGTAAGAGTTATTGTTCCTTGTGGTCCGATTGTAGAATTTGAGCTTGCATTATAAATTCCCGACAATGCTAGTGTTGGAGCAGTAAAATTTATTCTGGCACTTGTCCCATTATATCCAGTTGCAGTTATGTTCCCAGAACTTGTGATTGATGTTGTGGCGTTGATGAAGATGGTACCTGCACTGCCTGAAGAAGAAATTCCACCAAGACAAGAAGGGCATGGATTTGCATTGCTACTAACCAAACTCAGCAAATTTATAATAGAAGCGTGCAAAGCTATTCTTCCTCCTCCTCCAGAAGCATAATCTAAATATAAATCATGTAATCCGCCCTCTGCAAATAAATTTCCTGTGCCAGAAATATTATTTGCAACAATTAATATGCTTCCTCCGGCACCACATGTAGAATAATCTCCCCATTCTCTATCTCCACTAACATTTATGTTTCCATTAATTGTGACATTTCCAGTGCAATTTAAGAATATTGCACCTCCACCTCTTGCTCCAGGTCCATAACCTCCTCCATAGCCTCCGCTTCCCAAGCTTGTAGGATAAATTTCACTTCCATAAATTTTCGATAAATTGGTTTGTCTTCCTCCTAATCCTCCATGGCTTCCGCCTTTTAGGGATTGATAACCTGGTCCTTTGTTCTCTCCAAAACCTTGTTCAAATCCCGAAATCCTTGCTCCAGAATCAATATTCACATTAACACAATTAATCACAACACCTGTTCCATTGTCAGAAGCAGATGAATTAACAGGCTGGACTTCTAAAACTGCATTATTTGTAATATTAAGATAAGGAATATTATATGTTCTTCCTGCTAATGCCATGTCTGCTTTTACTGTTAAATTATTTCCATCAGGGATACTTAAAGTGCCATGGTGCCCCCTAGCATCATTTCCACTTGACACTATCCCCCCTGTTAAATTATATATTCCAGTAAAAGAATTTGATATCCAAGATATAGCTATTCTTCCTCCACCTCCTCCAGCAGCATACCATCCATTGCCTCCACTAGAAATAATACTCCCTGTGCCTCCAAAATGTTGAGAAAGAAGCCAAACACTTCCTCCTGAACCACCACCAGGATAATTCCCAACATAATTTCCTCCATTAGAGCTCAAAACTCCATTGATAGTAAGGTTTCCGGTAGCATTAATAAAAATAATTCCCCCTCCTCTTCCTCCTGTTCCTCCGCCATTTCCTCCTCCGCTTCCAAAATCAGTTGGAGCAGTAGTATTTCCATAAACCTCTCTATAATAAGTAACATTTGATGCTCTAGAATAGTCTCCCATACCTGAGATTCCACCATAACTCCCCCCATATCTAGAATTTCCTGTTGGATTTATTCCGCCAAGTCCACCCATCCACCCCAGCCCATCAGTGCTGATTTTCCCGATTGCAGTTGAATTTGCCTGAACATCAACATTGCTTGCATAAATAGAAATATTTCCTGCTGTTATGTTTCCCCCTGGAAATATTGTTAAATTTCCAGTTAATCTTAAACTCATTGAACAACCATGGCTTGTTGAAGAACAATTTGCTGTATTATTCAATAAACTTCCATTATTCAAAATATTAATATTATTTGCATAAAATAAAGCATTATCTTGTATTATTTTAGTAGAAGAGACATTGCATGTTCCAGTATAATTTCCAGCATCACATATATTCTGAACATTCGTGCTTGAAGAAAAAGTTTGAGTCACATATCCATTTTTTGTGCAAGTAACATTATAAGTGTAATTTCCTCCTGTAGAAAATGTCTTTGTCTGATTCATCTCCCATAATCTTGAATTCTTGTTCCATATCATAGCATAAGAAGTTGAATCATTAAAATAGGCAGTGCAAGATGCTTGCTGAAAAATATGAGCATAACCATAAGAAGATGAAACTGCTATATCAGGAATTCCGTCATTGTTTATATCAGAAATATCAATACCTGCAGATGAACCTCCTGCTAAATCATTATTGAATCCAATCATACCAAGGCTTCTCAAGTCATAATAAAAGATTAGATTTCCAGTTCTATTTATAACATACAAAACACCATCAGCTCCACCCCATGTGGAGCGCCCTCCTGTTGCAATCTCTTTATTTCCATCTCCATCTATATCCTCAATTGACAAGGAGTGAAGAACATAAGTAGGAACGATAGCGCCAGCACCTGTATAAGTCCAATTAACAGAACCACTTGCATTTAATAGCTTTACATTGCCTCCAGCAATTACGATCTCATCTTTATATCCATCATTGTTCATGTCTACAAATCTAATTTCATAAGGATAAGTTGCGCTTGTAACATTCCAAAGATTAGTGCCACTGAAATTAAATGCCATTAAATCATTCGGACAACCTCCTCCAAAAATTATAGTATCTTTAATTCCATCTCTGTTCGTATCTCCAATATCAACAGCGCGAAACCCCTGATTGCCTCCTGAACAATAAGAATAATTCCATATTATTGTTGCATTACTATAAAAAACATATAAAGCAGCCAGTGCAGTATAATAGCTTCCTGCTGTTGTCATTATTTCACTGCCAGAATTTGAATTAATGTCTTCTAATAGCACCTCATTAGCTGTTTTTTGAATACTTGAATTCCATATTTGTGTCCATGTATTTCCGTTTGTTGTATTAAAAAAATATGCATAGTTTTTAACAATAACAAAATCATTCATTAATCCCTGTCCATCTAAATCTCCAACATCAAGTGCTGTAAATCCGTCACTAAATGAAGAATTCCATATCATTCCTCCTGTTTCATTATAAACCCTTGCCCTATCAGCACTCCAAAAATATCCTGCAGTTACAATGTGATTAAAATAAGAATCATTATCAGCATCAAATGCTTCCATTTCCATTATTGGTCTTGTTGGTTCTGTTGCTTGGAATTTCTGTGTTCCATTCTGATAAAAAACATAAATATCTCCATAAGTTGATAAAGCAACACAATCCTTTTTTCCTTTTTTCTCGCAATCAAATAAAACAACAGCATAAGCCTCATTGCTTGTATCTAAATCACTTGTATTCCACACAATCTGCCCAATCTCGCTTGAAATCCCAGGAACACCAAAACCTCCTAATTTTGTGTAATTTGCAGTCAAGAAAAGCATATTCCCTCCAACAAGAAAGCTTCCAGAAATATTCACACTTAAATTTGTAAGATAATCTGAAATTGAAACATTATCAGCAAGAGAAATATTTTTATAAGTCCCAGAAGAATCAAAGCATGAAATATTGTAAGAGTAATTGCCTACCGGAATGCATCCATGCCCTGTTAAATATCCGCAGTCTCCTGTAAATTCATATTGTTTTGTTGAAGAATTCCAAGACATATTTCCAAGAGAAAGCCAGTTTCCTGTCTTGTTCTGCGAGATTGCGCACCAGTATGTGCTTCCATTCAAACTGCTCCCAGTAAAATTAGTGTAATTTGCATAAAATCTTGTGAAGTTTGCGTAAACAGTTGCTGTGTCAGAATCATCCCAGATTGTCAGATTAGAGTTAGATGTATTTCCTGTAACAGGGTCAACAACATAATCATACTCAACGCTGCCAACAGATTTCAGGTCAAACGTCTGGTAGCTCTCGCCTTCGGCGAGGCTTGTCAGGAGGACCTTGTGCCAGCCTTCGGAGGTGATGGATGGGAACTTGGCGACGAGAGAGGTGCTGCCGACTGGATAGACTTCTACTGATGAAGGGATTGAGGTTCCATCGGTGATATCCGAACCCATGGTGTAGTTCTCAAGCCAGGAGAAGCCTGAGCCGTTGAGGTAGGTGGTGAGATTGGAGAGCTCGTTTTGAAGGAGATAGCGGTCATCGTCAGAGAACACTGAGGGGATGGTGAGGGAGGAAGTAAGTGCCGTTGTTGTGAGAACCAAGCATGTTATGAGCAATACTGCCGTTAGGGAGGATTGCCTGAGATACCCTTCCCAAACGCGAGTCCAGGTTCCTCTCAGCCCACTCGCGGCGCGGCCGCAGCAGGCCGTCCCGGAACCGAGTCCTGCAGCGCGGCCCGCCTTCGGGGCTTCATGGCCCAGTTCATGGTCTGAGCTGCCCAGTCCCATAATCGGGGCTTTTAAGCCGTTAAAACCTTTAAAAATCCCTGATGCGTTGATATTATCATACAGGGGAACGGGACCTGACGAACCCCGCACATTGTGGCGGTTAGTAGGATGGACGGACCCTCTTACCCTGTATTTTTCTATTTCACTGTCCATAGTTCAACCTCTCAAGTCTTTCAATGTTCAATATATTGTCAAGAACCAGGCTTGCCATGTACTCAGGTGTGTTCTCAACCAGCTCGCTTTCCTTCTTCACCACAACCGAGTCGTTGACTATGCTTACCATTTTCCTGAAGCTGGAATACTCGCTGTCGTCAACTGAAACAAGCACCAGGCAACGGTCGTGCTTTTTCAGGAATCCCAGGACATCGATGAAGATTTCCATATTCAGCCGCCTTTCCCTGACCTTCACTCTTTCAAGGAAAGACAAGATGCACTCTTTCTTTATCCTATTCCTGATGTTCTTGAGGTAGACCTGCTTTTGCCTCACTTCCTTGAAATGCCTGAACCTGGATATCTTCGGAAGCAGGCATGCAAGATTTTCCCTTCTTATTATCATGTAGCCTATCAGGTTCTCCGAGTAGTCGATGTAAATGTAATAGTCAAACTGTTTTCTGGTTGTCATGCGCCAACACCTCCCATGTTTTCCGGCATCGGCACCGGCGCCACGCCCGCGGCCTCAACAGCTTCCAGTATGCCTTCCTTTTGCTTCACCCTCGCCTTCGCGGGCTCAAAGCTGAAGACCTTGGCAGCGTCGAACCAGGCGCACCTTATGCTCTCGAGCGGCACGCCTGCCCTGAACGAGAGCGCGAGCGCGTAGTGATGGAGCTGCGACACGACCTTCTCGAACTTCTCAGCCTCAGCGTCGGGCTTATAGTCCATTATCCATACGTTGCCAAACTTCACCTGCAAAACGTCTATGTGGCCGCAGACCCCCCTGTCGACAATCTTGTCCCAGTACCAGACAGGCACCTCGACGGCCACGGTATCGCGGTCGCAGCAGAGCATCAGCTCCTCGACGAGCGCGTGCCTCTGGTGGTTGTCCTTCACAATCTTGAGCATTTCCCCGGCGACTTTGTTGAGCCTTGTGTTCTCCGCGCTTTCCACATCGGCTACTATGTCCTCCCTGGCCTGCGAGCACCTGTCGCCTTCGAACAGCCTTGCGTCCACCCCGCCCTTTGCGATGCCTGCCACGAACTCCTTCAGGCCCGGGAACTTGCCGAACTCGTGGAGCTTGCCCCTGTGAAACTTGAAGCCGTAGGCCACGCCTGAATGGCGGAACACCCTCTCGACAACAGGCATGCTGCCGTATTTGGACATAATCCTGTCCCTTATGTCAAGGTAGCCCAGGCCGTACTCCTTGGCCCAGCGCTCGACAGAGCTTTTCCCGACCGCGACCTTGTGCTTCCTCGCTATCATCTCGCTCGCCTCGCTGTAGCTGTAGCCGTTGTTGTAGGCGCAGACGGCATTGACGATGAGCCTGGCGTTGAATTTCTTTTTGCTGAGCCCGAGCGAGAACTTGCGCGAGCATGCCTTGCACCTGTATATCTGCCGCTTCCCCGCGATGGAAAGTGTCCGCGAACCTTTCTTCGTCACGTTCCTGCTCCCGCAGTGCCTGCAGATAACCGTGTCGCTGTTGCTGTTCATTTCGCAGCCCCCTCTTTCTTTTTGACAACCTCCCGGATGCCGGCATGCGCATTCAAGGGTCGTCCCTTGGCGACGGCTTCCCAGCGGCCGCCCCTGTCAGGGCCTGTGCGCCTGAGGAGGCCTTTTTGCTTGAGCTTTCTGATGTTATCCTTGATTTTTCTTTCCGAAACGCCTACATCCGCAGACAATTCTGCGGCTGTTGCGAAAGGGTTCTTTGAGACGAGCCCCAGAATTTTGCCTTGGTTTTCAGTGACCTTTTCAGTGACCTTTTCAGTGACCTTTTCTCCGGCAATCCTGCCGCCTTCGGAGTTTGCAAAGTCCGCCATGTCTTTGTCTATGTTGCTTGTGCTTTCCTTGAACTCAACCTTCAGGCCCTCCCCATCCTGCGAGATAAGCTCAAACTCCTTCCGGTTCATGCCCCCAGAATCCCCCTTATCTCGTCAATCCGCTTCTTTGCCAGGTAGATGTCGTAGGGCACGGCCGTGCCGTTGACCATGACCGTGCCCGACCTGGCGTAGATGGTGATGTCCCCCTCCCTTGTGAGGTTCTTCCTGAATGTTGCGCGCACGTAATGGCCGTCAGGGACGGGCTCGCTCCAGCTGCCGTCGCGGGCGGAAACTTGGGGATAGACGTCTGACACGAAGTGGCGGCTGGCGTCCAGGTGCTCTGCCCTGCTTATCTCTATCACGAGCTCGTATGTCTCGCTGCTCAGGTGCGGGACGAGCCACTCAATCCTGTCAGCCAGCCCGTTGCTGTTGGCGTCAATGGGCTTGAACTCAACGGGCTCCCTTGCCCCTGAGGCGCTGTTGATGTGGTAAAGGCGGACTGAGCTGGCCGGGGCTTCCGGCGATATTGCGGTGTAGGCTTTAACGTTGGCGTAATGCACGGGCGAAGAGATTGTGATGAGCTTCCTGCTGCCGTCAACCTGCTGCTCCGTCGCCTCCGGGGCTTCGGTGTAGAAAACATTTTCACCCGTTCGCTCGCTGCCGGCCGCGGCCATTCCTGTAACCGCGGAAGCGGGTGCTTTCTTTATCCATTTGACGGGCTCGCCTATTACGGCGGGCTGCTGCACGGCGCCCGCAGGGACGGCGCCTGCGGGTGAAGCGCCGCCTGACGCCGCGTTGTCCGGGTGCGGCGGTTGTGCGTCAAGGACGTTGCCTGAAATCTGCAAGTCGTTTGCAGTAAGAACCTGCGCTGCAAAGGCTGCGGCTATGAGGATTATCGGCACGGCGAATATCCAGAACCTCGGGATTCTGGTTTTTTGCCTGCCGCCCTGCCTGCTGTTCAGCTTCGCCTGCCTTTTCAGAGCCTCTTCCCTGGAGCTGCCGAGGTAAACGCTCTTCGTCCTGCCGTGCCTGGTCCTTACGGTGGTGTAATAGTAAGGCCCGAACCTCTTCCCGCCCTCGCGCCTGTAGGTCTTGTAAATTATACCCACCCGAGCATAGCCTGCGAACTTGCAGCACACATGAGGCTTCCGCCGCGGCAGAAAATAAAAATGTGCCACAAGTCAATTATAATTCGTCAGCCCTGCTTATATAGTATATTAAGAACGGCTCTGACAAGTTGTGTGAGAACTGATATCAGTTCTCACGGCTATGCGCCCGCAGAAAGGGCGCAT
>Ga0194112_10012470_pt1 | contig 10366 bp, 8 predicted proteins | sample TA2MahC400mmetaG_FD_146191 | JGI IMG/M metagenome (GOLD analysis project Ga0194112, IMG submission 146191) | Freshwater microbial communities from Lake Tanganyika, Tanzania - TA2015016 Mahale Deep Cast 400m | ecosystem: Environmental > Aquatic > Freshwater > Lake | place: Tanzania: Lake...
TGGAACTCCAATCCGTCCATTTCGGGCATGACCACATCCGAGAGGATGAAATCAAAGGACTCGGAATCCACCAAAGGCAGGGCGGCACTTCCCTTATCCACGGCCTTAACTTCATACCCTTCCCGCCGCAAGATAAGGGTAAGCATGTGCCGCATGGATTCTTCATCATCGACGATTAGAATTTTTTTCCTATCCATGTTTCCCCCTAAAAATGGGCAGCCGAATGATGAATGAAGCTCCCTTCCCTTCTTCGCTCTGCACCAGAATATGCCCGCCGTACGATTCTATAATCCGCAGACAGATGGCCAAACCTAAGCCTGTACCTTTGCCCGGAGGTTTGGTAGAATAAAAAGGGTCGAAAATTTTGCCGAGGGCCTCTGCTGGAATTCCCGGGCCGTTGTCTTCTACTTCCACCTGGATCATAGAAATAACCTCACTTGGAAGCGGGGCTGGGAAAACTCCTTTAGCCCGCAATAAAGAGTAATCAGCGCCCGGGGAATCTTCCCTTCTCCGCCGGGGGAGGGTTTCCATAAATTCTGGGATTTTTTCTGGCTCCAGAGCCCGGGTGGCCACGCGAACCTTCCTTTCTGGAGCTGCCCTGGCGGAAGGTAAAGAACTCAGGGCATCGGCGGCATTTAGAAAAAGGTTGATCATCACCTGTTGGAATTGATGGGGGTCCCCCTTCCATTTCGGCAAACCTTCTTGAAAATCCCTGATCACCTGCACTTGTTCCCAGATCTTTTTCTGATGCGAGAGCAGTGAAAGGGCATTAGAAATCAAGGCGTTTATATCTACTTCCCCCTCTTCTCCTCGGGAGGGGCGGGAAAAATCCAGGAGTTCGCGGACGATGCGCCGGATGCGCTCAGCCTCGCTCCCCGCCCGCTTTAGAATCTCCCCTTCTTCCTCTTTCGGCAAACCGCCTTTGGCCAGCAAGTCCAAGTAGCCCAGAATGGCCCCCGTGGGATTTCCAACCTCATGGGCCACTCCCGCAGCCAGCCGTCCCACCGAGGCCAATTTCTCCGAGCGGAGGACCTCATTTTGGGCCAAGCGGAGCTCCCGATTGACCTTCTCTAAGGAGCGGATATACTCCTGCATTTTTATCCGATCTTCCCGTAGCCGGGAGGCCATGTGGTTAAAGGAAGAAAACAACTTACCCACCTCATCCCCGCCCGAGGGCTCTCCGATAAGGTCTAAATTACCTTGGGCGATCTTCTCCGACATCTGCACTAATTTTTTCAGAGGGTTCACGATCACCCGCGAGAGCAGGAAGCTTCCTACGGCGATGATTACAAAAGCGTCGAATAAAATGTAGAGAAAAACCGTAGTTTGAGAACGAGAAAGGATTTCCCGCAGGTCATCCAAGGAAAGTTCGGCTCGAATAGCTCCCATGTTTTTTCCTTGGATGATGAGGGGGGCAGAAAAAAGGAGCGGGCCTTTCTTCAGCAAGGAAAAAGATGCATCTTCTGCCAACCCATGGGCTGAGATCTTCCCCGTGGTGGCCGCTTTTTCCAATTCTTCATCCCGCAAAATTTGGCCAATTTGCTCAGACTGTGAATCGGCCACCACCCGAAATTGCCGATTTACCACCGCTAAGCTGGAAAAAAGCTGTCCCTGAGCAAAGAGGATTATCACTCGCTGGAGGTTCTCTGGGGGGGGCTGGTCTGCAGAAATTTCGAAGTTTTCAGGTGGCAAATCCTGGAGGAATCGCTGCAGGGAAGCTATGATCTGCTTTCCTCCCTGGACCTTTTGTTGCAACAGGTTGCGCTCTTCGATTTTGAGAAATAAAATGCCCACCAGCGCCACAGTCCCGACCATCAAAGCAGTCAGGGTGAAGACAATTTGCAGGCGAATGCCCGGTCGAAAATTCCAAGCCACCTTCTTCGCTCCTTCAGAACCTCCCCCAGTTCAGGTACCAGGCGATCAACTGGGGGCCGAAAAAGACGTAAGCTAAAGCGGAAAAGGCTAAAAAAGGGCCGAAAGGGATGGCGTAATGCCTCCCCTCCTTTTGGATTAGCATAACCATTCCACCAATCAAAGTGCCCAAAAGGGAAGCAAAGAAAAGGGTGAAAAGGATAGCTTTCCATCCCAACCAAGCGCCGATCATGGCCAAGAGTTTTACGTCGCCTCCGCCCATCCCCTCCCTTTTGGTGAGGGTTTCATAAACGAGGGCGACTACATATAGAGACCCCCCCCCGGCGATGATGCCGAGCAAGGAGTCCTTTACCGTGGCCAACGAGTCGAAGAAGGCCAGGAGGAATCCGATGGCTATCCCAGGTAAAGAGATCACATCTGGGATGATGCGATGGTCCAAATCAATGAAGGTAATCACGATCAACCCGGCAGATAAGGCGAAAGTGGAAAAGAAGGTCAGGGAGAGACCGAATTTCACAAAGAGGGCTAAAGCCATCCCCCCGGTTAAGGCTTCGACGAAAGGGTAACGCCAGGAGAATCTGGCTTGGCAATTCCGGCATTTCCCACCCAGCAAAAAATAGCTCAACAAAGGGATGTTGTCGTAAGGCTTGATGGGTGTCTGACATTGGGGGCAAAAAGAGCGGGGAGAAATTATAGAAAGGCCCCGGGGAAGGCGGTAAATGCCTACATTCAAAAAACTGCCTACGCAACTGCCCAATAAAAAAATGGTTAAAGGCAAATACACCAGCGTTGCCACCCTCCTGTATCCCTCCCCTTTCTTTCTGGAAAAAACATTCTTATCTCATCCGAAAGGACGAAAACTTCCTGGGGTAGGTTCCGCAGGAAGCCTGGAGATTAAAGACTCTCTTCTGGCCACGACTCTGGAAAAAATTTTTCCCACGCCCTAAAGAGGTTTAGCCTAAGCTGGGCCGCGATGATTCTGACTATATAATGCTTAAGCGGCCAATTTCAAGTTTGATTTTAATTCCTTCCTAAAAGGATCTTTTCTTTAAAAAAAGAATAGTTGTTGAATTTTTGGGAATTCGTTATACAATTTCGGCAGTATGGCACCGGCAACTTTATCCGACCTTTTTAGGAGCAGGCCCCGTCTCCTGTTAATCATTTTTGTCAGCGCCCTATCTTTAAAACTGTTGATTCTTTTCCTGGTTACCGACCCGATCCCTTTCTATAAATACCCCTATTTTGCCGCGCGCCTCAATAAAGGGTTGGATATCGGAGAAAGAATCCTCGATCTCAGCCCTTTATACCTTTATGTGCACGTCTTGGCTCACAAAATCTACGGTGAAAACTGGGAAGCCCTGCTCGTCCTCCAAATCCTCCTGGGGAGCTTGAATTGTTTATTTATCTACCTCATTGGCGAAAAAATTTTTGGCCCGGCCGTAGGATTCATCGCCGCCCTGTTCTTATTGCTTTACGGTAACCTGACCCTGATCGAACTGACTCTCGAACCCGAGGTTTTTGTGCTGTTTTTAAATTCCCTACTAATCTTTATCCTGCTCAAAGGCCAATCCGAAACAGGCACCGGCCGTAAATTTGGCCTATGGTTTTTAGCCGGATTGGTAGCGGGTCTGGCTACGATTACCAAGGCCAATGCTTTGCTCCTCCTGCCTGTAGCCCTTGTTTGGATCTGGCTAGGGCCTTCTTCCCACAGCCAAAGGATTAAATCGATGCTCCTCCTTCTTTTGGGAACGGCTTTAATCATTTCCCCCATTACTCTGAGAAATTACATTAAATTCCAAGATGTTGTCTTGATTACGGCCGATGCCGGCAAAGTCTTTTTCCACGGCAATGGACCGGGCAGCACCGGAATGGAGCGGGCCGATTTGCCTGACCAGGGATTTATCGAGGAAGGCCAATTAGAACCAGACTACGCCCATGCCCTCTTCCGCAAGACCGCCCGCGCCCTGGCGGGTCGCCACCTGAAACCTTCGGAGTGCTCCCAGTTCTGGTTTTCGCGCACCTGGAATCATATGCAGGCCAATCCCCTTTCCGCATTCATTTTGGAAGTGAAAAAGTTTTTTTATTTTTGGGGAAACTATGAAGTCCACGACATCGATTCCATCTATAAAAATTACCAGACGATCCAAAACTGGCCTCTTCTTCCTTTCGGCGTTATTGCCGCGCTGGGAATCTTGGGGATGTATCTCTCCCGGAAAGATTTCCGGCGGGCTTTTCTTCTCTATGCCGCAGTCGGGGTTTACCTTTTATCGGTCTTGATCTTTTTTGCGGCTTCCCGCTACCGGCTACCGGCCGCGCCTTTCCTTTCCATCTTTGCCGCCTACGCCTTTAACGATCTCTTCGGCCAATGGCGCGAGAAGCGCCTGCAAAATTTTTTCATCTGTATCGGATTGGTTTTTTCTCTCTTGGCGGGTAACCATTATCTGTTCCGCAAGGACATCGAGGCCCTCGACCGCTGGCAAAGAGCCACCAGGATTCACTACTCCCTGGGGGGGAATCTTCTTTTCCAAAGAGGATTTTACCGTGAAGCCACCCTGGAATTCCAAAAGGCCATTGACCTAGAGCCACACTTTGCCCCTGCCCACAATCGCCTGGGAATGGCTTATGCCATCTTAGGCGACTTCGAAAAAGCAGAAAAGCATTTCAAAAAAGTCATTGAGTTATCGCCAGGGATAGACTGGGGCTACCTGAACTTGGGCCTTCTTTATGAGCTTAGGGAAGAGGCGGCCAGGGCTTTGCCTTTGTTAGAAAAGGCTTTTTCCTTGAACCCAGAAAATCCTAAAACCAAGGAACACCTATATAAACTCCGCGCGGGAAAATCCCAGGGTTAAAAAAACCTTTTCATTCCAATTTATAAATACTGACCAGATTGGTCTGGGACAGGGTTACTGAATAAATGGGCTTTTTATTTCTGTAATAAGCCCACATCTCTTCGCTGAAGAAACCTTGGCGCATCAAAAGAATTAAATACTTACTGTCTCTCTTTCCCCCAAATTTCACATTCTTGTTCAATAATCCATCCTCTTTATACAATTCAAAACCCCACAATATCCTGGGTTCAAGATCGGTCATATAAATCCAATAGGTAGATCCAGAGCGTTCATTCATCCATTTTAGGGCGCCCTTATAGGCATTTCCCCAGTACTCCGCTTCAAATCCTCTTTTAACCGCCCCGTCTATCCCGCCAATTATTTCGCTAAAAAAGGATGACTGGTAAGGGTGAATTTTGAGAATCGAAAAATAGGCGGTTAATCCCAAAAGACCAACCAACAGGCAATATGCTATCTTTTCCAGATTAAATCTCCGGGCAAAAAGAGATATCTGCAGTATGCCCATTCCAGCCACCAGGCAGATAAAAGGAAAAGCCGGCATAAAAAGCCTTATCCCGTCATATTTGGGAACGGAAGGCACGGCTATCAACAAAAGCGGGAAAAGGGCGTTAAAGAGGACAAAAATATTTGTTTTGTCTGGTTGGAACAGGATTCGGGTTAAACCGAGGGTAAACAAAAATAGGACCAGCACAGGCAAAGTAATGATGGTCATCACAAAAGGATAGTGCCAGGGCATGAGCGGCGTTTGTTTTCCCAGATAATAAGCATAAACCCCCGGGTGATGCAGGTGAAAAGAGAGGAAATTATGGATTCTCGGGATTGTCTCCTGCCATAACCACGGCCAGCAAACTATAAACATAATCGGTGGAACAGCAAATATGGGAATCAACCTGGTAAAATTTCTCGGAGCATCAGGGTTGTTTTTTCTCCCCCAGTTTCCCAAAATCCAGGAAAAAAGTAAGGGAACGTAAATATAAAAGGCGTTGATTTTGGTAAGGAGAGCTAAGCCCAGAAAAAACGCGCAGGGCATAATGGATTTGGTGTTTCTCGTCTCCTTTGTCCCTTTCCAGAAAAAGTAAATCACGGCCAGCCAGATGGCGGTTACCGGATAGTCCATGGCTCCGAGATGAGAATGAAAAAATATGCGCGGAAGAAAATAGAAAGTTGCCGTCGTAAGCATGGCTGCCTTTTGATTTAACAACTCCGCGGCCAACCGGAAAAGAAAATAATTGGCGATAAATACAAAAAACAATACGGAGAGACGATAGGCCGGAATATGGTTAAGCAGATTTGACTTTTCCTTGAAAAGATAGTGAGTAAAGCCGGCGCATAATTTGACCAGAGGCGGGTGTTCATGATTAATTTTCCATTGTCCATCGATTGTTGCCAGGGAAGGGTTGATTAACCACTTAAAATATGAATCCCCGGCCTTAAAATAAACCGCCTCATCCCAGGTGACGCCGTAATGATCCAGGGTAAAGGCCGTTAGGGCGCAAAAGCATAAAGAAATGAATAAAGCCGTCTGCTTTACGCTAAGCTTCAATTGCCGCCTCCGGGTTTTTTAGGAAGAAATAAAACGCTTGCCGGGTCGGCATACCCAACTTGCCAGGATGGCTCCTGAAGCATAAGCAGATGAGTCTTTGTGTTCGCTTTAAGTAGCACCATCTCGTGGGGATATTTACGCAAAAAGGTTTTCCAGTTGTCTCGGCCGGCCAGGAAATCAAAATACTCCCGGGAAAATTCTTCTTCATATACGGTCTCGTAACGTCCGTCCATGGCGACCTTGCAGGAAGGATAACAGGTCCAGATCAGAAATTCGCCCCAGTCAAAGTGCGGCAAAATATTCCCCGCAAGGCCTTTTTCCTTGATCCATTTGACAGCGCCCACGGGGAAGTAAGGCGACGGGGTTAAAATATGGAAACTGGGAGCCCTTATCGGGGAAAGCGATGGATTAATCCACAGGTAAATCGAAATCAGGAGAAGAACGGGAATAGCCTGGGGTCTCCAGGAAGGCCGGGTAAAAAAAAGGCCCCGGGCTCTCCAACCCTCCCAATACTCGGAAAGGATGACAGGGAGATATGCTCCGAATACCAAACCAAAAAGGACCCCGTGTCTGATGCTCTTATACCCTAAGAAAATGGTCGTGGCAATAATCAAAAGGTCCGTAAGATTTCTTTTTTGGCGAAAAAATAAAGAAACCGTTAAAATTAGGCTAAGAAAGACAAAGATTAAAACCGGGACATCCTGAACATTGTTTTTCAAAGCGGCGATGACCGACAGCCATTCGTCTATCTCCGGACGGGGCATTAATACAGCACTCAACATGTATGTCCAATAATTTAATCCATAGGGATTTATCAGTGTTACAAAGGCGGCCGGAATCATTACCTTTATATATGGGGCTACCTTTCTTTTGGAAAGCCACTCGCCTGAAGCATAAAGAAAGATCAATCCCAGTCCGGCCACAAACCCGCCGTGGAGATTGCACCAGAGCATCTGGATGGGGGGCAGCCACCAGAGGAGAGACCAATTCCTGTTCTTTTGCACGCTTTCCAGAATATAAAGGGTAAGGATAAAAAAGAGGTAAGTGAAGATCTGTGCCCGCACAGGAAGATACCCGAAAGAAATGAGGAGCATGGCCGGAATAAGGGCTATAGAAGCCGATAGCGGTTGGCCGCCCTTTTTTAATGCTGTGAGATATATTAAGGATATGGTAGCGATTATAATAAAGTAGCGAAGAAGCTGAAGTCCGGCCGGTCCCCAAGAATTAAAAATGTAATAAAAGAATACCCCGGTCAGCCATTCATGATATACCCAGAGCGGTTTTGTCGGCGTGTAGGAAAAAATATCCCGATAAGGGAAATAGCCCTCTTCCCAGAAAATACTGCCGAAAGAGAGATACCCCCAAAGGTCGTTGTCGGATATATTTCTTGAAAATAGGAGAACGAAATAGAAATAGAAACAAGCGTAAAAGAATGTAAGCTTGATAATTTTAAGGAAACTTTGGGTCGATGGACATATCATTGAATTTATGGGGCCAAGATAAATTCGAATATTTTAGCTTAAAAGCCTATAAAAAATCTTTAAAATTCATCAAGAGTCTGCACGATTATCCACTTGATCTTTAAGCAGGGCCAACTGTTGGGCCATCTCCTTTACCTGGTGAGACAATCTGGATATCTGTAAAGAATAATGCAAACTGATAAGCATCAAGAAGAGGAGGCCGAAGATAAATAAAGTAGTCGTGGGGGCTACCGCCCCGATCAGGTGGGTGATAAAAACGAGGAGGTCATACCACACCACCAGAAGGATGATAACACCCCCGGTTAACAACCATAACCAGGAGTATTCCTCCCGCAGCTTCCTCCTTCTGACCAGCTCCACTACCAGGAGCATGATCAGCAAACTGGCAATGATGGCAAAAACTTTTTGTTGAAAAAACATGACCTTTCTCCTCTCCTTTATTCAGCCATTTAATTTGAGATAAATGGATCCCTTGGCTGTTTGAATTTATCAAAGATTTTCCGAATGGATAATCTACACATATCCCAAAAAAATGGATGCCGGAATGAATTTTTAGCAGCAATATATAATCTTTGTCTTTGAAACTTGGCAAATAATCTATCGATCTCTTTTTTTCCCAGCGTATTGGAAAGAATAACAGGATTAGGGTTATTTCCGTAATTTACATTTAGCCTTTCCCATTTCATATCCTCTGCCACTGCCCCCTTTCCTTTCGCCACCTCCCATATCGGGGTTCCTGGAAAAGGTGTCAACACGTAAGTATCCACAAAATTTAACCCGCTGGTTTGGATGAAACGGAAGGTATCCAAGATTTCCTCTTTGCTTTCATCGGGAGAGCCAATGACAAATGAGGCGTTCGCCGCAATGTGGTGCTTCTTAAGCCGACGTATTGCCGCCTTGTTGTCATCAACGGAAGCATTCTTTCCTTTCAAGTAATGAAGAATCCTTTCATTTCCCGATTCCAGGCCCATCCCGACCGACACCACATTCATATCTTTTAGTAACCTGACCACTTCTTCCGTCAGTAAGTTAGCTCTGGCGTTTAGAGAAAATTTGACCTTCGGAAGTATCTTTTCTTTTTTTAATAAAGCTAGCAAATTTTTTAGCCGGCCTACATCAGCAATCACTAAGTCATCATAGAAACTGATCAGCTTAACTCTATATCTGTCAACTAACTCTATAATTTCCTGCATTACATAGTCTGCCGAAAAAAATCTTATCCTCCCCCAAAACCGAGAAGAAGCACAGAATGTGCAACGATAGGGGCACCCACGGGAGGAAAATAAATAACTATGTTTCTCGATGGTAAACAAATCTCTCGCGGGGAAGGGAAGTTGGTCCAAAGGAATAACTGGCTCTCTCTCAGGGTTAATTTGTAGCTGGCCGGCAGCATCCCTGTATACAATGCCCTTGATCTTGCTTAATTCCTCCGGAGAGAATTTACCTTTTTCTATGAACAATTCGAAAATCTCAATGGTCGTTCTTTCTCCTTCGCCTATGACCCCGACATCCATATGAAGCGTAAGGGAGGAAGGCAGCATAGAAATATGAATGCCCCCCATAAGAACCGGAATTCCTTTTTTCTTAATGAAAGCCGCGTAATGGTTAGCCATAGAATAATTTTGAGTGACCGAGGTAATTCCTACGATGTCTGGTCTAAATTCGGATACTTCAGACTCAATGTGCTGGTTCACAATTTTAAACTGAAAAGTATCCCGCGAAAAAAATCCCCGGAGAGAGCTAACTAGGTACCCCAAACCAAGGGGAGGATAGCGGTATTCAATTTCCGCATAAGGGTTAATCGCATTAATCAACATCACTCTAATCGCCATAAAAGTTCTCTTGATTGGTATTTAAACCTACCCGTTATTCCGGCGAATCATGTTCAGGGTAATGGAGAGAAGCATCTTATATATGTAGTAAAGGGGTTTGAATCCGCTGTGCATAGATCGCCCCTGCAAATTTGGATGCATGCTCACTGGAACTTCCCGGAAACGCAGCCCGGCCCGGTGGAGCATGATCAGAACATCGGCATCCGGGTAATCCCCGGGGAAAGCATCACTGACGCACATTTCTAATGCCCGGCGGCCCAAGGCCTGATATCCAGAAGTTGGGTCGGTAATACTTTGACCGCTCAACCGACTGGCCATAAAACCAAAAAGGTGCATTCCCACCCGCCGCAAAAGAGGGGCCCGATACTTTCCTGTTCCCAGAAAGCGAGACCCGACTACCACATCCACCTCCCCTTCTTTAACTTCCTTTAGGAGGGTCTGAAGATATTGGGGGTCATGCTGGCCGTCGCCATCCATCTGCAGCACATAGTCAAAGCCATGTTTCAGAGCGTATTTGTACCCTGTCTGCAGGGCCACTCCATAGCCCATGTTGAAGGGATGAGTTAAAACTTTGGCCCCGGAATCCAGGGCTTTTTGTTCAGTCCGATCCGCGGAGCCGTCATTCACCACCAGAACTTGGGCCTCCCGAACTTGCTCCTTCACCTGCTGGATCACAGCGCCAATTTGCTCCTCTTCATTGAGTGCCGGGATGAGTACCAAGATTTTCCCTTTTTCCTTCTGGTTTTCGCTGCCGGTCATCTCTCTTCCTCTTTATTTTTTTCTGGCCAC
>Ga0194112_10012473_pt1 | contig 10365 bp, 3 predicted proteins | sample TA2MahC400mmetaG_FD_146191 | JGI IMG/M metagenome (GOLD analysis project Ga0194112, IMG submission 146191) | Freshwater microbial communities from Lake Tanganyika, Tanzania - TA2015016 Mahale Deep Cast 400m | ecosystem: Environmental > Aquatic > Freshwater > Lake | place: Tanzania: Lake...
CACCCAGGACGGCGCCTGGGCGGACAGCGCCGCCGACAGCGCCAAAGCCAATGCAGATGTTTTCATGGCCACCTCCACAAGATGCCGGAACCCGCCCCGCCTGTCAACTGGCCGTTGACATCCGCGCACGGCTGCGATAGACTCGCCAGCAGTGCGCCCGGATTCGGGCCAGGAGGTCTAGAATGCGCAGTAAGCAGGTGCTGTGCTGCCGAATTTCCGCGCTGGCCGTCGTTTGGCTAGTGGCGGCGTCGCTCACTATGCCCCTCAATGCCCAGGTGCTCTACGGCACCTTGGTAGGCACGGTCGAGGATCCCACGCAGGCCCTGGTACCCGGGGCCGCCGTTAAGGTCACCAGTGCTGAAACCGGCCAGGCCCGCGAGACCACTTCGGGCGTGGATGGCCGCTACCAGTTCAGCAATCTTGTCCCCGGTAGGTACTCGTTGACGGTGAGCGGAAAAGGCTTCCGCACTTATGTGAGTACGGGCCACGAGATCACCGCCAACACGGTGACGCGCGCGGATGTGCGCCTGGAACTGGGCCAGATCGGTGAGTCGGTCACGGTCGAGGCCGCCACCGCTGTGCTGCAAACCGACAAGGCCGACGTCCACGTCGAGCTGGGCGGCCGAGATATCGCCGACCTGCCCCTGCCTGCGTATCGCAACTACCAGAGCCTCGTGAACCTGGTTCCCGGCGCCACACCGGCGCGGACGCAGAACGCCACCATCGGCTCGCCGGCCAAGGCCCTCTCGACCAACGTCAACGGAACCACCCGCAACAACAACAACAACCGCCTGGACGGCACCAACAACATCCGATCGACTCTCCCCCACCAGGCGCACTACATCCCGCCGGCCGATGCCATCGAGACCGTCAACGTCTCCACCAACAGCTTCGACGCAGAGCAGGGCTTTGCCGGCGGCGTGGCCGTCAATGTCATCACCAAGTCGGGCAGCAACGAGTTGCACGGCACCCTCTCGGAGTACCACATCAACAGTAACCTGAGGGCCAAGGACTTCTTCTATAGGGAGGCAAAGAAGCCCAAGAACATCCTCAACATGTACGGCGGCACGCTGGGCGGGCCCATCAAGCGCGACAAGCTCTTCTACTTCGGCAGCTTCGAGGGCCTGCGCGAGCGGCAGAACGAGTCGCGCCTGCTGACGGTTGCCACCGCCGACCAGCGCGCCGGCAATTTTTCGGCCTACAACGTAACTCTGTACGACCCGCTGACCGGCGCCGCCGACGGCGCCGGGCGCACCCCCTTCGCGGGCGCCACCGTTCCGCTGGCCCGCCATAGCGCCATCACCCGCAAGATGCAGGACCTCATCCCCGCCGCCAACCAGGCCGGCACCTCGAACAATTACTTCGCCTCGAAGCCGGTGGTGTTCGACCGTGACAACTACGACGCCAAGATCAACTACAACCTCTCGCGGAACACCACCGTCTGGGGCAAGTACAGCGCCATGGAGTCCGATGTGACTGGAAAATTCTCGCTGGACAAAGCCGGCGGGCCGGGCTTCCCCTGGGGCGCGGGCACCGGCGATATCCTGGGCCAGCTCGCCACCCTGGCCGCCACTCACACGTTCTCGCCCAACTTCGTCGTGGACGCCAACCTGGGTTTTGCCCGCATGGCGGTCGAGATCCTGGGCGAGGACTTCGGCCAGAACTTCGGCCTGGACGTGCTGGGCATTCCCGGCACCAACGGCCCCGATCCGCGGCAAGGTGGTATCCCCTATTTCTCAATTAGCGGCTACACTTCTCTGGGCCAGCAGGACGCCTGGATGCCAAAGATCCTTTACGACAACACCTGGACCTACAGTATGAACGCCGGATGGAACAAGGGCTCGCACGACATCCGCTTCGGCATGGACGTCGCCCGGGAGCAGCAGAATCACTGGCACCCGGAACTGGGCGACAACGGCACGCGCGGGCGCTTCCGCTTTGAGAGCGGCGTCACTGCGCTGCGCGGCGGGCCTTCGCCCGTCCAGTACAACCACTGGGCATCGTTCCTGCTGGGCCTCCCGCAGCGAGTCGGCAAGTCGCTCCAACTGCTCGCCATGACCCCGCGCGAGTGGCGCCACGGCTACTACTTCCGCGACCGATGGCAGCTCACACGCCGCCTCACCCTCAACCTCGGCCTGCGCTGGGAGTACTTCCCCCTGATGACCAACTCCAGCTATGGCATCCCGCGCTACGACCCGGAGGACAACAAGATTTACATCGGCCGCTTCGGCGGCGTGCCCGATAACGCCGGGACGTCCGTCAGTAAGCGGGACTTCGGCCCGCGCGTGGGACTGGCTTATCGCCTGCGCGACAACACCGTCATCCGCACCGGCTACGGCATCAGCGTGGACCCAGTGCCCATGTCGGCGGGTTTCTTCCTGCTGGACCCCTACCCCGCCACCATCAATGTTGATTTCGCCGGCCCAAACTCCTTCCAGCCGGTGAATCCGATTGAGAAGGGGATCCCTACCATCCCGTTGCCGGACATCCCCAAGGGCGTCTTCGACATGCCCCTGGCCGTCAGCACCAAGACGCTGGAGAAGGGACTTTACAACCGCGGCTACATCCAGTCCTTCAACTTCGTTGTCGAGCGGCAGTTCCCGGGATCCTTCATCGGTTCGGCAGGCTACGTGGCCACGCGCACGGTGGGGCAGTTGGGCAACACCAACATCAACCACGCCCCGCCGGGCGGGGGGACCGCCGGGCGTGCTCTGTACGCGAAGTTCGGGCGCACGGTGGATACCTCGCTGTTCAAGCACTTCCTCCCCTCCCGCTACGACTCACTTCAGGCCACCCTCGATCGCCGCTTCAGCAAGGGCCTGATGATGAAGCTGGCCTACACCTGGGGCAAGGCCATCGACTTCACCGACGACAGCGGCGGCGGCCTCACTTGGAACCTTGCCTCGCAGTTTCGGCGGAACCGCGCGGCGGCGGGTTTCGACCGCACCCACAACCTGCGCTGGGCTTGGGCGTCGGAGCTGCCCTTTGGCAGCGGTCGGCGCTGGGCCAACCAGAATCCGGCCGCTCGCGCTCTGCTGGGTGGCTGGCAGATCAACGGGATCTTCAGTTCTTACAGCGGGACGCCCTTCACCGTCGGAGCAGCCGGCACCTCGCTGAATGCGCCGGGCAACAGCCAGACCGCCGACCAGGTCAAGCCGGAGGTCGCGAAACTAGGCGGCGTGGGCCCGGGCGCCCCATTTTATGACCCGACCGCCTTCGCCTCCATCCGGGACGTGCGTTTCGGCAGCACCGGCCGTAACATCTTGCGCGGGCCGGGCGTGGTCAACCTCGATCTTTCGCTGTTCCGCACTTTCGCGCTGGGCGAGCGCTGGAAGTGCCAGTTCCGGGCCGAGTCGTTCAATCTGACCAACACTCCGCACTTCGCCAACCCCAGCGCCAGCGTCGAGAGCACTTCGTTCATGATCATCAGCTCCACTACTGGGACGGACAGCAACCTGGAGGGCCAGGCGCGGGGCTTTCGCTTTGGTTTGAGGCTTAGTTTCTGAGTCGTAGGGAGGAATGCCATGCGGGATATCTCGCGAAGGTCTTTTTGCGGTTCTGCTGGAGTCCTGGGAGCGGCCGCGATGGGCGGCGTATCAGCCCAGGAGTTGCGCAGCCAGGAGAGCAGTGACGCTAAAGAGATTCTGCTCCAGCGCCCCACCCTGCCCGTCCTGCGGAGCGTGGATGTAGTAGTTGCCGGCGGATCCTTGGCTGGAGTGGCCGCGGCGATCGAGCTGGCGCGGGTGCGTCGCAGGGTGTTGCTGGTCGAGCCGCGCACTTATCTGGGTCGCGAGATCACGGCCACGCTGCGCCCCTGGCTGCCGCGCGGCGCTCCGCTTCCGGCCCTTCTCGAAGCCTGCACGGGCGTTCAGAACCCCTACCAGCATCGGAACCCCTTGCTTAGGCCGGATGTCTCTCCGCCCATCACCTACACGCCCACCGGCGACGAACTTGCCCTCAAGCCCGACAAGCTCAAGCTCACCCTCGAAGACCTGCTGATGGGCGCCGGCGTGGAGCTACTCTACGCCAGCTACCCGGTCGGACTATGCCTTGAGGGTGGCGCCCTCGCCGGTTTGATCATCGGCAACAAGTCCGGCCGCCAACTGCTCGCTTGCCGGCTGATCCTGGACACCACCGAGACGGCCGTCTCTGCCCGGCTGGTTGGCGCGGCCTTTGAGCCCCCGCCCGGCGGGGAAGTCCCATTTGCCCGCACGGTCGAGTTTGAGGGCGTCCAGCCGCTCGCCGAGTCCACTCTCCAGGTGCCCGAGCAACTCGGCATCGCAGGCAATCGTGTCATCCTGCATCGGGGCTATCGCGGCCCCGGGCACGTGCTGCTGGAGTTCGCCATCAATTTCCGCGTCCAGGACCATGGGCCTGCCGACGCCATGCGCCGGGAGATCGAGGCCCGCAAGCGCACCTTCGCTCTGGTTGCCCACCTCGTCTCGACGATACCCGCCTTCGACAAGGCCTTTCTGGCCGCGACGTCCTACGAACTATGCGGCCCGCATACCACGCGGATGCGGGGGCGCGACCCCGATTGGGCCGCCGGCCTGGGCGACCTCGAAGCCGCCGGCCTTGGCGGACCTGTTCCCTTGGCCGCGCTGGCGGGTCCGGTGAAGGGCCTCTTCTGCCAGGAAGCCGCGCGGCTGAGCCCCTCCCAGGCGGCCGCTCTGCGCGAGCCTGTCGCCGCCGTGACTTTCGGCGAAGCGTTCGCCAAGGCCGCCGCCGCCCGCTGGGACGCCGTGGCGTCGCTGGGCCCTGCCGGCGCGGCTCAATCCGACCGCTGGAGCGCGCCGGCCGGCGCCTTGGAGGTGAAAGAACCCGAGAGTCCGCAGCGCGGCCGCCACTACCGGCTGCACCCGGTCGCTCCCAGCCAGGTGCCGGTTGTCCGCAACGTGGACGTACTGGTCGTCGGCGGCGGCACTAGTGGAGCCACCGCCGCGGCGGTAGCCGCTCGCGAGGGCGTCAAGACCCTGGTCCTGGAGATGAACCCCGGCCTCGGCGGCACGGGCACCATTGCCGGCGTCGATAGCTACTGGTTCGGCCGTCGTGTCGGCTTCGCCGCGCGGGTCACTGAACGGGTCGCTGAAGTCCACAAGAGCATCCATTACGACCCCGGCAAGGGCAACACACCCCGCTGGAACATCGAGGCCAAGATGTTCGCCCTGCTCCGCGAGGCCGATCAGGCCGGCGCGGAGGTCCTGTTTAACACCATCGTCACCGGCGCCATCGTCGAGGGCAACCACGTCCGCGGTGTGGTCGCCGCCACGCGTTATGGCCCCGCCGCCGTGCTGGCCAGGACCATCATCGATGCCACCGGCGACGGCGACGTGGCCTTCTTCGCCGGCGCCGAGGCGGTCTATTGCTCCACCATGGACCACATCGGCATGTGGTGCAACTTCGCCCAATTCACCACTCCCGGGCGCAACTCGAACCACTTCACCAGCTCCGTTGACACCGGCAACATCGAGGACGCCACCCGCAAGATCCTCGCTGGCCGCCGCCGCGGCAATGACTGTCACGATCACGGCATCTATCTGGCTGCCCGCGAGTCCCGTCACATTCTGGCCGACACCGTGCTCACCCTCACCGACGAGTTTCGCCAGCGCCGCTGGCCCGACGTCGTCAACATCCACTACAGCAACCACGACCTCAAGGGCAAGACCTTTTCCCAGTGGCTGCGGGTGGGCCTGATTCCCCCGCACCTGGAAATCGAGATCCCCTACCGCATCCTCCTGCCCAAGGGTCTCGAGAACATCCTCATCGCCGGCAAAGCCTTCTCCACTACCCACGACGGCCTGGCTTCCGCCCGTATGCAGGCCGACCTCGAGACCTTGGGCGGCATTGAGGCCCTGGCCGCCGCCAAGGCCGTCAAGGAAGGCAAGACACCGCGCCGCATCGACGTCGGACAGCTCCAGCAGCGTTTGGTCCAGGAGGGCATCCTCCCCAAGGAGGTGCTCACCCGGAGGCTGAAGCCCTGCCGCTACTCGGACGCCGAGCTTAAGCAACTGATTGCCGCCATGATCGACGACAGGCCGCTCCTGGCCTATCAGAAGATGGAGATGTTCGACGTCTTTCGCGGGAGAATTCCCTTTATCGAGGTCGGCTCGGCGGGGCCCCGCGTCGTCCCCATGCTCGAGGCGGCGCTTGATGCCGCCCGGGGTGACGCTCGCGTGGTGCTGGCCAAAGCCCTGGCCCAGTACGGCTCGCGCGCCGCCGTCCCCGTGCTGCTCGCCGAGACTGACCGGGCTTTCGCGGGCCTCACCAAGGTCCCGGCCCGCACCAGCGACATCAACCACGCCGGGTTCCCTCCCGACATCGGCGCGATGCCGGATGCCAGCTACCTCATGTATGCTCTGGGTATGACACGCGATCCGCGCGCCCTTCCCCTATGGCGGCGGGTTGCCGAGATCCTCGACCCCCGCGAAGAGGATTTCCGCCATCGCTACCAGGGGACCTTCTACTACGTTGATGTCATCTGCTTCGCCACCGAGCGGCTGGGCGATCCGGAGGCCATTCCCATTCTCGAGAAGCTCCACAGTTACGCCACCCTGCGTGACCAGGTGGCGCGTTCCGGCTTTCAGCCGGACTACTTCTTCGAGCGTCAGGCCATGTGCGAGCTGGCTATCGGCAAGGCCTTGTCTCGCTGCGGCAGCGCCAAGGGCTACGCCCTGGTGATCGACTACCTCGAGGACAACCGCGCCGCTCTGGCCGAGCAGGCGCACACCCATCTGGTCCGGGTCACGGGCCGGGACTACGGCAAGGACGCCGGCTTGTGGCGCGCGTGGCTGCGCCGCTCCGCGAGCTCGCTTCGTCCCCAGCCGCTGGTCCAGGACCTGGACATCTTCTATGAGCAGGAAATACTGGTGGTCTGAGGGGCCACCGCCAGGCGACGAGGAGCAAACCATGAGTGATTTTTCTCGCAGGTCTTTCCTGGGTTCAGCCGCGGCCGTCAGCGCGGCGCCGCAGCCCCGCGAGCGCGGCCTGGCGCCCGCGACCGCCGGCGCCATCCATCTGACGCGCCCCACTCTCCCCGTCCTGCGGCGTCCCGACGTGGTGGTGGCGGGCGGCTCTTTCGCCGGCGTCGCTGCCGCCCTCGAGCTGGCCCGCGCGGGCCGCAAGGTGCTGCTCATCGAGCCTCGTACCTATCTGGGCCGCGAGGTCACCGCCACGCTGCGTCCCTGGGTGGCTGGCCGCGCGCCGCTGCCCGGGGTCGTCGCCGCCGCAACCGGCGCCAAGAACCCGCCCCAGTATCCCAATCCCAGCAAGACTACCAATGAGGTCACCGAAGTCGTGCAGGCGGACCCCGCCGAGATTCCGCTCAAGCTGGACAAGGTTAAGCTCTCGCTCGAGGATCTGCTCCTGTCGGCCGGCGTGGACTTGCTTTACGCCAGCTTCCCGGTAGGCCTCGCCGTCGAGGGAGGAGCGCTCACCGCGCTCATCATCGGCAACAAGTCGGGCCGGCAGGCCATTCCCTGTCAGATGATCCTGGACACCACCGAGACGGCGGTGGTGGCACGGCTCGCCGGAGCGGCCTTCGAAGCGCCGCCGAGAGCTCCGCTTGAGTTTCGCCGTACCATCGAGTTCGAGAACGTGGCGGGGCTGTCTGAGAGAGACCTCACCGTGCCGGCCGACTGTGGTGTCGCCGCCAACCGCGTGACCGTCCATCGCGGCTACCGTGGCCAGAGCCACGTGCTGGTGGAATGCTCCTTCCTGTTCCCGGTGCGCGAGTTCGAGCCGGCTGACGCCATGCGCCGGGAAATCGAGGCGCGTGACCGCACCATCCGGGTGGCCGCCCACCTTGTCAATCAGGCGCCGGCCTTCGCCAAGGCATTCCTGGCGGCCACGTCTTACGAGCTCTCCGGGCCGCACACCGCGCACATGCGGGGATCCGATCCCGCCTGGGCGCGTGGGTTGCCCTCGCTGGACGGCTGGCCGTCCGGCCCTGCGACCCTGGCAGCCCTGGCCACGCCCGTCAAAGGCGTGTTGTGCCTCGAGGCCGCACGCCTGAAGCCTGCCCAGCTTGCCGCGCTGCGCGAGCCGGTCGGCGCCGCGCTGGCTGGCGAAGCCATCTCGAAGGCCATCGCCGGCCGGTGGGATGCTGTGCGTTCGGACGCCCGAGCCGCCACCGCACCCGCCGCGGCGGCGTCCCCTGCCGAGACCCTCGAAGTCAAAGAGCAGGAAGGCCCGCTCCGCGGCCGCGCCTATGAACAGTTCCCCGTCGCCTCGTCGCCCGTCCCCGTCTTTCGCGATGTGGATGTGCTGGTAGCCGGCGGCGGAACCTCCGGCGCTACCGCCGCCGCGGTGGCTGCCCGCGAGGGCGTCAAGACGGTCCTGTTCGAGATGAACCCGGGCCTCGGCGGCACCGGCACTATCGCCGGTGTCGATAGCTACTGGTTTGGGCGCCGGGTCGGCTTCGCCGCCCGCGTTACCGAGAAGGTCAAGGAGGTCCACGACCGCATCCGCTACACGCCCGAGAAGGGCAACACCCCGCGCTGGAACATCGAAGCCAAGATGTTCGCCTTGCTGCGCGAGGCCGTCGAGGCCGGAGCGGAGGTCTTCTTTAACTCCATCGTCACCGGCGCCGTTGTGGAGGGCCACCAGGTCCGCGGCGCGGTCCTCGCCACCCGTTACGGTCCCCGCGCCGTACTCTCTAAGGTTGTCCTTGACGGCACCGGCGATGGCGACGTCGCCGCCTTTGCGGGCGCCGAGTTCGTGCATTGCTCCGCCATGGACCACATCGGCATGTGGCACACCCTGGCCCAGTTCACCAACCCGGGCCGCAACACGAACCACTTCACCAGCTCGGTCAATATCACTAACGTCGAGGATTGCACCCGCGCTGTGCTGGCCGGCCGCCGCCGCGGCAACAACTGCCACGACCACGGCGTCTACCTGGCCGCCCGCGAGTCCCGCCACATCCTCGGCGACGCTCTCGTCACCATGACCGATATCTTCCGCCTGCGCACCTGGCCCGACGTCGTCAACCTCCACTACAGCAACAGCGACATGAAGGGCAAGACCACCTCCCAGTGGTTCTTGTCGGGCCTGATCGCGCCCAATCACGAGACTGAGATCCCCTACCGTGCTCTGCTTCCCAAGGGCCTCGACAACATCCTCATCGTCGGCAAGGCCTTCTCGACCACTCACGACGCGCTGGCTGGCATCCGCCAGCAGTCCGACCTTGAGAACTTGGGCGGCGTTGCCGCCCTGGCCGCCGCCAAAGCTATCAAGGAGGGCAAGACGGCGCGCCGCATTGACGTGGCCGAGCTCCAGCAAAGGCTCGTCAAGGAGGGAGTGCTCCCTTCCAGCCTGCTCACGCGAAAGCTGAAGCCGCAACGGTACTCGGGCGCCGAGCTGAAGCGCTGGGTGGATGCGCTGTTGACCGCCCGCCCGCTCCTGGCTTACCAGGACCACCCCATGTTCGAAGTCTTCCGCGAGCGGATCCCCTTCATCGAGGTGTGTACCGCCGGTCCTCGCGCCGTGCCCATCCTCGAGGCGGCCCTTCAGCGGGCTAGCGGCGACGCTCGCGTGGTGCTGGCGCAGGGTCTGGCTCTGTGTGGCTCGCCGGCCGGCGTGCCCGTCCTCATCGACAAGATCGAGCAAATGCTCGCCGGCCTGAAGAAAGTGCCGCCCAGGGCCACGCGCGTCCTGTACATCCAGAAGCCGCCGGACCAGGGCGCTATGCCGGAGCCGGCCTATCTGCTTTACAGCCTCGGCATGGCCCGCGACCCGCGTGCTCTGGCCGTCTGGAACCGCATCCTCGGAATCCTCGATCCCCGCGAGGAGGACTTCCGCGACACCCTGCTCGGCACATTCCACTACGTGGACGCCATCTGTTACGGCGCCGAGCGCCTCGCCGATCCCCGCGCCATACCTGTTCTTGAGAAGCTTCACAGCTTCCCCGCTCTGCGTGGTTTGGTGAGCCGCTCCGGCTTCCGGCCCGACTACTTCTTCGAGCGTCAGGCCATGTGCGAATTGGCCATCGGCAAGGCGCTCACCCGCTGCGGCAGCCCGGCCGGCTACGCCATCGTAATTGACTACCTCAACGACAACCGTGTCATGCTGGCCGAACAGGCGCATACGCACCTGATCCGAATGAGCGGCGCGGATTACGGCAAGGACACGCGAGCCTGGACCGGTTGGTTGGAGCGGTGGAAGGGCTCCTTGCGGCCGCAGCCCTTGGTCGATGACCTGGACATTGCCTACGAGCGGCAGATCCTTACGGCGTAGCGCCTACCCCGTAAGCCCGCCGCCGCTTTGGTAGGATTCCAGCATGGACTTCCGTGTATTAGCTTGCAGCGTCTCCCTGGTGGGCGCCTTGTGCGCGGCCCAGCCCGGCCTCCTGCGCGCCGGGGCGGCGCG
>Ga0194112_10012477_pt1 | contig 10364 bp, 10 predicted proteins | sample TA2MahC400mmetaG_FD_146191 | JGI IMG/M metagenome (GOLD analysis project Ga0194112, IMG submission 146191) | Freshwater microbial communities from Lake Tanganyika, Tanzania - TA2015016 Mahale Deep Cast 400m | ecosystem: Environmental > Aquatic > Freshwater > Lake | place: Tanzania: Lake...
CGAGGTTGACACTAATATTTTTCTCCGAATTTCCGCCTCCGACGGAAAGGACAAAAACCCCATCGTTCCTGCTTAACTTGCTTCCCTTCAGCCAGTCCACAAAAACAGATTCCCAACCGCTATCATTTGTTCGGGCAGTCAGTTCGGAGACATTATCAGTAGGAGTATAGGCCTCGATTCCACAGATCTTACGAAAATCATTCACTGTGTGGGAGGCATTTGCAGCACTCCCTCCCACCCCAAGAAAGAAAACTCTCCCCCCTGCTATCCGCAAATCAATCAGCGATTTGACCATCTTCTGGATGGCGGACAGATTCAATGAATCAACTACCTTCCTAACCTCGCTGAGGTAAGCCTCAATGTATTCCATGGTTTGACTGCCGATCATCATGTTGATAAGTTAAGACATTATAAGTTGATATGGAGGTTCCCATCGAAAGTTGAAAAGTTCATAAGTTAATAAGGGTATGAAATGTCAAGATAATGATGACTCTTTTTCTTTGCAACGGCTGAGATAATTGATGTACCCGTTCATAAGCCCAAGCGCGTTATTGATTAGCGAACGGCCTTCTGAGTAATCCTCTTTCGTAATGAATCCATCGTCTAAAGAAGTAATCAGTTGATCAATGAGTTCATGGAGTGAGCCTCGTGAATGTCTGCAAAACTGTATGTTTTCTTGGAAATGAAACCGGCCAAACCCTTCCGCCAAGTTATGAGTCGTTGACCGTGAAGCCCCTTTCATGTCATTAACAAGGTTAAATTTTTCTTCCTTCGGATATTTCTTTATCAATGCGCTGATGAATCTCCGAACTTCCGTACATGCTTTCCAACACTCCAATTTCTCAAAACTCGTAAACCGTTTTTTCTTAGAGATTTCACCAGGCACTGACTTAGAACCTATTAACTTATCAACATATCAACTTTTCAGTTAAGGGATCCTTTTGGCTTTCATCTCCTGCCGAATATATTCGATAGCCCTTTCAAGACCCACTTCAATCGTTGTCTTCGGTTTCCACCCAAGGGCTTTTGCCTGAGTGATGTCAGCCAGAGTCGCCCGAGCCTCTCCAGGAAGATCCTCTTTATAGATAGGATCTGGATTGACAACAAGCATCTTGGAGATCTTATCTAAGATCTCATGGACCGAATAATTGATCCCCGAACCCAGATTGAATGTCTTTCCGTCTGTTCTTTCGTCTCGGATACACATCAAATGAAAGTCATTGACATCATCTACATAAACAAAATCCCTTCTCTTTTCACCCGTCCCATAAATAATGGGCTGTTCCCCTTTGAGAAGTTTAATGATAAAAGCACTCATCACAGGCGGAATCGTCCGCCGGTAGTCTTGAACGGGGCCATAAACACAGAAATATCTCAAGGCTGTAAATTTCAGGCCATAAAACTTTTTATAAGCACTGGCGAAATACATAGAACCCAGCTTACTTACAGCATAAAAACTTTCTGGTTTTATCTCCGATTCCGGTGTGGGAAAAGCTTGAGCTCCTTCATAGAGGGCTGAGCTCTCCGCATAAACGACCTTTCTCACCCCTGACCTTCTCACCGCTTCAAAGACATTGACTGTTCCAAAGACATTGATTTCTGCCGTCTGCACAGGGTCTGCCTGGCAATCTGCAATACAGTTCTTAGCGGCGAGGTGGAAAACAGCATCTACCCCTTCAAATAAAGAAATAATTTCTTTGCTCCTTATATCCAGGCAATGAAACTTCACTCCATCGGGGACATTTTCTCTCAGACCGTAACTAAGGTTATCAATTCCCAAAACATCATAACCTTCTTCTAAAAGCCGACTGGCCAGATTCGAACCAATAAATCCAGCCACCCCCGTTATTAAAATCTTTTTTCCATTGGCCATAAATCTATCGATCCAACTCCTCATTATTATCTGTTCAACTCCATATAGTTAGGTCCGGCCCGATTCTGACTTAAAAATTAAGTCAGAAGGATTTGGTTAAAAATCTATTAGGACTTTTGCTCCTTCATAGTCGAAATCAAATGGGACTTCCCACAATCCCTGGGCTTTCATCGCCTCTCTCAAACGGACCTTACAGTTATTCGGACAATAGAACATAAAGAATCCTCCACCTCCTGCTCCCATGATCTTCCCTCCAAGGGCACCCGTTGCCTTTGCAGTTTCATAAACCTGGTCGAGCCGTGGGTCACTGATCTTGTCAGAACGGCGCTTTTTATTTTGCCAGTGCTCATCAAGCAGGTGTCCAAACCGAAATAGATCACCCTCCTCTAAAGCCTTTTTGACCTCTAACCCGATCTCCTTTGTTTTATGTAAACTTTCCAATACCTCATCTTTGCCCTGCTCGGTATCTCGTTTCTGTTCACTCAATACAATTGAGCTTGCACGTTTGATCCCTGTGTAAAACAATAGGATTGAGGAACGTAGTTCCTCGGCCACATGGGTGTGGATATCCAGAGGGTATACATGGACCTTCCCATCATGGTTAATATCAAGACATGTAATGCCACCCAAGGCGGCTATATAATGGTCATGCTTACCGACCGGATGCTGGGCCAAATCTATTTCAATATGGCAGGCCTCTTCTGCGAGTGCCTGAACTGGCACACGCTCGCGCTTGAAAGAATATAGCGCAGTCAGCAGGGCTACCAGGTAACTACCCGATGATCCCATTCCTGTTCCATCCGGCAGATCTGCCATGGAAACGACTTCCAGACTTGAGTTCAAATGAAGCAATTTCAATGCAGGACGGACTAAGTCGTGAAGAATATTATCCACTTTATCCACTTCTTCATACTTGGAATATTTAATCCGCAGCAGATTGTCCGCTGCCGGACGGTTGACATAAATGTAGACATATTTATTAATGGCAGCACTTAAGATAAATCCACCATACTTAGAATAATAAGATGGCAAATCCGTTCCACCCCCACCCAAAGGAATACGTAAAGGTGCCCTTGCGAGAATCATTTTAAGCCCTCCCATTCTCTCGAAACCTTTTCAAGATCTTCTGGCCTGTCAATCCACCAGAAACCTTCATCCTCAGAAAGCCGGTATCCATAAAGGCACTCATCGTTACCAAGCATAAGAGGGAAGATATCCTTTGCAAAATCAGAAGACAGGTTGAAAGAAATGTAACTTAACACCTCTCTTTCAAGAAGATAAATGCCAGCATTAGCCCAATTGGAAAAAGCCTCTTCAGGCCTGGGCTTCTCCTGAAAAAGAACGATGCGGTCCTCTCCGTTGAGCCCCACGATCCCACTCTGGCTAACCTCATCACGATGATGCAATGCTATGGTCCCTAATCCTCCCGTAGTCTCATGAAATTGGCTGAGCCTCTTGAGGTTGCAGTGACTCAAATTATCACCGTACCAGACGATGAAAGGGCCATCAAAAAACCATTCGACATGCTTGACTCCCCCGGCTGTCCCCCAAAGCTCTTCTTCGAGAGAATAGTAAATTTTTATACCCCATCTTTCCCCATTCCCGAAGTAATTCTTTACCATTTCAGGAAGGTGATATAAATTAACCATGATTTCCTTTACTCCAAATCTGCTTAACCATTCAATGGTATGTTCGAGGATTGGTTTTCCACCGATGGGTATCATACACTTGGGGATATTTTCGGTTAGGGGCCGGAGGCGGATGCCTTTACCCGCGGCGAGAATCATTGCCTTCATTTTTTAGTCTATTTGATCTGCTTAGCGTATTTTGCCAATTTAGTTTATTAGGACTAAAAAATTTATGGTCTTTCTATTTTATCTCTTGGATTCTGATGGGGCAGTTTTGATGGGCGGATCGATAGACAGCCTCGATCATCCGGTTCGCTTCAAGACCATCCTTTCCATTACCCAATGGCTCGCGCCTTTCGATGATCGCAGAAATAAACTCCTTCCATTCCATCTCCCACGAAATATCCGGACCAGGGAATTGAATGATTTCCTCATCAGGCGGTCCTCCTGCATAGCAGGAGGAATGGTTATTAGTTATATGTTGATTGGTTATTGGACGCCCTTCCTTATTAACAAATAACTCATAACTATTAACTTTTTTTCTCCTGCCAATGTGGAGTGTTTCCGTACCATAACTTCCACCGAGGCCATCGATGATTAGGTATCCGGCTTCGCCATAGATCTCAAAAGTAAAGCGGTTCTTCCACTGCGTCCAGCTCGTATGCATCGAAGCGATTTGACCTTTTGCGGTCTTAAATAAGGCAAAAGCGTTATCTTCTACCTCCATGTCCCAATAATTAGTTGAAATGGTCCCAAAAGCCTCTTCGAAATCTCCGAGAAACCACCGAAAGAGATCCACCAGATGAACTCCCTGATCCAATAGTTCGCCACCGCCGCATATCTCTCTATTGGCCCGCCACTCTCTTTCATAGCCGGATCTCCCTCCATGGCCATAGATAGCCCGAATGAACATCAGAGGACCAATAGCTCCTTGGCTTGCAAGCTCATGGGCCTTCCAAATGGCAGAGTGATAACGGTGGTTAAAACCCGTTTTCAAAATAACGTTTTTATTTCTTGCCGCCTCGAAAATCACAATAGACTCTTCCAAATTTCTTCCAAGAGGTTTTTCACAAAGGATATGGATATCTCTTTGAATTGCAGCTAAAGCGATCTCCTTAAGATATTTATTGGGGGTGGCAACAATGACTGCACCCAATTTCTCTCTTGCCAACATCTCCTGCCCGTCTTGATAGACTCTTTCATTTCCATCGCCAAACTCCCTCAATAAGGATTCCGCATTGGAAATGAGAGGATCAGCTAAACAGCAGAGAGAGCTCAAGTGGTCCTCTTTGATGACTCTTGCCCTTTTGTTCCCTATCAAGCCACAACCAACAATTCCGACACGAAAAGATGTCAAAAGCACCTCGTTAAAGGTAATTCGTTACTGGTTATTTGTTTTAGGAATTCGGTCCTAACTTTGATCTCGCAAGATAGTTGATATATCCATTTAATAATACAAGAGCTTTTGAAATCAATTCCCTTCCTTTTTCATAATCACCATCCTTGATCAATCCCTCGTCTTTGGATGTGATTAACTGATCCATTAATTCATGCAATGATCCACGGCTATGTCTACAGAACTGGATATTTTCTTGATAATGATAACGCCCAAATCCTTCTGCTATGTTATGAGTCGTAGACCTTGCTGCTCTTTTCATATCATCAATCAATCCAAATTTCTCATCGTTTGGATATGTTTTCAACAGTGCTGTGACAAAGCGGCGCACTTCGACACAAGCTTTCCAACATTCCAATTCCTCAAAGCTCTTAAAGCTTTCTTTCTTTTTTTCCTTCATACAACGAGCATATAACGAATAACTGACAAAGTTCAGGACATCGTTCACTAAATTAGCATTCAGAACATCGTTCACAATCAAACGTTTTAAGCTGTTAAAAGCCTTGATATACCTGAGGTATAAGTTTATCCGGTTTGTCATTCCGGACTTGATCCGGAATCCAGTGTTTTTCTGGATTTCTGCTTTTGCAGGAATGAGAGGCCTCGCATGATTTATGTCGCTATTGAACGGTGTCGTGACCATTATTTCTGTGAACAATGTTCTGAACGTTGTCAAATAACCAATAACGGATAACTATTAATCCAGGTCTTTGATCAAAGGTTTGATCGTAAAGGGATCAAGACGCCGAAGGGTATAAAGAGGTGTGGCGTTGAGCTCATCCGCCTTACCCGCCCACTCCCTCCAGGGGTCATAAGGAGCGGCAATCAATTTACCTGTTAATTTCCCTGAAGCCTCTGAAGCCAAAAAAACAGCCAGGCTTGCGGCGATTTCAGGTGAGACTGCGCCAGCACCCGTTTCACGGGCCTGTTTGATCTTATCGAATAGTATCCCTGCACGACGGCCAGCGGCCAACACTTCATCTTGAAGCCGAGTATCTACCAAACCAGGTGCAATGACATTGACTTGGACGTTGAACGGCTTAAGCTCTTCGGCAAGCGTATCTGCCAGGCGAACCACCCCCGCCTTAGTGGCTGCATAGGAAGAAAAATTTGGTAGAGGGGTAGTAGCCCCCCCGCCACCCAATAAAATTATCTTGCCTTCACGCCTTTGAATAAAATGAGGAATAATTGCACGACAAAGGTAAAATGGTCCGAGCAGATTAACCTCTGCACCCCGAATCCAGGCCGATATGTCAATATCAGCGGTTGGACCAATCGGTCCATAAATTCCCGCAGAATTGACAAGAATATCTACACGTCCATCTTCCTGGATAGCTGTGTCAATCAACTGTTGTACTTGATCCCACTTTGAAACATCGGTAGCCACCACTTTAGCCGCCCCGCCGGCCTGCTGGCAAATCGCAGTTGTTTCTTTTAGTTCCCTCTCCGTCCGGGCTGCGAGAATTAATCGAGCCCCTTCCTTAGCAAAGGCAAGAGCGATGGTTCGTCCGATTCCACGTCCTGCACCCGTGATGATAGCTACACGACCTTTCAATACATCTTCCATTTTGAGATCCTCCTTTAATTAGCGCCCAATCCCGAAGTAGCGGAACCCAGCTTTTGATATGTTTTTTGGATCTAATAGATTGCGTGTGTCCAGAAAAATATTGCCTTCCATTTTTTCTCTGAGTAGATTGAAATTTAAAGAATTTATGCCAGACCACTCTGTCACCAATACGAGCGCACTGCTCCCGTTGGCAACCTGATATGGATCGGCGCACATTTGCATCGGCGGTAGACATGTGCTGAGCCCGGTCGAAGCATCACTAACCTCGGCTAGGTTGGCAAGCGGATCAAATGCCTTGACCTTGGCTCCTTGTCCGATCAGATCGCGGGCAATATCCAGAGAAATGGCCCGGCGTAATGTACTGGTTCCCGCTTTATAGGTGAGCCCCAGGATGCCAACCTGATGGTTCCTTAGGCTACCTATTAAAGCAGACAGCCTCCGGCTGACCAGTTGGGCACGGTGGGCATTGATTTCCCACACGGCATCCATCATAGGCGTTGATATTTGATGATCTTTAGCCAATTTTTGCAAAGCACGGATTTCGCGGCCGAGAGTTCCTCCTGCAAAGCCCAAACCAGGGCTCAGAAAAGCCTGTTTGCCGATGCGCTGATCCAGTTTAAGGATGTGGGCGACTTCGAGTGCATCCGAACCAAGCATCTCACACATATCGGCAATTTCGTTGATGAAGCTAATTGAAGTAGCCAGGAAGGCATTTGAAGCATGCTTGGCCATCTCTGCTGAACGGATATCTGTAAAAACGGTAGGACGTCCCAACGGCTTGTACAAAGTAGCAACACGCTCGGCTACAGCAGGATCGTTGCAGCCAATGACAAAGCGATCAGCCTGACGAAAGGTTCCCACAGCAATTCCCAACCGCAGAAACTCGGGCACATAAGCCACTCCACATGCATGAGCAGGTGCAAGGCTTCGGACAACCTTGGCCAAGTCCTCGCTTGTGCCAATCGGGACCTGGGCCGTAACACACAAAACGATATCGCCGCGCACATGCCGCCCAATGTTTTCAGCAATAGTATAAATTGAAGACAGGTCAGAATCATCGTTTGCGTCCATTGGGGTATCGGTACAAATAAAGACGAGCTCTGCCTTGGCGAGTCCTTCTGAATAGTCGGTAGTGTAGTGGAGTCGGCCAGCCCTCAGGTTCCGCTGAATAATCTCCGGCAAATCCGGCTCATGCACCGGAGTTTGCCCGGCGTTTAACATTGCCGCCGTTTTCTCATTACAAACCCCGTAAACGTTATTCCCAAGGTCAGCTAGGCAAGCGGAAACCACCGCGCCTTGATGCCAGATACCCGTTATGCAAATATTCGCCATAATCACCGTTTTGGAGGTCTATTCTATTTCCCGGTGCCAGCTACAACCACTCCAACAGTTTTAAATAAAATTTTAAAATCGAGCCAGAGCGACCAGTTGTCAATATATTCAAGGTCCATTTTCACCCATTCATTAAAGTCGCTTACCGCATTCCTTCCGTTTACCTGCCAGAGACAAGTAATTCCTGGTTTGACACTTAGCTTCCTTCGATGGAAGCTTTCATATCGAGCCAATTCGTAATGAAACGCTGGTCTTGGGCCAACCAAGCTCATATCGCCTTTTAGAACACTCCAGAGTTGGGGAAGTTCATCAAGGCTATATTTCCGTAAAAATTTTCCGACCTTTGTAATCCTTGGATCATCTTTAATTTTAAAAACAGGACCCTTCATCTCGTTTTGAGCCATTAACATTTCTTTTTTGGCATCTGCGCCTTCAACCATCGTCCGAAACTTCCAGCTATGAAAGGGTTTCTTATTAAACCCAATGACATTCCATTTATAAAAGATCGGACCTTCTGAGGTTAATTTTAAAAGGACGGCTATGATAATGAAAAATGGGGAAAGGACAATCAACGATATCCCTGAAACGAGAATATCGATCCACCTCTTTAAATAGAGAGACCATTCATTATCTGGAATGGTTGTAAAGCTGATAATAGGCAGCCCATAGACTTGATCGACAGTTACCTTTTTCGCTAATTTCCCAAAAAAATCGGAATTTAATCGGATCTGAACCCCTTCTCGTTCACAGGTTTCAAGAACCTCCTCGACTCTACCTATCTCAATACCTGATGCGCATACAATCACCTCTTCCACCGGATATTGATGGAGGATCTTTTCGATCTCCGAATTGTTACCAAGAATCCTTTTCCCATAGATCTCTTCACCAGGAGATGCTCCATTCTCCGCAACCAATCCCATGATATCGAGCCCCCATTCGAGATTCTTTTCAACCGTTTCAATAAAATTCTTTGCCTGGACTCCAGAGCCGACAACCAAAATCTTTTTTCTATCTTTCCCTCTCTTTCTTATCTCTTTTGCGATTTTAAAAAGGATTATCTTTTCGACAGCAAGGCTCAGGAAGTTTATAATTAAAAAGGCTCCAATATAGGTTCGTGGAATGTATTCGAAACGCAAGAGAAAGTCCACCGCCAAAAGGATGAGGGTGCCGATCAATGAGGCCTTTGCCACAAGCTTTATTTCATGTTGAATGGATGTAAACCTCTGGTAAGTATAAGCGCCCAACTTCGTGAGAATAAGAGTCCAGATGATCGCAAAAACCACAATCTTCCAATAAAGATCAGGGGTGATATCAATTTCCCTCCCAAAGGGAATCCAAGGGATTAGTAGTTTGGCAAACATCCAGACAAAGTAGGCGGCTATGAAGCTGAAAGCCGTGGTTATGGCATCCGCTAATTGGACGATTCTTCTATGATGGGCCGGCCGCCAAAGCATGATTCTGGTTTATTTGGTTTGTTGAGTCTATTGGGTATCTTGGGTTTATCTGGTTTCTTTGGTTTATTTGGTTTCTTTGGTTTTTTGTCGATTTAGAATTAAGAGAAGGATTTGAGACGTTTTTCGAGGTCTTGGATTCTTTCTTGTAGTATTGACACACGCTCCTTTAAATCTTTTACCTCCTTTTCGACTGTCTCCCTTATCGAAATTTCTTTATCAAGTTTTCCGTCAATTTTTGTCAACTGCCCCTCAACTCTATCAAGATGTCCTTCAACCTTATCCAGCCTTTTTTCAATTCTGTCAATTGCCGCATTGATCATATAGTATTCCGTTTCAAGTCTTTCAAATCGCTGATAAATTTGATCAAAATGCTTAGCAATGTTTCCGAATTTCTGATCATGCTCATCGAGTTTAGTCCGGATTGCCCTGAACTCGGGTTCGATAACTTTTCCATAGAAATCTGTCAGAGTATCGAATATGTCTTTTTTTGTAATTTCTGCCATATTATCCCTTTAAATTTTGAGGCAAAGATAACACAGTCTATTGGATCTGTCCAGCTTTTTTGCTTTTTTTCGGTCCTTGTCAAGCCACCCTAAAAAGGTAAATGCAAAATTAACTTCAAAATGAAGTCAGGAGGTCTGGTTTATCTCCCCGTTAGAGATAGGAAACGCTTTAGTTGCGTCTTAAGATATCTTTTCCCCATCCCAGATTTCAGATATATCTCCCTGGCTTTCGCATCATGCTCATCCAGGCACGCTTCATAATATATAATTCTAAAAGGTCCTCGCCCCTTCGTTGAAAATACTTTGCTACTGTTATGATCACTAAAGCGTTTCCGTAAATCACGTGTATAACCCGTATAAAATTTGCCATCTTTCATGCTCTGAAGAACATATGTGTAGAACATTATGTCTTGCAATTTATCTCTAACGGGGTCTGGTCTCTTTGGTTACTCCACACTCAAAACGATTCTCTCCGAACTCCGAACTCATCACTCCGAACTATATTGGCCATCCGCTAATTGGACGATTCTTCTATGATGGGCTGGCCGCCAGAGCATGATTCTGGTTGATCTGGTATGTCTGATAACTTCCTGGAACTAAAAATACTCGCC
>Ga0194112_10012479_pt1 | contig 10364 bp, 8 predicted proteins | sample TA2MahC400mmetaG_FD_146191 | JGI IMG/M metagenome (GOLD analysis project Ga0194112, IMG submission 146191) | Freshwater microbial communities from Lake Tanganyika, Tanzania - TA2015016 Mahale Deep Cast 400m | ecosystem: Environmental > Aquatic > Freshwater > Lake | place: Tanzania: Lake...
GGGTATTTTCTGAAGCCGGGCGACCCGCGCACGCCTGCGGTCATCGAGGTTGAACGCCTGCGGGATGGCGGTTCTTTCTCTACACGCCGGGTTCGTGTCATCCAACACGGTACGGCGATCTTCAGCCTCGATGCTTCATTCCAGAAACACGAGCCGGGGCTCGAATATGCGTTACCCATGCCCGATCGCAAGCCCCCCGCCGAAGACAAGCTGACGCCCGCGATTCGTGATGCAACGTTCATTGCCTGGCGCCATGACCATCGCCAGCTGATGGCGGAAACGCCCCAGGCCCCGGCGCAGGATCTGTGGTTTCGCGCTAACGGAATCCTCCCTGATGACATGGCGCTCCACACCGCTTTGCTTGTCTACGAGTCTGACAATGCTCTTCTGGCGACTTCGCGCCTGCCACATCGTGGAAACTTCGTGCGCGAGCGTATGCAGGTAGCCAGTCTCGATCATGCCATGTGGTTTCACCGGCCGGCGCGTGTTGACGAGTGGCTCCTGTATTCGCTCGACAGCCCGAACTCATCAGGCTCGCGTGGGCTCAACCGCGGATCCATCTACACGGCGCAAGGAGATCTAGTCGCTTCCACCGTACAGGAGGGATTGATCCGCGTGCGTTGAGTGGTGTGTGCGACCACCGGCGCCTTTCCCAAGAAAGGCGCGCTTCTGTGATGCCCGCCGCCATTAACCCGCGTTGCGAACTTCGGTTGATACGCCACAGGACATGGTCGCCGCGATGGCAGCATCGCGTTGGGCAGTATCCGGAAACATTGAGCTCGTTCCGATCACCTGGTGATTGCCCGCCTTGAGATTGAAATAGCAACCTCCGTCGACAGCGTTTAACTGGTCGTACCGCTGATCGAGAGCACAGTTCTTTTGTACAGAAGCAACACCGTACATTGCAGAGTCCCGTGCCTTGTACTGTCCACTGCGGATCAATGTGTCACCGTTTTGATCTTTCAGGGCGAAGGAGCCAGAAGGCGCCTTTGGATCCCGTTCAAGAAGGCCGGTTACCCCAGCGTCTTGATCACGTCCCCGAACAGCTCTTCGTCGCTCGGCAGTTCCTTGGTCTTCGCCAGTGGCTTCGACACCCAGGTTTCGTTGATCAGATCTTTCCACGAAATGTTGTGGTTGGTGCTGTTGCCACCCCACGAGCCACAGCCAAGGCTGAAGGTCTGGCGCATGCCGTTCCACAGATTGCCGCTGTTGGAGGCGGCTTGTGGCTGGTTCACCATCACGCGCGAGGTCTTCGTGGCGTTCGCGAGTTTCATGATGTTCGCGTCGCTGTTCGAGTAGATGCCGCAGGAGTGGCCCTGACCTTGGTACGACTGAATGTCGTTGGTCAGCTTGATCGCCCCGTCGATGTCCTTGGCATGGTAAAGCGCCATGATCACCGAGAGTTTTTCACCCGAGAACGGATGCGACGGTCCAAAGCCCGTTTCCTTGACGATGAAGAACGTCTTGCCTTCGGGCAGGTTGACACCCGCCATCTCTGCGATCTTCTGCGCGGGCTGCGCAACGATCGCCGTGTTCAGATGCAGTTCGTCATCCCATAGCGTGCGTTGCAGCTTGGCTTTTTCCACGTCGTTGCAAACGTAGCCGCCTTTTGCTTGCAGCTTTGTCAGCATTGGATCGTAGATCTTGTCCACCAGGATCACGGAGTTGTCAGACGAGCAGGAAGCCGCCAGATCCAGTGTTTTCGAAATGCGGATCTTCTCGGCGGCATCATCGAGGTCTGCAGTTTCGTCCACGGTGATTACCGCGTTGCCGACTCCCACGCCTAATGCGGGTGTGCCGGAGGAGTAAGCGGCCGTCACCATTGCACCACCACCAGTCGCGAGCACGCGGTCGCACTGGCGCATCAATTCGTTGGTGAGTTCCAGCGACGGTGTTTCGATACCCTGTACCAGATCCGCGGGGGCGCCGAGTTTCACGATGGCCTCGCGCATCAGATCCACGATCATCTTGTTGGTGAGCTTGGCGCGCGGGTGCGGGGCGATGATGATCGAGTTGCGGCCTTTCACCGCGTGAATCGACTTGATCACTGGTGTGGCTTCCGGGTTTGTAGAAGGTGCCAGTGCGCCGATCACGCCGAGCGGTTTGGCGATCTTCACGATGTTCCGCTCCGGCATTTCTTCAATGATGCCGACCGACTTGTCGTTGATGATGTCCATCAGCGTGGCGCGGGTCTTGCGGAAGATCTTCAGGAACTTGCCGTCGTAGTTGCCAAGCTGCGTTTCATCCACGGTGAACTGGGCGATCTTCTCTGCCACACCGGGTTTTGCCACTGCCCAGACCATGGCCCGGATCAGACGGTCAACCTGCTCCTGGGTGTAGTTCTCGATCTGTGCCTGAGCCTTGCGCGAACGCGCGACCATCGCGGCAATTTCATCTTTCGGCGATAGCACCTGACGGGTTGCGACCTGTTCTGCCATTTGATGTCTCCTGAGCGGATATCTGCTGAGCGAAAAAGAGTTCCGGTACGGGCGCGGCTGCCCGGCGGCAGAGCCTCATACAATTCACCTGTATCGCAGGCGTTAACGGCGCGAGTTTAAACCAGCCCTGCGCGGGGCGTCTGTAACCGGTTCAGCGGTTTTTCCCGGGGATGAGCTTCAGGATCTGGCTCGCAGCCTCGGGGATGTTGGTGCCGGGTCCGAAAATCGCATGGACCCCGGCGTCGTACAGCGCCTGATAGTCCTGCCTCGGGATAACACCACCCACGACGATGATCACATTCTCCAGTCCGTGTTCGTTCAGGTGCCCGATTAGTTCAGGCACCAGCGACTTGTGCCCGCCGGCAAGCGTCGATACGCCGACTACATGCACGTTTTCCTTCCGGGCCTGCACGGCAGCTTCGACCGGGGTCTGGAACAGGGGTCCCATGCTGACGTTGAACCCGAAGTCACCGAAGGCATTCGAGATCACCTTGGCGCCGCGGTCGTGCCCGTCCTGGCCCATCTTCACCACCAGGATCGAGGGTGCACGGCCTTCTATATCTGTGAAGATCCGGATCTCGTCGTGCACTTTTCCAAAGGTTGGATCGTCACCGTAGCTGTCTTTATAGATCCCCTTAGTCGGTCGGGCGATTGCCTCATGCCGTCCGTAGACCTTTTCCAGCGCCATCGAAATCTCGCCAACCGTCGCGCGTGCGCGGCTTGCATCGATGGCCAGGGCCAGCAAGTTCCCAGAGCCATCCTGCGCGGCACGGGTCAGCGCATTCAGTGACGTTTGTACGCGATCACTTTCTCGGGATGCCTTTATTTCATTGAGTCGCCGTACTTGTGCATCGCGCACCTTGGTGTTGTCCACGGCGAGTACGTTCAGGGACCCGGAGTCACCGTCCACGCGGTATTTGTTCACGCCAACGATCACGTCTTCACCGCGCTCGACGCGCGCTTGGCGCTGTGCGGCAGCCTCTTCGATCCGCTGTTTCGGCATTCCGGAGATGACAGCCTTGGTCATTCCGCCCAGGGCATCGATCTCGGCGATCAGCTTGCGAGCATGGTGCACGATGCTCTGGGTGAGCGATTCAACGTAATAGCTGCCGCCCAGCGGATCCACGGTGCGGGTGATCTGGCTTTCTTCCGCCAGGATGATCTGGGTGTTGCGGGCGATTCGGGCCGAGAATGGCGTCGGCAGCGCGATGGCTTCATCCAGCGCATTCGTGTGCAGACTTTGCGTGCCGCCGAGCACGGCGGCCATCGCTTCAATGGTCGTGCGGACCACATTGTTGTAGGGGTCCTGCTCCTGCAAAGACACACCCGAAGTCTGGCAGTGGGTGCGCAGCATCAGCGAGTTCGGGTTCTTCGGTTTGAACTGCAGCATCAGGTCATGCCACAGGATGCGGGCGGCGCGAAGTTTCGCGATCTCCATGAAGAAGTTCATGCCGATACAAAAGAAGAAGGAGAGACGGCCGGCGAACGCATCGATCTCCTGGCCAGTCTTCAGCGCTGCGCGAACGTATTCGATGCCGTCAGCGAGGGTAAACGCCACTTCCTGTACCGCGTTGGCCCCGGCTTCCTGCATGTGGTAGCCCGAAATCGAGATCGAATTGAATCGCGGCATCTCCGTCGCCGTGTAACCGATGATGTCTGCGACGATCCGCATCGAAGGTTCAGGCGGGTAGATATAGGTGTTTCGCACCATGAATTCTTTGAGGATGTCGTTCTGGATTGTCCCTGACAGTTGGCGCTGAATAACCCCCTGTTCCTCAGCCGCAACGACATAGCCTGCAAGAACCGGCAGTACTGCGCCGTTCATCGTCATCGACACGCTCATCTCATTCAGCGGGATTCCGGCGAAGAGAATCTTCATGTCTTCGACTGAATCGATGGCCACACCGGCCATGCCCACATCGCCGGTAACGCGGGGATGATCCGAGTCGAAGCCACGGTGCGTGGCAAGGTCGAAAGCGACCGACAGCCCTTTTTGACCGGCAGCCAGGTTCTCACGGTAGAAGCGGTTCGATTCTTCAGCGGTCGAAAAACCCGCGTACTGGCGGATCGTCCAGGGGCGGTTCGTGTACATCGTCGCCCGCGGACCACGAACGAACGGCGCAAGACCCGGGAACGTATTCAGGTGGGCGATACCTTCGAGGTCTTCCACTGTATACAGCGGTTTGATCTCGATACCTTCCGGGCTCATCCAGTTCAGCGATGACAAGGGCGCCTTGCCGAGCTCCCCTACAGCGAGTTTTTCGAAGGCTTGACGATCCGCTTTGGAATCCGTCATCAGATGCTGTCCACGATGTTGCGAAGCTTCTCGCAACTCGCCACACGTTCCTCAAAGTTGTTGCCAAGGAAGCCGACGTTCAGCGAGGTTACGCCGCTTTCCTTGAGAGCGATTACTCGCTCACGTACGAAACCCTCGTCACCAATCAGCGAGTTTCGGGCGAGGTATTCATCCGGTATGGCTGCTTCTGCCGCCTTCTTCTCACCGGCAAGATAGAGGTCCTGGATGATCTTTGCTTCCCGGGCATAACCCGACTTCGTGAAGATGTCGTTGTAGAAATTCTTCGAACGGGCGCCCATGCCACCCACATACAGGGCTGTTTGCGGCCGACTCAGATTTCTGAGGTGTTCAAGACCTTTGCCGATCGCGACGGCGCCCCCGGCAAAGACCTCGAGCGGTGCCCGGTGCGGGTCGCGCTTCGCCTTGCCTTTTGCCAACGCGTCACCCCAGACCGCCTTGGCCGCGTCCGCGGTGTAGAACGCCGGCAGCCAGGCGTCCGCGAGTTCAGCCGTCATTTCCACGCTGGTGTCGCCGAGGGATGCAACCGCGATGGGAATTTCGTCCCGAACCGGGTGGTTGATGATCTTCAACGGTTTACCAAGTCCCGTGCCGAGATTTTGTGGCAGCGGGATCTGGTAGTGGCGACCGAGGTGTTGCACCCGGTCGCGGCGCCACACCATTCGGCAGATTTCGACAATTTCTCGCATCCGCGCCACCGGCGCCTGATAGGGCACACCGTGAAACCCCTCGATGACCTGCGGACCAGAAGCGCCGAGCCCGAGCATGCAGCGGCCATCGGACAGATAGTCGATACCGGCGGCGGTCATTGCCAGCAAAGACGGGGTCCGGGAGTAGATCGGCAGGATTCCGGAGGCAATGGTCACCCGTTCGGTGTTGGCCGCGAGATAACCCATGGCGCTGGGTGCATCGAATGAATACGCCTCCGGTACCCACACCACATCCAGGCCGGCTTTTTCCAGGATCTGGATTTCTTTGACGGTCTCCTTGAAGCCGCCGGCATAACTGATCAGGGAAGAAATACGCATCTCGTGCCTCGTCTTTGGTTCGTCTGCGTTTGTGCAGGGTCCGGTATGTGTATCGCGCGGTTGCCGAGGAGGCACGACGCGTGTCCGGAACAGGGTCGGGAAATGTAACCGCAAGACGGGCGAAAGCGTAGGTGGGATGTAGGTGGGGGCCGCAGTTGAAAGCAGTGGATGGCGCAGCGGCGTTTGCGCAAGATCGGCGCATCTACCAATGGTGTCGCCACCATCCCGTGGTGACAGGAGTGAGGTCCGTGAGAGTTTTGCCAGGTGTGATCACCTGTGGATTGATTTGGGTTGCCGGTCTTCTTCATGCGGCAGGCTCGCCTGTCGTCGACATGTTGTCCGGTTATCTCAAGGTCGACACGGTCAATCCTCCAGGCAATGAAAGCCGAGGCGTTGACTACCTCGTGAAATATCTCGATGCGGCGGGCATTCCCTATCAGCGTGGAGAGTCCGCGCCGGGTCGCGGCAACCTCTGGGCGAAGCTCGAAGGCGGTGATGCCCCAGGGTTGATGTTGCTCAACCATATCGATGTGGTGCCGGCGGATCTGTCGTTCTGGAATACAGCCCCGTTGTCCGGCGAGATACGCGATGGCCATGTGTATGGCCGTGGTGCGATCGATATGAAGGGGCTTGGCATCGTGCAGTTGGCTGCTTTTCTTGAGCTTGCCAAAACCGGCAAACCCCTCAATCGGGATGTCTGGTTCGTTGCCACGGCGGATGAAGAGGCTGGTGGGGAGTACGGCGCCGGCTGGCTCCTCAAGAACCATGCGGAGACCTTCGCAGGTGTCGGTTATGTGCTGAACGAGGGAGGTACGGGGCGGGCGTTTGGCGACAAGACCGTGGTGATGGTCGAGATCACCCAGAAAGTCCCGTTGTGGCTCAGACTGACCGCGTTCGGCCGACCAGGGCACGGGTCGGCACCTCAACCTGAAACGGCAGTGACTCGGCTGGTTCGCGCGACAAAGCGCATCGGCGATACCCGATTCGCACCACGGCTTATTCCCGAAGTGCAGAACATGCTCGAGTCCATATCCCCGTATCAGACCGACAGCCGTCTTGCTGCGCAGCTCGCGAATATTGCGGTTTCGGTGAAAGATCCTGATTTCATGATGCGCTTGCAGCTCGAAGATCCCGGCACTCACTCGTTGCTGCGTAACACCTGCTCGATTACGCGGCTCGAGGGCTCGTCGAAGATCAACGTCGTTCCGGCACGAGCGTCCGCAGAGCTCGATTGTCGACTCCTGCCGGATCAGAACCCGGAAGAATTTATTGCCGGGCTTACCACCATCATCGCCGATGAAAACGTGCAGATCGAAACGCTGATGAGCTTTACGCCAGCGATCAGCAATACACAGAACGAGGTCTTCCGGGCCATTGGTACGGTCAGTGAAGCGGTGTTCAAGGCACCGGTCATCACCACGGTGGCCGGCGGGTTCACCGATAGCCATTTTTTTCGTGATCGCGGCATCACCGCCTATGGCTACTCGCCCTTTGTTTTCGAGCCGGAAGACATGCGCGGCGTGCATGGTAACAACGAACGCATTTCGGTCCAGAATCTCGAGCGCGGTGCGGAAGTGATGACGCGATTGCTTGAGATAGTCGTTTACAGCGATCGACCCCTTGGCGACACTGCATCAATCCGACCCGGAGAATAGAGATGGGCATAGCTGTCTGGTGGATTGTCATCGGCTTTGGCGTGATGATCGCCGAGCTTTTCCTGAACAGTTTCGTCGTGGTCTTTTTTGGCGCCGGTGCGATTTTGACCGGTCTTGCGATCTGGCTCGGTCTGCCAACAGAGAGCGGGCTGCACTACCTTTTCTTTGTGATCGTCTCACTCGCGCTGTTGTTCGGATTACGATCGCACTTCCGACGGATGCTTAAAGGGGACGTTGCTGATGCCGGCGTCGATGAAGATTTTGTTGGTTTCGAAGCACGGGTGATCGACGGCTTCAGTGAACAGGATCGGGGGCGAGGCCGGATCGATTTTCGCGGCGCTGCGTGGCAGGCACGATCCGCGGAACCCACGTTGACCGCAGGTGCGGTTGTGCGAATCACCAGCCGCGATGGCATCGTGCTCATCGTTGAAAAAGTCTGAGCAAAACGCTCTTTCCCGGTTTGAACCGGACTTGATTCCGATTTGGAGGTGAGTGATGGATTTCAGTGGAATTCTCCTTCTGCTGCTACTGCTCTTCGTGGTGGCTGCTCTTTTCAAGACTGCACGTGTTGTTCCGCAACGGGAGCAGTTCGTGATCGAGCGTCTCGGAAAGTACGACAGGACGTTGGACGCAGGCTTTCACATCCTGATTCCGTTCATCGACAAGATCGCCTACAAGCACACGCTGAAGGAACAGGCGATCGATGTGCCGTCCCAGACCTGTATCACCAAGGACAACATTGCAGTCGCCGTGGATGGTGTTCTTTTCATGCAGGTGGTCGATTCGCGTGCAGCAAGTTACGGCATTGAGAATTACGCCTTCGCCACAGCTCAGCTGGCGCAAACCACGTTGCGTTCCGAGATCGGCAAGATCGAACTGGATCGTACGTTCGAAGAACGGGAAACCATCAATGCCCAGGTCGTTTCAGCAGTGGATAGGGCCGCTGAACCCTGGGGTGTAAAGATCCTGCGTTACGAGATCAAGGACATCGTTCCACCCACTACGGTGCGTGATGCGCTTGAGAAACAGATGCGCGCGGAACGCGAGCGGCGCGCTGTCGTCGCCCAGTCAGAAGGAGATCGTCAGGCGCGCATCAACGTTTCGGAAGGCGAAAAGCAGGAGACCATCAACCTATCTGAAGCCGAGAAGCTCAAGCAGATCAACGAAGCGCAAGGTCGTGCCGAAGAGATCCGGCTGATCGCGGAGGCCACCGCGCAGGGTTTGCGCGAAGTGGCGCGGGCGATCTATGAGCCCGGCGGTCAGGAAGCGGTGAACCTCCGTGTCGCCGAACAGTGGGTCAAGGAGTTCGGCCGTCTCGCTCAGGCCAGCAACACCATGATCATTCCCGCGCAGATGGGTGATGTGGCGAGTGTGGTGGCTACCGCCCTCAAGACCATGCAATCACTGGAGAAGCCGAAAGGTGCTGCATAACATCCGGTACAAAGCCGGCCACAGGCCGGTCGAGTCACTGTTAGATAACCCTTGCAGTTGAGGAATTTTCTGCGCAAGTGATTACAGTCGGAGGTGAGGGGAGTGAGAATTCCGCACAAACGCCCCAACAGGCATGCGGCCCTGACTAGTTGAGCCGATATACTGAACAAGGTCTACCCGATGGTTCGCGACCAGCAGGGTAAGTGCAGAAGCAAGGGACGCGCGAATACAGATAAGAACTTGGGGGAAGGTTCATGCTCATTCTGACCCGACGGCCTGGGGAGGCCATCCGTATCGGTGACGAAGTCGAAATCTATGTTGTAGCGGCCAACGGCAATCAGATCCGGCGGGGGATCAAGGCGCCGAAATCGGTTCCGGTCCACCGCGAAGAAATGTACGCGCGGATCAACGCCCAAACTGCGGCCCACCTTGATGCTAGGCCTCGCCGCGCGGGGAGCGGGAGTTCCGAGCCCGAAGGCTGACAATCCAGAACCCGTAGGCGGATCAGACCTGGTTGGCGATCCCAGGCAGTTATGGCCTGCGGCGTCGCCTCACCTGTGGAATGGTATTGAGTGCCGCCTGCCGATACTCGAATTCTGTTGACTGGGGAGCACCATCATTGACAGCCGTTTGGTCACCGTAACACACGATCTCGATTTTTCACCGCTGCGCGAACGCATGCAGTGGTACGTTTCTGAAAACCTGTTGTCGTGTGTCAACACGCTAATCCTCCGCGGCACGGACATCCTTGATTTCAGCACGTTCGGATACATGGACCTCGAGAGCCAGCGACCCCTGATCGCTGACGCCATCTACCGGATGTACTCGAACACCAAAATCGTCACTTCGATCGCGGCCATGCAGCTCTTTGAACGGGGCAAGTTCACGCTGGATACCGCGCTCGCGGACATCATTCCCGCATTCGCAGATATGCGCGTATTGCGCAGTGACGCCAAAGAAGCCACGGATGCGGTGTCGGCACGCGAGCCGATCCGCATGCGACACTTGCTCAGTCACAGCGCTGGGCTCTCCTACGGCTTCATCGAGCCGGGCTCGGTGATCGATCGCGCATACATTGCTGCAAAGATCAACGCGCTTGGTAGTGAAGAGCCAACCCTGGAGGAGCTCTGTGACAAGCTTGCGCACCAGCCGCTCGCTTATGAACCGGGCACACAGTGGCGCTACAGCTTCGCTACGGACGTTGTCGCGCGGGTAGTGGAAGTCCTCTCCGGCAAACGGTTTGATCAGTATCTGCAGGATCACATCTTCAACCCGCTCGGCATGTCCGATACCGGATTCCATGTACCACCGGAGAAGATGGGCCGTTTCGTGTCGATGTATGCGCCGGTTGATCTCTTTGATCCCATGAAACCAGGCATGAATCGCGCCGAAGATCCGGCGACCGGTCCTTACAGTCGGCCACGGCGCATGCTCAGTGGTGGTGGCGGTCTGGTCTCGACCGTGGCGGACTATCTGACCTTCATCCGCATGGTCGTGA